>PPYE01170482.1_pt1 | contig 35422 bp, 55 predicted proteins | sample 1559881 | NCBI WGS metagenome assembly PPYE01 (sample SAMN08240022, study PRJNA423297) | Human gut metagenome, whole genome shotgun sequencing project.
CCCTATCTCTATCCCCCCTATTATCCCCCCGTTCCTCCTCCTTCTCCTGAGAGAATGGTGGTAATTTGGAGGAGAAGAAGGCTTCTATCGGAAGGCTATCGGTAGAAGTACAGGAAGGACGTGATATTTTGACCCGTGAGGACACGGACAAGCTGTTCGAGCTATTTGCTTTCTACCGTCCTAAAGACCCTCGCCTCAGGGACAATGCTTTGCGGGCTGTTTGGGCGCTGACGCTGGCCCCTTACTCTGTGGACGATGTGCGGGAGGCGGTGGTGAGCTATTTTCGGACACAAAAATACTGGCCTGACCCGACCGACATCTCCTCCCGCTGCCAGCAGCCGGAGACGCCGAAAACACAAAGTTTGCCGACTCCAACTGCCCGTTACATAGACCCCGCGGTCGAGTCCTTGCGGGAGCGGTGGCAGGATCTTCGCCGTCAGCGCCGGGCAGCTGGGGTGCCGGACACTTGGGAAGAGACCAAAAAGGCAGGGCTGACCGCGGCGGCCTGGATGGACATTCTTGACGAAAGGGGCCTTGCCCTGTGAATAAATACGGCAACAAGAAGGCGGTGCGAAATGGCATCACTTTCGACAGTCAGAAAGAGGCCGTACGGTATGACCAACTCATGCTCATGCTGTGCGCCGGAGAAATCAGAGATTTGAAGCTCCAGCCGGAGTTCACACTCCAGGAGGCGTTCACGACACCGCTGGGCGAGCGTGTTCGGGCGATTAAGTACCGGGCCGACTTTGCATACGAGCGCCCCACGGAGCCGGACTGCACAGGGGATGTTCACTGGCTGTCTGTGGTGGAAGATGTGAAGGGCTTCCGAACCAAGGAATATGAGCTTAAGAAAAAGCTCATGGCCGGGCGCGGAATCCATGTGGTGGAGGTGTAGCCCATGATAACCGCAGACCCATACGGCATCAGCCGGGCGGTGGCCCCCTGGCGCAGCCTGGACGCGATGGAGCCGATTGTGGAGCGCAATATCACGGAGCGGGACGCGGAAGAGGCGGCAATCTGTGGACAGTGCTCGCTGCCGGACTGTAACCCCAAAAGAGTTGGCTGCCTACTGCATACCAGAGCGAAAAAGCCAAAACCGTCCCGCGATTTGCTGGAGCGCATGGCGCTGGACGGGCATGGGCCGGAGGAGATATCCCAGGCCACCGGATACAGCATATCAACCACCGCGATGTACATGAAAGATTTTTTTAAGGCTGGGCCATGTGAACGATGCTCATCCAAGAGCATTTGTGATGCAGCCGGCGGGACGTGCAGCAGAAAAGAGCGCTGGAAAACAGTCAAGGAGGACCCGAACAATGGACGATAAGACGCACACCCTCAGAATGCGGGTGAGGCTATGAATACAAACCAACAAATTGATTTATTCCGTCCCGGACAGCCGGATGAGGAGGCAATCAGGCTTTTACAAGATTATGAGGATTTTGCCCTAAAGTTTGACCCACGCGGGTATTGCGTCTGTACCAGCGAGGGGAAGGACAGCCGCGTGCTCGGCCACTTGATGCGCCGAGCTGGCGTAAAGCATTTTTACATCCACAACATCACGGGGATTGACCCGCCGGAGTTGGTCTACTTCCAGCGGAAGAATTTCCAGGAATATGCCGATGCGGGGTATGAAGTGCATGATTGCATGTATGACATGTCCATTTGGCAGCTCATGAAAAAGAAACGAGTACCTCCTATGCGGCATATGCGATACTGCTGTGAGCACCTGAAAGAGCGCCATACTCCGGGACAAGGCAATGCCATGATAGCTACTGGAGTCAGGAAAGCAGAAAGCACGCGTCGTGCGAAGCAGCGGGCAGAGCTGGAACACGACCACGCCCATTTAAGCCCTTATGACCAAGAAGATGGAGTCGAAGTGGAAACCTGGAGGACATGCTTTGATAACCCAGAATGGGGCCGAGAAGGCTTATGGACGTTGAATCCAATCGCGGAATGGCCGGATCACTGGATATGGGACTACTCAAAAGAGGCTCATTTGGAGCAATGCAGCCTATATAGCGAGGGTTTCGACCGACTCGGATGTATCGGATGCCCGATGGGCGGCGAATGCCAGCGGAGGAGACAATTTGAGCGGTGGCCAGGGTTTCGCACTGCTTGGCTCAGAGCGTTCCAGTCCTGCATTGATGGGCGGCGAGAGTCCGGGCTACAGATGCCGTTTACGGATGCCGAAGAATGGTTTGAATGGTGGCTATCAGATAAGGCCATGGAGCAGCCGGTTGATGATACCCAGATAGATATGGATAGCATTTTGGCAGGGGGGATTTGATTGATGGACGATAAGACACGCGCCCTTCTGGGCGACCACGAGGCGACGAAACTGGCGCATCTCTCCCTCTTCTCCGGCATCGGGGGACTTGACCTTGCCGCCGAGTGGGCCGGATTTACCACCGTCGGACAGTGCGAGTGGGCGGATTATCCCACCCGCGTGCTGGAAAAACACTGGCCGGACGTGCCGCGCTGGCGGGACATCCGCACGCTGACGAAGGAGAGTTTCTATGAAAAGACAGGACTGCGAACAGTTGACATTATTTCGGGCGGATTCCCCTGTCAGCCGTTTTCCGTTGCCGGGAAGCGACGAGGCAAGGAGGATGACCGTTACCTCTGGCCTGAAATGCTTAGAGTTATCTCGGATCTCCGGCCCGCTTGGGTTGTTGGCGAGAACGTTGCTGGGATCGTCAATATGGCGCTCGACCAGGTGTGCGCTGACCTGGAAAGCGAGGATTACTCCGTCCAAGCGTTTATTATTCCGGCTTGTGCCGTCGACGCCCCGCACAGGCGCGACAGATGCGCGATTATCGGGTGTAGAGCGCTGGAAAGAAAACATAACGGGAGAGGATGGAGACCCAATTCTCTGGAAAACTCCGATTGCGTCAGATTCGGCAAACAGGGAATTTTATCACAACAGCCGAGGCGAACCAAATTTGAGCGGGATGGTAAAGATGTGGCCAACGCCGATTGCAACGGACTGGAAGAACAGGGGATGCAAGGATTACCGGAAAAACAGGGAGCATCAGTTGCAAACGGAGGTTGGTGGCCAGCTGAACCCGACGTGGGTAGAATATCTTATGGGGTTCCCTCTCGGGTGGACCGACTTAAATGCCTCGGAAACGCCGTAGTGCCCCAGCAGTTTTATCCGATCTTTCGGGCCATAGCGGACATAGAGAGGGGAATTATACATGGATGATATCAAATTAGCCCTTCTAGGCAATAAAGAGGCGGCCAAGCGGCTGACGGATGCGGGGGTGCTACTGCCATGCCCGGGTTGCAGGGGTGAAGACACAAAGCACAGGGCTGTAATGGCATGCGTAATGATTGAATGCCTGTGTGGGTTTATGGCGGCGGGCTACGACTTGGAAGAAGCACGGCAGATATGGAACACCCGCGCGCTGATCCTGAGCGCTGCGGAGATGGAGCTGCTGGAAAAGGAGGCCCAGCCGTGACGCGAGAAGAAGCGATCAAGTCATTGCAAAACATAATCGAATACTGGACATATAAGCCGACTGAGGTTGAAGCCGCTAAGATGGCAATTGCCGCCCTCCGCCCCGTCAGCCGGGAGCAGGTAGAGCGGGTGTGGCCTGGGTGTAACCGTTGCAAAGATCCTGATACAGCAATCGCATGGGAGCGGTGGGGACACCAATACTGTTCTCAATGTGGCCGCCCTCTCACCCCAGAGGCGTGGGAGGAACTGAGAAAGAGACTGGAGGCGCTAAACAATGACAAAAAATGAATTTATAGCCCTAATTGGGCAAGACGTAGTTGTAGACTATCCATTTGGTCGAGAACTCCAGCGGTGGAGCATGAAAAACTTTTATATCGATGGAAATGGCGAAGTCAAACATAATCGTCTCACGCTTATTATGGATGCTTTTATTGCCAACGCAAGAAATCCCCACAAAGGGAAGCCCACGCATGGTTAAGGAGGCGCTGAAAGATGAGTGCGATTGATTCGGATGCGCTAAAGGAGTATATCAAGAAAACAGATTTAACCGCTGTTGAACGGGGTGCGCTTTTGCAGGCGATCTCTAATATGCCCACCCTCACCCCGCAGAACGAGTGGGTGAGCGTGGAGGAAAGGCTTCCGGAACTGCCAGAGAAGGATTGGTGCAGCAAAATGGTTATTTCTTGCGATAAAAATGGCCATGTAGCACCGATGATTTGGGAGCGTGCACAGGTTAGAGGGAAAATGATAGAACGATGGAAATATCATTGGGATAGAATCTATGACGGCGCTGGAATCACCCACTGGATGCCACTCCCCGCACCGCCTGGTGAGGGCAATAATGTCCCTAACGAACCGCCGAACGAGCCGCTGACATGGAATGAGCTGGACAATATGATAGCAAAGCCTGTATATATCGTCGAGCTGGAAGATGGGGAAAGTTGCTGGGTGTTAGTGCATACCGTTGACGATATTAAGGCTTTGTTTGTGTCGGCGTTTGACCAGTACGATTATGGAAATAGAGAACTATACGGCCAAACATGGCTCGCCTACCGCCGCCCGCCGGAGGGAGAGGCATGAGCGGCAGTGGAAAAGGCGGGATGCAGACCGCCGGATTAAATTACAGCATATTTTGCCAAAAATGCGGCAAACCCGCAGCTCGGATAGAGCGTGGGGAACGGGAATATAAGTATCTGCATTTTACGAAAAAGGGAAGCGTGTGGCATATAGTACGCCGCCCGCCGGAGGTATCGCCATGAGACAGCAATACACCCGCGCAGAGCTGGAATCCATCACCCAGGAGACCGCAATCTACATTGAGGGAGCAGGGATAGCCCAGCTCCAATGGGGCGGCCTGGAGATTGCAGAGGGGTGCAGGGATGGATACCTCTACTGCAAGCACATCAAGCCGTTTAGCCTAGATCTGTACGGCCAATACTGGACGGCCTTTGATGGGCCGCCGGAAAGGGGAAAAAATAATGAAAATCCCAGCGGAATTTGAGGACATTTTACGGGGTGTAGAGTTGACGGAGAGAGAGAAGCGGTTCCTGCGCTGGATAACCAGCTGGGACGACCACACAATGCAGAACATGAGAACCGTGGTGGAGAAAGTACGGAGCACCCTCTCCACGCTCCAAGCCGAAAACAAGGAGCTGCGGGCCGAGCTGGAGCAGGTGAAGCGGGAGAGGGATGCGGCAGTAGAGGACCTGCACAAACTTTGCCCCGCATGGAAGTGGGACGGCCAAAAGGAGGACTGACATGGAACGGTTGACCAGAAGATCAGCCGATGGCAGGGCGTGTTTCAAGCCCCACCTATATGGACAAATGAATAAAGATGTCTGTGACCGCCTCGCCGCCTACGAGGACACTGGTCTGGAGCCGGAGGAAATCGAAAAACTCAAGGGTGAGGTTTTCGGCCTAAGATTGGACAAGCAAAATCTGGAGCAGGTGAAGCAAAAATACGGCGAAGCAAGAGAGGCCATTTGCACTCACTGCATGGACGTCCCATGTCAAGGCGAGAGTTGTTACTGGTGGCAAGGCCCGGAGGAGGGGTGAGCATGGAGAGACTGACATACTGGTGTGACAATGGGCATGGTGGTGGAAAATGGTTTGTAGCTATCGATGCCGAAGGAAGAGAAGATTACGGGCCGCACGTTGACCGCCTCGCAGCCTATGAGGAGGCTGGCTTGGAGCCGGAGGACTTCAAACGAGCATTTAGTGAGGATACTATTTTGAAGTTGGCTGGGCAAGCCCTTGGCATAACGCCTGACCGCCTCCGCGAACTGGCCCAGACGGACAAAGACGGAAAAATAAAAGCGTACATCGTGGATAGCTTTTATTGCGATATCTGCCAGAAACGGCACGCCAGAACAAAAGAAATTGAGGTCTATTTAACCCGCAACGCTGCCGAGTCCGCACTACGGAGGGAGCAGGATGGCTGATATCCTGACGATCATAGCTGCTGTGGAGTGGATGGCGCTTGGCCTGCTTGTCCTGTGGAAGCTCAAGGAGTGGAATCGAAAGATGGAAGAGTTATACGAAGACATGAAGAAACAGTGGGAGGCGGAGGAATGAAGGAGTACATCGAGAAGGCGGATGCTATCAATCTGCTATGGCTTTTCGCAGACGAATCATGTGCCTCTGTTGTTTCGGACTTTGAGGGGCTCCCCGCCGCCGACGTTGCGGAGGTGCGGCACGCTTTCTGGTCAGATTATGGTTCTGGGGTATGCTGTACAAACTGTGGGGTTTCTTTATTCCATCAAGACGAAAATAACAACTGGGGCATTGAGCCAAGTAAATTTATGTTTTGCCCTTCGTGCGGCGCTCGCATGGACAAGGAGGACGACCATGACTAAGTGTTGCGCCACCTGCCGCTGGTACGCCGAATTTGAGGGCGTGTGCTGTAACGGAGACAGCGAGTGGCGAGGAGATTTTAGGGATGATGATGGGTGCGAGAAATGGGAAGGAGGGGAGAAGCAAGTATGAAGTTTCGAAACCCTGAGACGGGGGAAGTTTACGATAATATCTATGATGCCAGAAGACCGTTTTGTAAAAAGAATCGTTATCGTTGTGGTACTTGCGCAATTTCAAATCTGTTTCAAGCATGGGAGTTGCCCAGTGACGTAAGAACCTGTGTTGGTTTTTGTAAGGAGTATTCCCACGAAGCCGCCCGCCTGATGGGCTATGAGGTGGTGGAGGATGATATGCCGGAGGCGGCAAAACATAAGGAAACCAACGCCATAGAAGGTATGTGCTGCGACTGTGCTCACGGCGGCCCCTGCTGCTCCTGGGACGAGAACGAGGGCTGTCAGTGCCGGAAAAAGGACGGAAGCTGCTGGGTGCCATACACAAAGGGGGAGGCCAACCTGGACGAAGCCATCGAAAAGTACCTGAAAATCAAGGAGGAGGACAACATGGACAAGCCGAGAATTTGCGAGGTGCTTGGGGTTGAACCAGAAGAAAAGTTTGAAATTAGAGGGAACACGTTAGGGCGATTTCGTATCAATAAATATGGGACATTCCAGATTGAAATATCAAATGACTGCTGGGGATTCTCCACTGTGGAATGTCTTAACAATCTCATAAATCATCCAGAAAACATCGCCCGCAAGCCACGCTGGACGGAGCAGGAGGTGGAGAGGGCGAAGGCTATCAAAGTGCTATATCCAGTTGTTAAAACATTGGCATACGTTGATATAGTGGGACAGACATTTTACATGTATGATGACGAAGACAACTATAAGGGCAGTCTTGATAACCTTGATGAAACGTTTCCTACGCTGAGGAGCATAAGGCGGGCCACATTGGACGAGATCATCGGAGGTGCCCAATGATTTCCTTGAAATGCCCTGATTGCGGGTTCTTTTTCAGCGTAGACTTTCCTGACGATATTTCCGAAGATGAACGGGTCGAACTGTATACCTGCCCTTGCGGAGCAATGATGGAGGAAGTTCCGTTCAGTATGGATTATATACCAACAATCGGAGGTGCCAAATGACCAGAGAAATACTTTTCAAGGCCCAACGGCTGGATAACGGCGAGTGGGTGGAGGGAAACATTGTGGATGTCCCGGAAGATGCCGACTTTATGCCCGGAGCGTACATTCTACCGCGGCTGGTATCGGCCAGGGCAGACCCGCCCACAAAAGGAATCATGCTCGGCGGTTTCTTTGAGGTTGCCCCCTCCACGGTCTGCCAGTACACCAACATCGACATACGGCGAGAAGCGTGGCCGTCATCCGAAGTACACAAGATTTTTACCGGCGATATGCTGGGCGAATGGGGCGAGGACGAGGACGGAAACGAATGTGTCTGTATCCTCGGCGTTGTGACCTATTGGGAAGACGAAGGGCGCTATGTATTGGCAGACGAGAACGGGTTGTGTAACGACTGGACGCTGGAGGACAAGGCGAAGCCGGAGAATTGGCCCAATCTCATACACGGAGGCAACATCCACGACGGGGAGGGCGGACAGCATGAGGAGTGATAGCCCTTGAACGAGTTTCCGGAGAGGCTGAGGAGACTACGGGAGTCCGTGCGGCCAGTGCGGAGCATGACAGTCACATCACAATTGATGGGATTGAGCCCGGATGCTCTCAGGAAATATGAGCGCGGGGAAGTTGAACCAAAAATGACGGCGCTCAAGTTGATGGCGGCATATTATCACATCACCCTAGACGAACTGTGCAAGACGGAAGACGAGTAACCTTTTATAATCTCATAGAAAATATTGCGGATTCATAAGGTTTTATGAGCGAACAGAAATATGTATGCGAAAATGGGAGTGTGGGAGCGTGTGCCCCTGCGCTCCCATTCTCTTTCATTCCCCTTCCTCCTTCACACGGATGGGGTGGCGGCGGTGTAGCCGCTGCCCCTACTGTGTGCAATATGCCGCAGGCTGAAAACCACCCACTATTCGGGGCACGAGGGGTCGCGCCCCTCTGGCGGCGAATGGCTGTGGAGAGACACTATACCGGGTAGCCTAGAGCGTCTGACGGCCCCGGAGAAGGGACATGACGCCCGCCTGTCATGGAGGCGGAAGCGGTGGCAGCTATGACCTGCCCCGGTGTGCCGACACATAGAAAGCGGCTGCGCCCGGCGGAGCGTGTAGAGACGGAATCCGCCTTATATACGGCCATAAAGGAATGAGTAGAGCGGTGTATGCCGTTGCAGCAGTTCGAGTCTGCTGATGGCCTCCAGAGGCCGGGTCGCGCCCGGATGATCTGAGCGTAGCGCAAGCCCTCAGAGAGAATGACAATGCCTGCTGAAAACTGCGTCTGTATGCGAGACTGGCTGCCGGTCGCTCCGGTGTTGCGGCACAGGCGTGTGATAATCTAAGCGGGAAGCGCACATATGCCGAGTGCAGTAGCAGAAGCGGAAGCGGCGGCCCGTTACGCCGTGGACGTGTGGCGGCTCATTACCGCCTCTCGGCTCCAAACGCAGATGGAAAGCAAAAGAGGCACTGCGCGATTAAATTAAATGCCAATGGGCGGCTGGACAACCTACTGTCCGCCATATGCCGCTCCTCGCCGCTTGAGGCGGGCGGTGGCACCAAGAATTGACCGAGAGGTGGTGACATGCCGAATGAACAGAATCTTATCCCGTTCGAGGAACGAACAGAGAGCGAACAGAGAGAAATCCGAGCTTCTGGCGGCCGTGCATCCGGCGCGTCACGGCGGCGAAAGCGCAGCCTGAGAGAAGCGGCAGACCTGTACCTCTCTCTCCCGGTGGCGGACAAGCGGGCGTGGAACAAGTTGGCTCATGATGGCGTTGACCCGGAGGACGTGGATAACCAGATGGCGATCATTGCAGGCCTAACAGTAAAGGCAGTCAAAGGCGACGCGAAGGCGGCAAAGGTGCTGTTTGATTTGTTAGGGGAGGCAGAAGGGAAGGACGATGAGAGCGAAGAGGTTAAGGTGGTCATAGATGTCTGAGATTCGTTTATCGTCCGTCCTTGGACCTGCATTCCACCTACTGGCTCGTGACGTATTCCAACACGGACACACACACTATGATTTGTCTGGTGGCCGAGGCTCGCTTAAATCTTCCTGCGTTTCCCTGCTGGTGCCGCTTATCTTGCTGACCAATTCAAACACCCACGCCTTGGTACTTCGCAAAGTGGCGAACACCATCCGGGACAGCGTGTATGCACAATATCTATGGGCAATCGGAGATCTGGGTATGGCGGCATACTGGGACGCTAAGGTTCAGCCTATGGAGCTGATTTATAAGCCGACTGGGCAGAAAATCATGTTCCGGGGCGCTGATGACCCCATGAAAATAAAGTCCATCAAGGTTCCGTTCGGATATATCGCTGTAACACACTTTGAAGAAAAAGATCAGTTTTCCGGTCGGGCGGAGATTAGAACCATTTTACAATCTACCATGCGCGGCGGGTCGAAGTTCTGGAACTTTGAGAGCTACAATCCACCCATCAGCCGGGACAACTGGGCCAACAAAGACAGCTTGGAAGAAAGAGTGGACAGGCTGTGCCATAAGAGCACATACTTGGAGGCCCCGCATGAATGGCTGGGGGCGCAGTTTCTGGCAGAGGCCGAACATCTGAAATCCACGGATGAGCGGGCATACCGCCATGAATACTTGGGCGAAGCGGTCGGCACCGGCGGCAACGTATTTGAGAATCTGGAGTTGAGGGGAATCACGGACGAAGAGTTCGCTTCCTTTGACCGTATCTATCAAGGTGTGGACTGGGGCTGGTTCCCTGACCCATTTGCCTTTATCCGCCTCCACTATGACCGGGCTAGAGAGACAATATACCTAATGGACGAGATATACCAAAATAAGCTGACCAACGAGGCGAGCGCAAAGTTGATCCTATCCAAAGGATACAAGGATGCTTACATTACCTGCGACAGCGCCGAGCCGAAGTCAGCGTCGGACTACCGGGCAATGGGGCTTCCGGCCAAGGAAGCAATCAAAGGCCCTGGAAGCGTGGAATATGGCATGAAGTGGCTCCAGCGGAGGAAGATTGTTATTGACCGCCGGAGGACACCAAACGCATATAACGAGTTTGTGAATTATGAGTATGAGCGAAATAAGGATGGAGAAATCATCAGCGGTTATCCTGATGAGAATAACCACCTGATTGACGCTACACGGTACGCTTTGGAACGAATATTCCGCAGGATGGGAGTAACAGCATGATGGAATGGAAAGATGCGATTAAGATAGTTGCGCTGATAGTGTTTGTCGCCGTACTTGCATTCTTAATAAAGTTACTTTTCTGGAAATTGGTGTTGGGGTAATAGCATGAACATTACCGAAAAACTAAAACAGCTCGGTTACTCCACCGTGCCAGAGGAGTTTTACCGCAAAGTACAGGAGTGGAAATCTTGGTATGTGGGCGACGTGAAGGGCTTCCACAGGTACAAGGTCAGAAACGGCACGAGCATGGTCAAATGCAAGCGCTTCACGCTTAACATGGGCAAGAAGATCCCAGAAGATTGGGCAAACCTTCTGATGAACGAGAAGGTGGAGATTACCATTGAGGGCCAGAGGGAACAGGAATTTGTTGACCATGTGCTCAAAGAAAACAACTTTCTGGTCAAGTCAAATGAAATGCAGGAGAAGGCATTCGCGCTCGGGACGGTGGCGTTTATTCCCCGTGTAGTGGGAATGAAGGCCACGGAAGAAGGCCCTGTTCCTGGTAGCGCTGACGGAATTGTGATGGATTATGTGACAGTAGAGCATATATGGCCGCTGGCGTGGCAGAACGGGATTATTACGGAGTGCGCCTTTGACAGCATCGTGACCGTCAACGGTGAGGATTATTGTTATCTCCAAATTCATCACAAGGTAGATGGCTTATACGACATTGAGAATCGCATCTATCATTACCGCAACGATAATGTGGATGCCGAACTGGCCTTATCCGGTGTCAAGGGGTTTGAGATGGTCCCTCCTGTGGTACATACCGGCTCAGATCAGAGGCAGTTTGTTATTGACCGGCCTAATATCGCCAACAATTTTGACGATTCCCCGCTTGGGATTTCTGTTTATGCAAATGCCATCGATGCCCTTAAGGGCGTAGATGTGGCCTATGATAGCTATGTAAATGAGTTTGTACTGGGGAAAAAGCGCATCATGGTCAAGCCGTCTGCAACCAAAGACCTCGACGGAGAACCATTTTTTGACCCGGACGACTTGGCTTACTATGTACTCCCGGAGGATGTAAGTGACGGTGCGGTCATTACGCCCATCGACATGACACTCCGTACCCAGGAGCACAACACGGGCATCCAAGACCAACTGAATCTACTGTCCAGCAAGTGTGGCTTTGGAGAAAACCATTACCGCTTCGACCAGGGGAACATTACCACAGCCACCCAGGTCATCAGTGAAAACAGCACCATGTTCCGTACCATCAAGAAGCATGAAATCATTTTGGAACAGGCCATTACAGAGCTGTGTCATATCATTCTTCGGCTCGGTAATGCAGCCATGAACGCCGGTTTGGACGAAGAAGCTAAAGTGACTATTGATTTTGATGATTCCATTATTGAGGACAAGACCACGGAGCGAAATAATGACCGGCAGGACCTTGCGGCGGGCATTATGAACGACTGGGAGTACCGCATGAAGTGGTACAACGAGGACGAGGCTACGGCTAAGAAAATGCTGCCGAAGATGGAGGACATGACAACGGAAGGGGAGAACGAGATTGAATGAAATATCCATTCTCTCCCGAAGTTCTGGACTCTCTCCCAGAAGAATTGGCCGAGCTATACCGCAGTCTGGAAGCGACGCTCCTGGAGGAAATATGTTCTCGCCTGAAATTATCCGGCGAGCTGAACGAGGTCACGGTGCAGGATATACGGGCACTCCGCTCCCATGGCATTGACCTAAAGGGCATAGAAAGGGCCATCCAGAGCACCGCAAACATCAGCCAGCGGGACTTGCAAAAGCTCTTGGACGACGTGGCGGAGCGGAACCAGCGGTACTACCAGGAGGTTATGGACATTGCGGGTGTAACGGCACCGGAAACACTGGTTAGCATCGAGGACACATGGGCTATCTACGAGCAGACCAAACAGACATTCCATAACATGACCGGATCTATGGGCTTTCTGGTGGACAACGGGCGGACGATGCTTCCCACGGCCAGGGCCTATCAATGGGCGCTGGATAACGCTGAAATGCAGATCACGAGCGGGGCCATCTCTTACAATCAGGCCATCAAAAGCGCCGTCAAACAGCTTGCGGATAGTGGTATCAAGATCGTGGATTATGAGAGCGGACACCGAGACCAAATCGACGTGGCAGCCCGCAGGGCGGTGATGACAGGCGTATCCCAGATCTGTGCCAAGTACACGGAGCAGAGTGCAGAGTATCTGGAAACTCCTTATTTTGAAGTGTCAGCCCACATCGGGGCACGAGATAAGGGTGTCGGCTGGCAAAACCACAAGGCATGGCAGGGCCGGGTGTACTCCGTAAGGACCGGAGACAAGTATCCGAGCATTTATGAGGTGTGCGGGCTTGGCTATGTGGACGGATTGGAGGGTGCAAACTGCCGACATATCAGGACTGCATTTGTGGATGGTGTGATGGAGCGAACATATACCGACGAAGGACTTGCTCACATAGACGATGGGCACGACGTGGATTTTGAGGGAAAGCACTACACAGCTTATGAGGCCACACAGAAACAGCGGCAGGTCGAGCGAACTATCCGCAAGCTGAAGCGAGAACAGACCGCATACAAGGCCGCAGGACTGACGGAGAACTACCAGGCGGTGACTACCCGTATCCGGAGACTGAATCAGGAATACAAGGCGTTCAGCGAGGCGGCGGGGCTACCGTTACAAAGAGAAAGAATGCAGGTTCAATATTTGGAAGAGCTAACCATCATAAAACAATTTTCCGGGCTGGAATCATATCAAGGGAACATAAAAATTGTCGGTAAATTCTCTTCCAGACAATATCAGGTGCAGCTTGACCCGCCGCAGATTAGCGGCGTGACAGACCACTTTGCAAACAACCTTACGATGAAACCGGATAGATCTGCATTGACGATTGAAGCGTCGCAGAGTATCATAAATAACAGCAGGTTAGTTTTGTATCAGACTGACCGGAATACATTGAAATTCTTGGCAGATAGCGGTTATGTAGTTTTAAGCGTTGACGGGAAGATTGTAACAGCGGTCCCGGAAAAGCTAAGAAAGAAGTATCGGGACTATTTGGAGGGGAAATGATATGGCGAAAAATCACAATGATAAATGCGTTTGCCCTCTTTTTGGGCGAGAAATCCTATATGGAGAGTGCTATGAGGTCCAAGAAGTTCGGGAGGACGAGATGGACATGGAGCTTGCAATAGAGCCGTTTGACGTAGATAAAGCAAATGAAGTCTGCGAGAAGTGCAAGTGGTATGTTGTGGAGGGCAGCGCGTGATAAAAGAAATTAACGGGAAAACATGGTATTGCTGCCCGTACTGCGGGAAAGCTCTTTTCCCGGTTCGACCGGATACCAAAGTAGAGCACATGCCGTTTCGATGCAAGGCATGTAAGCACGACATGGAAGTAAATATCGCATAGAGCCAAGAGCCTGTGAGCCAAGAGCCATCAGTTTCCGAGGATTCCTCGGTGGTTGATGGCTCTTTTTGTTTTGCCGAGAGGCGTAAAACCGCAGGGCGACGGCCCTGACAATAAACGGAGGTAACTACTATGAGCGAACCTATCAATAATCCTACCCAGGCCCCTGCGCCGGAGCCCGCCCCTGCGAAGACCTTCACGCAGGAGGAAGTGGATGCCATGATCGGCAAGCGGCTTGCGAAAGCCATGAAGGGTATGCCCAGCGAAGAAGAGCTGACCGCCTACCGCACCTGGAAGGACGGGCAGGCCGGAGAGAAAGAACGCTGGGACAAGCTGACTGGCGAGAGGGATACTCTCTCCGGAAAGCTGACAACCGCAGAAGCGGAGAGAGACCAGTTGAAGCGTGAGTTGTATGTCCTGAAAAAGGGCTTGACCGGCGAGGAGGCGGAGTTCATCGCCTTCAAGGCAGGGAAGATGGTGGACGACAAGACCACCTTTGAGCAGGCCGTGGACGCGCTCACCGCCGACCGCAAGAAGACTTCCTTTGACTGGACTGCTCCAGTGGGCGGAGGGAAGCAAAAAACAGGAGAAAACGATGTAATGAACGCCCTGATCCGGGGCGCACTGAAATGAAAGGAGAACATAAATGGCTGTTGACATTATCGATAGAAGCAAACTTTCTGGGCTTATCCCTGAGCCCGTAACCCGTGAAATTATCCAGGGGGCCGTAACGGAGTCCGCTGTGCTGCGGATGGCCCGGCGGCTGCCCAACATGACCAGCAAGACCCAGACCCTTAATGTGCTGGACGCCCTGCCCACCGCCTACTTTGTGAACGGCGAGGCGACCACCGGCGCGTCCGACTCCAAGGCGTCTCTGAAAAAGACCACCAATATGGCGTGGGACAAGAAGAAAATCTACGCCGAGGAAATTGCGGTTATTGTCCCCATCCCCGAGGCCGTTCTGGACGACAGCGACTACGACATTTGGGGCGAGGTACGGCCCCGTCTCCAGGAGGCATTCGGAAAGGTCATCGACGCCGCTATTCTGTACGGCACGGACAAGCCGACTTCTTGGCGTAATGGCCTTGTCCCTTCGGCCACTACCGCAAGCGCTGTTGTAACCGCTACCAGCGATATTTTCAATGACATCATGGGTGAGGGTGGCGTGATTGCCAAGGTGGAGGAGAGCGGTTATATCCCCAACGGCGTGATGGCTGCCATTCAGATGCGCGCCAAGCTGCGCGGCCTTGTGGACAAGAACGGCCAGCCCATTTTCAAGACCGATATGCAGGGAGATACCCGCTACGCGCTGGACGGCATGAGCATGTACTTCCCGGTGAACGGCGCTTACGACCCGGAGGAATCTTTGGCTATCGTGGGTGACTGGAGCCAGTTGGTCTATGCCATCCGACAGGACATGACCTTTAAGATTTTCGATAGCGGCGTGGTGCAAGATCCCACCACTGGCAATATCCTTTATAACCTGATGCAGAACGACATGGTGGCCCTCCGCGCCGTCATGCGGCTGGGCTGGGAGATTCCCAACCCCATCAACGCCTTCAACGTCGGCAATGAGAACGCCTTCCCTTTTGCTGTTTACGCACCGGCGGGGGGTTAATAGGGTCTGACACTTTAACGCTATTCCCCAGCGGTCAGGCCCTATTGGGGAAACAGGTTTCCGAGCTTGTGGGTGATGACCTGAAGGTTTATGCGAGTGGCGCTGTAACGGGCACATTTCATTATGTGACCAACTACACCGAGTTCAGCGACGCCCCGGACGAGCAGAGCGGGTATTATTTCCCATTTCACCTGACAAAGACCGGGACAAAGATGACCTTCAAGAAAAATGGCTCTCCTACAAAGGAAGACATCCTGTTTGACGCGGACATTGTCTTCCGGGTGACCAAGGATGATACCTTCGAGGTGCTTGTTGATGATTCCAGCGTAGTGAAATTTAGTTTCACTGGGGCGACGTTTGAGCCGCAGGCTAAGACGAAAGCCCGTGCGAAGAAGTAAGGGGGCGGCCTGATGGCTTACGCAGATTATGAGTATTACACTGCTGCGTATCTAGGCACGGCTATCCAAATGGCTGACTTCCCTCGTCTGTCCCTGCGTGCAAGTTCCTTTCTGGACTACTACACGCAGGGCCGTGCGGCTCAAAACAAAGAGCTGGACGCAGTAAAGATGGCTTGCTGCGCCGTGGCAGAACAGTACCAGAGCATCGACCTTGCCCAGCAAGCGGCCCTGAATGCCCTTAAAAACTCCGCAAATGCTGGAGAGACTGGAGAGTTGCAAAGCCAGAGTGTGGGTAGCTGGTCCAAGACCTACCGAAGCGGCGGTGAAAGTGCCCAGCAGGCCGCGACAGCGGCGCAGTCGGCACAAACACATCTTGCATCTGTTGCAGCGCAGTATTTGGTCGGTACGGGCCTTCTATACCGTGGAAGGGGGTGCGGCTATGGACATGTTCCCCCATGTTGTGACGGTCTATAACACCTACGTTGAGACGGACCATTCCACCTTTGAGGAGACCACAGTGAACCACATCACTGTCCTACGGGGAGTCCTTCTGGATGCCTCTAAGGGTTCCAATGTAACCAAGAGCGGGCTGGAAAGCGCGGATGCAGTCAACCTGTACATTCCATTTTCGGTTGAGGCGTTGGACGGTGCGACAGGCATCCAAAGAAGGTATGTCGGGCCAGTCGAGTTCTGGAAAGCAGATGATAAAAGCGACCTATGGACGCTCTCTGTGGCCCGTGATAGTTTTTTCATCAAGGGTGAGGCTATACACCCGGAATGGACGGTACAGACCATAGAGGCCGACTACGACGGTGTGTACGATATTACTAAAGTCGATGAAAAGGACTTCGGCGGTGAAATGGCTCACTGGGAAGTTGGTGGGGTTTAATGCTGAAATTCAGTTTCCGCGCCGAAGGGCTGGAGGCAATCAGGGACAAGTTGGATGAGGAGTGCACCAAAGCGGAGCATACTGTGGCACTCCAGGTGCGGAAGGACACATCACCATATGTTCCGATGCTTACCGGATCATTGGACAAACGGACGCGGGTAGATGGTTCAGAAGTGATTTACCCAGGCCCATATGCACGCTACTTATATTTTGGAAAACTAATGGTAGACCCGGCTACAGGTAGCAGTTATGCATCAAAGGGCACAACAAAGGTCTTGACTGACAAAAACCTTGTATTTAATACAGCATCACATGCGCAGGCACAATCCCATTGGTTCGAAGCCAGCAAGGCCGAGAATTTGGATAACTGGATTCGGACGGCGGATAAGGCGGTGAAACGTGAACTCTGAGAAAAAAGAGAAACCCCGCATGCTGGCGGCGACAGAAGAAGTGGATAAAATCTCCCGCTCCATGCTGGTGTGGGCCAATACCTTCCCGGAAAAGCCGGTGGACATCATTAAATATGAGTTTCTGTCCGCTGACCAGGGAGACGAGACCGGTATGGCATTGTCTACCATCCAGGGGACCTATATCACAAAGCGGTTCATCCTGGGCGGCTATCAGGCGGAGTACCAATTCAAACTAATTTACCATATTAAGCCTGGGCGCAGCAACGACAAGCGCCTGGAGGCTGACGAGCTACTGAACCACTTCGGTGACTGGGCAAGAAAAAATCTTCCTGATTTGGGAGACGAGATTCGGGCGCTCCGAGTTGAGCCCACCACACAATCCTCTAAATTTGCCGCTTATGAGAACGGCTATGAAGACTACCAGATTTTGATGAAACTGACATATGAAGTTGGCGTTTGAAAGGAGAAAAACAATGCCTGAGTCTGATTTGACTTTTAATACTACGCCGGGCCAGACCGTAGGCCGTGAAATGTTAATTGCTTACCTAAACACTGGAGAGAGCTCTACGCCTACGTGGTCTCCCATCGGTAAGCGTGTAGAGGACAGTTCAGCCGAATACGACTGGCAAACAGAAACCAAAGTTGATATTTTTGGAAATACCTATACCAACGGGAAGAAACCAACCATTACACAAACCTTTGACCCATGTGAGTTGGATGCAGATGACGCAGCACAGGAAAAAATCTGGAACCTTGCTATCAAAGATCAGAACGTGAACGCTTTGATGAATCAAGATATGCTTATTGTCCATCTGTATGCGGGGACGGCCGGAACAGCGGTATTTGCTGAAAGATACTCCTCATGCTCTATTTTGCCGTCCGGGCTCGGTGGTGAAGGCGGTGGCACAATTGGGATGCCAATTGATGTTACATATGGCGGCACCAGAACTGTTGGTACAGCATCGATTAGTGATGGAACTGTGAAATTCACACCGGGAACCGTGGAGGTTTAACTTATGAAGGAACTGAATTTTGACTCCGGCCTTGTTACATATTCTTTGAATGGCAAGTGCGAGGTATCGTTCAACCCCACTGACAGCAACTTCGTTGAGCGGCTGTACTCCGCTTTTGAGGATCTGGACAAGAAGCAGGAGAGCTATAAGGCCCAGATCGAGAAGATGGTGGACAAGAAGGAAATCTTCGAGTTTGCCAAAGAGCGGGACGCTGAAATGCGCGGCATTATTGACGGCGTGTTCGATGCCCCTGTGAGCGAGTCTGTCTTCGGCGGCATGAATGTCTATGCCATTGCCAACGGCCTCCCTGTCTGGTGCAACTTGATGATGGCGGTCATGGATGAGATTGATACCACTTTCACCAGAGAGCAGAAGCTTACTAACCCGCGCATCAGCAAGTACACAGCGAAATACCAGAAGTATCAGAAGAAGTAACCAAAGGAGCACGTCATGAGCTATGGACTTCCAAAAAGCGTGGATATAGACGGGCAGGAGTTTGCTATCCGCTATGATTATCGGGTTATCCTCGACATTTTCGAGGCCATGAACGACCCCGATTCCAGCGAGGAAGACCGGGCCCTTGACGTGCTCCAAATCTTCTATGTGGATTTTGACGAGCTGACCGACTATGACGCGGCCATAAAAGAGGTTTTTCGATTCATCAACGGCGGCGAGGAGCCACGGAAGCAGAAAGGCCCCCACCTTGTGGACTGGCCTATGGACTTCCCCCGCATCATTGCCCCTATCAACCGTGTGCTGGGCTATGAAGCCCGCGCTGTGGACTACGACATCGAAACCAACACGGGCGGCATCCACTGGTGGACTATCCTCGCGGCCTATGCGGAAATAGGGGACTGCCTCTTTGCCCAGATCGTCCGCATCCGCGACAAGAAGGCAAAGGGCAAGCCGCTGGACAAGTCTGACAGGGAGTTCTACCGAAAGAACCGTGACATCATCGACATCAAGCAGACATACAGCGAGGCGGAGAATGACCTCGTCAACCTCTGGACGGGCGCAAAATGAAACCGCCCCCGGAGGGGCGGCTATGATTATCGTATCGTGCATTTTGTCAACTGAACTTGAGCAAGAGGGATTCCATCGCACTCACCAGCGATAGTGATGTAGTCTCCATCCTTTAGCTGTGCAATCAAATCCGTTTGGTCTCCATCCTTCGGGAAGAAGCATTGTATGGGATAAAGGCCATAACCGTCATTTGTTTCGAGCGAAATGCAAGGTGCTTTTGTTAAAACATCCTGCCCGATGTTTTGAATTGTGCCAGTCACAACCAAGATTTTATCCTTATACAGCGCATCGGCATTCACTGCATTCTCCTTATATGCCGCCCACAAGCTGTTGGCGGAGATGGTAATTTCCTCCGGCTGGATGTTCTGCGCTAAATTATCGGATGGCTGCGTGGTCGTAGTAGTTGATTGGCTTGGACTATAGCCATCGTTTGACGGACTATCAGAGCGGCCCCCAAAAGTAAGAGATACAGCGGCAATAATAGCAACGACAATCACAGCTGCAAAGGCAACATTTCCCTTAATTTTTCTGCTTCTTTTTCCCGGGGCGTTCTCGCTATCGAAAACAGCGGTTTCTGGTGTGTTTGTTGCGGATTCACTCTCAACTACGAGGTGTGATCCAGATATTGCTGTGTTTACAACTTTTGCAGTGTCATCCGGCGATACGAGGATTGAAATTGAGCAGTCGATTTTACGCCCCTTTTGGAACGAAAGCGTATGGGGTCCATCTTGAGCGTATGCAGAAACGGTTGTGCCGTTTCTTAAAATCCCAACCACTTTGTCATCCAAAAGTACCGTGAAGTCGACAGCACATCCCCACGGCGATTTTTCTCTTGTAATAATGATTTCTTTGTACCCTTCCAATGTAAATCTCTCCCCTCAAGGTGGTGTTTAATGTGGCCGCTGACGGCTCCATCGTCATTGAAACCAATATTGACAATAAGAAAGCACAAAAAGAGCTGAATCAGCTTGCTAAGAAAATCCAATCGCTTGAAGATCAACTTACGTCCAAAAAGCAGGGGAGGTTTCCTTTAGTAGAAAACCTCAACGTTGTAAATGCGGAGTTGGAGGAGGCCAGGAAGCAGTTATCCATGCTCCAGGACGAACAGAATGCTATCAATGCCGCCATGAAAGCTGGTTCGTCCGCTGATGACTATATGCGTGCCTATTCTGATAGGCCTATGGTCGATTCCCAATTGAAAAAGCAACAAGAAAAGGTTGACGCAATTGAGAAAGAGTGGAGGCAGGCTGAAAAAGCGCTTTCAGATTATGATTCCAAAATTTCTGGCTTAGAAGGAAAGTTGAACCTGGCAAAAGAGGAAGCCGGAGGGCTCCAGCAGAACATGGCAAAGTCCGGCCCTGCCGCCGCCAAAATGGCAAAATCAGTAGATAGAGCGCAAAAGAGCGCAAGCAAGTTTTCTTCTCGTATGCGTGAAGTTATCAGAAGCGCGCTTGTATTCACGGTCATTACACAAGCTCTTGCGAAGTTCCGTGAATGGATGGGGAAAGTCATTAAAACAAATGACGAGGCTAGAGCGTCTATTGCACGCCTAAAAGGGGCTCTCCTGACGCTCGCTCAACCGATGATTGAGGTCATTATACCAGCATTTACAAATTTTGTCGATATGTTGGCCCGTATAATTTCAATGGCCGCCCGGATTACTGCTGCGCTGTTTGGTACAACAGCAGAGAAAGCTGCGGACTCCGCTGAAAATCTGTATGAGGAAACAGAAGCACTTGAAAAAACGGGTGAGGCGGCTGAGGAGGCCGGGAAATCGCTCGCTTCTTTTGATGAAATCAACCAGCTTTCGGGGAGCAGAAATAAAAGTGAATCTTCTAATCAAGATATTGGGCCAGACTTTTCTGCCTTTCAAGAAGGTATGAATAGCGGATGGCTCCAAGAAATGATGGCGAGTGTATCTGCTTGGGTGCCAATTGCATTAATGCTAGGTGGTATTGCACTTGTAGCTATAGGAGCATCTATAGGGAGTTTAGTGCTGGTTCTTTCTGGTTTACTTTTACTTGGAGCTGGCATTGATTTCTCCGGAGAAAATGAACAATTACAGTCTTGGGTTGATGCACTTGGTTTAAATAGTGTGCAAGAGTTTGTGTTATTGGCAATTATACTCGGCGGCATCGCCATGGTTGCTATTGGAGCTTCAACTGTAAATATTTTACTTGTTGTGGCTGGACTAGCTTTGATCGGAGTTGCTGTGGCTTATGCATATCAAAGCGGAATGATGCAAGATTGGGCGGAAGCGCTTGGACTTTCTAGAGCAGCCCAGTTTATAACTGCCGCTCTATTGATAGCTGGATTTGCCCTTATTTGTATTGGCGCAGGACTAGGGAATATTCTTATGGTTATATCTGGTATTGCTTTGATTGCAACTGGCGTCTTTGTAGGGAGTGAGAGTGGAGTTTTTGAATCTTGGGCAAAGACGCTGGGACTTGATTCCGCGTTTGACTATGTAACAGCTGCAATGCAAATAGCTGGATTTGCCCTCATCTGTATTGGAGCGGCAATGGGGAATATCTTTATGGTTATCGCTGGAGCAGTTCTTCTAGGAGCAGGGGTGACAGCAGAAGTAATTGGAGAACAGACACTGATGGCATGGTGGGAAAAACTGAAACTTACAACCGTTGTTCAATGGGTATCTGTCGCCATCCTTTTGGTAGGCATCGTAATGGTAGCTATTGCGGCTGCTACTGGAAATCTTATTTTGCTAATTGCTGGTGCAGTGGTGCTCGGCCTTGGAATTGTTGCCGCAATAAATGATGATCATTTGCAGGATTGGGTTGAAACATTAGGCCTTGAAAAAGTAATGGAGTATGTAACGATTGCAATTTTGCTTGTAGGAATCGGGCTTGTTGCAATCGGGCTAATGACTATGAACGTTCTTATGTTTTTAGGTGGATGTGCACTCCTTATTGCTGGATTTGTCGTTGGGAATGAAAGTGGGACGTTTCGTAGTTGGGTAGAAACATTACATCTTGAAGAGGTGGCTGGATGGGTATCTACAGCAATGCTGCTTGCTGGGATTGCATTAGTCGCTATTGGTGCAATGACATTAAACCCTCTATTCATACTGGCCGGGATTGCACTTTTAGGTGGGGGGACAGCGCTTAAGCTTGGAAGTGGCAGTACGAAGGGGAGTTCTTATTCAGCCAGATCAGGCTTAGGCCGAATGTCAGTACCAAGGCTTTCAATTGATGACGTTCCTGCCCTTGCAAAAGGCGCGGTCATACCGCCTAATAAAGAGTTCCTCGCCGTACTGGGAGATCAAAAGAGCGGGACAAATATAGAGGCTCCAACATCTGAGATTGAAGCCGCTGTTGCCCGTGGGATGCAGCGATATGGTGGCGGCGGCTCCAATACAGTTATCTTGGAAATCGACAAGCAGGTGCTTGGTCGCGTATCTTATCAAGCAACTCAGAGCGAAGTTCAGCGTATCGGCGTAAATTTGGTGGAGGGTTAAATGAGCTATATCAAATTGAACGGCATTGAGTTTGACGCAGATGTTGCAATTTCGACTTATAATCGAAGTTTCAATGTACTAGATGGAGATAATGCTGGCCGAGTGCTTTCCGGTCGAATGATACGTGATGTTATTGGAACCTATCTTGGACATAAGATTACAGTGTTTCGCAGAGGAGACAATTACGAAGGGCTGGATACCTTTTGGGACTATCTGTACCAACACTCAGTCGATGATAGCGTTATGTTGGAGGCTGCGGACGGACAGACAACCATCTCCTACGAGGCGTATTATACTAGCGCATCTCAAGACATGGAAAAGGTAGAAGGTAGCGTAAATTATTGGGGAGAAATAGAGGTAAGCTTTGTTCCGATAGACGCACAGGTCAAGCCGTAAAAAGTGAGGATAGGCGATGGCAAACAAAAACAAAATTGTGTATGGCGACAGAGTGTTTGAGGGCAACAAAATTAAAAGCGGAAATCTTCATATTGCAACATCTCTTCTATCTTCCTCTCTGGAAGCCAATACCTTATCAGTCGTAATTGAGACTGAGGACAGAACAATTACAGAGTTTGAAAGAAACGCTCCAATTGTTTATTTTTATGATGACGTTCAGACCGGTGTGTTTTATGTGAAATCCATTGACCGGAATGGCCCTAATACATATAAGATATCTGCAACAAGCGCAATTGGGCTTTTATCTGAAAATCAGCATTATGGAGGAATCTACTCTGGAGAGACTGCATCCGAACTTCTTGCTTCCATATGCGGCACAATACCATACGAGATAAAAACAAATTTAGCAGACATAAAATTGTATGGTTGGTTACCTATCGCTACAGCAAGGGATAACTTGTCACAAGTTCTATTTGCAATTGGCGCAACTATTCGAACTGATCTAAATGGAGTTCTTCGGATTGCGGCCCTTTGGGATGGGATTAGCGGAAACCTTGGTTTAGACCGAATGTATCAGGGCCCGAGCGTCACTAACGCGGCCAAAGTAACCCAAGTAATTGTTACGGAACATCAATATATAAAATCTGGTGAGTCATCTACACTTTTTGAAGGGTCTGTAGAAGAAGGGAAAATTGTTACATTTGATGATCCTGTGTTTGACCTGTCTGCATCTGGCTTTACTATTTTAGAGAGTGGGGCCAATTACGCGAAACTATCTTCTGGTTCCGGAAAGCTTGCTGGAACAAAGTATACACACAACAAGAGCCAAATCATACGTGATATTGTTTCAGCCAAAGAGCCAAATGTAAAGAAGGTCGAAAATGCTACGTTGGTATCGCTCACAAACTCTGCGGCTGTCGCAGACCGGATGAAAAATTACTATAAGCATGCTCAATCTATCCAAGCACCAGTTGTCTATAAAGGGGAATCAACAGGGAACCGTGTGTTGACGTGGGACCCATATAACAAAGAGCCAGTTACGGCTTGCATTGAAAAAGAAGACATTACCATCTCAAACACATTAAAATCAAGTTCGGAGATGCTTGTTGGATATGTACCATTAAAAATAGAGGAAACTGAATTACTCGAAAACCGTGTAGTTCTTACAGGCGCAGGCGAGTGGACTGTTCCTGAAGGGACAACATATGTAAGAGCAGTTTTGATTGATGGTGGACAAAGCGGCCAACCTGGAGAAGATGGTCAACCTGGCAATATTGCGTGGTCTTCCAATGATTCCTCGAATAACACTAGCTCCGTGCCCGAAAATACGTTTGTCTCAACTACGGCATCAACATCACTCAGAAGCCAATCAGAAGGAAAAGGCGGAAAGAAAGGCCTTGGAGGCCTTGGAGGTAGAATTTTTCAATCGTCGCTCGATGTCACGGGCGGTCAAAAAATAGCGTATTCTTGTGGAAAAGCAACTGGCTATGGAGGGGAAAGTGTCACAACATTTGGCTCACTTTCGTCTGTTAGTGGGAATCGAAATAACCTTGGATATACTGATACAGTTACAGGAGAAACATATGCTTTAGCAGGAAAAGATGGAATTGATGGAGGAGATGGTGGAGGCCCTGGTAAGCCTGGTAAGGATGCTGGAACTGCAAAAGGCGGAGAAGGAATAAGCCAAAGAGGATATTCTGACAGAAAAACATCCTCAGGAAGTAATGTTAATACTCTTTGGTTTGATTCTGAGGCAAATTGTGAGGCAGATTGTGGTGGCGCAGGAGGAGGTGGTGCCGGAGGGAACGGAGAAAATGGTAGCCCAGCACTGGTAGCCAGTAAAGCGACCGTTTTCTATACAGGCGCAAGCTCCACATACAATGGAGCAAACGCAGAAGGAGAGGCATATCAACATGGCGGTGGAAGCGGGGGAAAAGGTAAAGATGGAGATAATGCATCGTCGTATGGTTCAGGCGGAAGTGGAGGAAGCGGTGGTGGCGGCGCTGGAGTATGTGGGTCAGTAAGATTTTCTGTAACAAATAAACTAAAATGGTCTAATCGTGCAGGTGGAACCAGTAAGACGGAAACTCTTAATGTCCGGTGCACTGCCTACATTTATGTAAAAAAGGCTTCAGTTGTAACTGGTGGAGCAGGAGGAAACGGGGGGAGCTCAATGGATGGATGCATTATTTTGTATTATGGCGTTCCCCAGAAGATAGTCTCCGGCCCAGTGAAAGATAAAAATGGCCGCGTTGTTCTGGACAAGCTTGGCCGTCGGCTAATTGTGTGAGGTGAGAAAATGGAACTGACTCTGGAGGAGCGTGTAGCGGCACTTGAGCGGAAATTATTAGCCAGAGAAGCGGCAGAAGAACCAACCGAATACTACACCAGCAAATACAGCGGTGAGGAGATCGATGCCCTTCTGGACAAGGTGGTCGCTATGGATGGAGGCGGTACATAATGCTCATCATGACGGATTGGTACATCTGCACCCCGCCTAAATTTTGCCTCGGGTTTGAGGGCGACAATGAGGTTGTAGCCCTTGAAATTTCCACCGACCTTACAGACGAGTGGGACTTAAAGGTGGATGTGGAGAAGGACGGACAGAAGAATATTATCCAGCTCCAGCGCGTCGGGCAAGTGTACTCCGCCTTGCTGACGGCCTCCATGCTGGCCGATGACGGCCAGTATTTAATGCAGGTTAGAGGCACACTCGGTGAGCAGGTGCGGCACAGTAATATATTCTACGCAACGGTCCATGACTCCATTAACGCCGTAGACGCTTTCCCACCTCCTCTACCATCCGAGTTTGAGCAGATGGAGGAGCGTATCACAGAGCTGAACCAGCATCCCCCGAGGCCCGGCCTGGATGGATTTTGGGAGATTTGGAACCCGGACAGTGGACGGTATGAGGCGTCGGATATCCCGCTGCCTGCTGGCGGAGGTGGAGGAACTGGTAATGTATCTTCCCAGGAGGTCAACGTCATCAAAGTTTTAGACCGAGCGGAATATGATGAACTTCCCCAAAAAGATCAAAGAACCCTATACCTGATTCGGGGGTGACGATATGCTCAACATTGGAGATATCCCGGTGACTGAGCTATTTGCTGGGACATTAGGTGTAAAGTCAGCCTCCGTTGGAGACGAAACGATTTATACCAGACCGGGCGGATATTTCTACCTGGAACTTGAAACAGAAAAGGAGAAGTAAACATGGCGAGTTATTTTAATCTTACACTCGACACAACTGCGCCGTCTGGCCTAACACTAAGCATCAATGACGGTGCCCTATATGCTACCAGCACAGCGGTTAAGCTAACGATCGGAGTTTCGGATGATGTTACCACCGGCTACCAAATGAAGATTTGGGGCATTGACGGTGTAGCGGAGGAAGCGTCGGCCAGTTGGGAAACCTTTGCCACTACAAAGAGTGTCAATTTGACTTCCGGTGACGGGCTAAAAACCGTACATATCAAAGTCCGGGACGATGTGGGCAACGAAAGTGCCGCCGTGTCCGACGATATTACCCTCAACACCACTGTACCTGTAGTAACAGTTACCGGCCCGGACAAAAGCAAAATCTCTAAGGTGGAAGGTTATAACAAGTCTAAAATCTCCTTCACCGTGGATGTGGCTTTTGCTGAATACAAAGTGTGCGTAGTGCCAGCAAACTCCAGCACTCAGGATGCCGGTGTGCTCATCCCAACCGACGGTGGCTCTATCAACACCAGCGGGGCTGATGGAGACTATCCTGCGTCTACGCCCATCGAGGTCACCATTACCGGAACTGACCTTGAGACTGCAAGCAGCGGCGACAACGTCAAGATTGTCAAGGTGTTCGTTAAGACTGAGGCGGGCATCTGGAGTGTGGCCTAATGGCCGCGCCAGGTCTAACCTTTTCTGTCTCCGGTAACAAGGTATCAGATGAAGCTGGATTTGATCATATCATTGTAAAATTCCAGTCGGACATCCCATATCAGGCGTTTGAGTGCCGGGCCACAAAAAACGGGGAGAACTACGGCGTGGGGAAAGGGGCTCTTGTGGCCTCCTTCTCCGCGACCCCGGCCAACACAGAACGTAGTTTTGAGGTCTACGACGATTATCTTGTTCACGGGGATGGAGACTACCGCATATCACTATTTGCGCAGGGAAAGGATGGTAGCTGGAACGATAATTACTATTACATCCCACTGGGCAGTTCGATGTATATCTGCGCTGACGGGAAACCGTATCTCTGCATGAGGGAGTGATAATATGGCGACAACCGAAGGGTACAACGGTGCATACACAGGGCAACAAATTGATGCCGCCATTGGGAAAATTAACGACGCCGTCACTGTTCCCGGCGGCGGCACGATGCAGATGGGGGAGAGCCTGGGCGACGGCCCCTACACCATTGAGGTGACCGAGGACGAGGACAGCGACCTCTCCGCCGAACAGGTGGGCTACAATAATGAGGGAACCGGCTTGACGGCGACAAACGTCCAGGATGCGGTCACAGAGCTTTTTACGTCTGTCAGTGAGGGCAAAGCTGCCATTGCCGCCGCGATCACTGACAAGGGAGTAGCAACTGCGGCGGACGCCACGTTCCAGCAGATGGCGGAGAAGATCGGGGAGATTCAGAGTACGCCGGAATATGAACTGGTTGAGGTCTCAACTTCCGGTGCGAATACACAATTTATCACCTTAAAAGATGGTGCTCTGCTTGCGACATTTGATAGGGATTCCACGGTTCAGATTGTTAAAGGTACGATTTTTACCTTTGCTTACAATATATCATCGCCGTCGATAACGGGCGACCTAAAAAACCTGGGCGTGGATACAAGAGGATACCCCATGATAAAAGTAAACGGGGCAGGGAGCATTAAAATAGGAGGAGGGGGAAGTAACTGAAAATTTGGCCTATGCGCCTAAACTTTTCCTTCAAGCCTGGACGGCGCTTCCAGAGGCTTCCCAGTGCGCCAGCACGAGGAACCGAATCAAATAAGACCCGGTATGACAATACGAGAGGAGCATTATCGTGGACGTCATCAACTGGAGCGACCTCACAATTACCATCGAAGGGATGTATTCATAATGGCTGTGATTGTCAATGGCAAAAAAGTAGCCGGGCTTGGTCAGCCCGGCAAGGACGGAGCTCCCGGGAAAGATGGTGCTCCTGGTAAAGACGGTAAGTCCGCATATCAATCAGCATTAGATGGTGGCTACATCGGTAGCGAAACCGAATTTGGAAAGGCGCTGGCAGACTCGGCCAATGGGAAAAGCGCAGTCAAGGGCACCTATCCCATCGCCTCCGGCCAGAGCATCCAAGCGGGCGACGTGGTGGATGTGGTGGAAGGGAAAGTGCAGAAGAGCGCAATGCCGGTGGAAAATGTGAAGACGGTGTTTGATAACGGGGCGGCTACTCTTGGTACTTCTGTTCTTCGCCTTTCAGACAATCTAAACGTTGTGTGTTACCTATATCAAAATGGTTCAACACATTGGCCTTGTGTTCATTTGGTTGATGATACTGGTAAAGTGGTCGGACAAACGAATAGGCAAGTCATAGAAAATGTCCATGCTTCCAATATTATGGCCGCCCGCCTGAGCGACACGCAGTTTGTGGTGGTGTATTCCGAGGCAGGGAACAACTGGAAATCTCGCGTTGGAACAGTAACTGGAACAAGTATTAGTTTTGGAACGGAATATGCAATTGCAACAGCGAATGAGGGCGTGGTTATTCCCTTTTCGTCTACATCTGTATTAAGGATTTTCCGTGCAAGTACACTGAAGATTAGCCTCTTAAACGTTTCTGGTACATCCATCACGGAGCAGAGCCTTGGCTCTTTAGGGATAATGGCGGTTGACCCCTCGGCGGTAAGGTTGCCAGACGATGGACTTGGTGGCAAACGAGTCTGTATCTGCTTCCGCGACAATAGTGACGGCAATAAGGGCAAGGCCGTCATCGCCACCATCGACAGCGCCAATCAGGTGACGTGGGGGAGCGTGGTGACAATCGTTCCTTCGGTCGTCAACGGAATGAGCTGTGCGAGCGTTGGATCGGTAATATATGTGGTTTTTCATACCATAGTTTATATCCTAAATGACAATTTATCCGTTCTTGGACAAGAAAAGTATGATACGAACACTTATAGCGATACTAGGCTCACATTAACCTCGTTTGATAACTTCGCAGTCGGCACATATTTCGGGAAAAACAATACAGATGCGGCAGTAATCAGGTGGGACGGCGAGAAAGTTTCAATTTCTGAGCCATATTCGTTTTCTCCAGTTGGATATGCAAACTATATAAGTACAGCACGCATCTCCAATGACCGGATGATTGTTGCATACCAAAGCGCAGGGAGCGGAAACTACGGCACCACCACCATTCTGACCGTCTCCGGCAACCAGATTGCGGGCAGCTTTATCGACGGTAGCCAGGACGCCATCGCCCTCAAGAGCGGCACAGCCGAACAGAGTATCGAGGTCGTCTACTCCGGCACCGTGGCGGCGGACTGGGTGACGGAGGGGCAGGTTATCAGCAGCCCCGGAGTGTACGGCGCTGGCGTGCTCGACGGGGTGCTCCAGGTCTGGAGCAAGGACAGGCCTGTAGGCACAATAGTTACGGGCAGTTATGTTGGGACGGGGACATATGGTTCTGGCAACCGGAATAGACTCGTGTTCCCATCTCCGCCAAAAGTTATCTTTATTTCTGGCGCTTTAAGAGAATCCAATAATTCCTTTGTGCGTAACGGAATGGCGGTCATGTATTCAGGCGTAAGTGACTATGTATCAACGTTAGGTATGACATACGCATCAAGTGCAAAAAACACGAATGATGCGACTATAACATGGTCTGGCAATGAAGTATCTTGGTGGACAAGTCCTAGTTCAAGCGATGCCAGCTATACTCAATATGCGCAATTAAATGGCAATGGTATAACTTATCACTACACTGCGATTTTGTGAGGAGGCGGCATATATGACCATTATCCAAATAGAACCTCTGGAAACCGGCCAGCACCCGATCCAGAGCCAGAGCGGGCGGCGCGCCTGCTGGCTGGATGGCTACATAGAGGTGCCAGCCCACCTCCATGACGCGGTGTGGGCTACCTATGGCTGGTGTGACCTCCAGATTGAGGAGAACAAGCTGGTGGGCATCACCCCCACCGAGCGGCCCCCGGAGCCCGAGCAGGAGCCCAAGCCGCCCCTCGCAGAGGACATCACTCTGGACATGCTGTCCGAGCACGAGGCGCGGCTGTGCATGCTGGAACTCACCGCTGCCACATGAGAAAGGAGACACAATGACAACCGTATACAACCTTTGCAAGCTGCTCATCCAGAAGAACCGCACCGACGGCCTACAGGACAAGATGGATGTCTATCTCGCAGCCGACCGGCTCACCCCGGAGGAGTACCAGGAGCTGGCCGGGCTGCTTGCCCCGGAAGTGAGACAGTAATCAACGGCGAAACCGCCGGATAAAAGAAAGGAAGCTTATTATGAAAAACATCAACTGGAACGAGCTCACCCCCGCCTGCTACGCGATCGCCAACGCTAACGATGTAGATCTGGGCGTAGGCGGCAGCATGGTGCAGAACAACATTCGACACAGTAAGGCGGTGGACATCGGCGCGGAAAATCTGCCTGTGGCTTTCCGGCCTGACTGGGATGCCCTGGGCGCTGATGCAGATCTGGCCGAGGAGAATGACGCGTTTAACGTCTGGATCAAAAAGCGTCAGGCTAACGTTAAGGCCCTGGCCGCCCTGTGGAACGCAAAGGACTATCAGGGCATGGTTGAGCTGATGGAGAACGCCGCCGACCCCGGCCCCATCAACGGCGAGAAGCCCAGCGACCATGAGTAAGTACATAGCGGTCATCACCAGGGCGGACATCACCCGCACCGCCCTGGTGGAGGCCGGGGGGCGGTCTATGGAGCAGGTCAAGGCCGCCTGCGGGTGCCAGTATATCCTCAACGCCTGGTTTTATGACACAATCACCGGGATGCCCGTTGGCAACCTCAAGATTGACGGAGCGGTCAAGGCGAACGCCGGATGGAACTGCCAGGGCCTTACCTGGGACGCGGGCGAGGACATCCGCATGGATCTGATCCCGGATCGAGGCAGAGCGTCCTATATCAGCGGCGTGGAGCTACTGACGCCCACCAGGGGGCCGGGTAAGGCACTCAGCTACTCCCCGGAGTACGGGGGCACACGGGGCCGCTCCGCCGTCCTGCTGGCCGGGGCGCGGGTGATCCTGTATTGCTCCGGCGACGGCACCCGAGACGCAAAGACCCCCGAGGCGCTGCGGGACGAGCTGGTGAGCATCGGCTGCCGGTACGACCAGGCGGCCAACCTGCGGGCCTTGGGCCTCGACGCAGGCAGCTCCTCCAACTGCGACTTTGGGGACGGCCAGCGCATCAGCAACGGTAAGCGGGTCAAGGGCTATCTGTGTATCTGGACGACGGAGGGCGGCCAGGAGCCGCCGGAACAGGAGGAGAGTATGAGCAAGCACACTGTATGCCTTGACCCCGGACACGGGCCGGGCAACGTCAACGGATCCCCGGACGGCACCTACAAAGAGTGGGAGTTTACCTGGGACATGGCCCAGCGTATCAAGCCGTTGCTGGAGGCCCAGGGGGTGGGTGTGGTGCTCACCAAGACGGCGGACAATTACCCCAGCCTGACGGAGCGGGCCAACATCAGTAATAAGTCAAAGCCGGACTGCTTTGTGAGCATCCACACCAACGCTTATGGGGAGGGGGGCTGGTCGAGCGCGTCCGGGCTGGAGATCTACACCAGCGCAGGGCCTATGACGGCGCAGCGCAATGTTCTGGCTTCTGGCCTGGTCAACGCCTTCCACGCCGCCGGGGTGTCCCTGCGGAGTGAACCTATCAAGCATGAGATGTATACCGTGCTCGCCAAGACGGACGCCCCCGCCGCGCTCATTGAGTACGGCTTCCATACCAACAAGATGGACACGGAGTATCTCAAGGATAGCAAGTACCGGGACAAACTGGCCGAGGCCACCGCAAAGGGAATCTGTGACTGGCTTGGCGTGGCCTGGCAGGGCGAAACGGGAGCGGACAACGCGGAGGATACCCCGGACGTTTGGGCCGCTGAGGCGTGGCAGAAGGCCAAGGACAAGGGCGTACTGGACGGCACCCGGCCCCGCGATAATATGACCCGGCAGGAGCTGGCTGTGGTGCTGGCACGACTGGGACTTTTGGACTAAGAAAGGATTGGAATATGAAAAAGTTGTTTATTTCTCAGCCCATGCGGGGCAAAACCGACGATGAAATTCTGGCAGAGCGGAGCAACGCTATTCAGGCGGCGAAGGACAGCCTTGGAGAGCCTGTCGAGGTCATTGACAGTTTTTTCGGCACATCAGATATGAGCCATGCGCTGGAATACCTGGGTGAAAGCCTGAAGTTGCTGGCTACTGCTGACGTGGCTTATTTCGCTCCCGGCTGGAGTGAAGCGAGGGGCTGTAAGATCGAGAACCTTTGTGCCAAAGAGTACGGCATCCACACCATTGAAGCATAGGAGGGTTTGATTTATGGACATTTCTTCTTTGGGCATCACCGGAGTAGCGGTCATCACTGTGATCTGCTTCCTGGTCGGCCAGGTGGTCAAGGCCACTGGACTGGACAATAAGTGGATTCCCATCATCTGCGGTGCGTTTGGTGCGGTGCTGGGCATCCTCGGCATGTTTATCATGCCAGAGTTTCCAGCCTCGGACTATTTGACCGCCGCCGCCGTTGGCATCGTCTCCGGCCTTGCGGCCACTGGTATCAATCAGGTCTATAAGCAGATGAAGGGGGGCTAACCCATGCCCGTCAATGATTGTGAGAACAACTGTACGCTGAAAACCAGGGTGGACAGGCTGGAGAAGGACTTTGAGGTCGAGAAAGAAACCAACTCCCAGCGCCATGCGGAATTTTACTCCCGCATTGGCAAGCTTGAGCAGGTACAGGCCGTCAGCGGGACCAGGCTGGACACCATCATGGACAAGCTGGACTCTATCGCCCTCGACCTCACCGCCCTGAAAGAGAAGCCGTCCAAGCGGTGGGAGACGGTCGTGGCGGCTCTCATTACGGGCGCGATAGGGTATCTTCTGGCTAGTATCGGGATCGGGTGATTTCACACCGTGGACGATGCGGGGGACAAGCTGGCCCGCTATTACGAGTACATCGTGATGGGCTAAACAAGGGGCGGTGGCAATAGCCTCCGCCCTCTATTTTTGAACTTTTTCATCGGTTTGCTATTTGCACATATTTACACCGAAAGTTACGCACTAGCTACATACTAGCTACAAAAAATCCTGTAACCATTGCAATTAGTAGGTTTCTTTTTCTAATGAATTACAAACACATTAAATTGGGTTCCGGGCAACATCATACCACGCCGGGCCCGCTGGTGCAAGCTGCCGCTTTACCCGGCTGGGATTTCATGATATAATAACCGCAAAACGGCGGTTATACCTGACGCGGTCCACCTGCTCCCGCCTTGGGGCGGGACTGCGAAATCCGGCGTCATGCGGCCATTCCGCCGGGCTTCATGGCGGAATGACAAGAAAGGAACGGCTTTTGCCGGGAAGGGAGGGGCGCCATGCGCCGCATCCAGAAATATCTGTCCGGCCTGTGCGCGGCGGCGCTGCTCCTGAGCCTCCTGCTGGCCGGGACGGCCAAGGCGGATGAGATCACCATCTATCTGATGGCGGAGAACGACCAGATGCTGGACCTGCCCCTGTCCGCCATGCCCGCCTGGATCAACGGGGACATATATGTGCCCTACACCGCCTTCGACTGGACGGTGACGGGGGTGAACCTGGGAGTCTCCTACGGGCAGGAGCGGACGGAGACCGAGTACAAGTTTACCCTCTACAGCCTGAACGGCATGCTTGTGTTTGACCTGAACGCGGGCACCTGCACCGACGGCTTCTCCGGAGAGGCGAAGGACATGCGTGCCGCGCTGCGCAACGGGCGGGTGTTTGTCCCCCTGGCCGGGGTGTGCAGCTTCTTTGGACTGAATTACACCTATACCCCCACCAACTACGGCACCCTGATCCGTATCACAAACGGGCAGGAGCGGCTGGACACCCAGCAGTTTGTCACCTCGGCCAGCGGGCTGTCCATGCCCACCCGCTACTATAAATACCTCCAGGAGCTGAACCAGGGCACCCAGCCCACACCCAGCCCGTCCCCCTCGCCATCGGACGGCGGCACGGACGAGCCGGAGCAGGAGGACGGTCTGCCGGTCTACCTGTCCTTCCAGTGCACCGGCGGCGGGGCGCTGGACAACATTTTGGACACCCTGGAGGCACGCGGCATCCGGGCCCTGTTCCTCTTTACGCCGGATGCCTTGGCGGCGGCGGAAGGTCAGCTCCGCAGGCTGGTGGGCTCGGGCCACGCGGTGGGCCTGTCGGTCCCGGGCCAGAGCCTGGATGGGGCGCGGGCGGCGTTGGAGGAGGGGGCCAGCCTATTGGAGCGGTTGGTCCGTGTGCGGCCCCATACCGTATATCTGGAGGGGGCGGCCTCCGGCGTGGCGGATGCGCTGGAGCGGGAGGGCTGGGCCTGCTGGTCGGCCAACGTGGACGGCCGGCCCGACGGCCGAAGCCAGAGCACCCAGGCCAACGCACTGCTGCACACTCTGGAAGGACGGCGCAGCGCGGCCCGCATGCTGCTGGACGACAGCGGGGAGAGCGCCGGCATCCTGTCCCGGCTGCTGCCCCGCATGCCGCGGGACGCGTACTGGTTCCAACTGGCGCTGGATACCCGGATCTGAGAGAATTGGAGCACATACAGGCGGGCGGAACTTGTCCGCCCGCCTGTTTTGAGGAGGAGTCACACATGCGTACCGTATATCTGGACAACGCGGCCACCTCTTACCCCAAGGCACCGGGGGTGGGGGCGGCCATGGCGGACTACATTGAGTGTGTGGGCTGCAACATCGGCCGGGGCGGCTACCAGCGGGCCTATGACGCGGCCGGGGGGGTGCTGGAGGTGCGGGAGCGGCTCTGTACCCTGGTGAACGGTCCCGGGCCGCGCAACGTGGCGTTCACCTCCGGGGCCACCCACGGGCTGAATCTGCTGCTCAAGGGACTGCTGCGGCCCGGCGACCGGGTCGTGACCTCCCCCATGGAGCACAACGCCGTTTTGCGCCCCCTCCGCCAGTTGGAGCGGGCGGGGGTGGAGGTGGAGTACCTGCCC
>PPYE01643575.1_pt1 | contig 35415 bp, 46 predicted proteins | sample 1559881 | NCBI WGS metagenome assembly PPYE01 (sample SAMN08240022, study PRJNA423297) | Human gut metagenome, whole genome shotgun sequencing project.
CGCTCTCTACTAGGGGCGTTTTTTTTATTTGGATAAGCCTGTGAAAGGCTATTCCCACCGCCGGAATCGAACCGGCGCAGGTCACCAAGAGTGGGGTGTTCTTTTTGTACTCAATTATTGTTCCCAGATTGCGTCCCCAAAACTAATCGAATATGGTGCATCCGTTTTAGCGGCAAAGTGAATATGCAATGATGCCTTTTTACCTGCTGCAATCGTATCTGGAATATCTTGTTGATAAGTATTTGAATCAAATTCAGCGTTTTCGTCGTTTGAATCATATAGTGAGAATTCTTGTACATTGAAGTCCAACGGTTGTGATGTAGTATTCTCAACAGTTACATAAGCGTCAACGGCCTTTTGACCTGGATGAGAATCATTGAACCCTTCAGAGCTTGATTTGATATCAGTAACCGTTATTTTTTGGCCACCTTCAAACTCGACAGTGTCACCAATTGAATAGGCGGTATCTTCGCTTGAAGATGTACTATCATCAGATGAACCTTCGCTTTCGTATATGGTGAAATCCTTATCTTTGACAAGGCTGCCCTTACGAACTTCTAATGTATAATGACCGGCATCGTACAGAGTAACAGTCGAATTTCCGGTTTTTGAAGTATATGATCTGTTTTGCAACTTGGTATTGTTGTAATCTTTGTCTAAAACCGAGTATTTTGCACCTTTAGTAGTCGTAAAATCAATTTTAGCTTCACCGTTTTCGTCTAGGGTTGCGTCAGAGTTATGTAGTTCTAACTTTAACGTTTGCTGACTATTATTTGCCGAGTTACTGGACTGTTTTGAATCGTCTCCACATGCATTCAACACAATTGAAAGACCCAACAATAAAATTGTTAGCACACCTATTTTCTTCAAAATTATCCCTCCAAATCAGAGTTCACTCTGATATAATTAATTTTGTAACAAGCGTTACGTAATAACAAGCGCATTCTATGCCCAGTAGAATGTGCTTTTTTAGTATTTTCGTTTAGTTTGAACTAATCTGCCTGCAATTAATATTTCGTTCATATCACTACCTGCAAAAATTCTAGGTGGGTAACTAGGGTTGGATGCCGTTAATACAATAGAATCTTTTGATTTAGTGACATGCTTTAACGTTCCTTCTTCGCCATCTACAATAACCGCACAGATATCACCATTGTTAAATTCAGTTGTACGTTTAATCATGGCATAATCTTTGTCATAAATTCCGTCACCGGTCATAGAATCTCCTGAAACAACTAACCAAAAATAGTCATAGCTCATGTCTATATCATCTTTATTGACAAATTCCATACCCAAATGATCTTGCATAGCTAAACCGTTTGGGCCAGCTTTAATTGTTCCAATGACCGGAATATCAATTAAACTATTTACATCAACAGGAATTATATTAGATGGCAAAGTTTTATTAACTACATATCCGGCTAGTTCAAGCAATTCATCTGGATTCATGCGCAAGCCACGTGCCATTCGTTTAATAGTATCTGGTTTTGGTATGTTACGCTTGCCACGCTCAATCAAAGACCAATACGATGGTGATATCTCTGGAAAATCTTCAGACTTTGATTGTTGAGATACTTGGCGCAAAGAAAAACGTTTTTGTTCTCTTATATTTTTAATTTTTAAGCCAAATTCTATTGCTTTTTGATTGTCCATTGAATCAACCTTTCTACAACATTAGTATAACAAAAGTACAACAAAATACAGAAAGTATGTGTAACTTTTATATAAAAAGTGTTGACAAAAGTTATACAAGGTATTATTATTAATTTTGTAATCAAGGAGGCGATTGAATGACGAAGCTTTACTTAAAAGATAGACGAAACTTCGAAGTCTTATTAGCTGAACGAGGCTGGAACTATGGCGACCTTGCTTCAGAAGTTGGTATTGGGAGAACATATTTATCAAAGATTGTTAATGGTGGGCCGATTGGCAAAAAGACCGCAAAGGCAATCGCTGATGAATTTGACACTAAATTATTGGATATTTTTTTTGCATCTGACGTTGACAAAAGTTATACAAAATAAATTTAAGGAGGTGAACTAAATGACACGTGAAGAAATGATTAACGACATTATGGAATGGCGACCAGATACTCACCGCTCCACGTGGGAACGTAAGTCTGATCGTCAGCTTCAAGCAAATTGGACGTTATTAAACGCTCAATCTGAACGTGAGGTTGATGAGATTCTTGCAACATATTAATTAAAGAGGGCGTTGGCATGTCAGCATTGTTTTTAAGATTGACTAATTTCTATCTTATTCATCTTAAGCACACTAAGTGTTGTATCTGCGGTGAACCAGCTATTTTGCAACTATCTAAGCATAAATATATCTGTGAAGATTGTGCACAAATACAAGGTGAGTTGGCAAGGTTTGATGATTAGCACAATTAAATTGTACCGCCTAAACGTATGTATTGGGATTCAACCTTTACACAAAGGGAGTTGGAATAATGGAACAAATTGATATTAGAAAAGAAATGGCAGCAGCTATTGGGCGTTCAAATCGCCAGCAAAAAGATATTGCTATTTCACTAGGAACAACTGGTCAAAACTTATCTAACATTCTGAATGATAAAAAAAGAGCTGTTCCAACAAAGTGGTTAATCGATTTAGCCAGGGAGTTAGATGATACAGACTTCAAGATGATCGTTGCTGATGAGATTTTAAATCTTGGCTTATATACACCAGCAAAAAGCATTAACTTTCCACTAGCTCGCAAAACAATGATGGATAAGGAACAGTCAGAACGTGAGAGCTTAGATTCTGCAATCGCAATGATATTTAGTAAGCCAGTTAATGATTGGCTTGAAGATGATATGTCACTGGTTGAAAGACACCAAAAAGAATTGCGTGATGAAATCGCTTCTGAGATTAATTACTTGGAATCGATTGATCAATATATCAAACACAAGTTGTGTTATTTAAGCTGAAATTCTATCTAAAATGTGAATTTTACAATCTAGATTATTCACAAAGTTTTATGTAACGATTAAGGAGTTGGACTAAATGCAAGCGTCAGTTGAGCTTAGCAATGATGATGTTCAAAGAATCGCTGAAGCGGTAGTCACGTTACTAACGCCAACGATTAAGACGGACAAAGAAAAAATTGAGCCAGAAATGAACAAAAAACAGATTGCAACAGAAGTTTTGAATTGTGATGTTGGACAAGTTGAGAAGCTTGAAGAATTAGGAATGCCATTCACTTTATTAGGTAATAGGCATCGATATATTCCGGAAGAGGTTCGTGAATGGCGGAGAAAACATCAAGAAGGAGATTGGGAATGAAGTTAGTTAACGGCATTAGAGATTATCTAGCGTTAGGTAATGATTTTTGGGGCAACTTTATTGCAGCTGAAATTATCATAGTTCCAACGTTGGTTGTCATCAGTTGGATTGTTACATCAAATATTTTTTAGGTGGCGATCATATGAAAAAACAGCATAAAAAAAGACCACTCACGGCCATGAGTGATCTAAAGGCATTACAAAATAAATTATACGTTAATTATAACAGAATAGAGGAGCGATTGAAATGACAGTAATCAAATTACAGTCTTTAGCAATTCATAATTTCAAGGGAATTCACGACTTTGTACTTGAACCAAAAGGTGAAAATACTTCAATTCTAGGTATGAATGCTACTGGTAAGACAACGATTTTTGACGCTTTTACATGGCTGTTATTCGGTAAGAATTCAGAAGAAGCTAAACAATTCAATGTTAAGCCTTTGAATGCTCAAGGTGAAGAAATTCTTGGCCTTGAACCTGAGGTAACTGCGACGTTGCGAATTGGCAATAAGAATACGGTTCTTAAACGTGTTCTAACAGAAGTTTGGACTAAGCCTGCAGGTCAGCTTGAAAAGGTTCGCAAACCTGATAAGACGGTTCTTTATATTGATGATGTACCACAAAAAGTTAAAGAGTACGAAGAATATATCAACGGTCTAATTAATATGGATGCATTCAAAATCATTACTAATCCAGCAGCATTCACCAGTACCAAGTGGGAACAACAACGATCAATGTTGATGAGCTTAATTAAAGAGATAAATGATCAGGACATTTTAGCTGCTAATCCAAAGCTTAGTTCTTTAAGCGAGCTATTGACTGATAGCACGGTGGAAGCTCAACGCAAACGAATCAGTAGTCAAAAAAGCCAAATTAAAAAAGATATTGACGCTTTACCAGCTCGAATTGATGAGGCAACGCGAGCTATTCCTGAAACAGTTAGTACTAGTACTGAAGCACTTCAAAGCATGAAACAAACATATGTTGATCAAATAACTTCTTATCAACAAGAAATTTCAATGCTTAAAGATGATAAATCAGGAATTGAACAGCAACAAAAGATTGCTGATTTAAATCTTCAATTATCTAAACGAGAATCAGAGTTCTTAGCAGGCCGCAACTTACAACTATCAGGACTACGAAATGACCTAAATACCACTGAAGATAAATATCGCGAAATACAAAGATCTGCACAGGACACAAATGTTAAGTCGGAGCAATTAACTCTTAAGATTGTTAATTTTAATCAAAAAAATACGGAGTTAGCAGCAGAATGGCTCAAAGTTAATGGTCAAACTTTTGATGAACATGCTGAGAAATGTCCAACATGTGGCCAAGAATTACCAGGAGATAAAGTTGCCGAGTTAAAAGCAGATTTCAATAAACGAAAGTCTGAAAAACTTGAAGCAATAGCCAAACAAGGTGAAGAAGTCAGTAAGGCTAAGATCACCGAATTAGAAAATCAGTTAAACGAGCTAAAAGAACAACTCGACCAGCTTGCATCTGATGGAGCTATCGTATTAGAGAAGTTAAACCAGCTTAAAACTGAGTATGCCACTCAAGAAGAACAAGCGGGTAACTTCCAATCTACTGAAGAATATCAAAAGATTACTGCTGAAATTGCTGATCTACGAGCACAACCTGATGCTACTCAAGCTAATTATCCCAAAGTTGATGAGTTAGAAACTAAGATCGCTGAAGCACGTCAAGATATTGCCAAGATTGATTCAGCATTAGTTGATAAACAAGCGGCTCAGGCTCAAAAACAACGTATTAGCGAACTAGAAGTTCAAGACCAAACGTTGAAAGAGAAGTTTGCTGAATTAGAAAAACAAGCATATCTCATTGACCAATTTACTCGCGCTAAGGTAACCGTGATTGAAGACCGAATTAACAGCAAGTTTGAAAAGGTTAAGTTTAAGTTGTTTGAAAATCAAAAGAACGGCGAGCTTAAAGAAACGTGTGAAGCAACCGTTAATGGCGTACCGTTTAGCGACTTAAACAACGCTGCACGTATTAATGCAGGGCTAGACATCATTAATACCCTTACTGATTATTATCAAACTAACGTGCCAATATTCGTTGATAACGCAGAATCAGTTAATGAATTAATCGAAACAAAATCACAACAAATTAGATTAGTAGTATCAGAAGACGAAAAATTGAAAGTGGTGGCTTAACATGGCAGAAACTTATGAAACTAGCTTAGCAAAAATTAACAACACCTATACACCAATGATTGAAAATCAGCTTAAAACAAACGGCATTGAAATGACAGATTATCAAAAACAAGTTGTTATTTCTGCAATTTCAGCAATCAATGAAACGTTGAATAATCAAAGCCTGACAATTAAAGATATTGATCAAAGTAATTTAACGCAAACTCTATTAGATGTAGCAGCGTTACAGCTTAATGCAAGTGCGTCACCTAGAGAAATCTATTTCCAAGTGCGCAATAAAAACATAGCAAAACGAGGGGCTGAGCCTCGTTGGATTAAGGCTATTGAATTAGGAATCGAAGGTGATGGGAATGATGCATTATTGTCACGCTTTGGGCGAGGAGTTAAGACGGTATATCCATATTGGCTGGTTCGTGAGAACGATAAATTTGAATATCCTAAGCATGTTGGTATTGAATTAACTCCACCTGTATGGGAAGAAGCTGGTCATGGCAAAGTTATCAGAGTTGTTTATCCCGTAGAATTCGAGAACGGACAAGTTAATTACTACATCGGTGAACGTGAGGGCGCTAAAAATAATTTGGTTGCTCACATGATGAATAACTTAATGAAAGACAAAGAGAAAGTAGCTAAAAAGAAAAAAATCAGAGAAAAGATTGTCGGTATGTCATTAGATCAAATTCTTGATGATGATGAACTAATGAACCTTGGAAATGTAAGCCCCGCTTGGAGAGAACCTCAATCACGAGAAACAATGATTATTCGCAAAATGAGAAACAACGTCGTTAAAAAGATACCAAAAGACTTTTCAAATGGATTCTTAGCTATGAGATATCAAAAAGTTACTAACCCTGATCTTGATGATACAGAAGAAAAAGTTCGACGTGATGTTACTGAGAATGCAAATCAGGAAGATTTTGAACAAGCAAAAATTGAATCAAATAATAATATTCAAGATTATCCGAAAACTATTATTAACGATGATCAACAAGAACCAATGCCTGAACCTGAAACGGTTGCTGATGAAGAGCCAAGTGTCGTTGAAACAGAACCTGAAATCTTGCCACAATCAGATGATTCAGAATTTACAGACAATATCTCATCACAGGTGCCATTCTAATGATCAAAATTAAAGTATTTGGTTCTGGTAGTAGTGGGAATGGTTATTGCTTAGACAACGGCCATTCTCAGCTATTGCTAGAAACAGGAATTAGCTATCGCAAGGCCGCACCAATGATGGACTTTGATTTTAGCAAGGTTAAGGGCATTCTAATTACCCATGAACACACTGACCATACTAAATATTTAGCACAGTACCTACAACGATTAACAGCGCCCGTACTTATGACAAACGGCACTGCGAATGCGTTAGGCTTTGACAGCTATCGTATACAACGAATTAAGCCAATGACTGAGTATAAGCTCGACAACTGGAAGATAACCGCCTTTGACGTTGAACATGATGCTGCAGAGCCAGCTGGTTATCTGATTGAAACAGGGTCAGACAAGTTGCTATATGTGACCGACACTTACTACGTTAAATATAGATTCAAAGACATTACTCAAATGTTAGTTGAGATGAATTACTCTGCTGAAATTGCAGCACAAAACGTTGCACAAGGCATTCTCAATCAATCGTTAGATAAACGAATTATGGAGTCACATTTTGAGATGGATAATTCATTAGCATTTATTAAAGCTAACATGTCAGACAAGCTTCAAAATATCGTATTGATCCATTTATCAAGTACTAATGGCAATTCAATATTATTTAAACAAAAGGTACAAGAATTAACTGGCGTACCTGTTTATATCGCCAAGTAAAGGAGGTGAATGCCTTGGATTTATTCAAACAGTTACGCGCATTCTATGATCAATTAGACCTAAATCCGCTAAGTTCTTCAGAGATTGCCCTATGGCACGCATTGACGTTCTATAACAACAAGCTGCAAGCAAGCGAATTTACGATAGCTGCATCGGTGTTATGCACAAAGTCTGGTTTGAAAGAGAGAAATTTCTTCAAGGCACGAAACGCCTTAGCTCAAAACGGACTGATCACTTGGAAATCAAGAAACGGAAATCAGTCAGCTATTTACCATATGAAAGTATTGTATGAACGTTTGCCTGCAAATAATGCACACAGTAGTACAGACAATCGTTCAGACAGTGGTGCAGACAGTAGTACACGCAGTCGTTCAACATTAACTACTATAACTAGAACTCCAACTGTAACTGTAACTAAAGAGAATAAGTCACCGAAACGCAAGAGGCGCGTTTACGCTGACGACTCTCAAGAATTAATACTTTCAAAAAAGTTATTTGAGCGAATCAAAGAATACAATCCCGAAGCGTTGAAGCCAAACTTTCAAAAGTGGGCTGATGATATTCGCTTAATGCACGAACGTGATGGACGGGAATTTGAGAACATCAGTGACATGATTGACCGTTGTCAAGATGACGACTTCTGGCATATAAATATCTTGTCGGCTAAAAAACTTCGCGAAAAGTACGACACGATGAAAGCCCAGTTCTCAACTCCTGAAGCTATTGCTCGCTATGAAGTTGAACGGGATATAAAAGAGCAACAGCACAAAGCACAGCTTAAAAACAGGCTTAAACAGTTAAACGAAGAAGTTTACCAAAATCCTACTCCAGAGCTACTCGACAAGATTACAGCTATCGAAAAAGAGTTAGGAATTAATCAAGCATTATGGGAGTGATCGTATGACGTTAATTACTGATATGGTCGCTGATTTGTATGATAAATATGACGATGTTTGGGATATTCCTGACAACGACCCGATAGTTATTAAGCTTCGTTACTGGTTTGATCCCAATAATGTTGTTAAAAAGCCCAATAAACAACCGTATGACAAAAAAGTAGTTGAGTTATATAACCAGGGACTAAGCGACGCGCAAATTGCCAAAAAGATCGGTAAATCACCAACGATTGTTTTAAGAACAAGGCGTCGACTTAATTTGGGCATAGCAAACATAAAAAAGCCTAAATACAAGTTTACAGACCTGCTAGGCAATGTAACTGAACATGTGTCTTTAGGTACTGTTTCAGTTGCGGCAGGATTATCGTCAAAAACATGCTCGTTTAATTATTTAAAAAAGCGAGTTGAGAAAAAAGGCTACAAGCTAGAAAGGATAACGAAATGAAGTATTGGCAAATTTTATATGTAAGCGGTGATGATGTTAGTACAAAAGACAAATCCTTGCCGGATAAGTTTTTTGATCAACATCTTGCCATTAAGGCATGTAATAGTCTGAATAAAATGTCTTGCTTCGAACAGTATAAAGTAATCGAGGTAGAGCTATGAAAAGTCAAAAAATATTACAAGATAACATGTTGAGTTTGTACACTCATGCTGGTCTTAGTTTAGCAGACTTAGCTGAACGTTGTGGAATAGGCAAAACAACACTGGTAGGCATCCTTAACGGCAACCATAGCGCTATGTTAGAAACGCTCGACAGAATAGCTATTAGTTTAAAAGTTAGCGCAATTGATCTACTCACGGATAATTACGTTAGCAGAAATTGGCAGGAAATAATCAAATGAAATTACTAAACATTTTAACAATAGCATTTATCGCATTGGCCGTTTTCGGCATGGCAACAATTACTTACGCGTACTTTTTTACAGCAAACATTCAACTGTTTCTGAGCGGCGTACTTGTAGCAATCGCTGCCGGTACAGCACTCATTATTACACTGATTATTAGTTCGATTATGGAGGGGTAGCAATGTCATTAGCTTTGCGAGCAATTATTAGAAACGGATTTGCATTAAACCCTTACGAAGAATGGAACGCACCAGACGAAGATGACTTTGTGTATCGCAACAATAAATCAGCTTATGAGCGTGATATTAACGAATATGAGCGATTATGTGATGAGTATGATGATTCAGTAAATGAAATTGACTGTTTTCATATTGGCTATGGTGGATTTAAATTCTTACGTGAAAGATTAGCAACAGCATTAGGGTATGAATTTTACACGGAGCCCAATCCTAACTCACCGTTTCCTGATTATTACTTGAGATATCCAGATGATGCAGTTCCCGAAGTAAAAGCATTTCTACTTCACGAAGATAGCGATGGTAGTTTTTCAAAAGAACAAGTTGAAGTTCTTGCTGAAGAAATGAAAAAGTCGGCAAAGATTAAACGGCTATGTAGAGTTGATGAAACCACCAATCGTTTTTATGATTTTGTACAAAAATCAGCAGATGAACATTGCGAATGGGACTTTTGTTAGGAGGAATAGCGATGAGCAAATTAACTGATGAAATTAGCAAATTGTACGATTTCAAGATTAAAGATAACAAAGTTGAGCTACCACAATTCGATTTTCCAACGCATGTCCTTGAACGGCTTCATTGGATTGCTGAATATAGAGAGATGGGCATTACGTACAGTGGTGCACTACGAGCGGTGTTAGCTGAAGATGAACAGATTGAAGCAGACTTCGATTTGGGTGGTATTTGGGAGCCGGCTTCTGAAGAGTTCAAGCAGTGGCTGAATGAACCATATCTGCGAAGTGTCCGTCAAATGCAAATTGCGGTTGCACTGGTTTACGGTTGGGAAGATCCATTTGAGGAGGACTTCAAATGAGCGAAAGAGAGATTTATGTACACATCACAACTACACCGAATGATTCAAATATACGTTGTTCGGTGCAGGGTAGTGCTTATGAGTTAGCCAACTGTCTCGCAATGGCAATGGTTAACATGATGAACGACATGAACAAAAAAGATCGAGTGGCATTCAAGACGCTAATCGATTCAAGCGTTCAGGCTGGGTTGATAGCACTGGGTGATGAGGAGGCTGATTAATGAAAGTACGTGTTTGGTGGAGTTCTGTTGATGCAGCTAGTGTTCATGGCGAAGAAATTATAGAAGTATCTGATAATGCCACAGAGCAAGAAATCGAATCCGATATCAAAGAGACAGCAATGCAACATTTTGAATTTGGTGGGGACGTTGAAGAATGAAAGTAAAAACAAAGTACACGGCGTTTATGCCGAAGGGTTCAGTCGGCACGGTAGTTGATGAAGATAAATACAGTTATCTCATTGAGTTTAAAAATATGGAACGATTTGCTTATGCAAAAAGCCAAGTGAAGAAGGTTGATTGAATGACACCAATTTTAGATGTCACAGCTGGAAGCCGTATGTTTTGGTGGGATAAACATAATCCTAGTGTAACTTTTCTAGATAAACGAGACGAAGTTATTACCTTTTCGGCGACCGATAAATCACCAGAAAGAAAAATCGTGGTTAGCCCAGACGTTGTTGGTGACTTCACTCATTTACCTTTTGATGACAATTCTTATTACATGGTTGTTTTTGATCCACCACATTTACTTCGTGCTGGTGATCATAGCTGGTTAAAAGCTAAATACGGATTATTGAACGAGTCAACGTGGCAATCGGATTTACGTCACGGATATCAAGAATGTATGCGGGTATTAAGGCCGAACGGTACGCTTATTTTTAAATGGAACGATGAGCAAATTAAGTTGGCCAAAGTTTTAAAGGCGATTAAGGCCAAGCCATTATTTGGTGACAAACGAAGTAAGACACACTGGCTTGTATTTATGAAAACGGAGGCTGATTAGATGCCAACAAGAAAAATAACTATTAATGACGTAGATTGTCAGGTATTAACTGGCGCCGAGTTAATTAAAACAGCAATCGATGATTGGCAAAATTTCGCCGATAACGATGAAACTTTAATTCAGTGGTATCCGCAATTAAATACTGTTTTACCTAACAAAAAGTACAGAGTTTGGCCAGAACTTCAATTCGAGGAGGTCGAAGAATGAAATATCGTAAAACAGCACTGATTGAAGCTGAACAGTTTGATGGCTCTCAAGAAATGATTGATAAATATCATTTAGGAATTTGGAAAGGCACTGATGACAACGTCATCTATGAGTATAGTATCCCGACTTTAGAAGGTGTCATGGACTTAGGTGTTAATGATTGGATAGCTACTGGCGTTAATGGCGAACATTGGGCTATTGCTGATGATGTGTTCAAAAAGACATATAAGCCGGTAGAGAGTGACTATTCAGCAACACCAAGTATTCCAAAGTAGGTGTAAAGATGGGAAAAGTTACTAAATTAAAGTTATGGAGGTCAAGTAATTGAAAAAATCTCCAACAGCGATCAATAAACACGGCAATGAAATTCATCGTGATGGGTATGTATTTGATTCAGAAAAGGAAGATCGATTTTATTGCAAATTCGTCAAACATTGTGGTTATAGGTTCGAAGTTCATCCATCTTATCTACTTCAAGAATTAACGCAGATACCAGGAACGAAGAAAACTAAAATATCAGCAATTAGCTATAAACCGGACTTCGTTATCTATGATGAGTATGGCCAAATGATTCACGTTTACGATGTTAAAAACAGTTTTGGACCTTATGGAATTGACCAAGGTAACAAGCTTCGTTTTAGGCTGTTTGCCGCTCGATACGGCGTTCCTGTTGAAGCGGTAGTAATATTGGCCCATGAATTCAAAACGATTGCGCAGGGCGTAACTAAGCCGCTGAACGATAAAGAACCACTTCATAAAACTGACTTCAACTATTCTTGGATTGAAGCTACAAATTATTAGGCACAAAAAAAGACCACCATCACTGGCAGCCCAAATGCTTTCTCACAATTAAAATTATAACATAAGGGGTGCTGAAATGGTGGGCTTATTGCCAATTGAAAACATATGCGAAACAGAAAACAACGTTCGAAATTTTTTAAGTGAAGAATTTCCACGTTTTATCGTCAAAGCTGGATATAGCACAGTTGATATACAGTCACCTAAATTTTCAGCAATTCCACATGGCACTAGTGTTAGTAACGGTGTTGAAAACAATATGATTGAACACATTGACGCACCAAGAATAGTTAATGCTGTTATAGACGCAATCAATCGTTGCCCTGAAAAATATCGAAAAATTTTGAAATTGTGCTATGTTGACCAGCTATCTGAAAGTGCAATTCTAGCAAGATTAAACTACGAACGTTCAACGTATTACCGTTTAAAAGCACTATCGTTGAATTGGTTCGCAGATGCATTTGAGAACACTATCGATTTACATTCTTATAAGAAACGCGACTGAAATGCGACTCGAATGCGACTTTTTTGCGACCCAAATGCGACCCTGAACGTTATATATTGGTATTGTTCCAAAGAATGAGGAGTAAGTGATTAGGGCGGAAAACCTGCTCACTAACGCAAGAAAATTGTAAGTCGGCGCGTGACCTGGTTGGCTAATTAACGGTTCGATTCCGTTACACGCATTTCTCCTAATCAGAGAAAACAAAAAATAAAAATGAAAGATCTTGTTTCTTCGTTGTGTGACCGGCGTTGATTGATGGTTCGATTCCACCACACACAGTTCCTTCCTGAAGGAGGAAATAAAAAATTTAAAAGCAGCATTGAGTGTTCGGAATGAGTTTACGACAAATACCAATACATTCCTTCCGTAATGAATTTCTCCTGAATAATTAAGCCAATCGCCGATACTCAATGCTGCAATACATAATGTGGTGGCGGAATAGGTAGACGCTAGATTGTTTGTGGCACTAAAGCCTAAACGTTCAAGAGATACTCATATCTCATGCAAGGTGCAAATCCTTGCCCACATATTAGTTTATGACACCTTAACTGGTGTCTTTTTTATGCTTAAAAATTGGAGGTGTGGTGATATGTAATGCCAAAGTATAAACAATGGCTTTCTCATGAAGGGCTTGTCCGAATTGAGGGATGGGCAAGAGATGGCCTTACAGATGAGCAAATCGCCCATAACATGGGCATTAGTAGGTCAACGCTCAATGACTGGAAAAATAAGTTTTCGGACATTTCGGACACCCTAAAGCGTGGAAAAGAAGTAATTGATAGAGAAGTCGAAAATTCGCTGTTAAATCGGGCTTCTGGCATGGTCGTAGTTGATAAACAATACAAAATGGTTCATATCGATGATGACATTTTAAAGGTGAAACGCAAGATGTTTGAGAATGAATGGAAGCTTGATCATCCTGAAGCTACTCTAAAGGAATGCAAAGAAGCTGCAATTCAAAATGTCCCTGAATACAAGCGAATTAAGATATTTGAAACGCACCATGAATTGCCGCCGGACACAACAGCTGCAATGTTCTGGCTCAAGAACCGCAAGCCAAACGAATATCGTGATAAGAGTTTCCAAGATTTGAACAAAGCACAGTCAGAAAAAGCTTTGGCTGATGTTCGTAAAGCCAGTGCTGAAGCAGATATTGCCGAATATAAAGCCAAAGACCTAAAGGGTGAAGGTTATGATAATCCAATTCTTGACGGTTTGATGGAAGCTGCACAGAAGTTGAAGCCAAAGGAGACAGACGATGAGAAATAGTATGGTAAATATCCGTTACTCGCCTAAGCAGGCAAGCTTTATTTACTCACCATTTGACCATTTGTTTGATGTCAACGAAGGGTCTATTCGTTCTGGCAAAACAGCGGCTGATTGTGCACGTATGGCGATATTCTATCTACTGTCACCAAGTCCGCTGCATTTGGTCAGTGCATACAATCAAGAGCAAGCTTATAAGCTGTGGATTGAAGCTGACCAAATGGGACTGGCTTATATCTTTGATGGTGTAAGTCATTTGCGGCGTGACCGTGGTGGTGATCATTTAGCGCTTAATCTGCCAAACGGTGAGAAGAAAATTTACTTCAAAGGTGGCGGCAAGTCTAACAGTGCCAGTTCAATTCGTGGTTTATCACTCGGTTCAGTAGCGTATTCTGAAATCAATCTACTTAACCAAGAGTTTTTAGATGAAACATTCCGGCGGACTGCAGCGGCACCTATCCGCTATCACTTAGCGGACCTTAATCCGCCAGCTCCACAAGACCCAATTATTAAGTTTTTCGATCAGAATAGAGCTAATTGGCTGCACTGGACGATGAAAGATAACCCAATTCTGTCACAAAAACGTTTAAGAGAACTTGAAGCTGAGTATAAAGGCAAAGGCCCATATCTTTATAAGCGTGACTGGTTAGGACTTCGAGTTATGCCACAAGGTGTTATCTATTCACAGTTCGACCAAGACACAATGATAGATCAGACATTGATTGGCGAACCAGTAGAAATGTTCTTCACTGGTGATGCCGGACAAGACGATGCAACAACCATGAGCTGCAACATTGTTACGAGAAGGCAGTTTTCTGACGGTTGGGACTATGTGTTGAATAGAGTAGCAAACTTCTACCACAGCGGTAGAGAAACCGGTGAGCAGCGTGCTATGAGTACGTATGCAGTGCAGTTAGCTGAATTCATTCGCTGGTGTACCAAGACGTGGCAAATGCAATACAATACGGTTCAGGTCGATCCTGCCTCATTAGCGCTGCGAATGGAACTTGTAAAGTTAGGTATTGATGCAACAACAGCCAACAATAACGGTCATGAGATAGTTGGTGGTCAAAAAGGTATTGAAGTTGGTATTCAACGGCAGCAGAACTTGATTGCCAATGGACAGTTTCGTTTGGTTGAGCCGCCTGATCATGACCCGTCTTACGATCATTACCACTATTTGCGTGAATTGAGTATGTATGTACGAGATGAAACAACCGGTAAACCTGTCGACGCCAATAACCATGCGATGGACGAGAGCCGTTACGCAGCTAATTATTTTTATAGAAATTATGTAATGTGAGGTGAGCGATATGCATAATCTATGGCTCAAAATAAAGGGGGTGTTAGCAAGGATGGGAATTGTCGATTCAATTAAATCAATTGAAAATCTACCCAGTATTAATGTGAATGATGAAGACATGGCACGCATTACTGAGTGGACTAACGTTTATAAGGGACGTCCAAGCTGGATTAATTCACACGCTAAGGACTTCAACGGCAACGATCACTTAATAGGGGCGAAGATGTCACTCCATATGCCAAAGGTAGCAGCCAAGAAGATGGCATCGCTGGTATTTAACCAAGCAGCTACTATTACAGCTTATCCATCAGGAAGTGAACCACAGCCAGGCAAGACAACTCCTAATGATGGTGAGAATGGTCCTAACACAATGTTGCAGCAGATTCTGCACGACAATCATTTCACAGTCAATTTTGAGCGTTGGGCAGAATATTGTTATGCAACTGGCGGCATTGTAGCGCGAGAGTATGTTAATAACGGTAAGGTTAAGATTCGCTTCGCAACGGCAGATGCATTTATTCCAATTAGTCAAGACTCAAATGGTGTGACTGAATGTGTGATTGCAACAACTAAGGTGGTTAGTGGTAAATATTACACGTTACTTGAATGGCACAAAGAAGACACTAATAACTACATTATTGAAAATAAACTTTATCGGTCAACAGCAACAGATGGTAGTGATTTGGGTACTGAAGTACCATTGAGCGAAGTCTATCCAGATTTAAAGCCACAATCATTCTATTCAAAAACAATATACACCCGGCCAACATTCCAGTATCTCAAACCAAACATCGCTAATAACTTTAACTTAGATAGTCCGTTAGGTGTACCTATTTACGCTAATGCAATGGACACATTACGTGAACTTGATGAAGCGTACGATTTACTGGTACATGAGATTAAGACTGGTAAGCATTTGATTATTGCACCTGACAACATGGTGAAACGGGTAACAGACGCAAAGCTTGGTAGTGATCCAACATGGCGAGTCGATTGGGAAACACAAGTTTATCAGCCCGTGCGTGGCGATCAAAGTGGTGCAGGTAGAGATACCATTCAAGATATGACGTTACCATTTCGGGCTGACCAAATTATCAGTACAATCAATAGCTTACTTAAAATCTTTGCAACACAAATCGGCTTTAGTGCAGGTACATTCTCATATGATGAAGCTCAAGGTGTTCAGACAGCCACCGCTGTTATTAGTGAGAACAGTGAAACCTATCAGTCCAAAAATAGCCATGAGACGCTCGTTGAAAGGTTTATTCAAGACGTGGCGGTATCTTCACTGGAACTTGCTAAGAATGCCACTAGCGTTGATTATAGCGATACTACGGACGTAACAGTGGTTGTCAACTTTGATGATAGTATTGCCAAAGATCGTGACGAAAACGCCAAATACTATCAGACGCTTAATGGCAACAAACCACTTATGCCTCATCTCGAGTCAATCAAGCGGGCAAATGGTTTAGATGATCAAACTGCTGAACAGTGGTTGGAACAAATCAATGAAGCAGAAATTGGAGAAGCTGATGTAGACGAAATTATGAATGAGTCAATAGGTGAGGATAATGCTTAGCCCAGGTGACCTCAACAATATTTCAAACCAATCAGAATTAAGTGCTGCAAGTTTAGAAGATGCAATTTGGTTATACATTATCGATACGTTATTAAATGCTGAATCGTCTCGTAATCAAGATAACGATGTTAATGCTGACGATTGGAAGCAGGAGTTAATGACACACGTTGACGATATCGTTAGTTATGCGCAGAAACATGGTAAAAAAACGTTTAGTAATGCTATCACACAAGTAACTGAAGCTATTGCTGCTACTTCGCTTTCTCAACAAGAAAAAAACGAGAAGCGTCTACAAGAGCTCGCGAGTATTGGGCTTACTAAACAGCCGTCTACGCTAGAAGAATCTAAAGAAGTAAATCATATTATCGAAGTCGGTAAGGCTGATGCTACACACTATCTGGCGCTTGCTCAGAAAAATATGTCTAAGCATGCTGCTAATACTTTCAAGCAGATAGTCAGCGATGCATCGCTTGCAATCAAGAATGGTGAAGACCCACGCGGTGCTTTAACACACGCAAGTGAACGCTGGGCAAAGGTTGGGATTCCTGCTTTGGTTGATAAAGCTGGACGCCGTTGGCACCCAGAAACGTATATGCGGATGGTCATACAAACACAGGTTCAGTCTGTAACTAACGAAGTAACTATTCAACGTTCTAAAGACTATACGGGTTTAGTTAAAGTTAGTAGCCATGTTGGTTGCCGTCCTACTCATCTACAATATCAAGGAAGAATTTATAGTGTTAGTAACACTAATACTACTGAATATCCTGATCTGTATGAAGCAACTAACTTTGGCAGTGCCGGTGGTTTGTGTGGTATTAATTGTCATCATTATGTTATGACTTACGTGCCTGGATATGATGTGCCGGACCTTGATACGTTAGATCCTCAAAGTAACAATGAACGTTATCAACTTACGCAAACCCAACGTCGATTAGAACGAGAAGTACGAGCTGCAAAGCGTGAACAGTTAGCAGCTGATAAACTTGGTGATGAGAAGAGTTCTGCTATCGCACGACGCAAAGTGTTACTTAAGCAAAAAAAGGTTCGTCAATTTATTGATAAACATTCTGATGTATTGGTTCGTGATTATAGTCGCGAGAGAATATTTACTAACACGTCATCAACTAGTAAAGAGTTCAAAGTTATATCAGCATTACGTAATAAGCACACGGCATTTTTAAAGGGCAAGTCGGGCGATACCCCAACATTTGCTGAATTTCTTAAGGCGTATCAGTTGGGATATAATCCCAACGAACTCGTGAATCATGCAGTAGAAATTCCTGCCAAAATTGGGAGGTACGAACGTACAGAACTCAATGCAGAAGCGTATAATAAACATGTAAAGGGTGCTAAGGCGTTTGACAATTATCAGAAAGGTCGTAAGACGCCGATTAGTCAGTTGATTGTTTCCCCATCAGAAGCAAGAGATATTGTGGCTAAAGCCGCTGCTAGTGTGGATACGGATAATGTTCGTACAGTTAACGTTCAGTGCAAGAAGATTGTTGGTTATTTCGTATCTATCAACGGTGAAAGAATTCCAACTAAGCGCTTGAGAGTGTCGTTTAGTAAGCATGGTGCACACCTAACACCACTAAGTCCATTCAGGAAAGGAGAGTAGAAGCCATGAATATTTTTAAAATGAGCTATTCAGAGTTACTGCATACGTTTCGTGAAAAAAATGTCACCTTTGAAACTAAAGATGGTCGGTTCATACCTGCATACGTTGAAGAAATCGAAGATGAAACGGACGGATGGGACAGCTTTATGTTCATGATTACTCCCCAAAACCCTGATGATCCAATAGATATAGAATTAAATGAATTAAAAAATATAGTTTTAAATTAGCACTCGCAGAAATGTGGGTGTTTTTTTATATCCTGGTCCTGAGCATGACCAATCAAAAAAGGCTCTATTTTAATACCCAGAAGGGAGAAAAGGCAATGTTCAAACATCTATTTATGCGTGCGCCTGATGCCGGTGCAGGTGATGGCGGCGGTTCTAACTCTGCTGGTGGAGACTCCGCCGACAATGGCACATCTGATAACGGCACTCAAGCCACTGATCCTACTTTATCTGCTGATGAAGTTAAGGCTGATTTCTTGAAAGGGCTTGGCTTTGATAATGTAGACGACCTACAAGCTGTTATCAAGGCTCAACAGGACGCAGAAGCTGCAAATCACACAGACTTAGAAAATGCTAAGTCTAATCTTGATAAGGCAACTAGTAAGTTATCGAAAGAAACCGCACGTGCTGATGACGCAGAAGCACAACTAGCTGCATACAAACAAGGTGTTGCCGCAGACCATATCGTTGACGCCTTGACATTAGCACGTGCTTCATTAGCAGCTAAGGCTGACGGTGTTAAGACGATTGACGAGGCGCTGGTCAAGGTTTTAGAACGTAACCCAGCATTTAAGGGCGAATCAACAGGCACTAACCCTGACGGCACTAGTGTTGTTGATGACGACATCACTGGCAATCAAGCGCCAGGTAAAAATGATATTCGTAAACAAGTCGAAGAACTAAACAAGTTCCGACTAATTCATTAAGAGAGAGGAATTGATATATTATGACATTCGATCCTGATACAACTACAATGCAAGACGCCAAGAATGGCTATGTTCCTATTAATTTAAGCGATGAGATCATCACTGACGTTAAGACAGGTTCTGCAATTATGAAATTAGCTCGCGCCAAAGCGATGACAAAACCACGTGAAGAATTTACTTTCATGTCTGGCGTCGGTGCTTACTGGGTTGAAGAAGGCAACAAGATTGAAACCAGCAAACCAACTTGGCTCAAAGGTAATATTGAAGCCCACAAGATGGCAGTTATTATCCCAACAACCAAGGAAAATTTGAAGTATTCTGTTACTAATTTCTTCGAATTAATGCGTTCAGAAATTGCCGAAGCGTTCTATAAGAAGTTTGACCAATCTGTTATGTTTGGTAACGATTCTCCGTTCCCACAATCCTTAATTGGTTCTGCTTTATTAGCAAAACAAAACGTAACAGAAACTGCTGATAAGTACGAAGACATTTCCAAGGCAATGGAATTCCTTGAAGATAACGACTTAGACGCTAACGGTATTGCTGCACCACGTTCACAACGTCGCAAATATCGTAGTACAAAGGACGCTAATGGTAATCCAATCTTCACCAATGCTCATGACAATTCACCAGCTGATTTGTTAGGATTACCTATTTCATGGACACCAAAAGGTTCTTGGGACACAACTAAAGCTAATGAATTCGTTGCTAACTGGGATGACGTTTATTACGGTATTTTAGACGGCATTGAATATAGTATTTTAACGGAAGCAACACTCACATCTATCAAAGACGAAAATGGCGACCCAGTTAACCTTGCTGAACGTGATATGGTTGCGATTAAAGCAACATTCTCACCAGCATTCATGGTATTACGTGATGAATCTGTAGCGGTCGTTGCACCAACAGGCGGCACAGGCGTTGCTAACAAGCGTCCAGCCCGCCGTAAAGTAGTTAAGCATGATGTTGTTAATCCTGACGAAGAAGTAACAGAGCCGGGAAAATAAAGGCACCGTCGGCCTTAGCAGCTGACCCGACTGCGGACGGTGCTAATATAACCGTGGGTTAAACAAAAAGGAGGTCAGAACATGGCTACTAATGTATTAGCGATTTTTAAAAAAGGCGAAGATACGCCTACTGTTATTGGTGATGCGACTAGCGCCACTATTACAGGACTAGCACCAGGAACTGTTGTGGCTGCCGGCGATTATCAAGGAGCTTTCAGTGATGGTACGAATTTCTCCGATAAGGTTGATGTTCCTGCGTTTACGGTTAAAGAAGCTCCAGAATCAGCACCAAATGAGGAGTAATCAAGATGACAGCGTTAGTCGATCAAGATTACTACAACAAAGTCTTTTATGGCTTAGAGATAGATACGGGTAAATGGCCTAGATATGAGCATGCCGCTGAGTTGGCCGTGAACGAAATGTGTCACGGCTTTTTTGATACTCACGATTTAACAGACTTACAATTAGCTTCTGATGTAGCACATGTAAAAGATGCTATTTGTGCACAGATTGAGTTCTATGTTGATCAGGGTGGCATTACAGCGAATGAGCGGGCAAAGTCTCACGATGATGCCAAATCATTTACTGTTGGTTCCTTTTCAATGACCAAGCCAACAACTAGCACTGATTCACACGTTGCTGATGAAGGTGCCATAGACAAACGGGTACGCCATTATTTATTTCCAACCGGTTTGCTATACGGAGGTGTTGACTAGTATGGCTAGAGATGTTGACCCAATTCCATTAGCGGCATTGGTGGATAGCATTGTGGTGACTGAAGCACAATCTGCTACTGCTTATGATAATGATGGAGAAACGATTACTCACGATTTCAATCAAGTACTAGTTCAACCGACCGATAAGCAACAAATTACCGGTGGTTCAGGTGCTGCGGCTCAGCTGAAGATTATTGGTAGCTATTTGGTATTTATTGATCGTGTTAATTCAATTAACGTTGATGACTATGTAATTCAAATCGGGGACACCATCAATTGGCAGGGTAAGAAACGCCGTATTACACAGGTTAATCCGATGAAAGCACTCTTGCCAGAGCCGCACCATTGGGAGGTGTTGTTAGAATGACTGTCACAGTTGATCTTGGTAAATTTGCTACTAATATAGCTAATCCGATTGGTATTACACAGGATCTAGCTAGTAAAGTGCGTGAAAATACTGACCCGTTCGTTCCGTTTCGTAATGGTGGTTTAGCTAGTAGCGTTACATTTCTAACACAAGGACAGATAGTGCAGGTGGTTTACAACAAACCTTATGCCCACTATGTCTTTGTAGGAAAAGCAATGGGTGGCAGTAAACCTAAGCACTACACGGGCAATTCGTTGAATTACTTTACGGGTAAACACGGTCAAGCTGGTTCTGATTGGATTGGCCGTGCTAAGTCAGCTAACATGAACGGCTGGACATCGTTCGTGGCTGGGAGGTTAGTCAATGGATAAACCCACGCTAGATCTAGATAGCCGCGTAATTGATTTCATTAAGTCGAATGTAAAGCTCCCCGTACCCGTTGAAATGGGGCGTCAAGACAGAAGCGGTCCAGCTATTGTGTATGTAATGGAGCCAACCAACGAAGTGCATAGGTACTTTAACGGTCGGCTCAAGCGGGCCTACGCCTTTACTTTAATGGCAAAAGTGGAAAGGTGGACAGACGCTACAAGCTTACTTGATCAGATCAATCAGCTTATGGAAGATGCTAAGCCTAGTGATATCAAATCGAGTAATGGTTCTTTCCAATATATTACTGCAGTAATGACAGCTAGTCCGTCATACCGTGATGCGGTAGAAGACGATGGCGTTACCTATTCGGTTTATGCCGCTAGTTTCAAAGTTACAATCATAATTAATTAAGGAGGTAGTCAACATGGCTACAGAAGCAAAAACGTTGCTCACACATGGAGCAATTGATGAAAACTTTCTATCAGAATATTTTACAGGTGATGTGCCCGAAGATGGGGCTATTCCTGCTAATCTTGCTTATATTGGTGATGGTATTGAAACCATTGAACCTAAGCAAGATGATAAAAAGAACTCAAAGGCATACTACAACACGGGTGGCCAGGAAGTAACAACAATCACTGGTTCTACACGTTCGCTTGATATTTCAGGTGACCGTTCTATTGGCGATCCAGCTCAAGATATGATTGCTAGTTTAGCATCTAAGACCGGTTCTTCTCGTAATAAATGGTTCCGTGAAAACCAATATATTATGGGTGAAGATGGCAATTTACAATTGATTGAATCTAAGACAGGAACTGTAACATATTCCGATATTACCGATAAAGGTGGTAGTGCAACCGATCCTGGTTCATTTAAGGCGACAGCTACTTATACGGCTGTACCAAAAACTCTCAGTGCTGATGACGAAAAAGATATTGCAGCATTAACACAGGTGTTAACAGAGACGCCAAGTATTAATGCAGAAATTCTTCAAGTGACTGCTACTGTAAAAGGAGCTCCAACGGGGGAATAGCTGCACCGTCAGTATTAAACACTGAACCCACAGCAGACGGTGCCAAAATAATTGTGGGCTAGCAACATCAGGCGACTGGTTGGGTCGAACCACCAGCCGTCATTAATTAAAAACTAAGGAGACCTCATTATGGCTGAACCAATCAAACTGAATGTACCTTTATCTGAAATCAAATTCGACTTAAGCGGGAATATTTTTACCCTTTCGCTCTCTGATAAGAGCCGCGCTCGTATCAATAGTGAATATCGCAAGATTTCGCAGATGGAATTGGAGAACAATCAGCGGGTGACGACGCTTGAATATGATTTACAGCAGAAGCTGTCTAACATCAAGACTAACCTTAGTGATGCAGATGCTAAGAAGCGAGAAATTGCAATTAGCGCGGACTATGATCGTAAATTTCAGCAAGCGTCTGATCAAGCAGAAAAAATTGCTAACGAAATGTACTTACCATTTGTAGATACTCTATTCGGAGACGGCAGTGGTCAAAAGGTTTATGAAATCTGTGGCAACAATATTATTGCGGTCAATAAAATAATTGCTATTGTTATGGCAAAAATGAATGCTGAAAATGATGTGACCGACTATATGGCTGATTATGCCAAGTCAGTTGAGAAAATGAAACGTGTCTTTGAAGGTGACACAAATGAAACTGACGGGGAGTAGTGAAGAGTTTGTTCAGTTTAATGGCACTAACTACTATCTTAATCTAGCTTATCCTGTGGTTTTGATGGCTTTTGACATTCTTCGCGACAAAGGTTTATCTGAGTTAGAAAGGCTTCACCTAGCCTTAGCTCTGTTGGTTAAAGGAAATTCAATAAACAATCTCAAACCGGCAGAACAAGAAGAATTGTTGTCAGAAATATTCAAACAACACATTGATCTGAAAGAGCATGAATTAGCTGCTAAGTTGTTTAAGTCAAAAGGAAAGGTCTTTGATTTTGATATTGACGCTGGACGTATAGCGGCTTCTTTTATGCAACAATATCAAATTGATCTAACCGACGCTCAAGAGCGCAATAAAATCTCTTGGGCGTTTTTTAATGCACTTCTAGATGGACTTTCACCTGATACTCCGTTTCGTCAAGCAACTGCATACCGCATTATGGAAATCCCTGATGACGCAACTAGTGAGCAAAAACAACAGCTTCAGAAGATGAAAACACTGTATGCATTAACACCTGATAATGCACCAGAAGGTAGTTTAGATCAAGAGGTAGCTGGAATGGATCGAATTGAACGAATGAAGTATTTGGCTAAAAAATTGAAAAAGAAAAGGGGTGATTTGAATGGCTGATGGAACTGTTAAGATTGATGTCCAACTTATTCTGAACAGCGCTCAAGCACAAGCAAGGGCATTAACGGCAGCACTCAAGGATATAGATATTCCTTCCAGTGCAACTGCTCACACCAAAGAACTTTCTTCGGCGCTGCATGCGAATACTACTGCGGCTAAACAAACAGCGGTAGCGACTAAAGAAGATGCATCCGCTAAAGAAGCCGAAGCTAAAAGTGCACAACAATCAGCAAGTGGAAATAAACAAGCTGCAACTGCACTTCAAGAAAGTGGTAATGCTGCTAAAAAATCTGCTACGGCATCAAAAGAAGATAAGGTAGCAAAAGACCAAGATACACAAGCAACTGAAAGAAACGCTAATGAAACCAAACAAGCAGCATCGGCACACAAGACCCTTAGCGTTTCTCTTGAGTCGCAAGTAAGATATTGGGATAACCTTTCCAATGCTTATGAAAAAGTAGGACTCAAAACAACAGCTACCGTCACTCATTTAAACAGCCTTAAAGCTCAGCTTGCTCAAACCAATGCTGAAACCGAAACCGCTAGAAATAAACTTAAAGAATTAATTGCAGCTGAGGGAGAAGATTCAGCTGCAACTAAGCAAGCGGCTAGCGCATATGCTGAGTTAATTAGTAAGCAAGCGGCTTTAGGAACTGAAATTAGTCAGCTCAGCGCAAAGTATGGTGGACTAACACCTAAGATGGCGCTTATGGCTGACAAAGCCGAAGCTTTAGGCAATAAGTTACAGTCAGCTGGGCAAAAGATGTCTAGCGTTGGTAACGCAATGACAATTGGCCTTACTACGCCGATTATTGCCGGCTTAGGTATGGCTGGCAAAGCGGCTATTGAATTTGATAATCAGATCAAATCAATGGGTGCTTTATTAGATGATGGATCAAAATCTTCTAGTCAACTTAAAGCTGAATTGGCCGGTCTAGGTGAAGCTTCTAAAAAATGGTCAGTTGAATATGGTCAGTCTACTACAGACCTTAACGCCGGGATGTCTGAACTGATTAAAAAAGGTTACAGCTACAATCAAGTACTTGGTGCTATGCCATCTATCTTGGATGCTTCTGCTGCTTCTCAAGAAGACTTCAACAGTGTTATGTCCGTTTCAACATCAACCCTTGAACAATTTGGCTTGAAGTCAAACAACACAGCACAGATGTTGAAGAATACACAACGTGTTACTGATAGGCTTACATTCGTTGCCAATCAGACTTCTACTGGCTTTTCTGATATGGGTAATGCGATGCAGTATGTTGGTCCAGTTGCTCATGGTTTGAATATGTCACTGGAACAGACTGCGGCTGCTATTGGCTTGATGTCTAATCAAGGTATAGATGGTGAAAAAGCAGGTACAGCGCTTCGTGGTGCTTTAACACAACTTCTTACTCCTACTGATCAAAACAAAGCAGCGTTTAAAAAGCTTGGAGTCTCAGTAGATGCTTTTGCGAAAGGGTCAATTGGTTTGCCTGATATCCTTGATTCAATCAAGGAAAAATCTAAGGGCATGACCGATCAGCAACTACAATCGAACTTAGCTTTGGCGTTCGGTACAGAAGCTCAGTCTGGTATGAATATCTTAGTTAGTGAGGGTGGCGACGCGCTACGTAAGCTGACTAAAGAAACTGAGAAGTCTGATGGCTACACCCATAAACTTGCGGAAACGATGAATAGCACGGCATCTAAGAATGTTGAAAAGTTCAAGCAATCGCTGAATGTATTAGCTATTACGTTTGGCGCTAAGCTTATGCCCGCAATTCAAGATTTAGTTGAAAAGGGAACCGATCTAATCAACTGGTTCACTGATTTAGATGATGGAACACAAAAGCTCATTATCAAGGCTGGTCTTGCACTTGCTGCTGGTGGTCCGTTACTTTCGTTAACTGGCAAGTTAACTAGCGGAATTGGTGGACTGGTTAAAGGTGGTGCTGGTGCTATCACTTGGCTAAGCCGATTTGCAGGTGGTTCAAAAAAGGCCGCTAGTGAAACTGAAATTCTAACAAGTATTCTAGAAACTTTACAAGGCAGTGGTGGCGCTACAAGCAAAGCTCTTGGTGGAATTGGAACTGCCGCAGAAGGTGCCAGTGTTGGACTTGCTGGTGCTGGTACTGAGGGAGCTGGTTTTGTCGGAATGCTTGGAACAATTGGCCCAGCTATTGCTGTTGCTGGTCTTGCAGTTGGCGCAGGAATAGCTTACTGGGAACTTTGGGGCAAGAAGGCTGTTGAATCTGCGCAACGGACGCAACACTGGGGTTCAGATGTTGGTAAAACAGCTGACGAATCGTTAACCAGATTTGAAAATTTCCAACAAAAAACGGCTACTGCTTTAAACGGTTTCGGTAATAATGCAAATGAAAATGCTAAAAAAGCAGCGCAAGGTTTCAAAGATATGGCGACTGAAATTGCTGACGCTGGTAAAAAATCAACTGATGCTTTAGATAAGTCACTGAAAGGCTTGCCAAAAGATATTGCTAACATTGTCAAAGAAGGTGCAGCTGATCGCAAGGCTCAAATCAATCAAGCAGTTAGTGATGCACAGTCGTTATCAAGTAAGATTACTAAAATTCAACAAAAAGCTAGTTCTGAAAAACGCTCATTAACCGCAGAAGAAAAGCAATTCATGCTTAATGCACAACGTCAAATGAACGCTGACGAGATTAATAGTTTAAATATCTCAAACTCACAAAAGAAACTTGCTCTTAGAGCCCTAAACAGCGATGTTCTAAACATGACCAAAGAACAGCAATCCCAAGTTGAAGGTACACTGATTATTTCTTTAAAAGGCCAATATGACCAATATAAGAAGCAATCTGCACAATTAAAAAGTCTGTGGAAGAGTGGCGCTATTGATACATTAACTTATCAAGACGCTATTAATCAGTTAGACAAGAATTACAGTGCCGCAACTGATAACATGGCCGGTAGCATGTACAAGTTAATGGTTAGTCAGGGCAAAGATGTTGCAACCATGACTGGTACACTTGCACAATTTGGTATTTCATATGACCAAGCTAAACAAGCGGCTGAAAATATGTCGACTAGTTCAAGTAAATCATTTTCAATGGTTGCTGATACAGCAAGTAAGATGTCTGGTGAATCGCGAAAAGCTGGGCAGGCATGGAATGATATTGTCTTAGATCCAAAAACTGGTGAAGTTAAAACAAACTTGCAAGAAACACTGAACGATGCTGCTAAAACTAATGAGGGTTGGAGTTCAATGATGTTTGCGGTCAAGAACGCAAAGATTAACTCTAACGCTAAGGCAATGGTCGGTATTGCAGCAATTCAGAACGGTATTTGGGATAACTTAACTTGGCAAGATAAAAAAGCCATGATTGCTTCCAATGCAGGTGATACTGTCGTTGAATCTCTGACGGCTAATGGTACCTGGAACCATTTGACATTCCAACAAAAGTCAGCGTTATTACAGGCTAAAGGTGGCCCTGAGGTTGCTGATGTTATCGCTAAAGCTGGCTTGTGGAATCAAATGAGTCTAAAAGATATTAAGGCGATGGTAGCAACTCAAGGTACCCAAGGTTTAATTGATACTTTAGACAAAATGGGCGCTTGGAATCAAATGTCACCAAAAGAACAACAAGCTGTTGTCAAAGCTAAGGGAGCACCTGCGTTAGCTGACTTAGTTATTAAGTATGGTGCATGGAATAATCTTCCACAAAAGACAAAAAATCTGTTAATCAAAAATGACGATGCTCGTAAGAAACTAACCGATGCAGGGTTATTAACAGATATCTACAACAAGAAGCCGCTTAATAAAAAGACAGCAAAGGCTGACAATAACGACTTCATGACGAAGATGACCCAAGGGAACAAGACTATTGATAAGCTCAATCAAAAAAAGGTTTTAAAGAAAGAATTACGTGGCGATGCTAAAAGCATTCAAAATGCTGGTAACACATCATTAGCAGCTCAGAACAAACATAATAACAAAAAAGTTAACACCAAGAAATTACCTGGTGATGCTTCGAGTATTGTTAATAGTTCTAATCAATCAACATCTGCTGTCGATCGTCACAATTCTAAGCCGGTTTCTACTAAGAACCTTAAAGGTAATGCTAGTAGTGTTGTTGATGCCAGTGGGCATGCTGTTTCGTCAATTGGCGTTTTTAATAATAAAAGACCAGGATTGAAAAATCTAAAGGCTAACGATAATGCTTCCGGGCCTGCTGGACGTGCTAGTAGTGCTGTTGATAATTTTTCTCGCAAGAAGAATAAGACTATTACGCTAACAACGGTGTTTAATACCATCAAAAATATTTTTACGCATAAGGGTAAAAAAGCTCATGGTGATACGTATTTTGGTGGTGGATTGGCAGTGGTTAATGATCAACCTAGTCCAACGTTCCGTGAAGCAATCGTCAGCCCAACTGGTGATATTTACAGTTTTAAGGAACCAAACGTTCTTACTTATATTGAACGTGGTTCAGAGATTATTCCTGCAGGCAAGTCGCGTCAAATGGGTTTGGTTCCACGATACGCGAATGGTACTGGTGGTGCAGTAACTGATGCAATCGACCGGTATATGAACTTCACACCAGAAATGGCGTCTAGTTTCCAACCAATTGATACAACTTTAACGATTAAGCAGTCGAGAGATGATTCGTCGAAGCTCGATTCAGTGGCACGATCGTTGGAGCAACTTGTCGTATTACTCTCAGGCACTAATAAACAGCAAGATGTTCCAGATGTTTTGAAAATTCAAGTTGCAGCTAACATTGATGGCAGAGAAGTCGTTAAGCAACTAGCACCAGATATTTCAGTTGAGCTTAACAGATTAAATAGAAGCAACATGTATAGAAAGGGGATTGTTTAATGAGCCAAGAACCATTAACAGACGGCGTAACAGTTACCTTTAATGGTGTTGATCTAACAAAATGGTTGAGAATATCTGACGTTGCGCGGAATTTAGGGCAAAATCGCCAAAGCCAACTGGTACAAATTGGTCGGTCACCGGGAAAAAGATTTGATTACTCAAAAGTTAGCGAAAGTACCATCACGATAAAAGGTGATGCTAATTATGATCTAGTTACTATGCGACGTGAGCTTGCGAGTGTTTTGATGACCAGTGAACCACAAAAGTTAGTTATTAGCGACGAACCAGATAAGTATTATATGGGAATTGTTGAGGGACAAGTTCTACTTACCGAAGAACAATTTCATGCTGAAGCTACTATTGTTTTTACTGTACCATCTGGTGTTACGTATTCAGAAAACATCTCAACTGCTTCACTTAATGACAGCGGTCAAATCGCAATTGACAATCGTGGTAGCTGTTCAACTTGGCCAGTTATTACTGCAACGATGAAAGGCGAGAATGGTCTCGTTGGTTTGGTTAACGATAAAGGCGGTGTTCTTCAATTTGGTGATGCAGAAGAAGTTGATACGGTCACTAAACAGAAGTCGGAGCATGCGTTAAGAATTGGCTATGATAGCGAGCCATCAGGCGTTGTTTATAACAACGTTGCTACTAGCTATCCTTACTATAATGGGGACACTAGCAAGCCAAACAAGCAACAAGGTTCGTTTGGATATGGCATTGATCCAGCTGCTGGTTCAGGTGCTATTCCTACATTCGTGAACGGCTCGTCAGGTTACTGGGGCGGTCCTTCCGCATATCTACCAATCAAATCTAATTCGGCCGGTAGTAATACCGGTAATTTCATTATGAAAACTAGGTTCTATTTTGCTACAAGCAAAGACCAACAAGGACGATTAGAAATCGTTCTGCAAAGTGGTAATGATATGGCTTTTAGCTGTGTTATCCGTGATAGCAGTAGAAGTGTCGATCAGTTGATTGTTGAATTTTGGGTTAAAGGTCAGAATATCTTACAGAAATCGTTAGACCGTAAAAAGTTTAGTAATGGCATGTTTCGTGAGCTCAAAATTACTAAAGAAGGTGCAAAGGTAACGTTCCAGCTTGCGGCAGTTACGGATATAAAGTCTGGTAATACATCAGTTATTCGTGATGCCGTGATTAAAAACTGGACGCTATCAGATTCCAATATTGCAATCGATGGCTTTGGCTTTTGGTGTATGCGGTGGCAAGATACACACCATGTCATTATGGACGTTACAGATACTCAATTTGATTGGGTCAACGTTCCATATATTGTTGACATTCCTAACTATTACCAAGCTGGTGATGTAGTAACGGTTGATACAGGACAACGTAAGGTTTATGTCAATGGCGTCCTAGACAATAATCTGCAACGTGTCGGCAATGATTGGGATTCATTCAAACTATTACCCGGTTTAAATATCATTGAACCAGTCGCGTCTAGTTGGGCTGAAATGTATGACTGCACAGTAACTTATAGGGAGGCGTGGTTGTAGTGGATTTTTATTTCACTGATAGAAAGTTTAATCTAATTGAAATTGCAAGCACTGATGGACAGGCGCCTTATCAGTTATCAACTGCACCTGACTTTCAAAGTGTTAAAGCTGCGGCAAGAACATTAAGTGGCACGCTGATTTTTACCAGAGAACAAGCTAATCGTATTAATCAAATGGCCGCCTTAGGCAACTATGTGCTGTATCACGATAAATTTGGTAAAGATCGTTTTATGACGATTATGGATATTCGGCACGACCCGCTAAATGGCACACACGATTTTACTGCCGAAGACGCTGGCGTTGACTTAATTAATGAAACAGTCGGTGCTTACACTGCTGACAAAGCCTATAACATTGCCTACTACATTAATAAGTTCACCTATGACAGTGGTTTTGAAATTGGAACTAACGAAATCAGTACATTATCACGCAAGTTGAAGTGGGATAGCACTGATGAAACATCTTTGGCACGTATCTTATCAGTAGCTACTCAATTCGACGCAGAGTTAGATTTCTCGTTTGAAATATCGGGGACCAATGTTGTTAAACGTTATATCAATATCTATAAGCATCGGGGTGCTGATAACCAAGTAAGGCTATATCTTGATAAAGATATTAATAACATTGTAACCACCGGTGACATTTACGACCTGTACACGTCAGTCTATGCGACTGGTGGCACGCCAGAAGGTTCGGACAAGCCGATTACGTTAAAGGGTTACAAGTGGACTGACCCTGACGGACGCTATGAGTTGGGAGCTGACGGTATTCTGCGTGATACGGTTGCCGTTCAGCTTTGGTCAAGAATTCTAAGCAATGATAACCCGAACCCAACTAAACATCATTTGCAGCGTTCCAAATCATATGAAGCAAGTACACAAGCGTCGCTACTTCAATCTGCTTTAGGCGGTCTGAAAAAAGCCGTTAATCCTGCGGTCAATTATGAAGTTGATATTGCCGTGTTGCCTGAAAATATTGAGATTGGTGACACGGTGCATATCGTTGATGACAACGAAGACTTGTACTTATCGGCACGCGTCTTGGAATTAAAGTACGATTATGCGCTTGAACAATATACAGCTACGCTAGGCGATTACTTGATTGAAGTAAGCACCGTGGACGAAAAACTAAAAGAACTTGCTGACAATTTGAAAGAAATGCCAAAAGCTATCCAGTATTATCCGTGGGTTCGCTATGCAGATGATGCAGATGGCAATGGATTTAGTATGTTCCCTCAAGATAAAGCCTATATGGCAGTTATATATGGCAAGACAAGCACTCCAAGCGATAATCCATCTGACTATGCAGGTAAATGGCAAAGAGTTGTTGGTCCTAATGGCCAAGACGGTGCAGATGGTATTGTTGGACCAGCCGGCGAAGATGGTCAAACTAGCTATTTTCATCGTGCCTATGCCAACTCTTTAGATGGTAAAACCGATTTTAGCGTGACTGACGGTAACGGTAAATCATATATGGGTACGTATTCAGACTTTATTAAAGCCGATAGTACCGATCCAACAAAATACAATTGGGCGCTTTTCAAAGGCGATAAAGGTGACAATGGGACAGATGGCGTTGCAGGAAAAGATGGTATCGGCATTAAATCAACTGCAATCACTTATGCACTAGGTGACTCCGGCACAACTACACCGGCGACTGGTTGGACTACCAGCGTTCCATCGCTCGTCAAAGGAAAATATCTTTGGACGAAAACTGTGTGGTTATATACAGATAACACATCAGAGTCCGGTTATTCTACGACTTACATTGGTAAAGATGGGAATGATGGTAACAACGGCCTTGCAGGTAAGGACGGTGTGGGAATTTCTGCTACAAAGGTTGAATATGTCGGGTCAACTAGCGGAACTACCAAGCCAACAAGTGGTTGGTTGACTACTGTTCCTAGTGTTGCGGCTGGTAATTTCTTGTGGACACGGACAACATGGAGTTATACCGATGGAACAAGTGAGTCTGGATATTCTGTCGCTAAGATGGGTGAGAAGGGTGACCAAGGTATCAAAGGCCCAGTTGGAGCAGATGGCAAGTCGAGCTATACCCATATTGCTTATGCGAACTCCAGCGATTCAGAACGGAACATGAATAATTGGGTATTGAGTGACCCCGCTAAAGAAGCCGCAAAGATTGCTTATAAAGACGGTACCAACATTATTGACTATAAGGGCGTAGGAAATTGGGAAAACTTCGGTATGCCAATCAAAGCTAAAAAGGGTACTAAATTTAGCTTTACGTTTAGTTGGTCTCAACCTGCAACGAGTGGGTATTTTTCTGTTTATCTTTCAGAAGACAAAAATGGCGCAAGTGGTTCTGGTAAACCAGCGGGAGTAAAAAAACTTGATTTAGCAGCAACAGCTCAAACTAACAAGCTTTACACCATTGAAGATACAGCTATCACAGACACGATGTACCTTGTATTTACTGGCGGATCCGTCACTGATGGCGTTCAGTACCAATTTAAACTCTCAATTCAGCAAGATTTTAGTCAAGACCCTAACAACCATGAATACATGGGCTGGTATTCTGACTTTATGGCAACAGATTCAAATGACCCTAGTCAATACGGTTGGATCCTGATTAAGGGTGAAGATGGTAGCGACGGTACGCCTGGTAAAGCAGGTGTTGATGGCCGAACACCTTATTTTCATCAAGCGTGGGCAGATAGTCAGGATGGCAAAACTAACTTCTCTACAACAGTCTCGTTAGGCAAAAAGTATTTGGGAACGTACACCGATTTCATATCGGCTGACAGCACTGATCCAACAAAATATCGTTGGACAGAATTAGTTGGTGCAATGGAAGTTGGTGGCGAGAATCTAATTCGCAATGGTAATTTCATCAATCAAACAAGCACGCATTGGCGTGACTGGAATGGTGCAACAGGAGCTACACGAGAAATTTCAAAGCCGGGCACTGATTGGCCAGCAAACACTGGTGGTGTAATACATTTAGTTAATCCGAACGGTGGCCAGTGGGGCTATGCTCAAGACAATATTAAAGTCGCCAAAGGCGGAACGTATACAATATCTGTTGTTGTTACAGGAACACAGGGAACTAAAGTAGCACTTCAACATGGTAATGGTGGAACTGATGCGTGGCAAGCCAAAGAAATAGTTAAGCCGACATCTGGAATGGATACACTTAGCTATACGTTTAAGGTTGGCAATGATGCTGAAACCACAAATATCTATGTTGGCTTCGGCCAAAATGGTAAGGGAACAGTTTGGATGTCACGAATAACGCTGCAAAAAGGAAACGTTGCGACTGACTGGGAACCAGCTCCCGGAGATACTGATGAAAAAATCGATGCAATCATTCCGCCACCATCTTCCGGTATTAGTTATCCATCTAACCCAAAAAAAGGGCAGCAACACTGGTTGACAGATGCAAACGGTAAGCCTAAGGGACTATTCCAATATGACGGTACAGAGTGGGTGGCCGTACCGGTTAACGCCGACACGATTAGTGCAAACACGCTAAACGGCATGACTATCAACGGTGTTACCATTAACGGTTCAACTATCAATTCACCGAATATCAATGTCCCGTTCAACAATGTGCCAACTAATCCTGATGAACCAGAAGGCTCACCATTTGCAACATTCGTGAGCGGCACAACAAAGCTGACATCTAATTTGAATATTTCCGGAAATATCACAGATGGAACAAACAAGACACCGCAATGGGTGAAAACACTAGTGTCGCCGCAAGGTTTCTCAAACATCATCTCAACGCCTGACGCTTCTAAAGCCTTGTCTGTGGTTGAAATATCGCTTGGAGCAATGTTTCTATCTGAATGGCATAGTGATGTCACAGCAAACGATGGCTTTGTTTCATCTTATTTAAAAGCTGGTGATGCAACTACGTACGAACGAAAAGATGTTATCAAAGATACTGCTAATTTTAAAGACGCTGTTATCAGATACTCACGCAAAGGGACGCAGGTCAATGTTGGTTTCGCATTTACATTGTTAAGTGAAACTGGTTGGGTTGGTTTATCAACGATTCCTAAAGGCTATACACCAGCAAGCCTAGCAAGTGTGGGTATTACCTGTCCCTCACTATCATTTCAAGGCTATTTTTGCGTAGTGTATCCTAACGGTTCAGGTTGGAGGTTAATTCCAAACAAGGGGCAAGGTAAAGGTGGATTTCAAGGGACTGTCAGTTACGTTACTTATGACGATTATCCTTACAACGACGCTGTTCACTAGGAGTGATTAGATGAAAATAAATGCAAAATTAGAAGATAATTTATTAATTGGCTGGGGTTATGCCAGTGATGAGCGTGCCGTTGGTGAAGAGCATGACGGTCTGACCGTTTATGAAGTCAATGACACCAGCCAGCTAATACCTGAACATACACATTTGATTGATGGTGTGTTTGTGTTAGATACAGATTATCAAGAACCTGAACCACCACAGCAACAAGAACCATCAACGGCCGAACAGGTAACTGCACTTAAACAGCAGAACGATGAACTACAATCAGCAATGCTGGAGTTGTCAGATATTTTGCTATCAGGAGGCTTATCATGAAGCTAGAATTCATTACTAAGCTGTATGCAGATGCAGTGCTATCAGGTGAACGGACACTAGAGTCTGTTCCTGAAATGTTGCGTGAACAAGTATCAACAATCATAAAGGAGAGAAAAGATAATGCTTAAATATAAACTTAGTTCTTTAGCAGCTTTATATGCTGCAAACGTGTTGGACGGCGGTCGGACGATTGATGAAGTCCCAGCTATTATCAGACCAGAAGTCGAGAAAATCTTGGGTTTATCAAGTGGCGACGCAGACGCCGGTTCATCTGCACAGCAGTAGCAATCACTGCTGTTTTGACATTTTATTTAATTAGGAAGTGAAAATAAATGATAAAGAAACATCCTGACCACGTCATTGCTGGTGTGGGATTGATGATGATTGGTACGTTGTTAATACTGGATGATCACTTTT
>PPYE01739992.1_pt1 | contig 35402 bp, 28 predicted proteins | sample 1559881 | NCBI WGS metagenome assembly PPYE01 (sample SAMN08240022, study PRJNA423297) | Human gut metagenome, whole genome shotgun sequencing project.
GCAGTTTCTGGGGATGCTCAAAAAATGCCACCTATCTGGAACAGTATGTCCCGGATGCAGATCAGGTAAGCCGGGTGGAAGTTTCTCTTGATTATCCGGTAGAATATAAAGGGGACAGCGTTCGTGTGGCACGTCAGGCACAGAAAGAAATTTTAAGTCATGCGGAAATTTACAGGGAAAATAAAACGGATGACAGTACACAGATCATTTTTTATTACTACCTGAAAAATGGAAAAACGCTCTCGCGTACATATGAGATTACAGAGGAAAATGAAAAGCTTTCAGAAGTATTATTTGGAGAAGAAAATAAAGCAGATCATTTTATGGAATATCTCTTTGGAACGGATTCTGACAAAATTTCAAAGTTTAATAACGGAACCCTGACATTAGACGAATCATCGGAAAATTATAAGGATTGTGACTTTGATGCGGATACTGCAAAAAAACTGTATCAGGCGATTTGTGAAGACGCCGCAGATCAGAAGCTGCAAAAGTACAATCTGACGAATGCACTGAAAGATCCGGAAGAAACAGGGGAGTACTCTTCTGCCAGTCTCAGCATGGATTTTTATCACGTATCTGCAGACTGGAAAAATGTATATGACCGGCTCGATGATTACTACACGAATATGGGCGAATCTGTGGAAACATCCAGACCATATGGCGGATCAGCATATGTCAGCTTCGGGAAAGACTGTACCAATATCATAAATACCCTGATAGAATGTGGGGTCATTGACGATGTTTCGGAAATTCATTTTTTAAGTTCCGGAGAGAAAACATCACAGAGATGAAATCAGCAGGACTTTACAACTTCCGCGGCTTATTGTAAAATAAAGATGGCGTTTTCGGACGCCATCCATTTTTTTGTTGGAGGTAAAAAATGAGCAGACCAGTCGTAGCCATTGTCGGGCGTCCGAATGTCGGAAAATCTACGCTTTTTAATACATTGGCAGGAGAGAGAATCTCCATTGTAAAAGACACTCCGGGTGTCACAAGAGACCGCATTTATGCGGATGTCACATGGCTGAACTATAATTTTACATTGATTGATACCGGTGGAATCGAACCGGACAGCGGGGATGTGATCCTTTCCCAGATGCGTGAACAGGCAGAGATTGCGATTGCCACGGCAGATGTGATCATGTTTATCACGGATGTGCGTCAGGGACTGCAGGATGCGGATGCAAAAGTAGCGGACATGCTGCGCAGATCCAAAAAGCCGGTGGTTCTGGTGGTAAATAAAGTGGACAGTTTTGAAAAATTTATGCCGGATGTGTATGAATTTTACAATCTCGGAATCGGAGAACCGTATCCGGTTTCCGCTTCTTCCATGCTCGGACTTGGAGATATGCTGGATGAAGTGGTGAAATATTTCCCGGAAGGATCGGAAAATCAGCCGGAGGATGAAAGACCGAAGGTAGCCATTATCGGAAAGCCGAATGTCGGGAAATCATCCCTGATCAACAAGCTGGCACAGGAAGACCGTGTAATCGTATCGGATATTGCGGGAACTACCAGAGATGCCATCGATACAGACATTAAATACAACGGAAAAGAATATGTATTTATTGATACGGCGGGGCTTCGCCGCAAAAACAAGATCAAAGAGGAGATTGAGCGCTACAGTATTATCCGTGCAGTTACCGCTGTGGAACGCGCGGATGTGGTGATCATCGTTATTGATGCTACCGAAGGAGTAACCGAGCAGGATGCCAAGATTGCCGGAATTGCACATGACAGAGGAAAAGGTATCATTATTGCGGTTAACAAATGGGATGCCATCGAAAAGGACAACAACACGGTGAAGAAACATACCGAGAAAATCCGTCAGATCTTAAGCTTTATGCCGTATGCAGAGATTTTGTTTATTTCTGCAAAGTCCGGTCAGCGTCTGAATAAGATTTTTGAAATGATCGATGTTGTCATTGAGAACAACAGTATGCGTGTTGCAACGGGTGTCTTAAACGAAATCGTGACGGAAGCAGTTGCCATGCAGCAGCCACCGACCGATAAAGGAAAAAGACTCAAGATTTATTATGTAACACAGGTTGCGGTAAAACCGCCGACGTTTGTTGTATTTGTCAATGACAAGAATCTGATGCATTTTTCGTACACCAGATATCTGGAGAACCGTATCCGCGATACATTTGGATTCCGTGGCACGGCTCTTAAATTCATCACGAGGGAGCGAAAGGAAGACTAGTTATGATGATCGTTGCAAGAATCATTGCATTACTGATCGGATATGGATTCGGTCTGTTTCAGACCGGATATCTGTATGGAAAAAGTAAGGGAATTGATATCCGTCAGCAGGGAAGCGGAAATGCAGGCACGACAAATTCTTTGCGGGTGCTTGGATGGAAAGCCGGCATTATTACATTTGCCGGTGATCTTCTGAAAGCAGTATTTGCCATACTTCTTGTAAAACTGATTTTTCACGGAACGTATGGGGCTGATACAAAGGTGCTGGAACTGTATGCCGGGTTTGGAACAGTCTTAGGACATAATTTTCCGTGCTATCTGCAGTTCCGCGGCGGAAAGGGAATTGCCTGTACGACAGGCGTCATCCTTGCCGTCTGTCCTCCGGCAGTAATCTGCTGTGCCGTTGGATTCCTGATTATTGTGGGAATTACCCGGTATGTTTCGGTGGGTTCCATATTTCTGGTATCTGCCTATCTGGTACAGGCGATTATTTTCGGACAGCTTGGCTGGTTAAAAATCAGCGGAGCCAGCCGGATCGAGTTTTACATACTGAGTGCATGTTTTACCGGCATGGCGATTTGGAGACACCGTGCGAATATTGTCCGTCTGATGAATGGAACAGAGAACAAATTCGGAACGAAAAAAGGAGATAAATGATATGGCAAAGGTAGGAGTGATCGGAGCTGGCAGCTGGGGCATTGCGCTGGCAAAGCTTCTTCGTACCAATGGAAATGAAGTAACGGTATGGTCGATCGTGGAAGAGGAAGTTGCCATGCTCCGCAGAGAGCATGAGCATATCGATAAACTTCCGGGAGTGAAGCTTCCGGAGGATGTCCTGTTTACAACAGATTTAAAAGAAGCAATCGTTGGAAAGGAGTTCCTGATTCTGGCGGTACCATCTGTATTTACAAGAAGCACTGCAAAAAGTATGGCAGGATATGTGACAGAAGGACAGATCATTGTCTGCGTGGCAAAGGGAATTGAAGAAGATACCCTGATGACCATTTCCGATGTGACAGAGCAGGAGATTCCATGTGCGGATGTTGCTGTCATGTGCGGACCGTCCCACGCGGAAGAGGTTGGAATCGGACTTCCGACAACCGTTGTGGCAGGAGCAAAAACAGAAAGCACAGCAGAAAAAATCCAGGATTTGTTTATGAATGAAGTGTTCCGTGTCTATACAAGTCCGGACATGCTTGGCATGGAGCTGGGCGGATCTTTAAAAAATGTCATTGCACTTGCGGCAGGAATGGCGGATGGACTTGGCTATGGAGACAACACCAAAGCGGCCCTGATTACCCGCGGCATTGCAGAGATTGCGGGACTTGCCGTAAAGATGGGGGCAAAAGTGGAGACACTCTGCGGACTGACCGGTATCGGAGACCTGATTGTCACCTGTGAGAGCCGTCACAGCAGAAACCGCAAGGCGGGTATGCTGATCGGACAGGGGTATACCATGAAGCAGGCTACCGACGAAGTGAAAATGGTCGTAGAGGGAATTTATTCGGCCAAGGCAGCACTTGCTCTGGCAAAAAAGTATGATGTGGAGCTTCCAATTATAGAAGAAGTGAATAAAGTACTGTTCGATGACAAACCGGCAAAGGAAGGTGTAAAGGATCTGATGGTCCGCGAAAAACGTGTGGAGCATCTGAATCTGAAGTGGGAAAACTGATATGCAGAAAATCAAGATTAAATATTTTACAGACAAAATCGAACCGCTGGATTACATTGAAGGAAAATCCGATTGGATTGATATGCGGGCTTCGGAAGAAGTAACTTTAAAAGCGGGAGAGTTTGCACTGATCCCGCTTGGCGTGGCAATGGAACTTCCAAAGGGATATGAGGCACATCTTGTGCCGCGCAGTTCCACATTTAAAAACTGGGGAATTATCCAGACAAACAGTGTTGGAATTGTAGATGGTTCCTATTGCGGGGACAACGATATGTGGCGGATGCCGGTTTATGCAACCAGGGATACCGTGATCCACGTAAATGACCGCATTGCACAGTTTCGAATCGTGGAAAATCAGCCGGAGATTGTATTCGAAAAGGTGGAACATCTGACGGGGAAAGATCGCGGTGGCTTTGGCAGTACCGGATTATCATAACAATAACAGCAACAGGAGAAGGAGGATTATACTATGGAAGATCGTATGATGAAATTTTATTCAAAAGAAAGCAACATGCTGGCGCTGCATGCCATGCACGGACATTTTGCAACGAGTCATTCCCACATTAATTATTATGTGGATGTGACAAGTATCAAGACACGTGTGGCGGAAGCAAAACAGGCGGCACATGTACTGTATTCGAGAATTCCAAAGACAAAATACGTGGATACGATTGTATGTATGGATGGTACGGAAGTGGTCGGTACGTTTTTGACAGAAGAAATCCAAAACGGTGGAATTATGGGAACGACCAACCAGCATGAGACGGTGTATGTAATTTCTCCGGAGATCAACAGCAACAACCAGATGCTGTTCCGTGACAATAACAAGGGTGCGATCAAAGGAAAGCATGTGGTGCTTCTTCTGGCAACTACGACAACCGGCGAGACCATCCGCAGAGCACTCGAGTGTATCCAGTATTACGGAGGAGAGATCGAGTGGGTGGCTTCTTTATTCGGAACGATCAATTCGGTAGACGGCGTAGAAGTCGAGACACTTTTTGATGAAAATGATGTCACCGGATATGCGGCATATCCGGTTGCAGACTGTCCGCTCTGCCGGCAGGGACAAAAGATTGAGGCGATGGTTAACGGTTTTGGATATTCAAAACTGTAATTTTTGGGGGCATTGTTTACAACAATGTCCCCTTTCGTTATTTCGCCAAGAAACCATGTAAATATTTGGACGGATTGACGGTGGCAATTTCGGGCAGATTCCGTTATCATACACTTATCAGGAAGTTCAAAGAAACTTCACCAAAGAAAAATAACGAAAAGCAAAAATCAGGAGGTTTTTCAAATGGCAAGTTTATCATTAAAGAACGTTTGTAAAGTATATCCAAACGGATTTGAGGCAGTAAAGGATTTCAATCTGGATGTTGCAGATAAAGAGTTTATCATCTTCGTTGGACCATCTGGATGTGGTAAGTCTACAACACTTCGTATGATCGCAGGTCTGGAGGAGATTTCTTCCGGTGATCTGATCATCGACGGAAAGGTAATGAACGATGTAGAGCCAAAGGATCGTGATATCGCAATGGTATTCCAGAACTACGCTCTGTATCCACATATGACAGTATTCGATAACATGGCATTCGGTCTTAAGTTAAGAAAAGTTCCGAAGGATGAAATCAAGGCAAAGGTTGAGGAAGCCGCAAGAATCCTTGATCTGGAGAAGTTACTGGATCGTAAGCCAAAGGCTCTTTCCGGTGGACAGAGACAGCGTGTTGCCATGGGTCGTGCAATCGTTCGTAACCCTAAGGTATTCCTTATGGATGAGCCTTTATCCAACCTGGATGCAAAACTTCGTGTACAGATGAGATCTGAGATCGCTTCTTTACATAACAGATTAGGTGCTACAATCATCTACGTAACACATGATCAGACAGAGGCTATGACGCTTGGAACCAGAATCGTTGTATTAAAAGATGGTGTTATCATGCAGGTTGATTCTCCACAGAAGTTATACAATGAGCCTAACAACTTATTCGTAGCTGGATTCATCGGATCTCCACAGATGAACTTCATCGATGCAAAGTGCTCTATCCAGGGTGACAAGGCTACATTAACATTTGGTGACTACTCTGTAGTTCTTCCAGATTACAAGGCTAAGAAGCTTGAAGAAGGCGGATACAATGGAAAGACTGTTGTATTAGGTATCAGACCAGAAGATATCTCTGATGATCCTGAGATGATCCAGAAGAATGGTGACTGTGTCATCGAGTCTGATGTAACAGGATACGAGTTACTTGGTGCAGAAGTATTACTGTACTACTCTGTAGCTGGTGCAAACATGACTGCAAGAGTAGATTCTGATACATCTGCCCGTTATGGCGATCATATCAAGCTTGCATTTGATCCTCATAAGATTCATGTATTCGACAAGGAAACAGAATTGACAATTACCAACTAGTCCGTTAAAATTATATAGTTGTAAATCTTGAGCCCGGGTGTTTGTATTTACACCCGGGTTCTTTCAAATAATAGGAGAGTATATGCTTTCAAATCAGAAATTACAGAATTCATTAAACGAAATTAAAGAGATCAGCCGCATGGATACGGCGTTGTTTACAGCCAAGGGGAAGCTGGTAGCACACACGGAAGACATGCCGTTACCAGAGGCGTTAGAACAGCAGGTGGTCGTTGATTTCGCAGAATCGCTTGCTGAAAAACAGACCTATCAGGATTATCATTTATACAAAGTGATGGTGGAAGGGGAAACGGAATACATATTAGTCTGTCTGGTGAATGAGGAATCATTTCTTGTATGCGCACAGATGGCAGTCTGTCAGATCCGGAATCTGGTTATGAGTTTTGCGGAGCAGTTTGACCGCAATAATTTTATGCAGAATATCCTTCTGGGGAATATGCTGATTGTAGATATTTACGGAAAAGCCAAAAAGCACCATATCCAGGAAGTGCCGCGTGTTGTTTTCGTCATTGATACAGGAAGTAAAAATAACGATGTGGCGATGGAACTGGTAAAAAATCTGGCAGATATTCGTTCAAAAGATTTTGTGACCGCGTGGATCAGCACAGTATTGTACTGGTAAAAGATGTTTCTCATATAAAAGAGGAGGAGATGGAAGATCGTCTGTCAAAAATTGCAGGCAGTCTTGCAGATAATTTACATATGGAAGCAATGATCCGTGTGCGTGTCGGCTATGGAAATGTTGTGACACAGCTGCCGGAAATTGCGGAATCGTATCAGGAAGCGCGGATGGCACTCGAAGTCGGCCGTGTTTTTTATGCAAAGTATGATACTATTTCTTACGGAAAACTTGGCATTGGGCGTCTGATCTATCAGCTTCCGATGAGTTTATGCAATATGTTTATCAAAGAGGTATTTGGGGAGAAAGTTCCGGACATCTTAGAGGATGAGGAGGCTATGTCGACCATCAACAAATTCTTTGAAAATAACCTGAATATATCAGAGACAGCGAGACAATTGTATGTGCACCGCAATACGCTGGTGTATCGTTTGGAGCGCATTGAAAAAGCAATCGGACTGGATATCCGTACATTTGATGATGCGATGACGTTTCGCATTGCCGTGATGGTCATTGCTCATATGAAAGATCAAATGTAATTATTATAGATGACGGTAAGGAGAGAAAGAAACATGTCAGGATATGATGCAAGCAGTATATCGGTACTGGAAGGACTTGAAGCAGTCCGGAAACGTCCGGGAATGTATATCGGAAGTACCACGACCAAAGGACTCAATCATCTGATCTATGAGATTGTCGATAATTCTGTGGATGAGCATCTGGCGGGTGCCTGCGATAAAATCCGGGTCACCCTTGAGGCAGATGGTTCCTGTACGGTAGAGGACAACGGACGTGGAATTCCGGTTGGCATGCATGCGAAGGGAGTATCGGCTGCCCGCGTTGTATTTTCTACGTTGCACGCAGGAGGAAAATTCGATAACAATGCTTATAAGACAAGTGGAGGACTGCATGGAGTCGGATCTTCGGTAGTCAATGCGCTTTCTACGTATATGGATGTGGAAATCAGTCAGGGTGGATATGTGTATCATGATCGCTATGCACAGGGACATCCGGTGGTAGAGCTCGAAGATGGACTTCTTCCAAAGATCGGAAAGACCAAAAAGACCGGAACAAAGATTAATTTTCTTCCCGATCCGGAAATCTTTGAAAAAACCAGATTCCGGGAAGACGATGTGAAAAGCCGGATGCATGAGACGGCTTATCTGAATCCGAAACTGACGATTATTTACGAGGACCGCAGAAAACCGGAAGTGGAACATATAGAGTTTCATGAACCGGATGGAATCGTTGGATTTGTCAAAGATCTCAACAACAATCTTGAGGTACTGCACGATGTTATTTACTTTAAAGGAGAAAGTGAAGGCATTGAGGTAGAAGCTGCTTTCCAGTATACAAGTGAGTTCCATGAGAATATCATGGGATTTTGTAATAATATCTACAATTCCGAAGGTGGGGCACATCTGACAGGCTTTAAGACAGCTTTTACGACGATTATCAATTCTTATGCCAGAGAACTTGGAATTTTAAAAGAAAAGGATGCAAACTTTAACGGTACAGATGTGCGAAACGGAATGACAGCAGTCATTTCCATCAAACATCCGGACCCACGGTTTGAGGGACAGACAAAGACCAAGCTGGATAATCAGGATGCAAACCGCGCGACAGCGAAAGTGACAAGTGATGAAGTTCCATTATTTTTTGACAAGAATTTAGAAACCTTAAAGACGGTCATTGGCTGTGCAGAAAAAGCGGCAAAGATAAGAAAAGCAGAGGAAAAGGCGAGAACCAATCTGTTGACCAAGCAGAAGTTTTCCTTTGACTCGAATGGGAAATTGTCCAATTGTGAGAGCCGCGACGCGTCAAAGTGTGAGATTTTTATCGTGGAGGGAGATTCTGCCGGCGGTTCCGCAAAAATGGCGAGAAATCGTATGTATCAGGCGATTATGCCGATCCGCGGAAAGATCTTAAATGTAGAGAAAGCAAGTATCGACAAGGTGCTTGCCAATGCGGAAATTAAGACGATGATTAACGCATTCGGCTGCGGATTTTCGGAAGGATACGGAAATGATTTCGATATCAAAAAACTGCGCTACGACAAAATTATTATTATGGCAGATGCCGATGTGGACGGGGCACATATTTCTACACTGCTTCTGACACTGTTTTACCGGTTTATGCCGGAACTGATTTTTGAGGGGCATGTATATGTGGCCATGCCACCATTGTACAAAGTGATTCCGTCAAAAGGAAAAGAGGAATATCTTTACGATGATGCAGCACTGGAAAAATACCGGAAAACACATACCGGAAGTTTTACGTTGCAGCGTTATAAAGGTCTCGGAGAGATGGATGCGGAGCAGCTGTGGGAGACTACGTTAAATCCGCAGACACGTGTCATGAAGCGCGTAGAGATTGAAGATGGCCGTATGGCATCGGATGTCACCGCCATGCTGATGGGCACGGATGTGCCGCCGCGGAAGGCCTTTATTTATGAACATGCAAACGATGCGATCTTAGATGTATAGATCTGATCAGATTTTCTGGGAGTGAGGAAGAAACAAAATGGAACAGAGTATCATTCGTACCGAGTATTCGGAATTGATGCAAAAATCATATATTGACTATGCGATGAGTGTCATCATTGCCCGTGCGCTGCCGGATGTCCGTGATGGATTAAAGCCGGTGCAGCGTCGTACCCTTTACGATATGTATGAACTGGGAATCCGCTATGACAAACCGTATCGTAAGAGTGCACGTATTGTCGGAGATACCATGGGTAAATATCATCCGCATGGAGATTCTTCCATCTATGATGCGCTGGTTGTTATGGCACAGGATTTCAAAAAAGGACTGCCGCTGGTAGACGGACATGGAAATTTCGGCTCCATAGAAGGGGATGGCGCCGCTGCCATGCGATACACAGAGGCACGTCTGCAGAAAGTAACACAGGAAGCGTATCTGGCGGATCTGGACAAAAATGTTGTAGATTTCATGCCGAATTTTGATGAGACGGAAAAAGAACCGGTTGTTTTACCAGTCAAGGTGCCGAACCTTTTAGTCAACGGTGCGGAGGGAATTGCTGTCGGTATGGCAACTTCCATTCCACCGCATAATTTTGGCGAGGTGATTGACGGAGTGATCGCCTATATGAAAAATCCGGATATCACGACCGCAGAGATGATGCAGTATATTCCGGGACCGGATTTCCCGACCGGAGGCATCATTGCCAATAAGGATGACCTTCCGGCAATCTATGAGTCCGGCATCGGCAAGATCAAGATTCGTGGCAAAATTGAGATCGAAAAGGGCAAAGGTGGCAAAGACCGCATGGTAATCACGGAGATTCCGTATACCATGATCGGAGCCAATATCGGGAAGTTTTTAAATGATGTTTACGGTCTGGTAGAATCCAAGGCAACCAGTGATATTACCGATATTACCAATCAGTCATCCAAAGAAGGAATCCGTATTGTTCTGGAGCTGAAAAAGGGAGCAGATATCGAGGCTTTGGAGAATCTGTTGTACAAAAAAACCAAGCTGGAAGACACCTTTGGTGTCAATATGCTTGCGGTAGCGGATGGCAGACCGGAGACGATGGGCGTCGTGCCGATCATCCGTCATCATGTGAAATTCCAGTATGAGATTGCAACCAGAAAGTACCAGACCCTTCTGGCGAAAGAACAGGACAAAAAAGAAATACAGGAAGGTCTGATCCGCGCCTGCAATGTCATTGATCTGATCATTGAGATTTTACGCGGCAGCCGCAACATCAAAGATGCAAAAGCCTGTCTGACAGACGGAAATACCGATCATATTACCTTTAAGAATCCATCTTCAAAGATCATGGCACAGCAGTTAAATTTTACGGATCGTCAGGCACAGGCCATTCTGGAAATGCGTCTGTATAAACTGATCGGTCTCGAAATTGAAGCATTGATGAAAGAACATGATGAGACACTGGAAAATATTGCAAAATACGAGGATATTTTAGAGCATCGTTCTTCCATGGCAAAAGTAATCATCAAAGAGCTGACCGCGTTTAAAAAAGCTTATGGCAAAGAGCGTAAAACCGTGATTGACAATCTGAAAGAAGCTGTAGTTGCAGCAAAGAAGATCGAGGAGCAGGATGTTGTCTTTCTGATGGACCGCTTCGGATATGCAAAGATTGTGGATACTTCTGTCTATGAGAGAAATAAAGAGGCGGCAAACGCGGAATACAGGCATATCTTTACGTGCAAAAATACGGATAAAATCTGTATCTTTACGGACAAGGGACAGATGCATCTGCTAAAAGTGCTTGATCTTCCATATGGAAAATTCCGGGATAAAGGAACACCGATTGACAACCTCTGCAATTATGACAGTAAAGAAGAGAATGTTGTATATCTGGCAGGTCTTGAACATGTCAGCTCGCACCGGATGTTATTTGGCACAAAATATGCCATGATCAAAGTTGTGGACGGTATGGAATTTGTGGTCGCAAAAAAGACAACGGCGGCAACAAAGCTGGGAGAGGAAGATGAAGTACTAACGGTATGTCCGCTGGAAGAAAATGATACACTGGTGATGGCAACAAAGAAAGATATGTTTCTTCGGATTGACTGTGCACAAATTCCGCAGAAAAAGAAAGGTGCGGTGGGCGTGCGTGGCATGAAACTAGCTGCCGGGGATGAACTGAAAAGTATTCATGTGCTGCATGAAGGTGAGGAGAAAGAGGTCGAGGTGAAAGGAAAGCCGGTTGCCCTGCATCGTCTGCATGTGGGAAACCGTGATACCAAAGGAGTAAAGAAATAATGAACACCATTTTGTTTGATCTGGACGGAACGCTTATTGATTCTTCCGAGGGAATCATAAAATGTGTTTTATATACGCTTGATTTTTACGGAATTAAGGAGCCGGATACGGCAAAATTATACCGGTTTATCGGGCCGCCGCTTTCGGAGAGTTTTGAAAGATATTATGGATTTTCGCATGAAAAAGCGTATGAGGCTGTGCAGAAATACCGGGAACGGTACAATACGACGGGAATTTTTGAGTGTAAGTTATATCCGGGTGTGGAAAAGTGTATCCGTACATTAAAAGAACAGGGATACCGGATTGGCATGGCATCTTCCAAGCCGGAAGTATCCTGCAAACGGATTCTGGAGCATTTTGGAATTCTTCCACTTTTTGATGATGTCGTGGGAGCTACGTTTGACGGGCGCAGGGACAAAAAATCCGAGATTCTCGAGGAAGTTATGCGCCGCTGGAGTCATATTCCAAAATCCGAGATGTGTCTGATCGGGGATACGATGTTTGATGTCAACGGGGCGAAAGAACTTGGAATTTTCTGTATTGCAGTCAGTTATGGGTTCGGGGATGTGGAAGAAATGAAAGCAGCAGGAGTAGCAGGCATGTGCGATTCCCTAGAGCAGCTTCCGGAGCTGCTGCGTAAGCTGCATACATGTGACGTGCATAAAAACTGTTAAAAAATTAAGCGGTTGTAAACGCTTAACATAGAAAACAATTGGAAAAAGAGAAACGGGAGGATATCGTATGGAATTTTTTAAGGAGATTTTAGGGAAAATATGGTATATTCTTTACCCGTTTCTTTTTTATTATGCGGTGATGCTGATTATTATGACAATTGCACAGTGGGCATTTGGAGGAGATGCCACACATTATGTGTTCTGTCAGCTGATTGCCACTGTTTTTACAATTCCATCCATGCTTCCGTTTTATCGTCAGGGACAGGCACTGGCAGGGATTGCAAAGCAGCCGTTTGGAATCAACCGGGAGCGTATCTGTCATGCGCTTTTTGCGGCTGGGATTATGGCGTGCCTTGGAATTTCCCTGAACAATCTCATATCCATGACGAAACTGACGGAAATTTCGATGGGTTACCAGCAGGCAAATACCGATTTTTACGGAAGTACAATAGGAATGGAAATTCTTTGTCTGGCAGTGTTTACCCCGATTCTGGAGGAACTGGTATTCCGGGGGATTCTTTTTGGAAGATTAAAAGATATGCTGTCGAAACCGTTTGCGGTTGGAATTTCGGCACTGATTTTTGCAGCCGTGCATGTCAATATCGTGCAGTTCATTTACGCACTGATTCTCGGTGTGGTGCTGGCACTTCTGATGGATCGCGCGGGAAATGTCTATGCATCCATGATCGGACATATGACGGCAAATTTTATTGCAGTTGTGCGGACGGAAATGCACTGGCTGGATTTCAGCGTCAGGGGAGATGCGGTCGCATGGATATTTTCCCTGATGATACTGGGAGCTGGGATTGTGCTGATGTGGAGGTATTTGTCTGACAGAAAAAAGCAGGAAGATAATGAGAAAGAATAAAATTGAGGTAATATATTTGCAAAATAAACAAAGAGGCGTATACTAGCGCGTTTCGCAAACGCCTGATAAAAGACAATAGAAAAAAGGAGTACAAAAGAAGATGAAATGTTTATGGAAAAAAGTAATTTGCGGGGCACTTGTGGCTGGAATGCTGGCACAGTGCCCACAGAGTATTTATGCAGAAGATGCCGCAAATACTGCCACGGTAACGGATACCGAGAGTAATCATGTAACACCGGATACTACGCAGCAGCCGGATGATACCCAACAGCCGGGAGATATCCAGCAGCCAGATGATACCCAACAGCCGGAAGAACTGCCAAAGCCTTCTGCCGTGGAGGGACTGCATACAACAAAACAGGGAAAAACAAAGGTATATCTGGAATGGGAAAAAAGCAGCGATGCCACTTCCTATGTGATTTACCGGAAAACAGCCGGAGGGGCATACAAAAAACTTGCCGAGAGCAGTAAGCCATCCTATACCGATAAAAACGTATCATCCGGTAAGACATATACATATAAAATTGTTGCAAAAAACGAGCAAAAGGAAGCGGATGAGGCTGCAAAAGTCACGTTTTCGAATACAGAGGCTGTACAGATCCGGTCACAGAAGTATACTTACAGCCAGATGAAAAAAGACATGCAGGAATTGGCACAGCAGTACAGTGATTACTGTGAGATGACCAAAATCGGAACTTCTGTGCAGGGACGCGGAATCTATGATTTTGCAATCGGAAACCCGGATGCAGAGGAATCCCTTCTGATTGTCAGTACATTGCATGCCAGAGAGTATATCTGTTCTGCAGTCATGATGAAGGAAATCCAGTATTATCTGGAAAATTATAACGGAACCATCGGTGGGGTCAAAATGTCAAATGTCCTCCAGAAGATGCAGATTCATTATATTGTCATGGCAAACCCGGATGGGGTGACGATTTCCCAGACAAAACATTCCAGATGGAAATCCAATGGACGGGGTGTGGACTTAAACCGGAATTTCCCGGCAAAACATTTTATTCCAGGTGGGAAAAAAGGGGAACAGGGATATTCCGGGCCAAAAGCACTGAGCGAGCCGGAGTCCTATGCAGTAGCAACGCTGACCAGACAGCTGATGAAGCAGCAAAATCTGCAGGGTGTGGTGAATTACCATGCCATGGGAAGAATTATTTACGGGGACTGTACGAAAGGAAGCCTGAAAAAAGATACCTATAAAATGTATGATATCGCAAAGAAAATTACCGGATACAGCAAAGCCCCGGATGGCGGCAGCGGAAAGTCCTGGGGAGGACAGTACCGGGAGTATGTGATGGATCTGCTTAATAAACCTTCCATTACCATTGAGATTGGAAGCTCAGTAGCACCGTGCCCGTACTGGCAGTATGAGATCGAATTCCAGAAAAACAGATATGTTGTTGTGCGGATTGCAAATGCATTGAAATAGAAAAAATCAGGATACTTTGACGCATCTGCCGGATTATGCTAGTATAGGGGAAACAGCTGACAGATGAGGAGAGTAAAAATGGCATACATATTTTTTGATATAGACGGAACGCTGTGGGATGAAAAAATGCAGATTCCAGAAAGTACAATTCCAACCATCAGACAATTGCAGAAAAACGGACATAAGACATTTCTGTGCAGTGGAAGATCCCGCAGCAATATAAACGATAAGCGGCTGCTTGGGATCGGCTTTGACGGAATTGTTGCAGCATGCGGCAACCATGTGGAGATGGATGGAAAGGTTCTGTATGAAAATATCCTTTCCCCGGAACTGACAGAAAAAATTGTCCGGGTCATGGAAGAATGCCGGATGCCGATTGTGCTGGAAGGCCCGGACTGCCACTGGATAGATAAAGAAAATTTCAGGACGGATCCCTATGTGCTGTATCTTTTTGAGGCAATGGGAGCATCTGCTAAAATATTAAAAGGTTATTCACCGGAGATCCGCATTAATAAAATGTCAGGGGATATCCTGCCAACAACCGATTATAAACGGGTGCGCAAGGAGCTGGATGCGGATTTTGACTGTCTCGAACACGAGGGACATGTTGTGGAATTTGTTCCGAAAGGAACATCGAAAGCGACCGGGATAGACTGGCTCTGCAGGCATATGGGCATTAAAAATGAGGATACCTATGCGATTGGTGACAGTGTCAATGATCTGGACATGCTTTCTTTTGTGGGACATGGAATTGCCATGGGGAATGGAACACCTCCGGCAAAAGAGGCGGCTGAATTTGTGACAACGGATATCTACGATGATGGAATAAAGCATGCAATGGAACACTATGGATTAATATAGAGTCTGAATCGAGGCAGAAATGAAAAAAAGAATTACAGAGTACCGGAAACGTGTGGACCGGCTTCTGGCAGACGAAGAAGAGAAAACATATGAGGAATGGGAATGTATTTTGGAAGAACATCTGGTTCAGATTGGATTTTTCCAGCACGAACGTCTGATTCATCTGATTGTAACGGTTACATTTGCTGTGATAACGGTACTGTCGTTGTTTGCTCCGCTTTTGACGGGGATCATGACACTCTATGGTTTTACCATGCTGCTCCTTGTGCTTCTTGTGCCGTATATTTTTCATTATTATACACTTGAAAACGAAACACAAAAAATGTATGCACAGTACGATGAAATAATAAAGCATACAAAGAAAGTGAATTCCGGGAATCTAAAAAAAATATAAAAATTGAGTATCACTGTTGACAATGAAAAACAACAGTGATATTTTATTTACAGAAAGAGTTAGCACTCGAATAAAGTGAGTGCTAGTAAAGGCGAAAAGGAGGCTATTTGTAATGAAATTAGTGCCATTAACAGACAGAGTAGTATTAAAACAGTTAGAAGCAGAAGAGACTACCGCATCCGGTATCGTATTACCGGGAGCAGCACAGGAGAAGCCACAGGAAGCAGAAGTAATCGCTGTAGGTCCTGGCGGAGTAGTAGACGGAAAAGAAATCGTTATGCAGGTAAAAGAAGGCCAGAAAGTCATCTATTCCAAATATGCAGGGACAGAAGTAAAACTGGATGGGGAAGAGTACATTATCGTAAGACAGAATGATATTCTTGCAATTGTTGAGTAGTTTTTATAAATTGGAAATTATAGGCTGAATTTTAAAGAAGAGAGGTTATTGTAGTCATGGCAAAAGAGATTAAATATGGTTCAGACGCCAGAGCAGCACTTGGTGCAGGTGTCGATAAATTAGCAAATACCGTTCGTGTAACATTAGGACCGAAAGGACGTAACGTTGTACTGGATAAATCCTTTGGTGCTCCACTCATCACAAACGATGGTGTGACAATTGCAAAAGAAGTGGAGCTTGAGGATGCATTTGAGAACATGGGTGCACAGCTCGTAAAAGAAGTTGCAACAAAGACCAATGATGTCGCTGGTGATGGTACAACTACCGCTACCGTTTTAACACAGGCTATGGTTCAGGAAGGAATGAAGAACCTGGAAGCAGGAGCAAATCCGATCGTGTTAAGACGTGGTATGAAGAAGGCAACAGATGCCGCTGTTGAGGCATTAAAGGAAATGAGCCAGAAGGTTAAGGGCAAGGAGCAGATCGCAAAAGTTGCAGCAATTTCTGCCGGTGATGAAGCTGTTGGTAATCTGGTAGCAGACGCTATGGAGAAGGTTACAAACGATGGTGTCATCACAATCGAAGAGTCCAAAACCATGCAGACAGAGCTTGACCTGGTGGAAGGTATGCAGTTTGACAGAGGTTACTTATCTGCTTATATGTGCACAGATATGGATAAGATGGAAGCAAATCTCGATGATCCATATATCTTAATCACTGACAAGAAGATTTCCAATATCCAGGATATCCTGCCACTGCTTGAGCAGATCGTACAGTCCGGTGCAAGACTTCTGATCATCGCTGAGGATATCGAGGGAGAAGCACTCACCACATTGATCGTAAACAAACTGCGTGGTACATTCAACGTAGTAGCTGTCAAGGCTCCTGGATATGGTGACAGAAGAAAGGCCATGCTTGAGGATATCGCAATCCTTACCGGCGGTCAGGTGATCAGCTCCGATCTTGGATTAGAACTGAAAGATACCACCATGGATATGCTTGGACGTGCAAAATCCGTTAAGGTTCAGAAAGAGAACACCGTTATCGTGGATGGTGCCGGAGACAAGGATAAGATTCAGGGACGTATCAAACAGATCCGTGGACAGATCGAGGAGACTACTTCTGAGTTTGATAAAGAAAAGTTACAGGAAAGACTTGCAAAGATGGCAGGCGGTGTCGCAGTCATCCGTGTCGGTGCTGCAACAGAGACCGAGATGAAGGAAGCAAAGCTTCGTATGGAAGATGCCTTAAATGCTACCCGTGCAGCAGTCGAGGAAGGTATTATCGCAGGTGGTGGATCTGCATACATCCATGCATCCAAGAAGGTTGCAGAGCTTGCTGATTCCTTAGAGGGAGATGAAAAGACCGGTGCGAAGGTTATCTTAAAGGCACTGGAAGCTCCTTTGTATTACATCGCTGCAAACGCAGGTCTTGAAGGTGCTGTTATCATCAATAAGGTAAAGGAATCTGCACCGGGAACCGGTTTCAATGCAGCTACCGAAGAGTATGTTGACATGGTAGAATCCGGAATTCTTGATCCAGTTAAGGTTACAAGAAGTGCCCTGCAGAATGCAACATCCGTTGCTTCTACATTACTTACCACAGAGTCTGCTGTTGCAAACATTAAGGAAGATACTCCTGCAATGCCAGCCGGTGGTGCTCCGGGAATGGGCGGAATGATGTAATCGGACATAACCGTTGCGTTATAAAGTAAACATAGTATCAAAAACCATGTGAAATAGATATGAAAAGCCTTGAAAATCAAGGCTTTTCATTTTTTTTGTCCTATGATATGATAGTAAAAGCGTAACGGTTCAAAGACAAAGAAACCGTTTGGAAAAACAACGAAAATCAGGAGTGGAAAAAATGAGTCGAGTGATTGTTGTAACGGACAGTAACAGTGGTATTACACAAAGCGAGGCAAAAGAACTTGGCGTAGTGGTAATGCCGATGCCTTTTTATATTAACGGACAGATGTTCTATGAAGATATTGATCTGACACAGGAGCAGTTTTATCAGAAACTCAAAGAGGGCGGAGAGATCAAAACCTCCATGCCGCTGGTTGGAGATGTGACCGATAAATGGGATGAACTTTTGAAAGAATACGATGAAATTGTATACATACCGATGTCTTCGGGCTTAAGCAGTTCCTGTGAGACGGCATATATGCTTTCCCAGGACTATGACGGAAAAGTACAGGTAGTCAATAACCAGCGTATTTCCGTAACAATGCGGCAGTCCGTGCTCGATGCCAAAATGCTGGCAGAGCAGGGAAAAGGTGCAGAAGAAATCAAAGAGATTCTGGAAAAGGAAAAATTTGAATCCTCTATATACATTATGGTCGATACACTGGAGTATCTGAAAAAGGGCGGACGTATTACACCGGCTGCAGCAGCACTGGGAACCTTACTGAAACTGAAACCGGTATTACAGATCCAGGGAGAAAAGCTGGATGCATTTGCAAAGGCACGTACGGTAAAGCAGGCAAAAACCATCATGACCGAAGCTATGAAAAATGATTTTGAGAAGCGTTTTCACAGCCCAAATGGGGAGAAGATGAATCTGGAACTGGCCTATACATTTGACACTGCAGCCGCTGAGGCATTCAAAGAAGAAGTGCAGGCTGTCTTTCCGGACAATGAGATCGTCATGCAGCCACTGTCATTATCCATTGCCTGTCATATCGGACCGGGAGCACTTGCGATCGCATGTTCCAAAAAGATTGAAGCGTAGCAGGAAGCTTTTGGAAACTTTCATATGCTAACAAATTAAAGTTTATGACTTGTAATTTCAGTGGGAATCCTTTATAATCATAAAGTAAAAACGGATGGGTTTTTACACCTGTCCGTTTTCGTGCGTAAAAAAGTGCGCACGGAAAGTTAAAGCAGACATACAGGAGGAATAAAAGATGGTTAAAGCAGTTGTTGGCGCTAACTGGGGCGACGAAGGCAAAGGCAAGATTACGGACATGCTTGCAAAGCAGGCCGATATCATTGTACGTTTTCAGGGAGGTGCGAACGCAGGACACACAATCGTAAATGACTACGGAAAGTTTGCATTACATACACTTCCGTCCGGAGTATTTTACAGTCATACAACGAGTGTGATTGGAAATGGTGTGGCACTTGATATTCCACGTCTTTTCAAGGAGATTAAGTCCATCACAGACCGCAACGTTCCGATGCCAAAGATTCTTGTGTCCAACCGTGCACAGATTGTGATGCCGTATCACGTACTGTTTGATCAGTACGAGGAGGAGCGTCTGGGAGGAAAATCTTTCGGATCGACAAAATCTGGTATTGCTCCGTTTTATTCAGATAAATACGCAAAGATCGGTTTTCAGGTAAGTGAGCTTTTCGACGATGAGCTGTTAAAGGAAAAGGTAGTCCGTGTTGCAGAGCAGAAGAATGTAATCTTAGAGCATCTGTATCACAAGCCACTGATTGATACCGATGAATTATTAAATACATTACATGAGTACCGCGATATGGTAGCTCCGTATGTATGTGATGTTTCCTTATTCCTGGACAAGGCACTGAAAGAAGGAAAGACCGTTCTCTTAGAAGGACAGCTTGGAACATTAAAAGATCCGGATCATGGAATTTACCCAATGGTTACCTCATCTTCCACACTGGCTGCATACGGTGCAATCGGGGCAGGAGTTCCGCCATATGAGATCAAACAGATCATTACCGTATGTAAGGCATATTCTTCTGCTGTAGGTGCCGGTGCATTTGTAAGTGAGATTTTCGGAGATGAGGCAGACGAACTTCGCCGTCGCGGTGGAGATGGTGGAGAGTTCGGTGCAACCACCGGACGTCCGAGAAGAATGGGATGGTTCGACTGTGTAGCCAGCAAATATGGCTGTCGTCTGCAGGGAACAACCGATGTGGCATTTACGGTACTTGATGTATTAGGATATCTGGATGAGATTCCGGTATGTACCGGATACGAGATCAACGGAGAAGTGACAACCGAATTCCCTGTGACCAGTCTCTTGGAGAAGGCAAAGCCGGTACTCACAAAGCTTCCGGGATGGAAATGTGACATCCGCGGTATCAAGAAGTATGAAGAACTTCCGGAAAATTGCCGCAAGTACATTGAGTTTATCGAGGGACAGATTGGATATCCGATCACCATGGTTTCCAACGGACCGGGAAGAGATGATATCATTTACCGTGAGTCTTCTCTGAACAAGTAATCGAAACAAGTAACAGAGCCTGTAAAAAGCAGCGAATCGAATCTGATCCGGTTTGCTGCTTTTAGAGTATAAGAAAGCCTATGCAGATAGAAGTAATAATTGAAAAAAAATCACATAAACTTGATGCAGAAGAAGGAAAAACCATTTTAGAGACACTTCAGGAACATGGAATCCATGTGCTGACGGCACCATGCGGTGGCAGGGGAAGATGCGGAAAGTGTACCGTAGAGGTGGAACATATGGGGGAGGTACTCGCCTGTATGACAAAAGTAACCGATGGGATGCGCATCACAATTCCGGAGGTGCAGCTTCGTGCACAGAAGTCTAAAATTGCAGAAAACGGAACTGTCACACATTATCCGGCGGATGACGGAGAAGGGCTGGATGCGGCATGCGATATCGGCACAACGACAGTAGTCTGCCATCTGATTGATGGAAAAACAGGGGAAAAGCTGGCAACGGTCAGTGAACCAAGCGCACAGAGAAGCTTTGGTGCGGATGTGCTGTCACGCATTCAGGCATCTGAAGCAGGAAAACTGGAGATATTAAAAGAACAGATCATTTTTCAGATTGCACAGATGCTTCGGACGCTGCAGAAAAAAGCAGGGAGAGAGGAACAGATTCACCGTCTTGCCGTGGTGGGAAATACGGTAATGTGTCATCTGTTTGCGGGAATTTCGCCTGTTTCCATCGGGGTGACGCCGTTTATGCCGCAGGAATTCTTTGGAAAAGAGTATACCGGAGAGCAGCTTGGACTTACGGATTGCAGATCGGTATACATAGCACCGGCGGTTGCCGGATTTGTCGGAGGGGATATTACTTCGGATCTTTTGGCAGTGATGCGGAAGAACCCCAAAGAGAAAGTGCTTCTTCTGGATATTGGAACGAACGGAGAGATGGCGGTCGGAAACGAAGAGCAGATTTACTGCTGTGCCACGGCGGTCGGATCTGCATTTGAAGGTGCGGAGATGGCGATGGGAATGCCGGCAGCGGTCGGAGCAATATCCCATGTCTGGCTTGACCAGCGGAGAATCCGGGTGCAGGTAATCGGAGACGAGGAGGCATGTGGTATTTGCGGTTCCGGTCTGATTGATGCACTTGCGGTCATTTTAGAGATGGGTCTTCTTGATCACACAGGATTGTTAAAGCAGAAACAGTCGGTCTCAGTTGCTTACCGGAAATATCTGGGAGAATATGCCGGACAGCCATGTGTCTGGCTGGCACATAAGGTATGTGTGACGCAGGAAGATATCCGGGGACTACAGCTTGCAAAGGCAGCATTTGCAGCCGGAATGCGGATTCTGCTGCAGGATAGCCACACTCTGTATGAACAGCTGGATCATGTCGTTCTTGCTGGTGGTTTTGGCAGCTATCTGAAAAAAGAATCGGCAGCGGCGATTGGACTGATTCCAAAGGAATTACTTCCGATTACGGAGTCGGTTGGAAACGCGGCCGGAGAAGGTGCGGTATCCGCAGCTATTTCCCAAAAAGCAAGAGAGCAGCTTTTAACAATCCGGAAAAGTATGCATTATATAGAGCTGTCTACCCATCCGGATTTTTCGCAGGAATATATGGATCAGATGGATTTTGACGAAAGTAAGCGCTAGAAAGGAAAAAAATGATAGAACTGATTGAGGTATTAAAAGCCGTTTTATTTGGAATTGTGGAAGGCGTGACCGAGTGGCTTCCCATTAGCAGTACTGGACACCTGATTCTGCTGAATGAAGTGGTCAAACTGAAGGTAAGTGATGAATTTTACAGCATGTTTGAGGTCGTAATCCAGCTGGGGGCGATTCTTGCAGTCGTTGTTTTATTCTGGAGTCAGATCTGGCCGTTTGGAAGAAAAAATAACGTGGCACCTTTGGCAAAACGGGGACCGGGCGCATGGATCAAAACAGATATTTTTAAATTGTGGTTTCATATTCTGGTTTCTGTCATTCCGGCAGCGGTGATTGGTATTCTCGCGGATGACTGGGTGGAGAAACATTTTTACAATTACCAGATGGTATCTGTCATGCTGATTCTGTTTGGTATTGCGTTTATTCTGATTGAGAATTCCCATAAAGGGAAAAATGTCAGAATTCATACGCTTGCGGATATCGGTTACGATACGGCACTTTTTATCGGCCTGTTTCAGCTGATCGCTGCGATCTTTCCGGGAACCTCCCGGTCCGGTGCAACGATTGTCGGAGCACTTTTGATCGGGGTGTCCAGAACTGTTGCGGCAGAGTATACGTTTTTCCTTGCCATTCCGGTTATGTTTGGTGCCAGTATCCTAAAGATTGCAAAGTTTGGACTGGATTTTTCGACATCTGAGGTCATTATCCTGTTTGTGGGATGTGTCATTGCATTTGTGGTTTCCCTGATCGTTATCCGTTTTCTGATGGGATATATTAAAAAACATGATTTCAAGGTGTTTGGATATTACCGGATCATTCTTGGCATTTTTGTGTTGGCGTGTGGATTTTTAGGAGCATTACATGCTTAAACTATATATCCGGCCGGTCTGTTTCCAGCGTCCGGAAGAAGAGGAGAATTCGCTGTCTCTTCTTGTGGAGAGCCGCAGGGAGAAAGTAAGAACAATAAAAGGAAAAGAAAACCGCAGCAGATCCATTGCGGCGGGTCTTCTGCTCCGGCATATGCTGCTGGAAGAACAGATCCCTTATGCCGAAGAATCTTTTGGGCTGGAAGGACATGGAAAGCCGCGTCTGAAAAAAGATGGGGTTTTCTTTAATTTAAGCCATGCGGGAGCATACGCAGTGGGAGCACTGTCGGATGTCCCGGTAGGTGTGGATGTGGAACAGCAGAACCGTTTTTGGCAGGAAGCCCGCAATCAGAAGCTGGCAAAGCGGATATTAACGGAAGCGGAATGGAACTGGTGGAAAGATGCCGGGGATGATCCGCAGGAACTGCTCCGGTTCTGGACAAGAAAAGAAAGCTATGTGAAAATGACCGGGGAAGGAATGACAAAGGCATTTCATACCGTGGATACCCTGCATGGGAAATACTATAAAGAAATTCCGCTGGGAACCATAAAAGACAGATATCTGATCAGTGTCTGTACGCAGGAAGATAGGACTTGCGATTTTGTATGTAAAATGTTAGATTAATATCTGGAGGCAGAATATGCATGATGAATTAACAAAAAAAGACATTGAAAAAATGGAGGCAGAGATCGAACACCGGAAGCTGGTTGTCCGCAAAGAAGCCTTAGAAGATGTAAAAGAAGCACGGGCTCAGGGGGATCTGAGTGAAAATTTCGAATACAAGGCGGCAAAAAAATTTAAAAATGAAAACGAAAGCCGCATCCGCTATCTGGAAAAAATGATCAAGACAGCAGTGATTGTCTCGGAAGACTCTCCGGAAGACGAAGTCGGAATGAATAATACCGTAGATATTTATTTCGAGGAGGATGACGTGACAGAGACCTATAAACTTGTAACCACGGTCAGAAGTAACTCATTAAAGAATCTGATCAGCCGGGAATCACCGCTTGGAGCGGCTATTTTCGGACATAAAGTAGGTGAGCGCTGCGAAGTTCATGTAAATGATAATTATTCCTATTTTGTACAGATTAAGCGTATTGTCAATACTGTGGATGACGGCACAGATGAGCTTCGAAAATTTTAACAACAGGAGACAAAAATAAAATGAAAGTATCGGAAATTTTAAAGAAGAATGAGGTGACCATCTCATGTGAGATTTTCCCGCCAAAACAGGGAGCACAGCTGCAGAATTATAAGGCAATTGCAGCAGAAATCGCAAAATTAAAACCGGCGTATATCAGCTGTACGTATGGTGCGACTGGCGGAACAAGCGATTATACGGTGGAGATCGCAGATGCGATCAATTCATACGGAGTACCGGCGATTGCACATCTGACCTGTGTTTCTTCCACTAGGGAGAAGGTACATACCGTAATCAGCGAACTCAAAGAGCGTGGAATTGAAAATATTCTCGCACTCCGCGGAGATATCCCGACCAATACAGATTTCCCACTTCCGGATCAGTATCACCATGCGATTGAGCTCATCCGTGAGATCAGGGAAGCCGGTGATTTCTGCATCGGTGGTGCATGTTATCCGGAGGGACATCCGGAGGCTTCCAACATGGATGAAGACTTAGCTCATCTGAAAGAGAAAGTGGATGCAGGCTGTGAGTATCTGACCACACAGATGTTTTTCGACAATAATATTTACTACCGCTTTTTATACAAGGCACTTGCAAAGGGGATTGATGTGCCGGTCACAGCAGGAATCATGCCAGTGACCAATGTTGCACAGGTAAAGCGGACAATTTCCCTGACAGGAAACCTCGTTCCAGCCAAATTTTTGAGTATTGTGGATCGGTTTGGGGATAATCCTGCAGCCATGAAACAGGCTGGAATTGCCTATGCAACCGAGCAGATCATTGATCTGATTGCCAATGGAGTCAACCACATTCATATTTATTCCATGAATAAACCGGATGTCGCAGCGGCAATCATGAACAATCTGTCACAGATTTATGTGAGAGAGCAGGCATAAGAATGAAGAAAAAGGAAGAACAGCTGGTCCGTAAAGTGACCGATATGATACAAAAAACGCGGGAAGGAAAACTGCACTGGGATATTCAGTGCCAGACTACCGAGTACAACGATCCGGCGAAGAAACCAGTGGAAACCGAAGAGGGAGAGACATGGGTGATTGATGAGTGTTTTGTTTCCTATCACTGTATAGATCAGGAAAAAGAATTTCTATTGGTTTCTTATGAGCAGATCTACACCTGCGGAGAGAAAAAGAAGTCCTGCAATTTGATTTTTCTGCCACCGCTTGGCATCCGCTTCTTCGATGTGGATGTTTTAGCTCCGTATGCAGTGGAAGCGGATCAGATGCTGATCTACGAAGTACATATGCTGTGGCTGACCGTGCTTGAGCAGTATAAAAAAGATCCACAGAGCATGGAACTGGATGTGACAGGGCGCGAGCTGGTACTGCAGCAATAAACATGAATATACAATGTGTATAATAAGTGAAAAAAACCTCTGGAATTTTTAGACAAAATTTCCAGAGGTTTTTTGGCAGTTTTTCCAACTTTATTTCGTATACATTTTCAAGTATAATGAAAAACGAAAAAAACCGAAATATCATTCAAAAGGAGGAAAAAATGGGAGAGAGAAGGTTTTCAACAAAGAACCGTTTTGTGAGTTTTTTACTTGCAATTGCGATGGTTCTGACACTTTTACCGATTGGGGCGGTACAGGCAAAAGCAGAAGAGGCAGCTGTAAAATTGTATTTTGAGTTGCCGGAAGGAACTACAGTAACGGATTGGGGCGTGAATGTTTGGAATTCTGCTAAAGTTTCTAATGGGGATACAGAGCACGCATTTCGTCCAAGCACTTGGGGAACAAAAGGCGAAAAATATCCAACATTATTAGCTGATCAAACAAATAAAGGATGGGGATATGTCGTAATATCTGGGACTATAGATGGCTTGCAGTTTGTTAATAAAGCTGGTAAAGAATACAAATGCTGGAATGCTCAAATTGCAAAGGAAGGACATAAAGAAGCATATTTTGATCCTTCAGTGGAAAAATGGTATACAAGTGCTGAAAAAACAACAGAAATTAAAGCTGCTGAAATTAAAAATACATTTACACTTGCAGGAGATTCCGGATTGACTGGAAATAGCAACTGGGATGCAAATGATACACGAAATGTATTGGAGCAGGATAAGTCAGATGAAAATAAGTTCAGTATTACTTTTCATAATGTTGCAAAAGGTACATATTCCTATAAGATTTTACAGGATCCTGAGAACTGCGGATGGGATAAGCCATGGGGAAATGGATCAGGCAGTGGTGGCAATCGTAGCGTGACCATAGAGGCTCCATCTGATGTTACTTTTACAATTGACCTTACAGATACATCAAATAATGTAGATGTTAGCCAGAAAAAGTTAAAGGAACTTGTAGTTGATAATGGAAATATTTCAAAGGGAAAAACAAAAGAATTAAAAACATCTGCAAAGTATTATGATGGCACTTCAGCTGATGCAAATGATGTTAATGTTTCTTATAGGTTAAAAGAAGAAATAGCGGGAGTAACATTGACAGACAATAGGCTTTCTGTTGCAAAAGACACGTCTTTGACGGAAGTGACGGTTATTGTTTCTTGTGGTGATTTCGAACAGGAAATGTCAATTCCAGTTGTAGAAAAGCAGTATCAGGTAACCATAAATATGTATTCTCAGGATTTGGAAATGAAGCCCGGGGTATCGGATATTTACATTTTTGAGAATGGTGGGAGTAACAATACGACTGTTACTTTAAATAAAACGGTAGAAGATACAGAAAATAATGTAACATGGGTACAGGGAACGGTTACGGTGCCATACAATTCACTTGGAATTATTGCTAGAGATCGAGCTGGATCCTGGGATGGTGGACAAGATGGCAATCGATTATATACTATTGATGAGAATACTTCAGAAGTAACCTTATGGTATGTGTATGGAAAAACACCAGTTACAGAAAAACCTACTATTACCAAAGAAGACCCAAGATATTTTTATCTTGAATATGAAAATGATACTTTAACAACCACCCCGGAGTTTTATTCATGGACCACTGGTTTTGCGGCAGAATTGAAAAAATTTGAATCCGCAGGAGCAGGAAAATGGAAAATTAAAGTTCCGGTAAAGTCAAGCTGTACGAAGGTTGATTTCGTGGTTGTGCTGGATCCTTCCGGCTCTGACTGGATCAAGGATGGAGGAGATCACTCCATTGCATTCCCACAAGAGCAGAACGTTGTATGCGCAAGCATGAAAAAAGGGGAAGAACCGGTATTAAGTGCTCCATACAATAAGGGATATGAAGTCCTTCCAAAAGAAAATAAGATTGCATTTTATTATCGGGATGATAACGCCTTAATTGATGATAAGCTTGCAGATATGAAGGTATCTGTAGATATCAATGGTACGGAATATGAAATGACTTATAATGCTGGGAATAAGCGTTTTGAGTATAACTATAACAAACTGGAAAGCGGATGTACATATTATCGTTATAAAGTCGGGGATGAATATATTTTAGATAAATATAACGATAAGCAGGAACAAAAAGCGGGAAACGATTATTCTTATATTGAGTATTATAAACTGAATGCTTCTATTCAGGCAGAAGTAATGAACGCTTCATTTAATTATAACGAGAATAATGTTGTAAAATTCACGGTAAATCAGGACAAGAATGATACGAAGAAATTAGAAGTTGCATCTGCAAGCATTGATGTTTCTTCTTTAGGTGGAAGTAGTGCATTAGCAATTGTACCAGATTTACAGGCTGTAACAATTTCAGCTACAACTGATACAACATTAGGAAAAAAGACATTGCCAATTGTTGTAACAGATCAGTATGGAAATGAGTATTCAACAAGTGTACAGGTTGAAGTGACTGCTCGAACCAAGAAAAATGTGAAAGATTTTGATTGGGATGAATCCGTTATTTATTTTATGGTAACGGACCGCTTCTTTGATGGAAATGAATCAAACAATACAGCAAGCGGAGCAAAGACTTACGGAAAGGATAATGCAGGTCTGTATCATGGTGGTGATTTCGCAGGAATTACACAAAAGTTAGACTATTTAGAGGATTTGGGAATTAATACAATCTGGATTACTCCTATTGTAGAAAATATTCCGGGAGTTACGGTAACTGACACGGGAAAAGAAGATGTTCCGTACAATGCTGCATACCATGGATATTGGGCAAGCGATTTTACAAAACTGAACCCAACGCTTGGAACAAAAGAAGAATTCCAGACATTGATCGACCAGGCACATAACCGCGGTATTCGTATTATGGTAGATATTGTGGTCAATCATGCAGGATATGATACGGATTTTCCTGATATGATCCGAAGCGGAGACGATATTGTATCTGGAAGTGATCAGAAAGATTCCTTAAGCAATTTACCAGATTTTAAAACAGAAGATCCTGCAGTCAGCGCACAGCTTGTCAAGTGGCAGACACAGTGGGTAAAAGATTTTGGTATCGACTATTTCCGTGTTGATACAGTTAAACATGTGGAAAATGATACCTGGGCAGAATTAAAGAATGCTCTGACGGAAGTAGATTCAGATTTTAAGATGATTGGAGAGTATGCAGGAGGAGGCTATGCTTCTAATGGCAATACTTTAGGAACCGGAGAAATGGATTCGGATCTGGATTTTGATTTTAACGATCAGGCAACTAATTTTGTAAAAGGAAATATTTCTTCTGTAGAAAATTTCCTGGCATCCAGAAACAGTGCGTTAAATAATACTTACATGACAGGACAGTTTCTTGGAAGTCATGATGAAGATGGATTTAAGCAGAAACTTTTGGATGGTGGAATGAAAGAAGATGCAGCAACTGCAGCATCCATGGTCGCTGCAAGCCTGCAGATTACTGCAAAAGGACAGCCGGTTATTTACTATGGGGAAGAGATCGGTCTGACGGGATTAAATAATTATCCATATCAGACAAACCGTTATGATTTTGACTGGACAATGGTAAACAGTGACAATAAGACCTATCAGCATTATAAGAAGATGCTTTCTATCCGTAATGCATATACAGATGTATTTGCAAGAGGAGACAGAAAAACAATTTTAGCATCTGATGAAAATGGTTATGATATTGTATCCAGAAGCTACAAAGGAACAAAATTATATGTTGGTTTAAATATCAAAGATGTTGCACAGACTGTAGAAATTCCGGTTAGTGAAAATAATGGAACTGTTTTGAAGGATCTGTATTCTGGAAAAACATATACGGTAAGTAACGGAAAGGTTAAAGTGATCATTCCAGAGGCAACAGATGGTGGCACCGTTGTCCTGAAAAATAATTCAAGTACAAACGGCGGTTCTACCGGTGGAAGTTCTTCCAGCGGAAGCACAACAACCGAAACCAAGCCTTCTGAAGATACCAAAAAGGATACAACAACGACAGAGAGCGTTATTCCTGCCGAGAAACTTCCGGAAGGAACGACTGCAACCGTAACAGTCACAAAGAATGCAAGCGGAAAAGTAACCGCAGAGGCAGCAGTAGCAGCAACTGGAAAGACAAGCAAAACAGGCGTGAAAGCAACCGTAAATGCCGATGTGATCCAAGCTGTAACAGAAGCTGCCGGAACGAAAGACGTAACCATCACACAGGAAGTCAAGAAAGCAGATGGAACCACTGCATACGCCGTACAGGTAAATGCAGCAGACGTCAAAGCAGGTGCAAAACTTGCAGTCATGAAGAAAGACGAAAAGACCGGAGAACTGGTTCTTGTGAATAAGAAATCGTATAAGGTTACAAAGGACGGTTCCGTATCACTGACTTTCAAAGACCGTGGCGTATACGTCTTAAAGACACAGGCAGAAGTTAAGGCAGCTGCAAAGCAGATTGCAAAGACTATCGCACCTGCAAAGAGCACAGTAAATATTGGTGCAAAAAAGACAACCGTATTCCAGTGGAGCAAGAAGCTGAATATGGAAAACGTTGCAAAGATTACCTATAAGTCTTCCAAGAAGTCTGTGGTTTCCGTAAATAAAAACGGAAAGATTAAAGGAAAGAAGAAGGGAACCGGAAAAGTAACGGCAACCGTTACCTTAAAAGATGGAACAAAGAAAATCGTAACCATTAAGGTAACTGTAAAGTAAGAAAATATCAATAAATTACTCATTATCTGCTATCGGGGCTTATGGAGGGAGAACCTCTGTAAGCCCTGATTTTTATTGGACTTTCATGTGTCACTGTGCTATACTCGTGATACATTAAGGAGGAGGCAAAATGAAGAAATCATATGCAGTGATCACAGGGGCAAGCTCCGGAATCGGTATGGCGTTTGCACGGCAGCTTGCAGCAGAGGGGTATCGTCTGGTACTGGTTGCACGCAGAGAGGACCGGTTACAGGAACTGGCGCAGGAATTACAAAAGAAGGGAACCGAGAGCATTGTGATATCGGCGGATTTGTCACAAAAAGAAGCCTGTTATCACCTGATGCAGCAGATCGAGAAGCTGCCAGTCGGGATATTGATTAATGATGCGGGATTCGGTGACTGTGGCAGCTTTCTGGAGACGGACGCAGATAAGGAAATGCAGATGATTGATGTAAATGTTAAGGCTATGCATCTTCTTATGAAGCTGATGCTTCGCCGTATGGAGAAGCAGGAGGGCGGTTACATCTTAAATGTGGCTTCCTCGGCGGGACTTCTTCCAGCAGGACCTTATATGGGCACCTATTATGCGACCAAAGCTTATATAGCCAGCCTGACACGTGCCGTGGCACTCGAACTGAAACAGAGAGGCAGCCGCGTGTATGTGGGGGCATTATGTCCCGGACCGGTGAATACAGAATTTAATGCCGTTGCAAATGTAGAGTTTGCGCTGGCAGGAATTACTCCGGAATATTGTGTTAGATATGCTTTAAAGCAGATGAAAAGGCGCAAAGTAGTGATTGTTCCTACGTTGACGCTAAAAGCCGTGACAATCTGTGGAAGATTTATACCACAAAAAGTGCTGATTGCAATTACCGCACATCAGCAGAAGAAAAAGCTGAAAGCAGAGGACATATAAAATGGAAGAAATTAAAATAGGCTCTCATGTGGGAATGGCAGGAAAAGAGATGTTTCTGGCATCCGTGAAGGAAGCGGAGCGTTATGGGGCAAATGTGCTGATGCTCTACACAGGGGCACCGCAGAATACCCGGAGAAAAGAAATCAAAGACTTAAATATTGAGGCGGGCTGGGAGTATGCCACAAAGGCTGGAATCCGGGAAATCGTGGTTCATGCACCGTATATCATCAATCTTGCCAATACGGTAAAGCCGGAGACATTTGAGCTTGCTGTGGAATTTTTGGAAAAAGAGATCCGGCGCACGGCTGCCATGCGCAGTAAAATTCTGGTACTGCATCCGGGATCTGCATTAGACGCGGGGGCGGAGGCAGGAATTGCACAGACTGTCCGGGGACTGAATATGGTGCTTGATGCCAACGGGGATGATGTGTTTATTGCGTTGGAAACGATGGCAGGAAAAGGCAGCGAGATTGGAAGAACGTTTGAAGAGATTAGGGCAATCTATGACGGAGTGCACAAAAAGGAACGGTTAAGAGTCTGTTTTGATACCTGTCATGTAAACGATGCCGGCTATGATCTGGTGCATGATTATGAAGGCGTGTTCGAGACTTTTGATAAGGTGATCGGGCTGGATCAGATTGCGGTTTTTCATATCAATGACAGTTTAAATCCTCTGGGAGCACATAAAGACCGTCATGCAAACATTGGAAAAGGAACCATTGGATTTGAGACATTGTACCGTCTGGTCCACGATCCGCGTTTTGTGGAAATTCCAAAGATTTTAGAGACACCGTGGCTTTGTGCCGAGGGAGAGACCAAAAAGACGATTCCGCCATACAAAGAAGAGATTGCACAGCTTCTTGCAAAATAATAAAGAGGAGAAGGATTATGAATGTTAAACAACAGGGAATTTCCGGCTATTGGTTAAAGGTGATCGCCGTGGTTTCCATGCTGATTGATCACACGTCAGCCGTTATTTTAGAACAGATTCCGGGACTGGAAAATCCCGCATTTTTGATGCGCATCATTGGAAGACTGGCGTTTCCGATTTACTGTTTTCTTCTGGTAGAGGGATTTTACCATACACGCAGCAGGGCAAAATATGCGGGGAGGCTTTTTTTGTTTGCCCTGATTTCCGAGGTTCCGTTTGATCTGGCATTCAGCAGGAGAATGTGGGATTTTTCCAGCAGCAATGTCTTTTTTACTTTGCTGTTCGGGCTTTTGGTGATCTGGGGTGTTGAAGGGATAAAGCAGAAGTTTGTGGAGGATGTTTACGGAAATAAGGTCGCAGTCATCCGCCTGATTCTTACCATTGTGATAGTTGCGGCGGGGGGATTTCTGGCACTTCTTTTCCGTACAGATTACGATTTGTCGGGAATTGTGACAATTTTTGCAATTTACATGTTTTATCCGAAGAAAGTGAAGGGAATGGGTATCGGTGTTCTGGTTTTAACCCTGCTGGCAAGTATCATTGAAGCGGCAGCATTTCTGGATATGATACCGGTTTATTTTTACAATGGAACCAGGGGAAAACAGATGAAATATTTCTTTTATATATTCTATCCGGCACACCTGTTTCTTCTTGCTATGATCGCACGGGCAATGGGACTTTGGGCTTAATATTTTAAGAAGATGTTACGATTCTTATGAAATTCTTATCTTTTTCAGATACAGCTTGCGTTCCTGAAAAAGCGGGAGTACAATGCAGACGAAATGAAAGACAGATAGGAATGGAGGTCTTGGATGATGAGACAAAAATCTTGGAATCAGTTAAAAAAAACAATGGCTGCCTCGACACTGGCAGGAGCGATCACTTTTACAGGGTGTGCGGTGATGCCTTCGGTTACAGCTTTTGCAGATACAACGGAACAGACCGGTCAGGTATCGTATGATAATGAGGTGATGCCGATCCACACGGACGTGCAGACGGAGGCAAAACCGTTGATGAAGGGTACGTCATGTACGGTTTCGGATGGAAAGAACCTGTATTATGCGTTCGAAATGATGGGTGTGCGTATGGGCATTATGAAATACAACACCAAAACAGGCAAAAAGAGTGAGGTATATTCCTACAAGATAGGGAAAAACAAAAAGGGAAGCAATGGTTTTTCCCAGTTATCTGTGGATAAGAAATATATTTATGCAACCTGGGACCGTTACTATGGAACCGATGCAACAAAAGAATATGTTTACCGGATCGCAAAAGACGGGAAATCCGCAAAGAAGCTTGCACTTGGACGTGACCCACAGCTGATAGATGGACGGATTTATTATCTGGCACTGAAAAGTAAAAGTGAAGATGGCATGAATTATTCGGAAGATACCGGAACCGTAATGAGCATGAAGACGGATGGAACGGATAAAAAGAAAGTAGCACAGATTGCAAACAGCGGAGATGCTTATCGGTATTCCCTGTTTCAAAGTGAGGGAAAGATTTACTATACCAAAGAAAACGAGAACAGGACATTTTATGATCTGGAGGGAAACAGTTATCAGAGAGGTTCCTTTGCTGTTAAGGATGAAAATTATCTGAGTGTTTCACTGGAAGCTGTCAATGATGGAACGTATACCTATAGTACGACAGGAAAGGATCGGTACATGCAGACGAAACTCTACCGGACAGATAACAGGACGGGAAAGAAAAACCTTGTGGCATCCTTTAAACTTGGCATTGAAAAATACTCGGTTTGTGGAAATTATGTATTCGTGGAAGCAAATGTTCCGTACAAGGGAGCTGATGTGACTGAGAAACTTGCAGTTTACTGCTATAAGGCAGATGGCAGCAGCAAAGTAAAGCTTGCTTCCTGGTTTCCGGCAGAATAAAATCCGGGTAACAATCGAAAAAATAAAAGAAGCACCGCGACTTGCGGTGCTTCTTTTATTCTGGGGATTTATTTATCCAGATCTTTTTTATCTACATTCTGCAGCATCATTGCACGAACTTTCAGAGGAAGTCCGAACAGTGTGATGAATCCGTCTGCATCGTGATGATCGTACTGATCACCGGTTGTGAAACTTGCCAGAGACTCACTGTAGAGAGAGTATGGAGAAGTTGTGCCGGCTTTGATGATGTTTCCTTTGTAGAGCTTGAATTTTACTTCACCGGTGACATACTTCTGGGTAGAAGTAACAAATGCCTGGATTGCTTCGCGAAGAGGAGTGAACCATTTTCCTTCGTATACAACATTGGCAAGACGGTTGCCCATCTCTTTCTTTGCAGATAAGGTATCGCGGTCGAGAACCAGTTCTTCCAGCTGGTCATGTGCTTCCATAAGGATCGTTCCGCCAGGAGTCTCATATACACCACGGGATTTCATACCAACGACACGGTTTTCTACGATATCGATGATGCCGACACCGTGCTTTCCACCGAGACGGTTTAATTCACGGATGATATCGGAAACTTTCATTTCTTTTCCGTTTACCGTCTTTGGAACACCCTTTTCAAAGGTCATGGTTACATATTCGCCTTCGTCCGGGGCTTTCTCTGGGGAAACACCAAGAACCAGAAGATGATCATAATTTGGCTCGTTTGCAGGATTCTCCAGCTCAAGTCCTTCATGGCTGATATGCCATAAGTTACGGTCACGGCTGTAACTTTGGTCTGTGCCGAATGGAAGATCGATTCCGTGTGCTTTGCAGTATGCGATCTCTGCCTCACGGGAATCCATCTGCCACTTGTCATCACGCCAAGGAGCAATGATTTTGATATCCGGGGCAAGTGCTTTGATACCAAGCTCGAAACGGATCTGGTCATTTCCTTTTCCGGTAGCACCGTGGCAGATTGCAACAGCGTTTTCTTTTCTGGCGATCTCTACCAGTTTCTTTGCGATACCAGGACGTGCCATGGCAGTACCTAATAAGTATTTGTGCTCATATACAGCACCAGCCTGTACACAAGGTACGATGTAATCGTCACAGAACTCATCTGTGATATCTTCGATATATAATTTAGAAGCGCCGGATAATTTGGCTCTTTCTTCCAGTCCGTCTAATTCTTCGCCCTGTCCGCAGTTGATACAGCAGCAGACAACCTCATAACCATAAGTCTCCTTTAACCAAGGGATAATAGCGGTAGTATCGAGTCCGCCGGAGTAAGCTAAAACAACTTTTTCTTTCATAAGATTGTATCCTTTCTTTCTATATGGAATTGTACGCTCTCGTACGACTAACCCTACTATACATCAATCCAAATGAAAACACAAGTGAAAAAATATACATAAAATTGCATAAATATACATAAATTTGTGAATATTTGCTATTTACGGATGGAAAAAGATGGACTATTATAGGATAGAATCA
>PPYE01643871.1_pt1 | contig 35392 bp, 16 predicted proteins | sample 1559881 | NCBI WGS metagenome assembly PPYE01 (sample SAMN08240022, study PRJNA423297) | Human gut metagenome, whole genome shotgun sequencing project.
GGCGGGTACACACCCCACACGGGGTAAGCCCACCACAGTGGTGAGGGGGCGCGGGACCATGTGTTGGTCTCGCGCCCCCTCACCACTGTGGTGGGCTTACCCCGTGTGGGGTGTGTACCCGCCCGCGTTGGGGTTAGGCCTCCTCGCGGTCGCGACGGCGCTTACCCGCCAGAGCCGCAAAGCCAGCGATCGCTGCCATGGCCGCCATACCACCCAGGACGGAAGCGTCCGAGCCGGTACGAGCCAGGACCTTGGCGACCGTGGTGGCCGGGTTGTCCGGCGTCGGAGCCCGAGGCACCGTCAGCGGGAAGTCCACCGTCAGTAGCTCCTCACCCTCACCCACCGTGACGGTCATCGAGGTCGTCGCCGCGTTATAGCCGGCGGGAACCTCAATATCGACCGTGTAGGTACCGGGGATCAGGCCAGTGAAACGGTAACGACCATCAGAATCGGTGGTGGTACGAGCCACCTCGGCACCATTGGCGTCCTTGAGGATCACGGTCACGTTCGGCGCACCGGGCTCGCCGTTATCCGCACCGTTACCGTCCTCGTCGTACCACACGCGGTCACCGATCGTGGCGGGGGCAACCAGACCAAAGTCCACGCCCTGCACCGACGCATTCGTAATCGTCACGGCCGCCTCAGTCGCACCCCGACCCGTGTACGCCTGAGTCGGAATCAGACCAGCCAGATCACCCTTATCGGGATCCACGATCACCACGCGGTACGAGGCAGGAGCCAGACCCACAAACTGGTAGGCACCCTTCTCATCGGTCACCGCAGTCATGGGCTTGCCCTCGGAGTCGAGCACCGGGGTTCCATCCTCACCCAGCAGCGCAACCGTCACACCCTTAAAGCGCTGCTCAGAATCACTCTTGGAGTAGGACGCATCCGAATCACGGTAGATCGTGCCACCCAGGTTGAAACCACCCTTGAAAGACGCCGACGACTCGTTGTTCGTCGGGTCATCGCCCGGCTGATCCTGGTGCGTAATACGAGCAACGTTGGTGACCAGCTTGCCCGCACCCTCACCAGTGATCTCAACCGTGATCATGATCTTCTTCACCTCATCCTTAGCCAGGGTCAGGCCGGACAGATCCCACACACCAGTAGCCGAGTCGAAGGTGCCATCACCAGCAGCGGACTCAAACGTAACGCCCGCGGGGAGCTTGTCGCTCACCTTCACGCCAGTGGCGGCGCCCGGACCATTATTGGTCAGCGTCAGCGTGTAGGTCACGTGCTGACCCGGAGTGAACTCGAAGGACTTCTGAGCAGCCTCATCCGGAGTGGTGATCGCCTTCAGGATCGCCGTGTCAGCCGAGATACCAAAACCCCAATCCTGATCAAGATTCTGGTTCTTCTCACCCGTCAGCGTCAGGTTAGCCGTCAGCTTGAACGCCTGCGCCAGCTTGTCCTTATCGGCCTTCACCTCATCAGACACAATGCTCTTCGCAGCCACATCACCCGACGGATCATGCGTCAACACATCCAACAGGGGCTCAGCCGCCAACAACGAGGTCAGATCAACCGAGACCTTGTAGTCGCCGGGCAGCAGGTTCTCGAACTTGTACTGACCCTGAGCATCCGTGACCGTCTCAAACGTACGAGTCACACCACCCGGACCAGTCCACGTCAGCGTCACCTTCACGTTAGCCAACGGACGATCACCAGCATCAGGCGCAGACCCACCATTCTGATTCACATCAACAAACAGCTGATCACCAATCACACCAGTACCAACCAGACCATAATCCACGGTCTTGTCTTCCTGGCCCTGGGCAAGGCTCACCACAGACTCGGTGCCATTAGAGTCAGCACCGCGATCATCGCCAGCCTGCGACACAGTCGCCTCATAACCCACCGGGTTGGTGAAGGTGATCTTGTAATCGCCGGGCAGCAGGTTCTCGAACATGTACTTACCAGCAGCATCCGTGGTCACAGCCGCAACCGGGTTACCCGACGCATCCGTCACGGGGTTGCCGGACGCGTCCGTGATGGTTGCGGTGATGCCGGGCAGAGCCGGTTCGTCGGAATCCTGGATGCCGTTCTTGTTGGCGTCGAACCAGACGTAGTCACCGACGGACGCCGGCTTCACGAAGCCGAAGTCGACCTTCGTCACGTGAGGTGCGGCGGCCGTCAGCTCGATTGCGGTCGGCGTGACGAGCTTGCCCTGGCCGACCTGGGTACGGTCCGTGGAGGATCCGTAGCCGTAGGTCTGCTTGTAGTCGGACAGGTTCACGTCGGTCCCGTCGACCTTCGCGTCACCCGGGACGACCTCGACCTTGTAGGAGCCGAGCGGCAGGCGGTTGAACAGGTAGTTCCCGTCGGCGTCGGTCTTCGTGGTGATGTCGGCACCGGAATCGTCCTTCACCGGGTTGCCATTCGCATCGAGCAGACGCAGCGTCACACCCTCGAAGGGCTTGTCGTCACCAGGACCGAAGGTCCACGAGGCGTCGGCATCGTTGAAGATGGTGCCTGCGATCGTGCCGCCGACCGTGAAGGTCGCGCTCGAGGTGTTGTTCTTCTTGTTGGAGTCGATCTGGTCGTACTCGCCCAGCGTGGCGGTGTTCGTGATGGTTGCACCGTCGGTCGCGGGCTTGACCTTCACGAGGACGTACAGCGTCTCTGTGCCACCGACGTTCAGGTTGGTGTCGAGAATGCCGGACTCCATCGCGGTCCAGGTGCCGGCGGCCGCATCGTAGTTGGCGGTCGCGTAGACCGGGCCCGTGCAGGGGCTCGTCGCACCGTCCTGGCAGATGCGCGTCTCGGCGGACACGTATTCGACGCCTTCGGGCAGCTTGTCGGCAATGTTCATGCCCGAGGCAACGGCCGGGCCGTGGTTCTTCAGGTTGACCTTGTAGAGCACGTGGTCGCCCGGCATGATCGCCTCGGACGACTCGATGGTTTCGGGCAGGCCGTTCGCGTCGCGCACGACCTCGTCACCATTCATCTTGACGCGAGCCACGGTCTTGTTGACCTCGACGTCGGTCGAGACGTTGATGCCGACCTTGGGGGCCTCGTTCGGCTGCAGGTAGGACACCTTGCCGTTCTCGGTGACGCCACCCGCCATTGCCACGGAGTTCCAGGCGATCAGGTTGGCGTTGACCGGGGAGGTCATGGTCGCGACGAACTGGATCTTCTCGCCCACTTCGATGTCGCGGTTCATGACGATACGGAAGCCCGTGATCGAGGCCAGGTTCGCGGGTGCATCGCCCCACGCGTTGGGGGTACAGCCGGCGGGGGCATCGTTCATGGCGCCACCCACGGCCAGGACCTCGCCGCGGCAGGGGTTCGGGACCGTGGAGTACTGGATCGTGATGTCCGAGGCCGGAACCGTCGTGATCTCGGGGTCACGGCCCTGGCGCTCCTTCACCGACTGGAACGTCCAGTTCGTGGAGTTCAGGTTCGGCTTCCAACGGGACTCGCGAGCCTGGTTGGCTGCCGGGCCGACGCCCACGTCGCCCACGTAGGGCAGGATGTCGTAGGCAACGACCTGCGTCAGCGGCGCGTTGCCCGCGTTGGCGATCGTGAAACGGTAGGCACCGTCGGCGCCCGGGTCGATCTCGGCGATCTCGCCGGCGGGAACGAAGTCCGCGTTCTTGTTGCCCTTGACTTCCTTCGTGATCGCCATACCCGCGGTCGTGGCGATCTTGAAGTTGACGCTGGAGTCACACAGGAAGTCCGTCGTCGAACCGTCCTGGTTGAGGTCGAGCGTGTCCTGAGCGCGGGAGCGGATGCAGTACTTGAGGTTGCGGACGCTGCGGTCCTCGTCGTAGGGCTTCGCGCCGCCACCCGGCATGAACGCCCATGCGGTGTTCGTCGTATCGCCGGCGGGGGCGGTGGCGAGGACGTTAGCGTCGTACTTCGAGAAGAACGCGCCTTCAACCGGATCCGGGACGGTCCAGCGGATCAGGGTGCGGCCGGTGTTGTTGAAGTTCTTTTCCACCTCGACCTTCACCTTGGCCGGGTCGTAGGGGGTGCCGTCGGGGTTCTTCAGGACGGAGTAGCTCTCCGCACGAATGTTGGACGCGTCGTCCACGTCGAGACCCTCAGGCAGCAGGTCCACGACCGTGAACGGCGTAGGGGCACCGCCGTCAACGGCCTTGCGCGCCTCGGCGACGATCATGAAGCTGGCGGGCTTGCCGACCACGACGGGGTTGGTACGCAGTTCCTTACTGACTCGAACACCGGGCACCTCGGTGCGGATGCGAGTCCAGCTACACGTGTTGTCCTTCGAGACAGCCACGGTGCCCGTGTCCTTGTCCGTGACCTTGACGGATGCACAGTTCTGGATACGGACGTAATCCTCGGAGGCCACGGTGTCGTAGTACTTCTCCGGGGGCAGGGCTGCGTTGTAGTGGCTCGCGAAATCTGCGGGTTCCGTCCTCGGGACGTCGCGCGAGACCTTGCTGATCAGGTCGACGGTCGGCCTGGCCAGCGGAGCAACATCGGTCTCGATGACGAAGCGGGTGATCCACTCGCCGTCCGGCAGGGTGAGGGTACGGGTGTTCTTGTAGGTCACCGTCTCGTGGTTGCCCTTGTTGGTCCAGTACTCGAAGGTCCAGCCACTGATGTCCTCGTATCCGGACTTGGTGGAAATCTTGAACTCGTAGGGGCCGACGAAGGCCGGCTGATCGCAGGCATCACCGGCGGCCTTGCCGTCCTCGGAGGACCAGGTGCAGGGCATGACGTCTTCCCAGCGGAAGTGCACGGTCGTGTTGCCGTTGTTGCTGCCCTCGAAACGCCAGGGAAGCTCGTCGCCGCGCGCGTAGTCGCGGTTGTAGGTGCCGATCTTCTCAGCGCTGGCCTCGACCCTGCGCTCGGCGAAGCCGTGCGTGATCTCGGAGCTCTTGGAGACGACGTTCGTCGGCTCGTTCATGCCCTCGGCCGTGATGGTCGCCTTATTGGTGACCGTGTCGGCGGTGGTCACCGTGCCCTCGGGGTACTTGACGGTCACGGTGGAGGTGAGGGGGTTCTGGTACGTCCACTTGTCGTACGACCACGTCACGGAGTGGGTGGCCGGGTCGTAGACGCCGCCGTTCGAGGCGGTAACGAAGACGGCCTGCGCAGGTAGCGGGTCGACGACCTTGATGTTCTGCACCTGCTGGAAGCCGATACCGACGAGCTTGCCGTTGTAGGCCGAACCGCCCCAGCGGGTACCGACCTCGTTCGGCTTGGTCGTGTCGTTCTGCTGGTAGCCGTAGCTCAGCTCGTACGTGGCCTCGCCGCCGACTGCGGGGTAGTACAGGCGGTTCGTCGGACCGGACTTCTTGATGGCGACGTCGGTCGAGGCGGTCCAGGTCGTGCTCAGCGTCTGCTCGACGCTGGCGGCGTTGTTGGCCGAGAAGACGACGTTCTGCGTGGTGGTGGAGTTGTTCGGCGCATCGTTGCCGTTGTAGTGCCACGGAATCTGGATGCGGTCCGACGTTCCGGCGGGCAGCGGATCCTTCAGAGTGAAGCGGTAGCGCTGCACGCGCGCACCGTCGGCAGAGTTCTCGACGAAGTTCTCGCTCTTCGCGACAACGTCGCCGGTGACGGGCACGACCGTGTAGCCCTGCTCGATGAGCTTGAGGCCGGCCGGCGTGATGGGGCCGGGCAGGGTCATCTCGATGACGGCACCCTGGCAGGGCGTGGTCACCGAGGAGCACGAGAAGTTGATCGTCGTGATCTGCTGGTCGCGGACTCGCAGGGTGGTGGAGTCGTTGACGACGGTCATCGCCAGGGTGGCGGACCCGTCGCGGGTGGCAGCGGGGGCGGCAACGCCCTCGGCGTCGGCGGCTTCGTCGGCGGTCTCCGCATCGGACGAGGCAGTGGCAGCGTCCTGCGACGACGCCACGTCGGTTGCTTGCGTGCTTTCGTCGGCGGCGCTGGCTCGCACGGCGAGGGGCGTCAGCGACGTGACGAGAAGCGAGAGAGCGGCCAGGCTGGCGGCACCCGCAACGCCCACACGGGCGCGGAACGGACGCATGGAAATAGCGAGACAAGCGACAAGAACACCAGGTGCCCAAGCTCACACACCTATTGACCGTTAGTTGATTAGCGCATTGTTGTGGGGTGGGTATGCGGGAGGGGGCGCGGGACCAGTATTGGTCTCGCGCCCCCTCACCACTGTGGCGGGCTTACCCCAGTGTGGGGTGTGCACCCTCTGTGGGGTTAGGCGTCCTCGCGGTCACGACGGCGCTTACCCGCCAGAGCCGCAAAGCCAGCAATCGCTGCCATGGCCGCCATACCACCCAGAACGGACGCGTCCGAGCCGGTACGAGCCAGCACCTTGGCAACCGTGGTCGCCGGAGTCGGGGAGGGGATCACCGTGAGCGGGAAGTCCACATCCAGGTTCTCCTCACCCTCACCAACCGTGACGGTCATCGAGGTCGTCGCCGCATTGAAACCGGCAGGAACCTCAATATCGACCGCGTAGGTGCCCGGAACCAGGCCAGCGAAACGGTAGTTACCGTTCGCGTCGGTGGTGGTACGAGCCACCTCCACGCCGTTGGCATCCTTGAGGATCACGGTCACACCAGGCACGCCCGGCTCGCCGTTATCCGCACCGTTACCATCGGCGTCATTCCACACACGATCACCGATCGTGGCAGGGGCAACCAGACCAAAGTCCACGCCCTGCACCGACGCATCCGTAATCGTCACGGCCGCTTCGGTCGCACCCTTGCCCGTGTAGGCCTGGGTCGGAATCAGACCAGCCAGATCACCCTTGTCGGGATCCACGATCACGACGCGGTACGAGGCGGGAGCCAGACCCACAAACTGGTAGGCACCATTCTCATCCGTGGTTGCAGTCATCGGATCACCGTTCGCGTCGAGCACCGGGGTGCCGTCCTCGTTCAGCAGAGCGACGGTGACGCCCTTGAAGCGCTGCTCGGAATCACTCTTGGAGTAGGAGGCGTCCGAGTCACGGTAGATCGTGCCACCCAGGTTGTATCCGCCCTTGAACGAGGCCGAGGACTCGTTGTTGGTCGGGTCATCGCCTGCCTGATCCTGGTGAGTAATACGAGCAACGTTGGTGACCAGCTTACCCGCGCCCTCACCGGTGATCTCAACCGTGATCGTGATCTTCTTGACATCACCCTTGGCCAGAGTCAGGCCAGACAGATCCCACACACCAGTGGCCGAGTCGTAGGAGCCGTCACCCTGGGCCTCCACGAAGGAAACACCAGAGGGAAGCTCATCAGAGGCCTTCACGCCAGTGGCCACTCCCGGACCGTTATTGGTCAGCGTCAGCGTGTAGGTCACGCGCTGACCCGGGGTGAACTCGAAGGATTCCTGAGCCTGCTCATCCGGATCGGTGATCGCCTTCAGGATCGCAGTGTCAGCGGAGATGCCGAAGCCCCAGTCCTGATCCAGGTTCGAGTTGTTCTCACCCGTCAGCGTCACCGACGTATTCAGGTTGAACGCCTGCGCCAGCTTGTCCTTATCGGCCTTCGCATCCTCAGACACAACCTTCTTGGCATCCACATCACCCGCAGGCAAATGCGTCAACACATCCAGCAGCGGCTCAGCCTTCAGAAGAGTCTCAGGATCAACCGAGACCTTGTACTCGCCCGGCAGCAGGTTCTCGAACTTGTACTTACCCTCAGCATCCGTGGTGGTCTCGTACGTGCGAGTGATACCACCCGGACCCGTCCAGGTCAGCGTCACCTTCACACCCGCCAGCGGCTTGTCACCAGCATCAGGGGCAGACCCACCATTCTGGTTGACATCCACGAACAGCTGATCACCGATGACGCCGGTACCGACCAGACCGTAATCCACGGTCGCATCGTCCTGGCCCTGGGTAAGGCTCACCGCAGCCTCGGTGCCATTAGAGTCCGCGCCACGATCATCGCCAGCATCCGACACGGTGGCCTCATAACCCGCAGGGTTCGTGAAGGTCACCTTGTAGTCGCCGGGCAGCAGGTTCTCGAACTTGTACTGTCCGTTCGCGTCGGTAGTCACGGCCGCAACCGGGTTACCCGACGCGTCCGTCACGGCAGAGCCGTCGGCGCGGGTCAGGGTCACCGTCACGCCCGGCATGGCCGGCTCGTCGGCGTCCTGGATGCCGTCACGGTTGACGTCCATCCACACCTTGTCACCAACGGAAGCGGGCTTGACGAATCCGAAGTTCACATCGATGACCGAACCGGTCGCCTCAGCGATGGTCACGTCCGCGGTGGTCTTGTAACGGCCGGTGTAGGCCTCGGTGGGCTTGGTGCCCGCCAGAGGACCGGACGTCGGATCAACGACGCTGACCGTGTACTCGCCCAGCGGCAGACCCCTGAAGGAGTACTTGCCCTCGGCGTCGGTCACGGCCGTGACCGGGTTGCCATCCTTGTCGAGGACGGGGGTGCCGTCCTTCTTGAGGAGCGCAACCGTGACGCCCGCGTACGGGGCCTCGGAGTCGCTGGAGTTGAACGACGCGTCCGCATCGTTGTAGAGCTTGCCAGCGATCGTGTAGCCGGCGGTCAGCGGCACGGACGAGGTGTCGTCCGGCTTCTTGTCGCCGATCTGATCCTGCTTCTCGATCGTGGCCGTGTTGGTCACAACCGAACCGGCCGCGGAAGCGTCGATGGTGACGGTGATGCGCAGGGTGCGCGTCGCGCCCTTCTCGATCACCTCAGCGCTCAGGTCCCACTTGCCGGAGGCGGCATCGTAGGTGCCATCGCCCTCGGCGGCCACGAAGGTCACGCCTGACGGGAGCTTATCCTGCGCAATGACGCCGGTCGCGGGGCTCGGGCCCTCGTTCGTGACGGTCAGCGTGTAGGTGACGGACGTGCCGGGGGTGAAGCCACCCGCCGGAACCTCGACCGGATCCGCAATCGCCTTCACGATCGCCGTGTTAGCGACGCCGGTGAACGCCCAGTCCTGGTCGTTGTTCGTCATCTTGCCGGGGCTCAGCGTCACCTTGGAGGTGAGGGAGAGCTCCTGGCCCTCCGAGGCCGTCAGGTCGCCCGACGGGGCGTGGGTCTGAGCGGTGCACTCGGGGCACACGGTGGCAAGGGAGGCCTTGTCAACGGTGACGACGTAATCGCCGGGAGCCAGGTCCTTGAACGAGTACTTGCCGTTCTCATCCGTCACGGTGGTCAGCGTCTTCTCCACGCCCGCGGGGGTCGTGTAGGTCAGCTTGACGGTCACGCCGGCCAGCGGCTTGTCCGGACCCGAGGGCTCGGAACCACCGTTGTTGTCGACGTCCCAGAACAGGGTGTCACCAATCGTGCCGTCGGCGACGAGGCCGAAGTCGACGGTCTCATCGTTCTGGCCCTCGGTGAGCGTCACGTTGCTCTCGGCGCCGTTGGAGTCCTTCTCGCCATCCGCAGCCGCGTAGCTCTTGGTCGCGGAGTAGCCGGCGGGAGGAGTGAAGGTGACCTTGTAGCTCTCCTCGCCGGAGCTGGCGACGATCCGATCGACGTTCGGCATCAGGTTGGCGAACTCGTACTTGCCGTTGGCGTCCGTGGTCACGGGCTTGACGGGGTTGCCGTCCAGGTCGATGACCGGGTTGCCAGCACCGTCCGTCAGGGTGACGGTGACGCCGGCGACGCCGACCTCATCCGGATCCTGGATGCCATCCTTGTTCGCGTCGAACCACACGAAGTTACCCACCGAGGCGGGCTTCACGAACCCGAAGTCAACCTTCGTGGCGTTGGGAGCGGCAGCGGTCAGCTCGATCGCGGTCGGCGTCACGAGCTTGCCCTTGCCGGCCTCGCTGCGCTTGGTCGACGAGCCATAGCCGTAGGTCTGCTTGTAGTCGGCCAGGTTCACGTCGGTTCCGTCAACCTTCGCCTCACCCGGGACGACCTCGACCTTGTACGAGCCCAGCGGTAGACGAGTGAAGGTGTACTTACCGTCGGCGTCGGTCTTCGTGGTGATGTCCGCGCCAGACGAATCCTTCACCGGGTTCCCGTCGGCGTCGAGCAGACGAACCGTCACACCCTCGAAAGGACTGTCGAGGACGGGCGAATCGTTGAACCAGGTCGCGTCCTTATCGTTGTAGATGGTGCCCGAGATGGTGCCACCCACCTTGAAGGTCGCGCTGTCCTTGTTGTTGTCCGGGTCGGAGTCGATCTGGTCGAACTTACCCAGCGTCGCTGTGTTCGTGATGGTCGAACCCTCGGTCGAGGGCTTGACCTTCACGAGGAGGTACAGCGTCTCGGTGCCACCAACGTTGAGGTTGGTGTCGAGGATGCCGGACTCCATCGCACTCCAGGTGCCGGCGGCCGCATCGTAGTTAGCGGTCGCGTAGACCGGGCCCGTGCAGGGGTTCGTCGCACCGTCCTGGCAGACGCGTGTCTCGGAGGACACGTACTCCACACCAGAAGGCAGAGCGTCGGCAACGTTCATGCCCGAGGCGACAGCCGGCCCCTTGGCCTTCAGGTTCACCTTGTACAGCATGTAGTCGCCCGGCATGATGACCTCGTCGGACTCAACCGTCTCGATGATGCCGTTGGCGTCACGAACCGGCTCGTCACCATTCATCTTCGCCCGAGCAACCGTCTTCTTCAGTTCGACGTCGGAGGAGACGTTGATGCCGACCTTGGGAGCCTCGTTCGGCAGCAGGTAGGACACCTTGCCGTTCTGCATGGAGCCACCGGACATGGCCACGGAGTTCCACGCGATGAGGTTCGCGTTGACCGGGGAGGTCATGGTCGCGATGAAGCGGATCTTCTCGCCCGGCTCGATGTCGCGGTTCATCACCAGGCGGAAGCCGGTGATCTTGGTCAGGTCGGCGGGAGCGTCGCCCCACGCGTCGGGGGTACAGCCGGCGGGGGCATCGTTCATGGCGCCACCCGCGGAGAGGACCTCACCGCGGCAGGGGTTGGGAACCGTCGAGTACTGGACCGTGATGTCCGAGGCCGGAACAGCCGTGACCTCGGGATCGCGACCCGGCTTCTCCTTCACCGACTGGAACGCCCACGTCGTGGAGTTCAGGTTCGGCTTCCAGTTCGAGCCACGGGCCTGCGAGGAGGCAGGGCCGACGCCCACGTCGTTCAGGTGCGGCAGGATGTCGTAGGCAACGACCTTAGTCAGCGGGGTGTTACCCGCGTTGGAGATCGTGAAACGGTAGGCGCCGTCGGCACCCGGGTCGATCTCGGCGACCTCGCCGGCCGGAACGAAGTCCGCGTTCTTGTTGCCCTTAACTTCCTTCGCGATGGCCATCGACGGGGTCGTCGCAACGTTGAAGTTCGTCGCCGCGTTACACACGTAGTCGGTGGTCGAGCCGTTCTTGTTCACGTCGAAGGTGTCGACCGCGCGGCTAGCGATGCAGTAGTTAGTGTTGCGCAGGCTCTTATCCTCGGTGGTCGACTTCGCGCCGTCGCCGGGCATGAATGCCATGGCGTCGTTCGTGTTCTGACCAGCCGGAGCGGTCGCGAGCACGTTGACATTGAAGGTCGAGTACAGGCTGCCTTCGACCGGATCCGGAACGTTCCAGCGGATGAGGGTACGGCCGGTGTTGTTGTAGTTCTTCTCGACCTCGACGGTGACCTTGCTCAGGTCGTAGGGGGTGCCGTCGGGGTTCTTCAGCGTGGAGCGCTTCTCGGGGACGATCCCCGAAGCGTCATCGACGTCGAAGCCCTCGGGCAGGAGATCCACGATCGTGAACGGAGTGGGCGTGCCACCCTGGTCGGCCGGCTTGGCAGTGCCGTTGATGAAGAAGGAGGCGGGCTTACCCACGACCACGGGGTTGGTGCGCACGGACTTGTAGACCTGGACGCTCGGGAACTCGTCGCGCACGCGCATCCAGGAGCAGAGCTCGTCGCTCGAGGTGACGACGGTGCCGGTGTCCTTATCGGTCACCGTGCCAGTGGCACAGTTCTGGAAGCGCACGTAGTCCGGGGAGGCCACGTAGTTGTAGTACTTCTCCGGAGGCAGCGCGGGGTTGTAGTGCGAGGTGAAGTCCGCGGGCTCCGTCGTGGGCAGCGTCTTGGGCGCCGTGCCGTACAGCCACGCCTGGGGGCTGGTCTGCGGGGCAGCGTCGGTGTCGATGGTGAAGCGGGTGATCCACTCACCGTCGGGCAGGGTCAGGCCGGTCGTCTTCGTGTAGTTGACGGTCTCGTGGTTGCCCTTGTTGGTCCAGTACTCGAGGGTCCAGCCGCCATTTTCCTCGTATCCGGACTTGCCGAAGATGGTGAAGCGGTAGGGGCTCACCATGGTCGGCTGGTCACAGGAATCACCGGCGGCCTTGGCATCCTGGGTGGACCAGGTGCAGGGCAGGGTATCGTCCCAGCGGAAGTGAAGAGTGGTGTTACCCGAGTTGATGCCGGAGAAACGCCACGGGTAGAGGCCACCGCGAACCTGGTACTGGTTGTCGTTGCCAGTCTTCATGATGCGGCCGCCGACCTTACGCTCGGCGAAGCCGTGCGTAATTTCGGAGCTCTTCGTCAGGGTCTTCGTCGGGTCGTTCATGACCTCGGCGCTGATGGTCGCCTTGTTGGTGACCGTGTCATCGAGCGTGACCGTACCCTCGGGGTACTTCACGGTGACGGTCGAATCGATCGGGTTCTGCCAGAACCACTTGTCGTAGGACCAGGTGACGGTATGGGTGGCCGGATCGTAGACGCCGCCGTCGGAGGCCGTGACGAAGACGGCCTTGGCGGGCAGCGGGTCCACAACCTTGATGTTCTGGACGCCCACGAAGCCGAGGCCGTTGAGGCCGTTCTTCAGCGAGGAGCCGTTCCAGCGGATACCGACCTTGTTGGGGTTGTCCTGGTCGATCTGCTGATAGCCGTAGCGCAGCTTGTAGGTCGCCTCACCACCAACGGCGGGGTAGTTCGCCTTGGTGGTGGGGCCGCTCTTCTCGATCGCGATGTCGGTATCGGCGGTCCAGGTGGTGGTGAGCTCGTTCTCGAGCTTCTCAGCGTTCTGCGCGCTGAAGGTCACCTTCTGGGTGGTCGTCGAGTTGTTCGGCGCATCGTAGTAGTTGTAGTTCCAGGTGACCTGGATACGGTCGGACGTGCCGGCGGGCATCGGGTCCTTCATCTTGAAGATGTAGCGCTGCACACGGTTGCCATCCGGGGTCTTATCGATCGAGCTCGTGGTCTTGGCGACGCTGTCACCGGTCACGGGGACGACCGTGTAGCCGCGCTCGGCGAGCTTTAGGCCGTCCGGCGTGATGGGGCCGGGCAACGCCAGCTCGATCTGCGCGCCCTTACAGGGGGTGGTCACCGAGGAGCAGGAGAAGTTGATCGTCGTGATCTGCGCATCGTGGCTACGCAGGGTTTCTGCGTCGTTCACAACGTTCAGAGCCAGGGTCGCCTGGTCATCCGCGACTGCGCGGGTGCGGCGCGTGCGGGGCTGATCCTCGGCGGCGGGAGCCTCAGCGCCAGCCTCGGCGGCGGGAGCCTCGGCGCCATCCTCAGCGGCGGGGGCTTCAACCCCGGCCTCGTTGGCAGGCGCGTCTGCGGCCTCAGAGTTGGACGAGGCCGTAGCAGCTTCCTGGGAGGTTGCTACGTCGGGCGATTGCGTGCTTTCGTCGGCGGCGCTGGCTCGCATGGCGAGGGGTGTCAGCGACGTGACGAGAAGCGAGAGAGCGGCCAGGCTGGCGGCACCCGCAACGCCCACACGGGCGCGGAACGGACGCATAGGGATTGGACGACAGTCACCCTCATATTTTAGTGACGTATCACACTTAGGTTCCGCCAGTTACATAATTACCCAGCACTCCCCAGGAATGTGCGACGTCCTTACACAACATACTTCCCAAACCAACTAGCAGATAAGCTGCGCAAACACCGGGTTATAGGACACTACGCGTTGCTGTTTGGCGCTGATTGTTGCTTGTTTGCTTGTGGCCCCACGGGCGTTGGGGGCGCCGCACGTGCTGCCCTGCTGGGCCGGGCTGCTTGTGGCCCCACGGGTGTTGCGGGCGCCGCAGGGCCCGGCCGCCCGCGAGGCTAGGCGTCCTCACTTCGTTCGGCACCGCGCCTCGAAGCCCGCCCGTGCCCTCCGGCCCCTCCGGCGCCCTCCACACCAGTGGGGCCGGGTGTGCTGGCGTGTGCTCGGCGCGTCGGCTCGTTGTCCGGCCAGGCCCTGCCACCCACGGGCGCCGCGGCCAAGCCCTGCGGTCCCTCCGGCGCCCCTCATGTCGGTGGCGGTGGGGGTTTTGCAGCATTAGAGGCTAGCTGTCGGCGTGTCGCCGGCGTGTCGGATCTCTAATGACGCATTTCCCCCGTTCGGTGACGGCAAGCCCCCGACGTGCGGCGGTATGGCGCCCAAAGTGCAGACCACCTCGACGAAAACCGGTGAAAACGGGTGGCTGTGGGCGAGGTGGTCTGCGCTTTGGGCACAACGGTGCCTGTCGTGGAGTGTTGTTCGCACGCAAGCCTCTGAACATGCGCGTTAACCCTTTGATGCGCACGTCAACCCCTAGATATGCGCGTGGGCGGCGCTGCCCACGCGCATATTATCGGGTTAACGTGCGGAATTAGTGGCCCACGCGCATGCCATCGGGCCCACGTGCGGGTGAAAGGGACCAGGTGTGAATGGCGGGGCTGGACATGGCTTCAGGGCCCGCAGGCGCCTCGGCCTGGCTCTGTCGGCCAGGTGGCCCGGTGGTCTGAAACCGCCATCGCCTTTGCGGGTGAGAAATGGGTGTTTTTAGTGCAGTTTTCGGGCGCAGAGGTGATGCGGGTTTCAACGTCGCCATGTTGCCGCGCTTCGTGCGCGACATTCTTCGCCCTGCTCGGCCTGATGTGGGTGTGAGCGCGAAAAAGCTCGCCCAGCGGCACTGTAGTCGTCGTGTGAGCGCGAAAAAGCTCGCCCAGCACACGAAAAATGGCTCAAAATGGGTGTTTGACGGCGCGCTGGGCGAACTTCTTCGCGGAAATGCGGCTGGAGGGGCCGTGCGGGGCGAGTATTTTCGCTGACTAGCAGCGGTGGGACCCCGCCGGGCGAGTTTGTTGCACTGTGCGCCTGGCAGCCGGGCCCTTCTACTGGCAGTGTTAACCCTTCAATGCGCAGCTAAACCCACCTGGTGGCCGATGGGCAGCACTGCCCACGCTCCACTAGGTGGGTTAACGTGCGCATGAATGGGCCCAGACCGCCACCTATCGGGTTAACGTACGAGTGAAAGTGCTCACGTGCGCAGGATGCGTTCACAGAAACAGAAGCGGGGCCTGACGGCTCGCAGGCGTCCCGACGCTCCCCACGCCTCCTCGGATACGACGGAGGCGGGACCCCGAAGGGTCCCGCCCCTCGTTGCGTGCGATGGCCGCGCCGTCAGCGCCGAAAAGTCACCCTACCAGCAACACGTAGTGTCCTATAACACCAAACACCGGATAGCTCCCCGCCCACTGGGCCAGAGAATACGAAAACCCCCGCACTTCGAGGGAAGCGCGGGGGTTATGCGCGGAGACGGCGGGATTTGAACCCGCGAGGGGCTATGCACCCCTACCTCCTTAGCAGGGAGGCGCACTCGACCGGATCCCCGGGCCCGAGCCCATCAGACATCTGGCGCGTCAGCCGCGCAGCCCGAAGAAGTTCCAGGACTTCTTGTCGGGGGCCGGCTCCTCGGGGTGATCGAGGAGGCCGCGCGACAGCGCGGGGGCCGTCGGCGGCCACAGCGGCAGGCGAATCGCGAGCGTCGCCTGGACGGCATGGTAGACATCCCAGCGCGACGACTTGGCGGGCTGGACGTTCTCGTTGCGAGGACCGAGTCGACGCACCCACCGGCCGGGCTGGCTGATGAGGTAGTCGTGGATGTAGTCGACGAAAGAGCGGTAGCAGTGCTCGAAGTGCTCGACGTCGGGGACACCGGAACCGTCGTCCAGCATGGCGCGGCGCACGGCGACGGTGGCGCACACGCCCTCGCAGACGACCCACTGCTGGTGCTCGTCCTCGCCGGGCACGGGGTCGCCCTCGTCGTTGACGCCGGTGGAGAAGCCGGGGTTGCCGTCGGTGCGACGCCAGCCGTCGACGCGCGCGCGCTCGAAGAGCTCGGTGCCCATCTCAAGGAGGTAGTCGGGCACGGTCCAGCCCATCGAGCGCAGGCCCGCCCGCACCTGCAGCGCGAAGCGCCCGAGCTGCATGGAGTGGCCGGTCACGTAGCCCTCGTAGTAGCGGCGTCCGTCGTTGAGGAGCTTGCCCGCCTCGGGGCTGGGCTCCCAGTTTCCGTCGAAATACTCCGGAATGCGCCATCCGTTCTTGGAGGCGACCTTGTACGCGAAGGCCGTCATCTTCTCGGCGCGGTCGAGCCACTCGGGCTCGGTCGTGGCCTCGGCCGCAGCCATGTAGGCCTCAATTGTGTGGATGAGGGTGCCGAGGGTGTGGACGGGGACGGGCTCGTTGAACGCCTCGTCGTACTGATCCCACACGAGGCCGTAGTCGTCCGTCCACAGCTCCTTCTGCTCCTCGAGCATGCGGTTGAGCAGCTCGTGGGCACCGGGGCGGTCAGCGACAGTCGCGGCGGCCACACCCAGCAGCGCGTACACCGTGTGGTACTGCGACTTGACGCGCGCGTCCTCGTCCCACGGCACGCCGTGCCCGTCGGCGTCGGGCTCGGGCTTGATCGCAAACCACATGCCGCCGTTGACGGGGTCGGTGAAGTAGTTGGTGAGCGCCTTAACGGCATGGTCGGCATAGCGGCGCGTGCCGGGCAGACCCATCAGAGCGCCAAGCGAGAACACGTAGGCCATTCGACCCGTGACGGCCAGGTCGATCGATCGGGTCAGGTCGGGCTTTCCATCGGCGTCGAGGTGCGCGAAACCAGTCGCGACAATCGCGCCTTCTGCCTCTTCAATGAGGGCCTGCATGTGGCCGCTCAGCCAACGGTTATGTTCGATGGAATCAAACCATCCCACGATGTTCCTCCTGACAACACAGTCACGGTCTTCGGTGACCGACATCTCATAGGATAGTCGCTCGGTGCCGATTTTGGGAAAACGTGCATGCCCTCTTTTCTCCCCCACGGACGAGGCCGGGGCGACGCACGCTCTCACCTGGCCTTTCCCACCCAATCAGCCACGGCCTCGAACAAGAGAAAACAAGGAAAAGTCCACGCCGTGGGACGGTGCTACCCACAAAGGGACGTAACGTGCAACACTGTCCTTATGCATGAACGAGCTGGCACACGTGCCCTACCTGAAGACCTCATCAACGTCGACGATGTCATCTCCGCCTACTACGACATCATCCCCGACCCGACCGACGTGGGACAGCGCGTCGCGTTCGGCACCTCGGGTCACCGCGGATCCTCGCTGGACGCCAAGTTCAACGAGGCGCACATCATCGCCATCACCGCCGCGATCATCGAGTACCGCGCCTCCCAGGGCGTCAACGGTCCTCTGTTTATCGGCCGCGATACCCACGCCTTGAGCGAGCCCGCGTGGCGCACCGCCCTGGAGGTCCTCGCGGCCGCCGGCATCGACACGCGCATCGACTCGCGCGGCTCCTACACGCCCACCCCCGCCGTGTCCGTCGCCATCCTCGGCGCGAACGGCGCGCCGAGTAACCTGCGCACCGAGGGCGACGGCCTGGCCGACGGCATCGTCGTCACCCCCAGCCACAACCCCCCGCGCGACGGCGGCTTCAAGTACAACCCGCCTCACGGCGGCCCCGCCGACACCGACGCAACCGGCTGGATCGCGGCGCGCGCCAACGAGCTCCTCGACTCTGGCGAGTGGAAGAACGTTCCCCGCGTCACCGGCTCGGACCTGCTGCACGACCCGAACATCAAGCCCTTCGACTACCTGGACTTCTACGTCTCGCAGCTGGATCAGGTCATCGACATCGAGGCCATCCGCAAGGCGGGCGTGCGCATCGGTGCCGACCCGCTCGGCGGCGCGTCCATCGACTACTGGGCGGCCATCGGCGAGCACTACGGCCTCGACCTGACCGTCGTCAACCCCGAGGTCGACCCGGCGTGGCCGTTTATGACCCTGGACTGGGACGGCAAGATCCGCATGGACTGCTCCTCGCCCTACGCGATGGCGTCCCTGCGCGAGGCCATGACCCCCGACGCCGAGGGCAACACCCCCTACGACATCGCGACCGGCAACGACGCGGACTCGGACCGTCACGGCATCGTCACCCCCGACGGCCTGATGAACCCGAACCACTTCCTGGCCGTCGCCATCGAGTACCTGTTCACGCACCGTCCCGGCTGGGGCAAGGACGCGGCCGTGGGCAAGACCCTCGTGTCCTCCGCGCTCATCGACCGCGTCGTGGCCGCCATGGGCCGCGACCTGATCGAGGTGCCCGTGGGCTTCAAGTACTTCGTGCCCGGCCTGCTGTCCGGCACCGTCGGTTTCGGCGGCGAGGAGAGCGCGGGAGCCTCGTTCCTGCGCAAGGACGGCACCGTGTGGTCGACCGATAAGGACGGCATCATCCTGGCGCTGCTCGCGTCGGAGATCCTGGCCGTCACCGGCAAGACCCCCTCGCAGCTGCACGAGGAGCAGGTCGAGCGCTTCGGCGCCTCCGCCTACGCTCGTATCGACGCTGCCGCCTCCCGCGAGGAGAAGGCGAAGCTCGCGGCCCTGTCCGCGGACGACGTGACCGCGACCGAGCTGGCCGGCGACCCGATCGTCGCGAAGCTGGTGCGCGCACCCGGCAACGACGCGCCCATCGGCGGCCTGAAAGTGACGACCGAGTCCGCGTGGTTCGCCGCGCGCCCGTCGGGCACCGAGGACGTCTACAAGATCTATGCGGAGTCCTTCAAGGGTGCCGAGCACCTGGCCCAGGTCCAGGAGGCTGCCAAGCAGGTCGTGTCCGACGCCCTGAACGGCTAACGCTCTGACGCTGCCCGCTCACGCGGGTTGCACGAAGGGGGGGCGGCGCTCAATCGAGCGCCGCCCCCCTTCGTCGTCTAACAGGTGAGTCAGATACCGTCCGTCACGACTCCATCCTCTCCGCGACATCAACAAACCACTCGGGCACATGTCCCGGATATCCATTCAGCTCCATCTGCGCGCCCGATACGGCGCGCCAGTCTTAGTGACAACCACGGCCGGTCACTTGCGCGTGAGATCATCCAGCCACGGATCTGCCTTGATCGGGCCAGCAACCTGCGACGGGTCGGTTACTCCAGCTCCTCTCCGCCCGGCGAGCCAGAGGTCACCATGTCATCAAGGTCCCCAGTTTGTGAGCCGGCCGAACTCGCGCCGTAGCTGTGGCCAGACAGGGCCTCACCAATCGAGGAACCCGCACCAGCACTAGCACCTGCACCTTAGCTGTGGCCTTGAAGGATGGAGCCAATGAGCTGGCCATTCTCTTCCTCGGCGGCGATGAAATCGCGCTCGGCTGCCAGGAGGGATTCGGCGTGCTCGTCCAGGCTCGTGCCCGTCTTGGTTGCCTGATCCGCGAACTTCTCTTCGATACCCTGCATCTTCGACGACAGGTTCGTGCCGGGCATCGCCGAAGCGAAGGCACTGGCTCCACCCTCGGGGCGTGCCGAACGGACCGCTTCTGCGGCCTCGCGCGCCGTCGAAGCAAGGCGCGGGAACTCACCGGCAACAAATGAAAGATCGCTCATCGTCCACTCCTGTATTCATAGATGGATGACCCTGGCAATATTACCGAACGGAAACCTACAGCGCACCCACTCATCCATCGGCCACCTCCCGGCCACCTCCTCGCCCATCGCACATTTTTACCGCCCCCACCCCTAGAAAATTGCTGACAGGACGGCTACCTTGGCACTGTCCCCAGATGGGAACACCGGCAACGCCCACCGACTCCAGGAGCCCACATGAGCGAGGCATCCCGCCGACCCGCGCACGACGCGGGACCGGCGCCAGCCCAGGCCTCGTCGATAGCGACGACGAGGCCTCCCATCCCCCGTCTGCCCGTCGGCCGCCTCGCGTTCCTGCTCCTCGCGGGCATCGCGCTCCTGGCGGGACTGGACGCCTCCCTCGTGCGCCTGGGAGCGCTTGCGCCCGTGGCCTCGACGAGCCTGGGGACCGTGCACGGGCTCCTCATGATCTACGGGTTCCTGGGCACCGCGATCTGCCTCGAGCGCGCGGTCGCCCTCCAATCCGACGGGCGGCGCGCGTGGGCGTACGCCGCTCCCCTGCTGACCGGTGCTGGCGCCGTCAGCGCGGTCGTCATCTCCCTGAACGAGGGGGCGCGCGTGGCGCTCGCGAACCTCCCGATCCCGCGCTTCCTGGCCGCCCACCTGAGCGGATTCGCGCCCGAGCGCATGATGCCCGGCTTCCTCATCACCCTCGGCATGGCACTGCTGACGGCCATCTACTGCTACGTGTGGGCGCGTCGGCAGGCCACCCACGCGGTCCTCATCCAGCTGATGGGAGCTCTCATTGGCCTGGGCGGTATCCTCCTGTGGTGGCGAGGCCTCGAGACGCCGCGCGCGGTGCCCTGGTGGCTGGCCTTCCTGATCGTCACGATCGTCGGCGAGCGCGTCGAGCTGGCTCGCCTCGCCTTCGCGTCCGGCTCCACTGAGCGGCGCATCACCGCCGAGAGTGCCGCACTCATGGTGGGCCTGACGGTCGCGCTCTACTCCCCCGCGATCGGTTACCCACTGATCGGCCTGAGCCTCGGTGTCCTCATGGCCGACACCGCGTGGCATGACGTCGCGCGCGGCACCGTGCGCATGAGCGGCCTGCCGCGCCTGGCGGCCGTGTGCATGCTGAGCGGCTACGCGTGGGCGCTCGTGCCCGCGCTGATGTGGGTGGTCGCGCCGCCCGCCTTTGACGGATACGGCTACGACGCGTCCGTCCACGCGATCACGATCGGCTTCGTCGTCTCGATGCTGCTGGCCCACGCGCCCGTCATCATCCCGGCGGTCGCCCGGCGCGAGGTCCCCTATCACGTCGCCATGTGGGTTCCCTTCGCGTTCCTGCAGGTCTCGCTCCTGCTGCGTCTCCTCGCGGGCGCGCGCGAGGCTGCCTACCCGTGGCGCCTGGGCGGCACCCTCGGGGTCGTCGGCATGCTCCTGTTTGTCGCCACGACGCTGACGGTGACGATTCGCCGGGCGCGCGCCGCCTCTCGGGAGGCCCGATGAACAAGCCCCGCGTTCCCCGCACCGACCGCGCGACCTCCGTCTGGATGTGCGTGGCAGCCGTCGCCGCGGCGGTCACGATCGTCGCCCGAGGCCGCATCCCGCAGAACCTGTGGACGATGATCCACCTGGTGACCCTCGGCGTCCTGTCGAACGGGATCTTCCAGTGGTCCTGGTACTTCACGCGCGCGCTCGCCCACCTGGCCCCGGACGACCGACGCGCGGGGCGCGACAACACCGTGCGCATCACTGCTTTCAATCTCTCCTTGCTGCTCCTCATCGGCGGCATGTGGTCGGGGTTGTGGCACGCGACCGTCACGGGTGCGACACTCGTCGGCGCGATCGCGGCCTGGCACGGGTGGTCGCTGCTCACGGCGTCCCGCGAGCGCCTGGCATCACGATTCGCGGTGATTATCCGGTACTACATCGCGGCGGCATTCTTCCTGGTGGTCGGCGCGACGCTGGCCGGTTTCGTCACGGCAGCCATGTTTGACGCGGACGCTCCCACATGGCTGGCCGAGGCCCGGGACCGCCTGACGGTCGCCCACGCGCTGGCGGGTGTCGCCGGTTGGGTGGGCCTGACGATGGGTGGAACCCTGGTGACACTGGGGCCGACCGCGATGCGCACGCGCATGGATCCACGAGCCGTCTCCTTCGCGACGAGCGCCCTGCCCCTGTGGGTGGCCGCGCTTCTCGTCGCCGGCGCGGGCGCTGTGGCCGGGTCGATGCGCGTGACTTCCGTGGGTCTCCTCGTCGTCGTGGGCGCCGCAGCCCTGGGCGTGGGCGTTCCGCTGGTCCGCGCGGCGCTGACAAAGGGCCCCGCCGAATACGGCGCATGGTCCCTCATGCTGGGCGCTGCATGGATTCTCGTCGCCGGCGCGGGCGCATCCCTGCGCGCCTTCGAGGCGGCGGACGCGACCGGCCTACGCGCGGCGGTCCTCGCGTGGATGCCGATCCTGGGCGCGGCGGGGCTGGGCCAGCTCTTCGTCGGCGCGCTCACCTACCTGATGCCCGTCGTCATCGGCGGCGGCCCATCCGCGGTGCGCGTCGGCGTCGGCGTGCTCGAGGCCGCAGCCCCCATCCGGGAGGCGGCTCGCAACGTGGCCGCGATCCTCGCGCTCGCCGTCGTGTCCCTGAGCGGAACCTCCGCCGAACGCCTCACCATCGCCGCGTGGGTGGTCCTGCTGGCCACCTACGTCGTCGACATCGTCCTTATGGGCCGCGGCGGCGTGGCCCAGGCGCGCGCCAAGCGCGCCGCCGCCTCATCCCCCACCACACAAGGAGGCCTCCGTGGCTGACCTGAACCTGTCCGCTTCGCCGTCGCCTGGAGGCGAGAAGCCGAAGGCATCCGCACCGAAGGGCGCCGCGTCGAAGGAAACGCCGAAGCTTCGCATGAGCCCGGCGGGCGACCACTCGCCCGTGAGTCGCACGGCGGGCGCGATCATCGGCGTCGTCTCCGTTGTGGCGCTCGCGCTGGCGATCTTCCTGTCTAACCCCACCGCGCCAACGACGCAGGGCACGGGCGCGGGGACGGGAACCACGGCCTCGTCCGTGACGCCGACCGGGCACACGACCCGCGTGTCGGTGGGCGTCGACGGCATGGCATTCACGCCCAACCACATCGAGGTGCCGGTCGGCGACCGTCTCATCATCGACTTCACGAACTCCGGGGATCAGCGCCACGACCTGGTGTTCGAGACGGGCGTGTCCTCCGGGTCGCTCGCCACGGGCGAGACGAAGGAACTCGACCTCGGCGTCATCTCCGGGGACGTCGAGGGCTGGTGTTCCCTGCCGGGTCACCGCGAGATGGGCATGACCCTGCACGTGCAGGCCACGGGCACATCCTCGTCCTCCTCGGGCACCTCGGCCTCGGGCGGCCACGCGGGACACGACCACGGCCAGGACACCACCGGCGGGCCGGCGACGGCGACCGAGCTGACCGACTACGCGGCGACCATCGACGCGCGCGACCCGGTGCTGCCGCCGGCCACGAACGAGACCGAGCGTCACTACACCTTCACGGTCACCGAGCAGACCACCAACGTCACCGACACGCTGACCCGCCAGACGTGGACCTTCAACGGGGACGCTCCCGGCCCGATCCTGCGCGGACACATCGGCGACACCTTCCACATCACGCTCGTCAACAACGGGACGATGAGCCACTCGCTGGACTTCCACGCGGGCCTCGTCGCCCCCGACAACGTCATGCGCTCGATCGAACCTGGGCAGAGCCTCGAGTACACCTTCGTCGCGAAGAACGCTGGCATTTGGCTCTATCACTGCTCGACCGCCCCCATGTCGATGCACATCGCGAACGGCATGTTCGGGGCCGTCGTCATCGACCCGACCGACCTGGACAAGGTCGACCGCGAGTACGTCATGGTCGCCTCCGAGCTCTACCTGGGCGCGGACGGGCAGAGCGCTGACGCCTCGCTCCTGTCGGCCCTGCAGCCCAACGCGATGGCCTTCAACGGCGTGCCCTTCCAGTACAAGGCGCACCCGATCCAGATCAAGACCAACGAGCGCGTGCGCGTGTGGGTCATGGACGCGGGCCCGAACCTGGCGACCACCTTCCACGTCGTGGGCACCCAATTCGACACCGTGTGGCGCGAGGGCGCCTACGTGATCCGAGGCGGAGGGTCCGGCGGCGGCTGGGGCCAGGTCCTGTCTCTGGGCGCCGCCGAGGGCGGATTCGTCGAGTTCACGCCGCTCGAGGCCGGCCACTACGCATTCGTCAACCACGCGCTCTCCCTGGCGGAAAAGGGACAGCTCGGCGTCTTCGAGGTGACCGACTAGACCTTTGCCCGATACCCGCCACGGCCTCGTCCCCTGTCGACGAGGCCGTGGCTATTTTCGCGGTCTCCCCTCCCCTCGCGGAGGGGCCGAATGGTTACGTACGCCACATTTCGCTTGCCTTTCGGGACACTGCCCCGGTGATAGAATGGATGGATGCTCGGCACCTATCTCGACATTCTGCGTTACCGCCAGTCCTGGAAATTCTCCGCGGCCGCCCTTATTCTGCGCATGCCCATGTCGATGGTGGGACTGTCAACGATCCTCATGGTGCGCGCCGAGTACGGCAACTACACGCTCGCGGGCGCGGTCTCTGCCGTGAGCATCATCGTCATGGCGCTCTGCGCGCCCATCCTCGCGCGCCAGGTCGACCGCCACGGTCAGCTACGCGTCATGGGGCCCGCGTGGACGATCTCGGTCCTGTCGATGTCCGCGCTGGTCGCCGCCGTCTTCATGCACGCCCCGGCGTGGACGCTCTTCATTCCGGCCGCCCTCGCGGGTGCCACGTGGGGTGCACCCGGCGCACTCGTGCGCTCGCGCTGGTCGACGATCCTGCACAAGCCGGGCCAGCTGACGACCGCCTACGCCCTCGAGTCCGCGGTCGACGAGTTCGTCTACATCGTGGGCCCCGTGCTCTCCACGGTCCTGGGCACCGCCGTGCACCCGGCCACCGGCCTCATTATCTCAATCGCGAGCCTGGCGGTGGGCGGCGCTCTCTTCCTGTCGCGCCGCGACTCCGAACCCGCGATCATTCCCTACGACCCCAGCGCCCCGCGCGAGTCCGTCATCCGCAAACCCGTCGTCCTCGTCATGGCCGCGACCTACATCGGCATGGGCATGACGTTTGGCGCGATGGAAGTGTCGATGGTCAGCTTCACCGAGGAGCTGGGCACCCCCGCGCTCGGCGGCATCCTCCTCGCTCTCTTCTCCATCGGGTCGCTGACTGCCGCCCTCGTGTACGGCGCACGCACGTGGAGGCGCCCCACCTGGCAGCTCTTCGTGATCGGCGTGATCGCGATGGCGATCGGCATGAGCCTCTTCCCCCTGGCCTTCAACGTCTGGACGATGGCCATCGTCATCCTCATCACGGGCCTCACCTGCGCGCCCACAATGACGAACGTCAACGTCATCATCCAACAGTCCGTCTCGCCCGCGAAGCTCACCGAGGGCCTCACCTGGATGTCCACCTCGATCAGCCTGGGTGTCTCCCTGGGAACCGCGGTCGCGGGTCCCGCGATCGACGCTATCGGCGCGCGCGGCGGCCTGTTCACCATGGCCGGTGCGGGGTGGGCGATGGTCGTGCTCATGCTGATCGGCCTACCCGCGCTGCGTAAGAATACGGCCGCCCCGACGCCCGAGCTCCCCCTCGACTGAGGACACAATCCCCCTCGATTCTTGCGCCCACGCGGGCGCGAGGACCTATGATTGCCCTCATGCGCCTCCGACCGCCTCTCATCGACGACGAATCTCCTTCGCTCGCGCTCGCCCTGACGGCAGGCGTGGGTGAATTCGCCTCGTCTCTGCTGGTCGCGGCCATGTCTCAGGGCTGGTATTACCCGGGCGTCGTCGGATTCGGCGGCATCGGCTCTGAGCGCAGCGCCCGCATCCTCGGCCGCGTCCTCATGGCGCGCGGCGACGACGGCCGCTCCTGGCTGCAGAACCGGCGCGGATGGCGTCAGTTCTTCAACGCGCAGGTCCCCCGTCAGCCTGTGCTCATCACGGTCGGCAACGCGCGCCGACTCGCCTTCGCGGACCGCGGCGGATTCGTCGACATGACGGTGCTCGGCCACGGCCTGGAACCGGGATGGCACGACGCGACCATTCAGGTCCTGCACGCGGGCGACATCCGTGCGCTCGGCCTGTCCGAGGATACCGCCGCCAAGCTCGCAACCACCCTGCGCACGGCGACCCCGCTGCCCGCCCCGGCCTCGGCGATGTACGAGCGCCCCCGCAAGGGCCGTATCCGCGCCGGCCGACCCACTTCCGTACGCGTGCGCATCGTGTCGGATCATGAGCATTTCGGCGTGGTCTCCGACATCGACGACACCGTCATGGTGTCAATGCTGCCGCGCCTGATCACGGCCGCGAAACATGCCTTCCTGGACCGCGTATCCTCGCGCGAGGCCGTCACCGGCATGGCGCAGCTGCTGACGACGCTGACGACGTCATCGGCCTCGTCGGAGGGCGTGCCCGAGGGCACCCACTCCCCCATCATGTACCTGTCCACCGGCGCGTGGAACGTCGTGCCGACCGTACGTTCCTTCCTGGAGCGCTCCGGCTACCCGGCCGGCGGGTTCCTGATGACGGACTTCGGCCCGTCGAATACGGGCTGGTTCCGCTCGGGACCGGAGCACAAGCGCCGCGAGCTGCGCCGCCTGGCCCGCATGTTCCCGCACATGCGCTGGCTCCTCGTCGGCGACGACGGACAGCACGACCCGGAAATCTACGCGGAGTTCGCCCGCGAGTTCCCGCAGTGCGTCGCGGGCATCGCGATCCGTTCCCTGTCCGAGATCGAGCAGTTCATGGCGCACGGCAGCTTCGAGGCCATGGTGCCCGACGCCCTGTGGACCGTCCCCGAGTCCATCCCCGTCTGGTACGGCTCGGACGGCGAGGCGCTCCTGGAGAACATCCGAGGCCGTGGCACGGCCGGGCCGCTGACTGGCCGCTGAGCGGGCATTCCCGCCGGGGTGACGCTGCTTGTGGTCCCACAGGCCGCTCTCCCATCAATTTCGCATGCAATTCCCCTGAGTATATTTCAAGTGTTGAAGTCTGATCGTTGATATTCTGCGGTTTTTGAGTGTGCATCGATCCATGTCGTGGGGGAATTGCATGCGAAATTTGCCTGGGCTGGGTGCTGCTGTCGTTTGCGGGTACTGAGGCCGGGCCCCGGCACCGCGGCCAGGCCCTTCGGGCCGCCACTCCCTCCAGTGCCCTCCAGACCGGTGGCCGGTGGGGGTTTTGCACTACACGAAGCCTGCGGGCGGCGTGTCGCCGGCGTGTCGGACCCTCGTGTAGTGCAATTCCCCCCGTTTGGTGGCGGCGCGGCCGCCGTTTGAGGTGGTATGGCCGCCGAAGTGCAGACCCATTAGGTGAAAAGAGTCCAAAACCGACGGTTTTGGCTGAATGGGTCTGCGTTTTGGCGGATGTCGTGTCTGTCGTGGCGCGTTGGTCGCACGTGAACCCGCTATTGCGAGCGGCAACCCGCTATATCGCACGCAAACCCGCTATTGAGAACGTGGGCGGGGCTGCCCAGGCTCGTATTAGCGGGTTAACGTGCGCATGAGAGGGCCCACGTGCGCATTAGCGGGTTAAGGTGCGAATCAGCGGGTCCACGTGCGCGGCGAGGAACACAGGCAGCTAGCATGCCTCGGCGAACTGTGCCCTTGACGCTAAATGTCCACACCTGGCCAAGTGTTCGCCCGCACATCGGGCATGTGGGGGCATTCATACCCCCACACGATGAAATAATCATCTTCAATAATGATTTTCCCCTACCGCAAGCCGAAAAGTCACCCTTCCAGCAACACGTAGCGTCCAACAAGCCGCGAACAAAACGATGCTCATCGACATAAAAAGGCCGCCCACTTGGGGCGGCCTTTCCTCCTGTCTTAGTCCTGCTTCGTGCCCGACATCGGTCGGCACTTCGCGGGCTGCTCGATCGAGTCGTTGGACTTGAGGACTCGCTGCACATCCTCGGCGCTCATCGTGTCGTCGTAGAAGGTGCCGAGTTCGACCTTGACAGTGGCGTCCTCGGCGTCGCTGAGGCGCACGTGGGAGCCGGGGAAGAATCGGGCCACCGAATAGGCGGCGTCTACCGAGTCCGCGCCTGCCGTGATGCGTACCTTGCCGGTGTACTCGGTGTCCGAGTTCGCCGGTTCCTCAGTCTGGAAGCCGGCGGTTGAGAGCATATCCGTGGCCTTGGAGGCCAGGCCCTGGTGCTGAGTCGTGTTGATGACCGTGACGGTGACCTGCGAGGGCGCCACAGGCTTCGCGTCCGCCGTCGGACACGGGATGTCGCCGGTCTCGGCGTACTTGACCTTGACGGAGAAGTCGTTACCGAACGGGACGGGAACGATTCCTGTGAACACGAGGGCGGCCGCCACCGCGGCCACTATCATCGCGATGCCGATGACAGCGAACGTCGTGTTCTGGCGCTGCTGACGCTCGCGCAGGAAACGCTGACGCGGAGTGAGGGCAGGGCGGGGCGCGTTCGGAGTACTCACAGTATCCACCCTAGCTAATAGGGGCGGCCCGAGGCCAGACAACGCCCCGTCAGGCACATTACATCTCGCCCCCGCCTCCCCTCGGCGATACAGTAAGGTCACCCTGAGTAACGGGGAGATTCCACGCGCTACCACCCCTCGACGGGCACCAATGTGCGCAGAGCTCCCCGGCCTCGTTCACCCCCACCGAAAAGAGGACCGCGATGAGCTTCCTGGATTCCGACCTGCTCGCCCGCATCCACGAGCGCGCCGCCGACGCGGACGCCACCAACACCTACCCCGAGAAGGATCTGGAAGAGCTGCGCGAGGCCGGATACCTGTCGGCGTTCGTTCCCACCGAGTTCGGTGGCGCGGGCCTGAGCGTGACCGAGATCGCCGCCGAGCAGACGGCGCTGGCCAAGGCGGCTCCCGGCACGGCGCTGGGCATCAACATGCACCAGATCATCGTCGGGCTCGGCCGCTACCTTGTCGCCCACGGCAACGCGCGCGGCGAGCAGATCCTGCGCGACGCCGTCGCCGGCGAGGTCTTTGGCTTCGGCATCTCCGAGCCGGGCAACGACCTCGTGCTCTTCGGCTCGACGACGCGCGCGACCGCGACGGCAGACGGCGGATATTCCTTCGAGGGCACCAAGATCTTCACCTCCCTGTCCCCCGTGTGGACGCGCCTGCTCATCTTCGGGCGCGCAGAGAGCGATGAGGGCCCCAAGTCCGTGTTCGGCGTCGTCCACCGCGACGACGAAGGCTACTCGATCAAGGACGACTGGAACACGCTGGGCATGCGCGCCACCCAGTCAATGACGACCCTGCTCGAGGGCGTCACCGTGCCCGAGGAGCGCATCCTCACGATCACGGATCCGGGACCGAGCGCTGACCCGGTCATCTTCGGCATCTTCTCCCACTTCGAGATCCTGCTCGCCGCCACCTACCAGGGCGTCGGCGAGCGCGCGGTCGAAGTCGCCGCCGAGCACGTGGCGAAACGCCGCTCGGTGAAGAACCAGACGACCTACTCCAACGACCCCGACATTCGCTGGCGCATCGCCGAGGCCGCCCTCATCATGAACGCGGTTGGCCCGCAGATCCGCGAGCTTGCGCGCGACATCGACGAGGGCGTGGACCGCGGCCGCTCCTGGATGCCGCAGCTGTCCGCCGCGAAGAACGCGGCCGCCGAGGCCACGCTGCGAGCCGTTGAGCAGGCCATGCGCGCGTGCGGCGGCAGCGCCTACTACAACACGCACGAGCTCTCGCGCCTGTACCGGGACGCGCTCGCCGGCCTCTTCCAGCCCTCCGATCAGGAGTCCCTGCACGCCGCGTGGGCGAACCTGATCCTGGGGCCCATCGAAAAGGCTCAGTAGGCTTGCGCCAAGACAGGGGCGGGCCCGAGGAAATCATCGGGCCCGCCCCTTTTATGTGCGTGAGTTCAGTCGTTCCAGCTGAACTTCTGGGGGCCGATCTCGCCGGCCGTGCCGGTCATCCAGCCGCCGCGCGCCAGCGCGAAGGACTGGCCGGTCTTCGTGTTCCAGCAGCTGATGCCATCCTGCGTGGAGTGGCAGGCATAGTCACCCTTGGTCGCTGCGGCGCCGTATGCGAGGGCGTTGCCGCCGCCCGGCACCGCACTCTCACAGGACTGGCCCGCCTTGTCCTTCGAGGCGCTCAGGACGCCGACCTGGCTGCCGGAGCAGGAGGCGTAGCCGTCATCGGCCCAGTCGGATTCCTTGATGCCGCAGCTGACGCCGTCAGCGGTGAAGGAGCAGGTGATATTGCCGGACGGAGACGAGAAGGCGTCCACGGTGATCGCACCGGCGGGTGCCGGGTACTTGACGGGCTCCTCCGTGGTCGCGCTCGGCGAGGGCGTCGCGTGTGCCGGCGCCGAAGAGGACGTCGAGGGGGTCGCGTCCGAGCCCGTGGCCGGGCCCTCGTATCCGCGCGTGAAGACGTAGATGACGAAGCCGAGGAGGATGACGGCGATCAGGCCCAGGATGCCCAGGACGAGACCCATCATCGGGAAGCCGCGGCGTTCCTTCTCTTCCCGCGAGGCGACCTCCTGCGAGGCCGTGGGCTGCACCTGGTAGGAGGCGCCAGCACCCTGGTAGGCCTGCGGCGTGGACTGGGGCCGCGCGGGAGTGCCCGACGCGCTGGGGTAGGACGAGCCGGAGGATGCGCTCGGGTAGACGGCAGTCGCCTCGGGATCCTGTGTTCCCGTGCTGCCCATAATGGAATGACGCTGCACCTGGGCGACGACCTGCTCGCGAGCACCCACCTGCGGGACGGGAGCATTCGTGCCGACGACAGCCGAGTAGGGGGTGGTGCGCTCGACCTGCGAGTAAGAGTTCACGCCACCCTGGCCGAGCACGTACATGCCGGACTCGGAGGTGCGGATCGATGAGCCGGCGACCGCGCCGGACACGTCTCCGTGCATAACGAGGTAGCCGTTGGAGTCGATGTAGCCGTCATAGTCGTCGCGGGCCTCGAGGGCCGCGTTGACCTGCGGGTCGTTGAACTGATGCAACCAGTCGAGCAGACCGCGATAGGCGTGCGGGTGCGCGGCCACGGCCGGGCGCAGCTCGGGATAGCGGTACGCCAGCTGGCGCAGCGCTTCGGCGTCGGTCGACGGGTCCTGGGCAGCCGCCGCAGGATCGTCGAAATGCAGCTCTTCAGCCATCGAAACTCCAGACTTCACGGTCACGAGGTTGTTACACAATACCGCGATCAGTGGTCACAAGTGAAACCTTCACCATATTTTTTCCCAACATGCGGCGCTGTCACTTGACAAAAGCTCTATGAGCCCCCACGGAAGATAAATCTGTCAAAGCCCAGCATGTCGATGTCGCACGCGAGGGAGCGAACCTGATCATCCCACCCCGGCCTCGTCGCGGAAAAACCGTCGGGGGCACCCAGGTCACGGGCCTGCTGAAGGGCGAAGGTCCTCGCCCCCATCTCGCGCGCCCGCGCCGCCACCTCGAAGCCGTCTCCGGGACCGTCCGGGTAGACGGTCAGGCGCACCTCGTGGTCCACCTCGGGGTGGGCCAGGACGATGCCCAGCGACTCCCACGCCCGCTCGCGGCCTCGCCGCCGGAGAACACGACCCCGTCCAGGAGGCCACGCCTGCGCGCCAGCAGATCCTCCAGCGCGCTCCACGCGACCACACCCGGGATGCGCGGATCGATGATGGCACTGTTATGGCAGTACGGGCACACCCACGGGCACCCCTGCAAGAACAGGGACGCCGCGAACTTCCCCGGCCAGTCCACGGTCGACATCGGCACGAGGCCCGCGATCTGCAGGTCGTCCGGGGTCCACTCGCGCGCATCCCGCCCCCGGGCGAGGCCGGGGACGCCCAGGCTCAGCGTGCCCTCCCGGGTTGCCCCGGCCTCGTCGCCATGGGGACGGGCGCCCACGTCAGCGGCTCCCTGCGGGAGGGAAGGCGCTGACGAGCTCACCGTGCGCATCCGCAGCGCTCTCGGAGAACATCTGGCGCTCGTGGTACTCGCCCTTCTTGCCAATGTTGAAGGACTGAACCGGACGGAAGTAGCCCATGACGCGCGTCCACACCTCGCAGGCCTGCGGCTCCGCGTGGGGGTGGGCGGCCGCGCACTTCTCGCAGGTGAAGTGCTCGCCGGCCAGGTAGCCGTGGACCGGGCAGATCGAGAAGGTCGGCGTGATCGTGATGTAGGGGACCTTGAAGGCCGTCAGCGAGCGGCGCACCATCTCCTTGCAGCCCTCGCCCGAGGAGACGCGCTCACCCATGTACAGGTGCAGGACCGTGCCACCCGTGTACTTGCCCTGCAGGACCTCCTGATCCTCGAGGGCCTGGAACGGGTCGTCCGTGTAGCCCACGGGAAGCTGTGAGGAGTTCGTGTAGTAGGGCTCTTCGGGCGTGCCCGCCTGGATGATGTCGGCAAAGCGCTTACGGTCCTCCTTCGCGAAGCGGTAGGTCGTGCCCTCCGCAGGGGTCGCCTCCAGGTTGTACATGTGGCCGGTGGCCTCCTGGAGCTGGACCATGCGCTCGCGCACACGGTCCAGGATGCGCACGCACATGTCGAAGCCGCGCGGATCCGTCAGGTCGTAGGCGTCGTCGCTAAAGTTGCGCACCATCTCGTTCATGCCGTTGACGCCGATCGTCGAGAAGTGGTTATCGAGCGTGCCCAGGTAGCGCTGCGAGTAGGGGAAGAGCCCGTGGTCCATGTGGTACTGGATGGTCTCGCGCTTGATTTCAAGGGACTGCGAGGCCAGGTCGATGAGCTCATCCATGCGCGCGACGAGGCCCTCCTCGTCCCCCTTGTAGAGGTAGCCAAGGCGCGCCATGTTGAGGGTGACCACGCCGATCGAGCCGGTCAGCTCCGCCGATCCGAAGAGGCCATTGCCGCGCTTGAGGAGCTCGCGCAGGTCCAGCTGGAGGCGGCAGCACATCGAGCGGATCATGTGCGGGTCCAGGTCGGAGTTGATGAAGTTCTGGAAGTAGGGCAGGCCGTACTTCGCCGTCATATCAAAGAGCGCGTCGACATTCTCGCCCTCCCAGTCGAAGTCGGGCGTGATGTTGTAGGTCGGGATCGGGAACGTGAAGACACGCCCGTCCGCGTCGCCGCCCGTCATGACCTCGATGAACGCGCGGTTGATGAGGTTCATTTCCCGCTGCAGCTCGCCGTAGGTGAAGTCCACGACCTCGTCGCCGATGAGGGGATGCTCGTCGGCGAGGTCGTCCGGGCACGTCCAGTCGAAGGTCAGGTTCGTGAACGGGCACTGGCTGCCCCAGCGCGAGGGCACGTTCAGGTTGTAGATGAGCTCCTGCATGCACTGCACGACGTCCTCGTACTCCATGTCGTCCAGGCGCACGAAGGGGGCCATGTAGGTGTCGAAGGAGGAGAAGGCCTGGGCGCCCGCCCACTCGTTTTGGAGGGTGCCGAGGAAGTTGACGATCTGGCCGCAGGCCGAGGAGAAGTGCTTGGGCGGGGCCGAGGCGATCGCGCCACCAACACCGTTAAAACCCTCCTGGATGAGGCGCTTGAGGGACCATCCGGCGCAGTATCCGGCGAACATGTCGAGGTCGTGGATGTGGTAGTCGCCCTCGCGGTGCGGCGCGCCGATCTCGGGGGTGTAGACGTGTTCGAGCCAGTAGTTGGCGACGATCTTGCCCGCCGAGTTCAGGATGAGGCCGCCGAGCGAATACCCCTGGTTCGCGTTGGCGTTCACCCGCCAATCTGAGCGGTCGAGGTACTCCTGCACGGTTGCGATAGCGTCGACGTCGTAGCGGGGTGAGGCGGTCATGTTTCTTGTCCTGTCTTGATTCCGTTGTGTGCTGCGGGCTGCTAAGCCTGGGTGGTGGGAGGTTTGTGCGGTGTCGTGGGACTATGTGTGGTTGTGTCGCGGCGGGCGCCTCTGGCCCTGCGCTTCGGTGGGCGGCGGGCCACTGCTGGTTGGTCGCGTGATCGACACGTCGCGGTCGCTCTGCCCTCGTGGGGCGAGGCCGTGGCACTGTGGGTGGAGGTGGTTTCCCACGCCCGGCGTGAGGCTCCCCTAGATCTAGGGGAACGCGACCATCGATCACTAGATGTAGTGCTTGACGCGACTGATTACCACAATATCTAGTGTCATACGTGCGCCAGAAGCGCGACGCGCGCGGCGAGCAGTTCTGCTCATCACGCATGCCCTTTTTCGACATCCATCGGGGACTAACGTCCCGTTGCGGGCCGAGCGCGACCACCCACAACAACGACCTGCGGCAGCCCCACACACAGCGAGGCCGCGACCGGAGAACCCGGCCACGGCCTCGTCGATCGATGCGGATCAGATAAGGAAAGGCAGCTTCTTGACGAGCCCCAAGCCCTTCCACCACGAGCCCAGGCCGAGCGTATCGCCCGCGCTGGTCAGCGGGATCAGGATCAGAACGAGCGCGTAGACCAGGTGCTCGTTGACGACCGGGTTAAGGGAGCCCCACACCCACGGGGCGACCGCCGCGTACATGAAGCCCAGCATGACGACGCCCGCGATAGCCGCGAGGCGCGTGCCAATACCCAGCAGAAATGCCAGGCCGATACCCAGCAGGCCGAGCATGAACAGCCAATCCATCGCGGGCACGGCCAGCGACTCAAAGAAGGAGGCCAGGGGCTTGCCGGTCGTGGCGCCCGTCAGGTAGCTCTGCGCGGGCGTGCCACCGTTGATCCACGCACGCGACGGGCCCGTCGAATAGTGCAGGCCGAACGTCTTGTCCAGGAACGACCACAGGAAAATGAAGCCGACCGCGATGCGCAGCAGGGCCAGGACGAAGCGCGCGGGCTTGGAGGTGACGACGGCTGATGCAGGACGAGGCATGTCAGTTCTTTCGGGACGGATCTGCGGGTGGGGTGGGCGGCGGCTGGCTGCGGGTGATTGCCCGCAGGTGATTGCCCGCCGAGCGGGCGGCATGACGCCCGTGCTTCATTATCCACTGCACGAACGCCACAATGCCAGGGGCGTGTCACTGAGTGAGGCTCGCGGCGCGGATAACGCAAGCCGACAGCGAGCACGACAAGGACGACCGCGACAAAAGTCGCCCAGCACAGGGCTTCCAGCGGCATTTCCGCGAAAAAGTTCGCCCGGCGCGGTCCGTCCAGCGGCATTTCCGCGAAAAAGTTCGCCCAACGCGCCTGAAAACAGCGTTTTTCGGCCATTTTGGGCTTGCAGGGCGAACTTTTTCGCGCTCGCGCCCACACCAGGCCGCGCAGGGCAAACTTTTTCGCGCACATGGCGCAGCCACATGGCGACTTTGAAACCAACAACACCTCTGCGACCGCTGATGTAGGCCATCATGAAACCGCCATCACCTTTGCAAGCCCACAACACCCGGAATAACAGCATTTTCCCCACGCAAAGGCGATGTCGGTTTCACTTGAGGCTCAGCCTGCGCGAGCAAAGGTGCCAGCGGTTTCACCCCGGCAACGCGTTGCCCCGAAGAGGCAAGCAATGCACCAGTTAACACACCATTGCACTAGCTACTAAGCAGTGCATTACCAGCCCAAGTAGTGCAATGCCCCCGCAGCTAGTGCATTCCTCCTGAGGAACAAGCACGATCGCGGAGATGAGCCTCCGCCCCACAATTCCGCAGGATTCCAACGATCAGGCTTCACACCATGACACACACCAGAGGGAATTACATGCGAAACTGCTGGACCAGCAGGGACAGCTCCACAGAAATCTCGCACGTAATTCGATTGGACGAAGTTTCAACAAACTCTAAAAACGTTGCAATTGCAACGATCTGAATTCAATGTTTGAAATAGTCGCGGGGGAATTACGTGCGAAATTGCTGGAGCTGCGGGCCTGGCCGGGCTTCGAGACCACGCATCCAGCCACACGTCAGCACACCAGGCACCACAGGTGTGAAGGGCGCCGGAGGGACCGGAGGGCACGGGCGGGCTTCGAGGCGCGGCGCCGAACGAAGTGAGGCCCTAGCCTCGCGGGC
>PPYE01357549.1_pt1 | contig 35374 bp, 32 predicted proteins | sample 1559881 | NCBI WGS metagenome assembly PPYE01 (sample SAMN08240022, study PRJNA423297) | Human gut metagenome, whole genome shotgun sequencing project.
ATTTAGAATAATATATATATCTTCATATTTTTTAGTTTTATTAAACCAAGACATATTTATCCCATCTTTAGGATATCCAATTTCAATCGCAAAATCTCTATGCTCTTTCATGTACTTATTATAGGATTCAACAATCTTTTTCGTTTCCGGTCCTGGATATAAATATATCTTACACGTCTCTGGATTTTCATTTACATCATTTGCAACACATATTAGTCCAAATTCATCAACAATCCAACCAATGTGATTGGCAAATTCACTCACCGATATTGTTTCCGCTGTTTCTAATTTACTCTCACTATTATCACAAATATCACAAACTGACGATATAATCCCAGACCCCGGGATTTTACCAATTAGCGAAGATGTTATCTGATTTACTACACTATCCGACAGCGTACCAAGCATATTTGTATTTTTATCAACTCCTGCATTTGCCCTTATGTACTTTATCCCTTTGTTCGCAAGATCATCCTGTCCTCCCTGATCAAATCCAGCAAATGAAGTGGTCATTACTTTTTTATTGTTGACTTCTCCTTCTATTATTGTTGGCTGTGAAAAATATGGATAATACACAGCAGTCAAATCTCCGGCTTTATTATTTTTAATATCAATAAGATTAGAATTTAACTCTTTTATAGTACCATCCAGCTTTATTTCTCTTACCATAACCAGGTCTTTATTTTTACCAAACTCTTTAAAAAAAGTATTATACTGTGCTGCTGTAGAAATCCATCTATTTCTTTCATCACTTTCTGATGTATATCCTATTGCAATCCATATTTGTGTAACCCTGTTTATAGCTGCAGATAACCCATTATATTTTTTATTTAAAGAGTACCAATACTTTTCTGTCTTTCCTTCAATACCATTATCAAAAACAACAGGATTTCTTTCTCCGTTCTTTGGTTTCTTAATCGTATAGCAATCTACCAGAATTTCCTCTAAAATGTCGGCATCACCATTTTTAATAATATATTCCGCAATCATATTGTATTCTTCATCTGATATGTCATCGGCATCTTTATCTAATATATTTTTCCAATTTACTCCTATTATATTCTCTGTTTCCTTTGGAAGCGAATTTATAAATCCATCTTTTGAAAAGTTATTCTCAAAATTCACATCTGAAATTGACTCTTTTAATTTATTAATTATAGTATCAAAATCTGTCATCCTATCATTAAAATCTCTAAATATTGTTGCATAAGTTTCATCAACATTAATTACATCCCTAAAAATATCATCAATCTTTTTTGCTGTATAATTCTCAAAATCTGATATATCTCTTAGATAGCTTTGAAAATTTGACAAATCATCTTCAAGTTCAAGCGAATTAAAAAAATTCGATATATTTAATGGTATATCGCTAAAAAAATCCAGTATCTCACCATCATCTGAAACTCCTGACTGCAACGCATCATAAGCCTCCTGTGTAAATTTTCTTATTCGTCCCATTTTATTTTACTTCTCCTTTTATCTGTTCAGCACATCTCTGGTCTGTATCTTCAAAATTACCATTTATTTTTACGATAAAATCAGCCGTTGCCTGTATAAGACCTTGTAAATCCGTCTTTACATTTTCAATTATCTTTTCTCCCTCTTGTATGGCAGTGTAGGCCATGCCTTCATCACCTTCCTGCTTACTTTTTGAAATATTAACTTCATTTATTTCATTTATCAATTCCTGTAAGTCGTTAACAGCTTCATCAATACCATTTCTATCAATTTGTAAAACATTGCTCATAACATATTCTCCTTAGTAAATTTCTCTGTCTGCCTCATCAATATCCTGTATAAATTTTTGCATATTGCTTTTATTGTTATCGCACAAAACTCCTGCTGTCTTAAATAGTAACATGCTTGCAGTGTCCGCAAAACTATATAATTTTTCGGCAGTAAGTCCTTTCATACTTCCATCATCTATAATCCCTTTTAATATTCCGATATATTTAATAATAATATCATCTATCTGTTTTCCCACCTCCATATATGCCTGTGAATACTCTCCTATATAATTATCATCAATAATAATTATATTTCTACTTCCCAAAGGATTCATAACTGCCACTATCCCAACCTCCTCAGTTCATACTTTAAGATTTGTCTTTTATACATTATTGAAGAAATCATGTCATATTTTTCTTCTAACATATTTTCATTATTAAGAATCTCTTTGTCCATCTGTTTCATCATATTCAATAATCTATTACTGTTAACATTATAACAATTGCCAGATACTCGATCGCTCATTCTTCCTACATATCTTTCAACTAGCTTAACATTCTGTATTAAACATGACATATTCTCTAATTTTATCTTTTTTTTCTGCCTTTTGATTTCATACTTATCGCATTCACTCTCAAAACGTTTTTGCGTGCACTTTTGATTTTTTATGATTTCTTCAAGATTTTCAGCCTGTGATCTGAGTTTAACTATATCATTGTCACAGGCAATTATACTTTTTCTTATTTCTTCTTTTCTTTTTTGTTCCATAACCTCTCTCCCTTTCGCGCAAATTCATACATAATATATATGTTATCATTTGTATTGTTTAATTACAATAATACAATTTTACCATTTTCATCAACTTATTTTGTCCGATTTTCTTTCAGCTTTCTGCACTCCTTTTCTCTTGCAAATACAGGCCGCCTCCATAGTCTGCGAAGCGGAAATCGTATGATACTGTCCTTTTCATCCTCGCCGCCTGTCAGCTCGCTGCCCACAAATGGCATCATGTATGGGTAACCACAGCTTTTAAGCTTTGCGAGATGCAAAAGTATCACCATCAGACTTATTAAAAATCCAAAATATCCAAGCCATGCCGACATCATTATTACAGCGAATTTGAGTATCCTAAATGAAAATGCAAACTCTTCACTCGGTATGGCAAACGAACAGAGTGCGGTGAATGCAACAAGAATGACCACTATAGGGCTTACTAAATTTGCATCCACTGCTGCCTGTCCGATTATGAGGCCTCCGACTATGCCTATCGTGTTTCCCATTGCTCCGGGAAGTCTTATGCCGGCTTCGCGAAGCAGCTCAAAGGACAGCTCCATCATTAGTACCTCTATGAGCTGCGGAAACGGGCAGCCGAGTCTTGCTTCATAAAATGCCAGTATGAGTGGTGTCGGCAGTATCTGTGTATGAAAATTTGTGACCGCCAGATAAAGCCCCGGCAATGTAAATGACATAAAGGCAGCCACGTACCTTATCAGCCTGGCAAAGCTTGCCGCTATCGTTCTGTTATAGTAATCATCTGCGGTTTTTAAAAAATTGTTCATGGTGGTTGGCAGTATTATCGCTATCGGTGAATTATCGCACAGCACCACCACCCGCCCTTCTAGGAGCGCATTTACCGCCACATCCGGCCGCTTTGTGGTCTGAAGCTGTGGAAACGGTGAATACCATTTCACCTCGGCAAACTGTTCAATGACTCCCGAATCTCCCACATGGTCTATCACATAGCTGTCCAGATTCCTTTCCACATCCTCTACAAGCCCCGGTTTTACAAGGTCTCTCACATATAGTATGTCCACATTGCTGTGTCCTCGAAGTCCCTTTTTCACCTCTTTACACTTCAAGCGTGTACTCCTTAGCCTGCGCCTGATAAGTGCTGTATTTATCTTTATGGAATCAGCAAAGCCCTCATTGGAGCCTCTTATGACCTTTTCAGAATCAATCTCCTGAATCGACAGGGCAGGATATCCCTTATCAGGAAGCTTGAAGGCATCCGGATAACCATCCACAAAAAAAATCACGTCTCCTGTCAGCATCATCTGGGCCGCCTCATTAACCGTGTGCAGATGTGCAAATTCAGATAGAGCTGCCTGATTTTTGTCAAGTACTTCCTTAACCTGATCCCGGTCTATCCCTTCAAGGTATGAGGTAAATCGTCCAAACGCACTGTTATTGATACCGGAGCCCGCACATGTCACCTCAATATAAGCAACAAAACACTTTATTGAGGCATCACGCCCCAGATACATCTCCTGCATCTTGATATCAGAGCAGTCAGAATATATCTGCCTGAAGCTTTTTATGTTCTCATCTATGTTTGTGGTCATCTTTAACTCTCCTATATCCTGTCACGTTCTAAATCCCTGATATAGTATGACCATACAAGCTCGCAAATATCCTTGATTACTTATTTTTTGCTATTATCTAAGCCACTAACTAAGCCACTAAAAAAAGGCCGCCGTTCACACGTCAGTGCAACCGGCAGCCCCTGGTTTTGTTATATTATTTTGTATTTTATTATCTTTGTCTGCTATAATCTTGTTATATTTCTGTTTTATTTCTTCTCTTCATCCTGCTTTTGTATCACAGCCTTCACAGCAACCGCCTGATTGGCCACATGCGTATGCATTTCTGTAGTCACAAGCTCCATATTTCTTGCCTCAAGCGCCCTGTAGATGGCATCATGCTCCTTCACAAGCATCGGATAATTCTTTGGGTCCTTCAAATACTCCACTCTGTAGCGGTACATCTGCTCGCGGATATTGTTCATCATAGATACAAGCTTCGCATTACTGGTTGCCTCATAGATAGCATCGTGAAACTTCACATCCTCCTCAGCTATCTTTTTCACATCTCCTGAGTCCATGCTCCTCTTGAACTCGTCCTTTATGGTTTTTAGATTCGCAAGCTGCTCATCACTGATTTTCTTACAGGCTATTTTGGCTGCAAGCTCATCAAGAGCCTCTCTCACCTCAAGCACATCCTCCATATCCTTGAGAGTCATCTTGGCAACCTCTGCGCCCTTTCTCGGCATTGTGACTGCAAGCCCCTCCTGCTCAAGCATTCTGATTGCTTCACGTATAGGTGTACGGCTGACTCCAAGCTTTGACGCAAGCTGCAGCTCCATAAGTCTCTCTCCCGGCTTGAGCTCGCCCTTTAAAATTGCCTCACGAAGTGTATTAAACACCACATCACGCAGTGGCAGATATGCATCCATATTTAAAGTTAAATTATCAGTCATCAAACTTCTCCTATCTCTTGTATTATCATTCTCACATATAAGAAAAAAGTAACTATAAAGCACCCGCTGTGCTATCCGGATATCACGTTATTTGCGATTATTGTATACAGATGTCAGATACACCTGTCTGGCAAGATGTGAGCTTCTCATGGCTTTGTACGCTTTCTTTGCAGTATCTTCATCGTCAAACAGACCAAAAACCGTCGGACCACTACCGCTCATCATGGCTCCTACCGCGCCATTTGAAAGCATATGCTTCTTTATCTCGTCTATCACCGGATAGTTTGGTATGGTCACGGTCTCTAAGACATTTCCCATATGTGCTGCGATATCATGCAGATTCTTAGCCTTTATATCATCTATCAGGCGGTCTATATCCGGATGAATAGTCGTATCATCAAGCTTCAGATTCTGGTACACAAATTTTGTGGATACCGAGATGGACGGCTTTGCAATAAGCACCGGACACTTTACCATTGGAGGAAGAGGACTAAGCGCCTCTCCTATGCCCTCGGCCAGCGCCGTGCCTCTCATAATACAGTATGGTACATCCGCCCCTATCTGCACACCTCTTTCCATAAGCTCTCTCTTTGTCAGTCCCAGTGAAAAAAGCCTGTTTACACCTATAAGCATAGCCGCCGCATCAGTACTGCCCCCCGCCATCCCTGCTGCAACAGGAATACGCTTGTCCAGCTTCACTGATACACCGTCAGTTATAGAAAACTCATCCATCAGAAGCTTTGCAGCCTTGTATATGAGATTGTTCTCGTTTACAGGGAGAAAAGACAGATTGGTCTGTATCTGTATGCCAGGCTCCTTTGTCCTTTTGATATCAAGCCTGTCATACAGATGAATGGTCTGCATAATCATACGGACCTCATGATATCCGTCCTCTCTGCGCCTCACAACATCGAGCCCCAGATTAATCTTGGCTAATGCTTTTAATGAAATATCGTTATTACTACCCATATTGTATTACCTCTGTTTTTTGTATACAAGGATTATAACACACCCTGCCAAAAAGAGCAAATTTAAATATTCTCATTTAATTGTTCATTTTCATTACTTTTCAGATTTTCCACGTATCGCACAAAAAACTATGTTCACATAGTACATGTTTACTAGATTTAAAAAGTAACCCTCTAACGCACAACAACAAAAAGCCTCACAGCATATCCATAATGCTTGTGGGGCTTTTTGTTAAAAAGTTTTTCTAAACTCGTATGTACAATTTTTCTATTTCTTTTCCAATATAAATTTGCTAATCAGCTCGTTCATTGTCTCCGCCTGTGCTGAAAGCTCCTCACTTGTTGCTGATGTTTCCTCTGCATTTGCTGAGTTTGACTGTACAACATCTGATATCTGATTAATGCCAGCCTCTGCCTGCTCCATAGCCTTTGCCTGCTCCTCTGCAATCTCGCTGAGTTTTTGAGAAGAATCTGCAACTTCCTTCATACCATTGATAACCTTTGCAATAGAAGTACTTACGCGCTCTGCAGCTTCATTACCCTCGTTAGATACCGCAATGGCACTCTCTATAAGCTGACGTGTGTCAACTGCAGCCTTGGCACTCTGCTCTGAAAGACTTCTGATTTGTCCCGCAACAACTGCGAATCCTTTACCTGCCTCACCTGCACGCGCTGCCTCGATAGCTGCATTGAGTGAAAGAAGGTTTGTCTGACTGGCAATATCCTCAATCTCAGAAATGATATTCTCAATCTGCTTAGATGTATCATTGATGCGTCCGATAACATCAACCATGCCCAGCATCTCTGTATGGCTGTGATCTGCTTCCTCAGCATACTCCTGTGCAATCCTGTATGTATCATTGAGCTTCTCAGATGTTTTCTCAACACCGCCTGTGATATCTGCAAATGTAGCCTGAAGCTCCTCAATGGCTGCTGACTGGTCCATAGCACCTTCTGCCATTTCCTGTGATGCCTGAGCAAGGTTGTTAGAACCTGCTGTAACAAGTGATGATATCTCGTTGATATGTGACATAACATCATTCATCTGTGTCTTCATCTGACGCATTGCCATGAGAAGTCCAATAAAATCTCCGGTATATTTATCTTCCATGTCTGATGAAACTGTATAATCTCCTTCTGCCATCTTTCCAAGAAGCTTGTCAGAGTCAGATATGATAGTCTTAAGGTCTGCTGCCATGTTTTTCGCAACCCCTACCATATCAGCAATTTCATCTTGTGAATCAACTGCCGGGAATGGAGCCTCAAGATCACCCTGTGCAAATGTACGTAATCTCTGTTTTAACTCATCGAGTGGTTTAGAAATACCAACTGCAACTTCGTCCCCGATTTTCATCGAGATAAAATATGAACTGACAATGATAACAATAACAATACCAAATACGGCATATGATACTAATGATAATCTCTTGCTTAAATTATCTCCATCTGTTACCTTTGTATCCATAAGGGCAACAAGCTGCTGATATATATCATCATATGCAGGTGCAAGCTCTGCTACTGCTCTCTCCTCGGCCTCCTTCTGTGTCTCAGGATCTGTAGCATTCCTACCTAACTGTCCGATTTCATCATCGAGACTCCAGTATGAATCGAGCTTACTGTTTATATCATCATATATATCCTGCTCCTCACCTGTCTTTATAGAGCTTTGCAGCTCTTTCCAGTATTTTTGAAATGATTCCTTTTTAGAATCATGTGTATCAGAGATCTTACTTAATGTGTCAGAAGCTGTATAACCGATAAGAGCTCGTGTAGCGCTTCGTGTCTCTGAGAAGGTTACCATAACCTTTCCTATATCTCCCTGTGAAAATCCGTAAAAGGTTAGTGCGCTGGAATATCTCATTGATACAAGAATCATAAGAATACCCGCGATAACCCCCGATGCCGATGCTACAAATGTAGTCAGTCTGAAGCCTTTCTTTAAACGATTTTTGATGCTAAGTGCTTTCCACTTTGACATGTCTAATTTCATGATATTTCCTCCACATGAATAATGATACTTATATACTATTCTTCTATTATACACCTCTCAAAAAATTATACAAGCACTAAAAAGGTGACTGCACGCTGCGTGCAGCCCCCTTTTCATAATTCATAAATCAGATTTCTTATATAATATTCGTTCCATCACGACACTTTTACATACACATCCGGCTTCTAGCCCTGTACCTGTGTGTCCTCTGTGCCATTCTTCCAGTCATCAAACTTCTTGACTACGGCATCATAAGTATCCTGGCAAATTGATGGCAGCTTGTCTCCCCAGGCTCCTGTTGCCTGTGAAAAGCCTTTCTTGAATGCATTCAAAAGCTCATCAGCCTTGTCCTTGTCGCCTCCCGACAGTGCCTTTGCAAAGTCAAGAATACGGTCTGAGGTCTTCTCAACTCCCCAGTATCCATCCTCTGCGATGTCCTTTTTGGCCTGCGCTATTGTGTCTGCATCTACAGTCAGATTCTCAAACAGACTCTTTAAGCCCTGTGACTTGTCCCAGGTTGAAGCCTGTCCCGTCATGGACTTTCTGACGATCTCGATAAGCTGCTGCTGTCTGGCGTTGGCATCATCCTTAAGTGCCTGTACCAGTGCATCTCTGTCTGCCTTGCTCATCTTCTGGTTTACTGTGCTCTTTGCAGTATCCTTTGAATCATCCTTGCTGTCTGATTTCTCATATACAGCTGCCTCCTCGCTGAAGCCTGCAGTCTTTGCATCCGACTTATCCGTCTTTGCATCCTGCTTCTTTGAAGCGGTATTAGTATTCTTTGTCTGCGCCTCGTCCTTTGCTGTGACACTCTGCGCCGCTACTGCTGAAACTACACTTGAAATAGCATCTAACATCTCTCATCCCTCCCTGGTAATGTGCGTGCGGGAATCCTTTCCCGCTATACTATTATCAACCTGTATAGCGTCTGATATAGCTAAACAGTCTTTCTCTTATATTGTGTATCGGCTGTTTTGCGTCTGTTGCTTATAGCTTTAGCCGTTATTTTTTCAGCTTTCTGCCAAATATAAATGTCGAAAAATATATTACCGATGCGATAATCACTATCATCGGACCTGTTGCCACATTGGTGTAGTATGACACTGCGAGGCCGACTATACCGGAAAATACTGAAAATATCACTGAAAAGAAATGATACTCACGCATATTTTCCGAAATATTCCTTGATGAAGCCGCCGGTAATATAAGCAGAGCATTTATGATAAGTATGCCTATCCACTTGATGGATAGCATAACTATGAGTGCTACAAGCACCGCAAACAGATTATCCAGAAGACGCACATGGATACCCTTGCTTTTTGCCACGCTCCTGTGTATACATATGGCGTTGAGCTTATTGAAGCAAAGCACCCAGAACACTATAGTGACCACAAAAATCACAATTAGATAAACTATCTCAGTCTTTGTGATGCTTAGCACATCGCCCACCAGTATACTTGAGTATTTGCTGAAATTGCCGCCCTTTGACAGTATCGCAAGACCTATCGCCACAGAGCACGATGAAAATACCGATATAATGGTATCTGTCGATGCAGTGTTCAGACTGCCTATCTTATTTAAAAGAAGTGCAAACACTATCGCAAATATCACCATGGCAAGCGAGGTGTCTGCCATGCCGCATACCACTCCGACAGCGATTCCTGTAAGTGCTGAATGTCCGAGTGCATCTGAAAAGTATGCCATCTTTTTGTTTACAATCATGGTTCCCATTATGCCAAAAAGCGGTGTGATGATGAGCACAGCGATAAGGGCATTTCTCATAAAATCATATTGAAGCCAGGAGGTTATATTCATTTGTGTTCCTCCTCTCTCACCCAGGATTCCTCTCCTGTGTAAAAAATTCTCTCAAATTCCTTGCTCTTGAAGACTTCCTTCACAGTTCCCTGCTTTGCTACTGTCTTATCAAGCAGCACAACATGGTCTGCGTACTTTGCCACATAGTCCAAATCGTGCGATATCAGTATGATTGCAAGGTCATAGTGAGTCTTTAAATAATCCATGGTCTTATAGAAAAGCTCCATGCCGTTTTGGTCTATTCCGGACACCGGCTCATCCAACAGCAGCAAGTTCGGCTCGTCCATGATTGCCATGGAAAGAAGCACTCTCTGCAGCTGTCCTCCCGAGAGGTTGCACACCTGCTTGTCGATGAGCTCCTCAGCCTCAAATACCTCGAGTGTCTCCCTTATCTTTGCCTCTATCTTTTTGCTCTTTGGCAGAAAAACAGGATAATTGTACTGATAGCTTGCTATTAGGTCATACACGCTGACCGGTGTATTTTTCTCGATATTGACAGACTGCGGCACATAGCCGATTTTAAGCTTAGCCATATGTCCGTCCTTAGTATCCTTGAACTCAATCGTACCGGTGTGAGGTATCTCGCCGAGTATCGCCTTTATGAGTGTAGATTTTCCGGCACCGTTCTGGCCTATTATGACATTGAAGGAGCCGCAATGTATGTGCATATTTACATCCTCAAGCACTGTCTGCTCTCCAAAGCTCACTCCAAGGTTATTTATTTTTATGCAATGAAAGCCACATGGCTGTATTATTTTCCGCATATTTTCTCCAATTTTATTTAGTAAATGCCTCTTTGATAAGCTCTATATTGTGCTCCATACCATCAAGATAGCTGTCCTTGTCGTACTCTCCCCTGTTGAGAGGGTCGATATAAATCACATGCACATCTGTCTCACGCGATACGGTATCTCCCATGCTCTTTCCGTAGAGCTCCTCAGCTAGTATTACCGACACTCCATCATCCTTTATGGCACCTATTACCTGTTTTATCTCACCTGCGCTGACTGAGCGCTCCTCGTCAAGGTCTAACAGATAGCATGCATTCATTGAAAAATCATCCGCTACATACGCATAGGCCTCATGGAATATGATGATATTCTGTCCATTGGTAAGACTCTTTAGGCTATTTATCTTTTCTTCAAGCACTGCAAGCTTTGCATCATATGCTTTTGCATTTGCATAATATTCATCAGCATGCTTTGCATCCTTTTCGGCAAGCCGGGATGCGATTGTCTGAACCATGGTGCGGTAACGCGGCACGCTCATCCATGCATGGGCATTCTCATCACCATGGTCATGATCGTGCGCGCTATCTGATTCTGCGTCTGCTTCGTGGTCATGGTCGTGGTCACTGTCCGATTCTGTGTCTGCCTCGTGATCATGATCGTGGTCACTGTCCGATTCTGTGTCTGCTTCGTGGTCATGGTCGTGGTCACTGTCTGCATCATCCTCAGAAAGAAGTGCCACATCCTCACAGGCCTCAACCACATCAAGCTTCGGATACGCTTTTGCCACATCAGACATAAACGACTCTATACCGCCTCCGTTTATTACAAAAACATCGGCTGTGGATAAAAGCTTCATATCCTCCGGTGTTAGCTGAAAATCGTGCAGACAACCGGTCTGTGGCTCGCTTAAGTTTTCAAGTCTCACGCCTTCCACTCCGTCTACTATATTTAAAGCTGCAATATACATTGGATAGAAGGATGTCACGACTGTAAGTATATCGTCAGCTTCGTCAGTATTTTTTGTATTGCCCGAAGAATTTGATACTCCACCGGCAGCGCCTTTCATACCTGCTGTGTGCTCATATGCCATTACCGCAAGCGTACACACTATCAATATACACAAAAACATAATGCCTACAAATTTGCATTTATTCTTCATATATTAAATATTCGCCTTTCTTTCTATAACTTTATTTCTTTTTATGATTATTAACGCTTTTTTTGCTCTTGGCCTTATCTCTGCGTTCTTTAGTCTTTTTGGCAACCGGCTTTCCGGTCTTCTTCCAGCGCTCCTTTTTGTGCGGTTTTGATGCAGCGGCTCTTTTTGCAGCTGATTTTGCCTCGCGCTTTGCTTCTTCCTCCTGTTTCATGGCAAGAAGCGTCTCCTCGTCAAACACGAGTGAATCTATGAGATTCCAGATTTCGTCCCTGCCTTCCTTTGACATGGACGAAAACGGTATAACTACCGTGCCCGGCTTCACATGAAGCACATCCTTGATAGTCTTTATGTGTGCGGCAATCTGGCTTTTTTTCAATTTATCAGATTTGGTTGCAATGATAATCGGTGCAAAGCCCTGGTTTACCATCCAGTCATACATCATGATATCATTGTCCGATGGCTCATGCCTTATATCTATTAAAAGAAACACTGCCTGAAGCTTTTTGGAGGTGTGAAGATAGTTTTCTATCATCTGTCCCCATTTAGCTTTTATCTCGATATTGGCATTGGCATAGCCATAGCCCGGCAGATCGACCAGATACATGGCGTCATTGACGTTATAAAAATTGATGGTCTGTGTCTTGCCGGGCTGTGAAGAGATCCTGGCAAGTGACTTTCTGTTCATGAGTGCGTTGATCAGTGACGACTTGCCTACATTTGACTTGCCGGCGAATGCCACCTCATTATACTCATTGTCAGGGATTGTGCTTGTAATTCCGCAAACTGTCTCTAAATTAACACTTTTAATTACCATAATCTCTTCCTCATTCTTATTTTACAAATGCTATCTTCTCCACCTGTGAAAATCTCTCCACCGGCACGATTTCCATGCCGTCTGTTATTTCTTTTGAAATCTCCTCCAGGTCCTTTTCATTATCCTTTGGAATACATACTGTTTTTATTCCGATTACTTTGGCTGCAAGCAGCTTTTCCTTGAGTCCTCCTATCGGAAGCACCCTGCCGCGTAGTGTTATCTCGCCCGTCATGGCTACATCTGCCCTGACAGCTCTGTCTGTAATAGCCGAGAGCATGGCTGTCGCCATAGTGATACCCGCAGATGGTCCGTCCTTTGGCACTGCGCCCTCCGGGATATGTATATGGATATCATGCTTCGTGTAAAACTCTGCATCAATGCCATATCCTTCGCTTATTGAGCGCACATAGCTAAGTGCCGCCTGTGCCGACTCCTTCATCACGTCGCCTAGCTTACCGGTGAGCACGAGCTCACCCTTGCCCGGCAGCACATTCACCTCAACCTCGAGTGTGACTCCGCCCACGCTGGTCCATGCGAGTCCTCTTACGATTCCCACCTCAGCGTGATCATTTTTCTTCTCCGGACTGTACTTCGGATTGCCCAGATACGTCTTAAGATTGGTCTTTGTAACCTTTACAGCAGCTTCGCTGTCCTTGAAGATTTCCCTGGCAGCCTTGCGGCACAGCTTGCCGATAGTCCTCTCAAGGCTTCTGACTCCGGCCTCTCTGGTGTACAGCCTGATGATATCCTTTAAAGCACCATCTGTTATCGTAAGCTGTTCCTTTTTAATTCCGTTTTTGCTCTTTTGCTTCTCAATTAGGTGTTCCTTTGCTATGTGAAATTTCTCATTTTCAGTGTAGCTTGACACCTCAATAAGCTCCATCCTGTCAAGAAGCGGCTTTGGAATGCCTGAAACCTCATTTGCCGTTGCAATAAAAAGCACCTCCGACAAATCCACAGGCATCTCAATGTAATGATCCCTGAATCTGCAGTTCTGCTCACTGTCAAGCACCTCGAGAAGAGCGGCTGATGTGTCACCCTTGTAGTCACTTGACACCTTATCTATCTCATCCAACAGCATGAGAGGATTTGAAACGCCTGCCTGTCTTAAGCCATTTACTATACGGCCCGGCATAGCACCGATATATGTCTTTCTGTGTCCACGGATTTCTGCCTCATCACGCACACCACCAAGAGAAATACGCACATATTTCTTCTCCAGTGCAGACGCAATTGAACGGGCTATGCTTGTCTTTCCTGTTCCCGGAGGACCTACAAGACAAATTATAGGACTCTCTCCCTTGCTTGTCAGATTTCTGACTGCCAGAAACTCAAGTATTCTCTCCTTAACATCCTTTAATCCGTAGTGATCATCATCGAGCACCTGTGCTGCATGGTCAAGATCCTTGTTGTCCACAGACATCTTGTTCCACGGAAGCTCAAGTACAGTCTCTATATAGCCTCTCTCAACTGTGCTCTCTGATGAGCTGCTGCTCATATTTCTAAAGCGCTTTATCTCTTTTTTCGTCTTTTCCTTTACGTAGTCAGGCGCATCTAACTCAGATAGCTTTTTCTCATATTCATCAGCCTCCGAGTCAGCATTCTCGCCCAGCTCCTCACGTATCACACCAAGCTGTTCACGAAGCACATACTCCTTCTGATGCTTGTCCACACGAACCTTTACTTTTTTCTGAAGCTCATTCTTTATGGAAATAACCTCCACTTGGGAGAGAAGTAATGATACTATAACCTGATATCTGTCATTGATATCCTCAGCCTCAAGCACCTGCTGCTTAAGCTCATATGACACCGGCAGATTGTTGGTTACATAATCAATGAGCTTTTCAAGATCCTCATACTGATCTATCTGTCTGATAAGCTCCTTGCTGATTTTGCCGACGACTGCCGCATATCTGTGAAAAGCCTCTCTGACTCCGAGAAGCATGGCTTCCCTGAGATCCTCCGGCAGGCTGTCTGCATTACTATCACAATAACAGATTTCTGCCTCAAGGTACTTCTCATTACCGGTAAAGCCAAGCAATGCTGCCCGGCTTATTCCATCTACAAGTATTCTCACAACATCATTCTGTAATCTGACAACCTGCTTTATATCAGCAACAATACCCATCTGATAGAGGTCTTCCTGAGTCGGGTCCTCACTGTCCACATTCCTTTGTGTGACAAGATAAATCTTTTGATCCTGCTCCATAGCCTCCTCGACAGCACGAAGAGAGCGCTCTCTGCTGATGTCGAAATGGGCAATCATCCCCGGCAGAATAGTAAGCCCTCTCAGCGCTACTGCAGGCATATTCATAATCTGTTCTTCCACTTATATCTCCTGTATTATTGCACAGCCTGGCATAAAAACCGCTGTGCAATTTATATTATCCGATGCTGTATCTTTTGTAAAATACCGCCATGTACTTACGATGCCGCTTTTTCCTCGATATATGCCTCCGGCACACACTCACCATCTAGCTTTAAGTTTTCCTCAACTGTATCCTTGTCGATTACGCACTTGCTGATGCTCTTGTCTGATGGTATACGATACATAAGGTCAAGCATAACAGCCTCCATGATGGCTCGCAGTCCTCTGGCTCCTGTCTTTCTCTCAAGTGCCTTGTCAGCGATGGCATTTACTGCATCGTCTGTGAACTCAAGACCTACTCCGTCAAGCTCAAAAAGCTTGGTGTACTGCTTGATAAGCGAGTTCTTAGGCTCCTTAAGTATACGGATAAGTGCATCCCTGTCGAGTGCCTCGAGAGAAACGGTAATAGGTACACGTCCGATAAACTCAGGAATCAATCCAAACTTTACAAAATCCTGTGGGAGTGCATGCTTAAACGCCTCTCCTACATTGAGCTCTGTCTTTGACTTTACATCTGAATTGAAGCCTATAGATGATGTATCCATACGACTGTCGATAATTTTTTCCAGACCATCAAATGCTCCACCGCAGATAAAAAGTATATTAGTAGTATCAATAGGTATAAGCTCCTGCTGTGGATGCTTTCTGCCGCCCTGTGGCGGTACAGATGCCTCTGTGCCCTCAAGAATCTTTAAAAGAGCCTGCTGTACACCCTCGCCTGACACATCTCTGGTGATTGAGACATTCTCTGATTTCTTTGTAATTTTATCTATCTCATCTATATAAATGATACCATGCTCTGCACGCTCGATATCATAATCTGCCGCCTGAATAAGCTTTAATAGGATATTCTCCACATCCTCACCTACGTATCCTGCCTCTGTAAGTGTTGTAGCATCAGCGATAGCAAATGGAACATTTATCACTCTGGCAAGTGTCTGCGCAAGAAGTGTCTTTCCTGAGCCTGTAGGTCCAAGCATGAGAATATTACTCTTCTGAAGCTCTACATCTGATGTATCACCTGCCAGAACTCTCTTATAGTGATTGTAAACAGCAACCGAAAGCACCTTCTTTGCCTGGTCCTGTCCTATTACATAATCGTCCAGAAACGCCTTAAGCTCCTCCGGAGTAACAAGATTTATATCATCCTTAGCGCTGCTTTTGTCCTCATGGCCATCTACGCCTTCTTCCTCAAGAATCTCGGCACATATATCTATACACTCATCGCAGATAAAAGCTCCATTAGGTCCGGAAATCAAACGATTTACCTGGTCCTGTGTCTTACCGCAAAATGAGCAGCGAATCTTTCCGTCGTTTTTTCCTGCCATTATTAACTCCTTTTATTGCATGAGGGCATCCCATATGGGGTACCCTCTTAAATTCATCTAACTTCTGATTATCTGTTTGTTATTACACTGTCTATGAGACCATACTCTGCGGCTTCCTGTGCTGACATATAGTTGTCTCGCTCTGTATCAGCTGCAATTGTCTCGTATGGCTTGCCTGTATTGGCTGCTAAAATTTCGTTTAATCTCTTCTTTGTCTTTAAAATATTTTCTGCAGCAATCTGAATCTCAGTAGCCTGACCCTTTGCACCGCCAGATGGCTGATGAATCATAATCTCTGCATTTGGAAGAGCATATCTCTTGCCCTTTGCACCGCCTGCAAGAAGGAAAGCTCCCATGCTTGCTGCAAGACCGATACAGATTGTTGAAACATCACACTTGATGTACTGCATAGTATCGTAAATAGCAAGTCCTGCTGTAACCATTCCACCCGGTGAATTGATGTAAAGGTGGATATCCTTATTCGGATCCTCGGACTCAAGGAATAAAAGCTGGGCAACAACAAGGCTGGCTGTTGTCTCATTTACTTCCTCTCCAAGGAAAATGATACGATCTTTTAATAATCTGGAGTAAATGTCGTAGTTGCGCTCTCCTCTGCTGGTCTGTTCAATGACATATGGTACTAAACTCATATAAAATACCTCCTTTATAAAAGCTCAAAAGACCGGCTCAGAAAATAGGCTTCTGAGCCAGTCAATCAAATCTTGATTCAAAAATCTTATTCTTCTGTAGACTCTTCTGCATCAGCCTTTTTCTTTGCCTTTGCACGCTCTTTAACGTTGTCCATGATAAGATCTACGGCCTTTGTGATAGCAATGTCTTTCTTCATAGACTCCTTCTCAGCATCTCCCATGTACTCTTTAAGCTTATCAGCCTCCATGCCGTATGCCTTAGCCATCTTCTCTACCTCAGCATCGATATCTGCATCAGTAACCTCGATGTTTTCCTCCTTGGCAATCTGCTCAAGTACAAGGCTGCTCTGGATACGTGTTGTAGCCTCAGGACGAACCTGATCCTTAAGCTGGTCAACTGTCATGCCTGAGAACTGTAAGTACTGCTCCATTGTAAGACCGCTCTGTGCGATTCTCTGAGCGAACTCCTCAACCATTGTCTCACACTGTGTCTCAATCATTGCCTCAGGAAGATCCATCTTTGACTTATCGATAATCTTCTGGATAGCCTCATCCTCTTTAGTCTTCTTAGCTTCTGTCTCTTTCTTCTCTGTGAGGTTCTTTTTGATTTCCTCTTTGTACTCAGCTAATGTATCAACACCTGCTGCATCCTGTGCAAACTCATCATCAAGCTCTGGAAGCTCCTTAGCCTTGATCTCGTTGATCTTAACCTTGAATGTAGCCGGCTTTCCTGCAAGGTCTTCTGCCTGATACTTCTCAGGGAATGTTACATTGACCTCAACCTCATCGCCTGTGTTCTTTCCTACTAACTGATCCTCGAATGTATCGATGAATGTGTGTGAACCAATCTCTAATGGATGATTCTCACCCTTTCCACCCTCGAAAGCTACTCCGTCAACAAATCCCTCAAAGTCGATAACTGCTGTATCTCCCTCTGCTACAGGACGATCTGTAACTGTAACTGTTCTTGCATTTTTGTTTCTCTGGTTCTCAAGCTCAGCGTCAACCTCTTCATCAGAAACTGATGTGTCGATCTTTGTAACTGTAACGCCCATGTACTTACCAAGAGTAACCTCAGGTCTTACAGCAACCTCTGCTGTGTAGATGAAAGGCTGTCCCTTCTCAATCTGAGTAACCTCAACTGTTGGGCGTGAAACAATGTCAACACCGCTCTCGTCAACCGCACCTGCGTATGTCTGCTGCATAAGAATGTTTGCTGCATCCTCGTAGAACACACCTGCTCCATACATTTTCTCAATCATAGCTCTTGGCACTTTTCCTTTACGGAATCCAGGTACACTAATCTGTTTCTTCTGCTTCTGATATGCAGAATCCAATGCTTTCTCTAATTCCTCAGCTGCTACCTCAATAGTAAGCTTCGCCATATTATGCTCTAAATTCTCAACCTGTACACTCATGTCAATCGTTATCCTCCTTAAAAATATATATGAATGGTATGTACATCAAATGTAATGTGGGCATGCTTTTTAAACTGCTAAGCCCAGTCATTGGATGATTATAACACAACAAATCCACTATTTCCAGTGTTTTTTACATTAAATTTGCTTTTGTGTATAATTCCATAAATTGTCAGCAATACCAAAACATATTTTTGTCATTTTACGGCATAATATTTCCATACACATACAGCTTGTGTATAACGTTTTAAAAGGAGGTATTGCATTATGGCAGCATCAAGTAGTAAAAAGGCTTCTGTACCGGAGGCAAAAGAGGCTATGAGCCGTTTCAAGGAAGAGGTTGCTTCAGAGCTTGGAGTTCCTTTAAAAGAGGGCTACAACGGTGACCTTACTTCTAAGCAGGCCGGTTCAATCGGTGGCGAGATGGTCAAGCAGATGATCATGAAGCAGGAGCAGCAGATGAAATAAGCTCTGCAATAGCAGGCTTCAAATGTACGCTTCAAATGCAAGCATAAAAAGAGGCCGCGCACCATGGGGTTGGTGTGTGACCTCTTTTGTTATAATACAGGGGCTTGCCGGTCTAGTATACCAGTCCCTGTCGAATATGCTCTACTGTGGCATCGTCTGTGAAGTATCTGACAAGCTCGAGTGCAAACGCAATAGCTGTTCCCATTCCACGACTTGTAATCACATTGCCATCCACAACTACAGGCTGCTCAAGCCACTGTGCACCGAGCAGCTTTTCCTCAAAACCCGGATGACAGGTAGCTTTTTTGCCCTCAAGTATATGATTCTCACCGAGCACGCTAGGCGCTGCACATATCGCTGCAACAAGTTTTCCCTCAGCGGCAAATCTCTTAATTGTCTTTACTACGGTCTCATCCGCGCCAAGGTTTAATGTACCCGGCATGCCTCCCGGCAGTACGATTGCATCGTAGCTGTCAAAATCAGCCTGTGCCTTTGTGGTATCTGTCTTAAATGTCACCTGATGAGAGCTTGTCACCTCGGCTTTTTCCGTGATTGATATGGTTTCAATCTCCAGCTTTGCTCTTCTAACTATATCGACTACTGTAAGTCCTTCAATCTCCTCACAGCCGTCTGCCATAAAAATTCCTACTTTAATCATATTTTTCTCCTTTATTTTTCTTTGATAATACTATAAAAAGCTGCGGTTCGTCCTTGAATTTTTAAATACCGGTCATTATAATCATATATAAATGATATAAGGGTAAAACAAAAATATAAACCGTAACTATAAATCTACCAGTAACCTGAAAGGATATACCATGGAAATCGAAAGAAAATACTTACTTAAACAGCTTCCTTCCAATTTAGACAGCTACGCGAGCAAAAAAATCGCCCAGGGCTATCTGTGCACCTCGCCTGTTGTCAGAGTCAGACGCTCAAATGACAGCTATTATATGACATACAAGGGAGCCGGTCTTATGGTGCGCGAGGAGTACAATCTTCCTCTCACAAAAGAAGCCTACGACCATCTTGTCCAAAAGATTGACGGTCGTCTCATCGAAAAGACACGCTATCTCATACCTCTTGACGGTGGTCTGACCGCAGAGCTTGATGTATTTGAGGGTGATCTGGCTCCTCTTACACTTGTGGAGGTTGAATTCGACTCTGTCGACGCAGCAAATGAATTCACAGCGCCTGACTGGTTTGGCGAGGATGTCACTGAATCCGGCAAATATCACAACAGCTATCTGAGCCGATTGGAAAATTCATAGTACTGCCTGGTCTTTATCGTATTCTTTAAATCATCATACCGCTTTTGCAATGGGCCCTCAGGAACTACAACATCCATAACCACCGCTATGTCATCTATAAGGCGGTCGGTTATGATATCCCTCATTGAAATAAGTATATTGTACTTCTCTTCAAAGGTATCCGCATCAAGAAACTCCAGCAAACGCGGATCCGGTGCCTGGCCTTCATCTGCATCCGGTGCCGGCTCATAACATGCCTGTGTCTGAACACTCACAGCTTCAGGTGCATTAAGTGGTCTGGCGTATATCCCAAAATCATCATATAAAGCCTGATAAATCACAAGCTTTTCCCCTGTCTCTGAATGTGTCGCCACTGTAACTATCTGATACAGCTTATTCTTAAAGTGCCTGTAAAGCTCTCCGGGCTTTGGTGTTCTGTCCATCATTTCTGCCTCTTTTCCTATTATTTAAAAGTTGTTAATCATGTCTAAGCCTTCCCCAAGGAAATCTCTCTCAAACTCCAGATTGCCGCTGTATCCCATGGCAATCAGATCCTCAACACTGCCAAACATGCTCTGTGTCTCAGCCTCTATAATCTTTGCACCATCAGCTGCTTTATTATGCAGTGTCTGGCAGTTTCTTGAGTGCTCCTGAGCCATTTTCTGCTGTGCCTCGCTATGTCCGTGCATAGTCTCAAGCTCTTTTTGTGTCGTATCATCCGCAAAGCGTGCGTTATTTTTCACGGCCCTCTGCACTATATCCGGATTGCTCTGCTGTACTCTCTGCTGTGGCTGTACTCTCTGCTGTGGCTGTGGTCTCTGCTGTGGCTGTACTCTCTGCTGCATCTGTGGTCTCTGAGGCTGCTGTGCTCTCTGCTGCATCTGTGGCTGTGGTTTCTGCTGATATGTCTGGTTCAATGCATTCATACCCGACTGAACTGTATTCTGCATGCTGTTCCATATCTGCTGTATCTGCTTCTGCTGCGGTCTCGGTTTGTTTGGCTGCGTGTTTTTGCTGCCTGCGCTCTTTGATTTTTTGTTAATGTAAAAAACAGCTCCTAAGATAATTGCCCAAATTATAACATCCATATTCTGCTCCTTTATCAATCTGCATTTTCTATGTCAATCCCTGAATATCCTGCACATATCGCGCAGTATGTATTCTGCTGTCTGTTCCGGCTCCCATTGCTTTGTAACACCCACAAGCAGCGGATTAAGCTCCGACAGTATCCTTGCCGTGCGCCGGTCTGTAGTGCCCTCATACTTATCGTTTATGGCCTCAGCCTGCTTCACACATGCCTCAAGCTGCTTTAATATATCCTTCCAGAACTCCTCGTAATATATCTCATGCACTCTCTTAGTCTTTTGTGTGAAATTTAGCTCTGCAAGCTCTTTGTTGCTGTGCCCCAGATAGAAATATGACAGAGCAAACAAATCAGGCTTTTTCCTTTCAAGCCCCTCATTTGTCAGGTGTATCAGATTCTCTATCTCACTCTGCAAAATGATACCGTTGTCAAAGGATGACAGATATCTCTCCCCCTGCTTTACAACAGAGTCCAGAGTCGTGTGAAAATCCGTGTCCACCTTGCTGATTAAAAATTCATCGTCAAACATGCCGCTTTTCGCTTTGCAAGCCTTTATCAGCTCTCCAAAGTGCTTCCGGTCGGTTCCTGTGAGCTCACAATACCCGATAACTTGTTGCTCAAGCTCCTTTAAATCTGAAAGCAGGCTGCTTAAGCCTGTCTTCACGCCATAATATCGCTTTGCAACACCGGAGGAATTCTTTTTGGTTTTGACATACAGCTTAAGCCAGCTGTTGACCACTGTCATGTCGGCACCTGCCGTATCCATTGCTGTCTTAAATTTCTTTTCCGTATCACTTAGTCCTAAAATCATCACACACCCTCAAACATCATTCTAAAACTATATAATAACAATTCTACACCATTATCATATTTTTTTAAAGAGCCTTTTTTCGCTCTGAAAAGCCCACTTTAAACGCAAAAAAAGGAAGCCATACAATAGCTGTATGACTTCCTGTATACTCTGCATGTTATTCGCATCGTCGTGCGAATGGCACGAGCGGCTTTGTTATGATAGCAAAATCAAATTAACGACCGAACTGCATATCGTTGTTACCTGATTTTGTTGTGAACATCTCAAGCATGTTGATTGGATCGTTGTAATCCATAAGCCATCCCTCACGGGCGAAATCAAACTGTCCGTCCTTACGGCTGTTAAGGAATACGTTCCACTCCTGCTGCTCAACCTTTAAGTTGATACCTACCTTTGAAAGATCTGCCTGGATAGCCTCACCAATCTTTACATTTGACTCTGAGTTGTTTACAAGGTATGAGAACTCGACAGTCTGGTTTACCTGACCTGTGCTCTCATCTAATAATCCGATAGAAGCAAGAAGCTCTTTAGCCTCCTCAAAGTTCTTATCGTAATCTGTGCCGTAGTAATCTTTGTTCTTGAACTCGCCACCGTTACCATCTGTAACGCCCTCTGGGATAAATGTTGTGGCAATCTTCTGTCCGCCCTGGGCGATTGTATCGATAATGTACTGACGATCGATAAGAAGACAGATTGCTTTTCTGAATACCTTAGCCTGGTCAGCATCTAATCCAAGTTCTGAGTAGAGCTTAGAGTTAATGTTGAAGCCTACGTAGTATGTTCCAAGGTTGTCAACTGTGTAGAACTCGCTTGTCTTCTTAGCTGCCTCAATCTCGGCTGTAGGAACTGTATCGATGAAATCAAGGTCACCGTTCTGGTAAGCTGTGTAAGCTGAAACATCATCAGATGTAAGCATTACGTTCATCTCATCAACTGTTACATTGTCAGCATCCCAATAGTTAGGATTCTTAACATATGTCATGCTTGAATCATGCTTCCACTCCTTGAGTGTGAATGCACCGTTTGTAACGAACTTGTCGCTTGCATCGTTTGCCCAGTCATCATTTCCCTCTACTGACTTCTGGTTTACAGGGAAGAAGAATGGGAATGCACATAAGTCAAGGAAGTATGGTGTAACTGCTTTAAGCTTGACAGTAAGAGTCTTTCCATCATCAGAAGCTACTACATCATCAGCAGCAAGACCCTTTGTATCATCATATCCTGCGAATACTGCGCAAAGGTAGCTGTAATCTGCAGCTGTCTTAGGATCTGCAGCTCTCCTCCAAGACCACTCGAAATCCTTTGCAGTAAGCTCATCACCGTTTGACCACTTAAGACCGTCACGCATTGTGAATGTGTATGTGAGGCCATCCTCAGAAACCTCATAGCTCTCTGCACATGCAGGCTCAAGCTTGCCCTCAGCGTTGTAACGCATAAGACCCTCAAAGCTGTTTACTGCAAGACATCCGCCGTCAACAGTACTGTTTAATGCAGGATCGATATGATCAGGCTCTGATGCCATGAAGATGTTTAACTTTCCGGCATTCTTTGTGTTCTTTGCATTGTAGAAGTATTTCATACCCTCTACTGTTGAGTATACGTCTGTGACATAATCCTTGAGCATATACTGGTCATTGTAGTAGTAAAGTGGAATAACACACCATGTATCCATAAGCATATCCTCTGCCTGGTGCATCATCTCTGCACGCTTTGCAAGATCTGCTTCTGTACGGATAGATTCTACTAACTCATCATAGCTTGTCCAGTCTACGGCTGTTGATACAGCAGTATCAGAATTATCGTTAGTAGTTGTTTTGTTGTTGCTCTTGCTTCCACAAGCAGTCATGCCAAGTGCCATAGCTGCAACAAGAGTAAGTGCTACTAATCTCTTTTTCATCTTTCTTCCTCCTAATTAATTAATATGAAAAATAAATTTATGTTAGAACCGGCACATGTGGCTTAAGCTATATGCCGGTAAAAACCTTATATTAGCGGTTGAAGCATGCAACCATATGTCCGTTTCCTCTGTCTGTAAGCTCCGGACGTGCTGCTGCACACTGTTCTGTCGCGTATTTACAGCGCGAACGGAATGGACAGCCGCTAGGCATGCGAAGAGGTGAAGGAACATCTCCCTCAAGCACGATTCGCTTGCTGTGTCTGGCAGTCTCAGGATCCGGAATCGGAACTGCTGAAAGCAGCGACTGTGTGTACGGATGGATTGGATTGTCCATCAGCTCATCTGCATCTGCAAGCTCCATCATATGGCCCAAGTACATAACAGCTATTCTATCAGAGATATGCTGCACTACAAGCAGATCGTGCGCTATAAACAGGTATGATAACCCTCTCTCCTTCTGCAGATCCTCAAACATGTTGACTACCTGAGCCTGAATTGAAACATCAAGTGCCGATACCGGCTCATCACATACGATAAACTTCGGATCTACTGCAAGCGCTCTTGCTATTCCGATACGCTGTCTCTGTCCACCCGAAAACTCATGTGCATAACGTGTGGCATGGTCTGCGTTTAGTCCAACTGTCTCCATGAGATCCATAATCATCTCATGGCGCTCTTTCTTGCTATTATAGAGCTTGTGCACATCGAGAGGCTCTCCGATGATATCCTCAACCGTCATACGAGGGTTGAGTGATGAATACGGATCCTGGAATACCATCTGCATCTGCTTACGGTAAGGATGCATATTCACATCTATCTTCTTCTCACTGTCAAACAAAACATTGCCGTCGAACTCAATGCGTCCAGCTGTCGGCTGGTACAGACGTAAAAGAGTACGTCCTACGGTTGTCTTTCCACAGCCTGACTCGCCAACAAGTCCAAGCGTCTCACCCGGCTTTATGGCAAATGACACATCATCGACTGCCTTTAATTCCATCTTTTTAAATCCGTCATGAACAGGGAAATACTGCTTCAAATGGTCTACCTTGAGCAGGTACTCGTTGTTATTTGTCTCATTACTCATTTGATTTTCCCTCCTCCATCATATTCTTAATATTCATCCAGCATGATGCGAGATGATCCTCTCCAACCCAGATTTCCTCCGGCTTTTCGGTGAGACATATCTTCATAGCGGCATCACAGCGAGGGCAGAATGCACAACCATCTGGCATGTTGAGCATATTGATTGGTGTGCCTCCGATAGGAACAAGCCTGGTTTTTGAATTGGTCTTTGTAGGGATTGAACGAAGCAGTCCCTTTGTGTACTCATGCGCCGGGCTGTAGAATATGGCATCTGCTGTTCCTCTCTCACACACACGGCCGCCGTACATAACTATGATCTCATCACACATTGAAGCAATGACACCCAGATCATGTGTAACCATGATGATGGCCATGCCGAGCTTTTCCTGCAATGACTGCATAAGCTCAAGAATCTGTGCCTGGATAGTCACATCAAGAGCTGTTGTCGGCTCATCTGCGATAAGGATATCCGGCTCACAGGCTAATGCCATAGCTATCATGACACGCTGTCTCATACCACCGGAAAGCTCATGAGGGTACTGATTTACACGCTTCTCAGGCTCATTAACGCCTACAAGTGTGAGCATCTCTATAGCACGCTCTTTTGCTTCCTTCTTTGTACGGTCTGTGTGAAGAAGCACTGCCTCCTCAAGCTGGTAGCCTACCGTAAATACCGGATTAAGCGATGTCATAGGATCCTGGAAAATGATTGAACAGCATTTTCCTCTGAAATCTGCCATTTTCTTTTTGTTCCATTTGGTGATATCCTCACCCTTATATTTTACTGAGCCGCCTGTGATGGCACCATTCTCAGCAAGAATCTGCATGATTGAATATGCTGTAACTGACTTTCCTGAGCCTGACTCTCCTACGATTCCAAGAGTCTTTCCCGGCTCAAGCTTAAAGCTGACACCGTTTACAGCTGATACGTCTCCGTTATCGGTCTTGAAGGTAGTGTGCAGATCAGATACTTCAAGAACAAACTTATTATCTTCCATCTTACTCACTCCTTACTATTTCGATAATTTAGGGTCAAATGCATCTCTTAAGCCGTCACCGATAAGATTCAATGTAAGAACAATGATACAAATCGTAAGCGCCGGGAAAATAAGACGCAATGGGTAGCTCTGGAGTCCGCCACGCGCTGTATTTGCCAACGAACCAAGTGAAGGCATAGGAGCCGAAACACCAAGTCCGATAAATGACAGATAACTCTCAGTAAAGATGGCTGATGGTATCTGAAGCGCTGTAGTAATGATGATTACTGACAGACAGTTCGGTAAAATGTGTTTTCTGATAGTGCGGGCTGATGATGTTCCGATACACTTTGCTGCGAGAATGTACTCATTCTGCTTAATGGTAAGAATCTGACCTCTTATAAGTCTTGCCATTCCTACCCAGTAAAGCAATCCAAACACTATGAAAAGTGCAATCATGTTGACACCGAGCTTTGAAAGCACTGTACCCTTTATTACAGGTGTCAGCACCTCATTTAATACAACTGCGAGTAAAATGATGAGCAGCATATCCGGCAATGAATAAATGATATCTACTATTCTCATCATAACCATATCTACCTTGCCACCGCAGAAGCCTGATACGGAACCGTAAATGATACCGATTATAAGCACAAGCAGTGATGCAAACACACCGACTCCCAGAGAAACACGAGCTCCGTAAACAACACGGATAAAATAGTCTCTTCCGAGCTCATCTGTGCCAAAAATGTGCGGGAACAGCTTCTCACCTGCATCAATCTGTGCCTGCTCAGCATCGCTGTACTGGAAAGGTCCTAAGTTCTGTGCACCCTTAACGATATCTGCATAGCCGTAAGGCACAATCTTTGGTGCCAGAAGAATAACCAAAATAAGTAAAACCAAAACTATAATAGAACCCATAGCCAGTGGATTTTTGCGGAGTCTCTTAAGACCATCCTTAAAGAAGGTAGTTGACTCACCCATAACCTCCTGCTGGCGTTTCTCTTCATCTGATGCCTTGGCAAAATCCTTCATATCGAACTTGCTAAGGTCAATCTGTGTGGAGAAAGGAGCTCTCTTCATATTATCTTTCATCTTTATCTCTCCTTAATCAAGCTTAATACGTGGATCAATCACTTTGTATACAATATCTGTAATGAGGTTCGCGCCTACCATGATGACAGCAAGGAAAAGTGTTGTGGCCATAATCATTGTGTAATCACGGTTTGTGATACAGCTTACGAACTTGGAACCGAGTCCTCCGATATTGAAAATACTCTCAATAACCATTGAACCTGTGAGGATACCACCAATCATAGGTCCCACATATGTGATGACCGGAATGAGCGCATTACGAAGCGCATGTACAAATATAATCTTGTACTGATGTACACCCTTGGCCTTTGCCGTACGGATGTAATCCTGTCCGAGTGCATCAAGCATTGAAGTCTTTGTAAGTCTTGTAATATATGCCATCGGTGAAAGTGACAGTGACAGCACCGGAAGTAATATCATGTTGCTTCCTGAGCTGAAAGCCTGCACCACGCCAAGCTTTATACAGAAGAAATAAAGTAATAACGTAGCGATGACAAATGACGGCATCGACGTAATCAGTGTGACGAAGAATACTATAACTCGATCCGGCCACCTGTTTCGCATCAGCGCTGCTATCGAACCGAGCACCACTCCGAATACTATCGCAGTGAGCGCCGCTAAGAGTCCAAGCTTCGCTGAAATCGGGAAGCTCTCCCCGATGATATCTGAGATCGGACGGTCTGTCTTAAGACTAACACCGAAATCTCCGTGCAGCACGCCTGCCATGTAATTCTTGTACTGGACTATAAGTGGCTGATCCAGTCCGTAGCGTGCCTCAAGCTCTTTCATTACCGCCGGACTCTTTGCCTTCTCCGAATTGAATGGACCACCCGGAATTGCATTCATGGCAAAGAATGTAATAAGACTGATAATGAAGATTGTAAAAATCGCGAGAATAACTCTCTTTACAATGTACTTACCCATATTTTTCTCTCCCTCTTGGATTTGTATCGATAATGCATTATTTTTATTTTTTAAAGCATTATCACTGCACCACGTCAAAGTATTTTGTCTAATACGCAAAAAAGTGCGAATGACGTCATTGTCATTACACACTCCCTAATCTTGCTGTCTGATACAACTGTCGTTCTGACGCGAACAATTCTTTTTTATTATACACAGAAATCATGCTTTGTCAATTGGATATATTTTCCTATATTGTTTTCATTTCTGCATAAAAATTAGTCCGGCGTTATTCTGGCATTAAATGGGTATTTGGTGTATAATTACTTATCATTATATATCAAGGAGCCACCTATGCTTACATACGACGATGCACTCAATCTCAACTACTATAAAAAAACAACCTTTACCGGCTGGATGAACGGCATGCGCTTTCTCATAAAGCGTGAGGAGCCTGTCATCAAGGAAGCCACAGAGGATACACCCGAGGAAAAGGGTGAGCCAATCTTTCATGCATGGATATGGCCGGGGCCGTATATTTTTGACCTGACTGACGACAGCAAAAAGACTGACAATACCTTTCCATTTACAGATGACGGAAAAAAACAGTGTGTAGACTGGATTAATGAGGTCATTAGTGCACACTCAAACGAATATCCGAAAAATAAAACAGATGGAGAAAACCTGCTTTCGTAATGTGATAAATAATGTTGACACACCTGAAACAAAATGATATACTGTCAAAGTGTTTGCGGGCATGGCGGAATTGGCAGACGCGCTAGATTTAGGTTCTAGTGGGAGACCGTGCAGGTTCAAGTCCTGTTGCCCGTACTGTTTACAAGGGTTTCAGAGGTTTTTATTACTTCTGAAATTCTTATTTTTTTATCATTTTTCCTATACGAAAGGATACCACGATGCAGGCTTACAAGGATTTAGTAAAAGCACTTCCTGGCTTAAAAGAGGATATGCCACGCGCATTTTACATGCTCGCAGAGCTTTTTGATTACGGTTCATTTGATATATGCAGAAGTGATGACAAATATATAATCCCATATATCATGAATGATGCGGTGGAATGCTATCTGACTTTGGAAAATGCAGTGTTAAAGGGCGATTATCATAGCGAGGAAGAAATCATTTCGGCATCGTTGGTTTTAGGAAGTGAAAAAAGTTATGGACTCATTCTGCACCAGCAGGACAATGTGGTCACACTCTGGTTTGATAATTTGCATGTGCATGAGGCATGCTTTAAATACCATGAAATAGGGCATTTCTGGGTAAAGGGACAGGAACAGTGGCGCATGCTTGTATATATGGTAGGAACAATCGCGGACAAGTATATGTACATGGGAAAGGAATACTGCAACGAGACAGAATGCTTTATCCAGAGCCTTATTTACTTTGCACCGTTTCGCAGATGGACACCGGTACCGGGCGATTTGATGGAGTATCATTTTCCTGCCAGGGCAGAGGGAATAGACATTATGGAGGAGCTTTGCAGGGAGGTTTCGGACACTGATTATCTTAAGCTCATTGCACGCTACAGGGCAAATCCATGTGAGAAAACGGAAAAGCTTTTGAGCAGACATTTAGCCGATGCAAAAAGAGTACCACTTTATCAGTATATTTATAAGCTTGTGATAAAGGCATCAAAGGATTATCCGGAGAGAAATTACGGAAATCAGATAAATGAACGCATAAAAGAAAAGCGTAAAGCGCTTGAAAAGGAGCTGCTTCAAAAGGGATACACCGGAAAATACCCTGTGTTTTCAAAGAATAATACGACTGTGCGTGTAATGGAGGAACAGCCCTACGTCACAGCATTTCTAGAGTGGGATGATTACAAATACAAGCAGCAGCTTATTATTTCTGAGTGCAGTTCAAAAAAGTATGATGGAATTAATGCTGGATTTTTTAAAGGAATAGGCAGACACGGACGCATTGTGCAGGTGTAGATACACATAAAAGTGTAAATATACTTAAAAGTGTAAACGTAAATAAAGATATAGACGTAAATAAAAGCCACGGAGCAATCCGTGGCTTTCATAATACGCTTATTACAAGGATGGGCTTGAGAAGACTCGAACTTCCGACCTCACGCTTATCAGGCGTGCGCTCTAACCGGCTGAGCTACAAGCCCTTGTGTTTTGCACAAAACGTATACTACAATATTTTTGGTGAGAAGTCAAGAGTTTTTTACTGGTTTTCTTTATTTCTGTCAATAATCAATCTTGAAGTAACTGTTCAGTACCTTATTCACACTCAAACTGTATTTCCACAACAAACCGCTTCCCCTCAAGCCTTGCTTCAATACTCCCGCCCATTCTCTCCACAAGTTCCTTTGCAATCGAAAGCCCAAGCCCGCTCGATGATATGCTCCTAGCCTCATCGGCTTTGTAAAAACGCTCAAACACCTTGTCCACGTCTATATCATCAGGATTTTTTACATCATTTGAAACCAAAATATGGACAATCCTATTTTTTGAAGTACGCTCGTCATCTGAAGCCCTGCAATTGCACGAATCCTGCTGCCTCATCTGTATGCAGATGCTCTTCTGCCCATGCACCAACGCATTTTTTATTACATTCTGAAACACCCGCCTGAGCGCCTGCACATTTGCAGTGATAAATATCGTATCCTCACATATATCAAGTGACGGCTCAATGCCCTGCTTTTTCCACTCCTCATAATAAGAAAACACTGTCTGCTTTAAAAGTCTGCTGACACAGCAATTAGACAGCTCTAGCTTAAAGCTGTCATTTTTAAGCTTTGTGAACATGAAAAGCTCCTCGAGCATATCCTTGAGGCTTGTGATACGCTCCTGGATGATATCTATATAATGCTCCTGCGCGCTCTTGTCAGTCTCATCCCTAAGCAGCTGAAAATAGCCATCCAGCGAGGTAAGCGGAGTGCGGATATCGTGCGACAGGTTTGTGTACGTGTCAGATATCATCTGCTCCTTTTTCGCTGCTGCCTCACGCTGCCTGTGCCATTGCTCTAAAAATCTGTTTATTCGCTCCTTAAGCCTTCCGATATCAGCCATGTTGGTATCGGTTAAAAGGAGCATATTTGTATCCTTTTCGCATAAAAAATCAAGCTGTTCATTAATGTCACGAAGCTGTGCCCTTATTTTTACGAGCACAGCTATTAAGACAGCTACCGAAACTGCAAGTATTACAGTCAGTATTTTCCAAATCATGTTTTATTCCTCATTCAAAACACATTATATATCCCTGCGTTTAAATACACCGTACACTGCAATCAGTGACACCACTGCCCACACAGCGGCTACCGCAAATGCACCGCCTACGGTCTTTGCAGACGCACTCAGATCAAGCTCAGAAATCTGATTAACAATAAGGTAATCATTTATATCAAAGTTCTTTACTCCGATTTTTTCAATAAGTATATTGATTCCACTGAAAATCAGTGTAAAGATACCTGTACACATGCACACAGCGATAATCATGCTGATTACATTGTTTTTTATAATGATTGCCATTGCCATGACAAAATATACAAATAAAAGTGTGACCACATACTGGCTGCCAAGCATCTTAAATAAATCTGCTGCATCTCCGAATTCTGCTCCATGTAAAAACAGCGGAGTCGCAATACACTGTACAATCACATCAAGTGCCATAGCCACAAGTGTAAATACCGAAAGCGCTATCATCTTTGAAAACAGCAGCACTCCACGGCACTTCACCTGTCCGCATACGCTCTTTATATAGCCGCTGTTTAGGTCTGCTGTTGAGAAGAGCACCGTAAATATTGCAAGTAAAAGTGCCAGGTCAAGACCTGCTATATCGCTTTCAACCATATCGGCTATGGTCGGCACCTCATCTGACATGTCGGATTCATCCATTTCAAGCCCGACTGTTGCCGTTGGTCCATTTGACGATTCCGCTGATGCTGTATCGTATTCATCTGCTATCTCACTGTCTGACTCACTTACCATAGTGACATCATCAGTTGTTTCCACGATGCTCTCTGTCGCCATGCTTCTGACAAGAGCTGTCATACCGCTCATAGCTATTGCGAGTGCCATAGCTATTACCAGTATAACATAAGCTGACTTTGTATGTATCAGTCTGTAAATATCCATTCTTACCGCATTAAACATTTGTCGCACCTCCTGTGATACTAAGGAAATATGTCTCAAGCTCCATTCCTGTGACCGCTAGCTGTGCCACCGAAACTCCTGCTGTGACCAGCGCTGTATTTAAGGCGGCGCTATCATTCAGGCGCTCATAGACATCTATATGATTTTTGTCCACTATCATGTAGTGCACAAAGCCCATCTTATCGAGCACAGGCACTGCTTTATTTGGATTGTCCACTGTCAGTGTAATCTTCTCACTGCACTTGGAAAGCAGCTCCTCTCTGGTAATTTCCTGAAGCAGGGCTCCATTATTTATAATGCCGTAATCTGTGGCAAGCTTTGAAAGCTCCTCCAATATATGGCTTGAAATAAACACAGTCATATCCTGCTGTGCACACAGATTCTGAATCGTATCACGCACCTCTGCAATTCCCTGTGGATCAAGTCCGTTGATAGGCTCATCAAGCACTAAAAGGTCAGGCTCTCCAACCAGCGCCATGCCGATTCCAAGCCTCTGCTTCATACCAAGTGAAAAATTCTTTGTCTTTTTCTTTCCCACATTTAACAGACCTACCTTATCAAGTATGCCCTCTGCATAGCCCTTTTTACTGATGCCGAAGAGACGGCACTTCATCTCGATATTTTCCTTCGCCGTCATGTTTGGATATACACCCGGTGCCTCAATCAGGCAGCCCACTCTTGAGCGTACCTTTGACAAATCCTTTCCAGCGTATCCAAACATGGATATCTCTCCGCTTGTCGGCTTTGCCAGACCACCGATCATTCTCATACAGGTAGTCTTGCCGGCACCGTTTCTGCCGATAAATCCATAGATTGCACCCTTTTTGATGTGGATATCCACATTGTCAACTGCCTTCTGGTGCCCATACTGCTTGGTCAGTGCCTTTGTCTGCAATAATATTTCACTCACAATCAAATCTCCTTTTCTTTTTTCCTTAGCAACCCTTTAATCATAATATAAATGTAAAATCCTAATACATCGCTAACAAAAAGTAAAAAAAGAGTAAAGCTTGTTTACCTTTACTCTTTCATTTTGTAGCCGATGCCCCACACGGTCTCTATGTACTCGTCATCGGTCAGCTTTTTTATCTTCTTTCTGATATTGCTGATGTGCACATCAAGAGTCTTTGTCTCGCCAATATACGGCTCATCCCAGGCATATTCAAATATGTCCTCCTTGGCAAACACCTGTCTGGGATGCGCCATGAGAAGCTCGAGTATGGCAAACTCCTGCTTTGTGATGCCGTCAACAGCATTATCAGCTACATAAAGCTGTCTTGAAATCCGATCGAGCACAAGCTGTCTGTGCTCTATTTTAACGGGTCCCGCTATGTATGTATTTGTAGTATCTCCCTGTCCGGTATCATTTTCTGCTTTTGTCTGGTTTTCTCCTGCCTTGCCCGACTTTGAAGGCACATCTGCCACCGCATGACGCAGCTGCACAGCCACTCTGGCAACGACCTCCTTTATCTCAAACGGCTTTGTGATGTAATCATCAGCGCCTGCCACGAGCAGATTGATTTTCTCATCCAGCTCATCCTTTGCCGTAAGGATTATCACCGGAATTGACGCATCCATCTGCCGTATCCGTGCCAGAAGCTCCTCCCCTGAAAGCCCCGGAAGCATCAGATCCAATAGCACAAGCGCATAAGCTTCCCTGTCCAGCCTAAGCAAAAGCTCTCCCTCTGTGCCTGACCATGCCTGTCTTGTTCTATATCCGGCTTTTGAAAGCGCTGTCGCAAGCAGATCATTAATGTCCTTGTCATCCTCTATTATGAGTATCTCCCCGGATTTGTTGTCTGTCATAATATTCCCTTTCTATATCTATTGTACCGTTTCTATGAATCCGCCTGCTTCTTTGACGGATCCGGATAGATTGGCTCACAGAAATGCACTGTGTATTCCTGCACATAAAAACCATCTGCATCGATTACATCGCTGTCACTCATAGTGATAAACACCGGAAGCACCGGCTTATTATTCCTTGCAGCAAATGTGAAGGTACAGCCTCCATTTTCTCAAGACCCACTATCCTGTGACGGAATTTAAGCTGCAAAAACAATCGTGCTATAGGCTTTGCTATAATTTTATACCAAAAGAAGTGCAGAAATCGCCTTCCTGCACTATCCATACTGTAGTCATAGTCTGCGTCTATCTTTTTTGCCTTGATTGAAGCAGAGGAAAACTCGTCCTCCAGCTCGTTTTCGTAATAATATACTCGCATGTATGACATTTTACTATTATTCAGTTGTTTTTGCAAACTTTAGTTTAGTGCCAATACACATCAAAAAAACAACAGTAACTTTTTATATTCTAGAAATATCCCTCGACTCCCTGCACCAGTCCGTCTGCCAGATTTTCAAGTGTAGCATCGCTGTGGTCAGAGCATGCGTTGCCAAGCTCTACATCCACTGACGGAACTGTACTGTATGAGGTCTGTGTCAGGTCTATTGCCATAGAGCCATTACCGTTTATCTTTGCTCCATGAGCGCGCAGTCCTTCTATCAGGCTTGCCCCAAGTGCATCATGCTGCTGCCAGTGTGATGCAACCGGCTCCATTCCCTTTATGCCTCCCGGCACTGATATGTAAAAGCAGCCCTTATCGTAGCTTAGTCCGTCGCCATCCCAATGCAGAGCAATATGACAGTCTGCCGCATTATTGCAGATGACAGTACGTGCCACATTGTCAAGCTGTACATCGCTTCCGTCTCTTACCATAAGCACATCATAGCCTGCCGCAAGCAGCTTGTCCTTTAATATCTGCGCCATACGGAGTGTGACAGAGCTCTCCGGTGTACCGTCATTAAAGGACATACCACCTGAAACTGCTACTGCTTTTGTTGCGCCTGCGCCTGTTGTACCACCTGTGGTCTTTGCAGAGCCGTCAGGATGACAAAGTGTCTTCACCGAAGTTCCTCCGCTTGTACCGTGTCCAGCATTGACACCTACTACTATGTTTTTGCGGTTTGCTGTAGCCTTGTACATGACCGCACAGCCTGAATTTATCGCTGAATGGTCTGCATACTGCCATGAAGGATTTAGTGACACTGATTCTCCATTCTCATAGGATGCTCTTTCTACATACTGATAAGAGGAATTATTTTCACCTGAATTGTTCTGCTCCTCGTCCTGCTGTTCGGCAGTCTGTTCTTCCTGTTGCGCTTCTGTCTGCTTTGTTTCTGTCTGCTGTGTTTCTTTTGCGGCCTCTGTTACCACCTCTGTCACAGCTTCTGTTTCCGTAGGCATCTCAACCTTCTCTGCAGCCTGTGTCTCTATTGCAGGCTCTGTCGATGTATCCTGTGCTTTTTTGCCGCATGATGCAAGGGTAAATATCATCATGCCTGTAAGTAATATTGCGGTAAATCGTTTCATTTTATGTAATCTCCGTTTATATAATTGAATTGTGTACCAATATGTATCAGTGATACATATAGATACTTTATACATATTATAA
>PPYE01776510.1_pt1 | contig 35369 bp, 33 predicted proteins | sample 1559881 | NCBI WGS metagenome assembly PPYE01 (sample SAMN08240022, study PRJNA423297) | Human gut metagenome, whole genome shotgun sequencing project.
GAAACGCAGCGTAGCAGCGCTACGCTAAGTGGAATGAACGGACGCCAGAAGGGAAAAGGCGCAAGCAGATGGCGCAGGTGAATCTGGAAATAGTATTATACCTCCACCACCCCCGTGGCAACCCGCTCCACAAACACCTTGTCGTGTTCCACCAGCAGCATCGTCGGCTGATACTGCCGAATCAGCGTTTCCAACTGCACCCGGCTGAACACATCGATGTAGTTCAGCGGCTCATCCCACACAAACACATGCGCCGGCTCGCACAGCGACCGCGCCAGCAGGATTTTCTTCCGCTGCCCTTGGCTCATCTCCTGCAAATCGTGGTCAAACAACTCGCGCGGGCAGTCCATGTTCCGCAGAATCGCCTTGAAGAGCGTTTCGTCCACCTGCGCATCGCGGATGAAGTCGCGCAAACTGCCGCGCAAATCATCCACCCGCTGCCGCACGGACGAGAACGTCACGCCCGACGCAATGAGGATACTCCCCGTCAGCGCGTCGCTTTCGCCCAGAATTCCCTTCAGGATGCTGGATTTCCCGCACCCGTTCGCGCCGATAAGCGCCAGCCGCTCGCCCTGACGCAGCGTAAACCGCACGTTTTCGCAGACTGTCCGATTTCCATAGCGAACCGCGCCGTTTTCCACCGAAATCAGCACGTCTTTCGGATGCGGCAGCGTCGTCATGCGCAGCGTACCGACCTGCTCGACGTTTTTCAGCAGCGTCTGCTTTTCCTCGATGGCGCGTTCCTGCCGCACCTGCGATGCTTTCGACCGTTTCATCATCCGCTCCGACGCCGCACCGAGAAAGCCGCGGTCTACTTTCCCATAAAAGGACTTATCCGCGTGGCGCTTGTTTTCCTCCGCGCGATTGCTCCATTCCGCCGTTTTGCGCGCGGCGGCTTCCAGCTGCTTGATTTCTTTGCGGAGCGTCTCGTTCCGGGCGGCTTCGGCTTCGTTTTCGCCGTTCAGGCGCGCTTCAAACGTGTCGTAATTTCCCTGCATGACGTAGGTGTTCGCCTTGTTCAGGCAGACCACATGGTCAATCGCGCGGTTGAGGAAGGCGCGGTCATGGCTGACGAGCAGAAAGCCGTCTTTGCGGCGCAGGTAGTCCGCGAGCATTGCACGACCGGGTGCGTCGAGGGAATTGGTGGGTTCGTCGATGAGCGGATAGGCGTCCTCGCGGGCGAATAGCGCCGAGAGCATCACGCGGGTCTGTTCGCCGCCGGAGAGCGTATCAAACGGGCGGTTGAGCGCCTCTTCCGGCACGTTGAGAAGGGATAATTCGCGCATCAAGCGCCAGTCCTCGCACGTCGCTGCGGCGGTTTGGGCAATTTGCCATGCGGTCTGTGTGCCATCCGCGACGGGGTACGGGAACAACACAGGCATCAGCGGACAGTCGATTTTCCCCTTGCCCTGCAAATCGCCGGACAGCAGGCGCAGGAGGGTGGTTTTTCCGCGTCCGTTGCGGGCGATAAGCCCCGTGCGCCACGCCGTGTCGAGGGACAGGGACAAATCCGCAAAAACGGCTTCCGGTGCGCCGTCGTAGGTGAATGATAGATGTTCAATTTTCAGCTGCAAAATGAATTTTCTCCGCTTTGGTCAGCAGGGAGGACAGACCGACAAGACGAATCATGCAATTTTTTTCTGTACAGCAAAAGCTGACCCGTTATGCGGTGATTTCTGCTATCACAAACAAACCGCTTGCTTGCGGTTCATTGCTTCCCTGCTCAGTCAACAGGTGCAGAAATCACAGACGCATATGCGGATCAGCCTCCTTCGCGCGTTGCTGGTTATCAGAATACCATTTTTCGGCGCACTTGTCAAGGTGGAAAAACGGTGGTATAATAGAAAGGAAGTTGATTTTTGTCGGAGGATGTGCCATGAGTTTCACCCACCTGCATCTGCACACGGAATATTCCCTGCTGGACGGCGCGTGCCGCATTCCAAAGCTCGTCGAGCGCATCAAGGCGCTTGGCATGACCGCCTGTGCCATCACCGACCACGGCGTGATGTACGGCTGCATCGACTTCTATTCCGCCATGAAGGATGCGGGCATCAAGCCCATCATCGGCTGTGAGGTCTACGTCTGCCGCGACCGGCTGGACAAATCCGCCGCGAACCGCGAGTACAGCCACCTCATCCTCCTGTGCGAAAACAACACCGGCTATCAGAACCTGATGAAACTGGTCAGCGAGGGCTTCCTGACCGGCTATTATTATCGCCCGCGCATTGACTACAACCTGATTCGCCAGCACAGCGAAGGGCTGATTTGCCTCTCCGCGTGCCTGTCCGGCGACCTGCCGAAGCTGCTGCTGCAAGGGCGCTACGACGACGCGGAAGCGTATGTGCGCGAAATGCAGGATATTTTCGGCGAGAAGAACTTCTATGTTGAAATCATGGATCACAGCATCCGCGAGGAGAAAATCGTCATGCCGCGCCTGATTTCGCTTGCCCGCGAGATGAATGTGCCGCTGGTGGCGACGAACGACTGCCACTACTTGGAGGAAAAGGACGCAGACGCGCAGGAAGTGCTGCTGTGCATCCAGACGGGCAAGACGCTTGATGACGCGAACCGGATGCGCATGGACACGCGCCAGCTCTATGTTAAGAGCGAAGATGAAATGCGCGCGCTGTTCGCCGCCTGCCCGGATGCTGTTGACCGCACGCAGGAGATTGCCGACCGCTGCAATGTGGAATTCGAGTTCGGCGTGACGCGTCTGCCGCATTATCCCGTGCCGGAGGGCGAAACCGCGCTGTCGATGCTCACGCGCCTGACGCATGAGGGCTTGCGCGAGCGCTATCCCGACGCAAAGGAGACCGACGAGCCGTGGCAGCGGTTGAATTATGAGCTGAACGTCATCTCGTCGATGGGGTATGTCGATTACTTCCTGATCGTCTGGGACTTCATCCGCTATGCCAAGAGTCAGGGCATCATGGTCGGGCCGGGGCGCGGCAGCGGCGCTGGGTCGATTGTCGCGTACTCGCTGGGCATCACGATGCTTGATCCGCTCAAATACCAGCTGCTGTTTGAACGCTTCCTGAACCCGGAGCGCGTCACCATGCCCGATATTGACGTGGACTTCTGCTACGAGCGCCGGCAGGAGGTCATCGACTATGTGGCGCGCAAGTACGGCGCAGACCATGTGAGCCAGATTATCACCTTCGGCACCTTGCAAGCGAAGGGCTGCATCCGCGACGTCGGGCGCGTCTTAGGCATGAGCTATCAGGATACGGACGCGGTCGCGAAGGCAATTCCCTTCGACCTCGGCATGACGCTGGAAAAAGCGCTGACGCTCTCGCCGCTTCTCAAAACCATGTACGACGAACAGCCGGAAGTGCATCGGCTGATTGACACCGCCATGACGCTGGAGGGTATGCCGCGCCACGCCTCCACCCACGCGGCAGGCGTGCTGATTACGGGCAAGCCGGTGATGGAATACGTCCCCCTGCAGCGCAACGACGAGGTCATCACGACGCAGTACCCGATGGGGACGATTGAGCGCCTCGGCTTGCTGAAGATGGACTTTCTGGGCTTGCGGACGCTGACCGTCATTCGCGATACGCTGGATATGCTGCGCGAGCAAGGCATCGACATGAAGCCAGAGGACATTCCGCGCGACGACCCGGCGGTGTACGAAATGATTTCCGCCGGCGATACGGACGGCGTGTTCCAGCTCGAAGGCGGCGGAATGCGCACCTTCCTGACGAACATGAAGCCCACCTGCTTTGAGGACATTATCGCCGCGATTTCACTCTACCGTCCCGGCCCGATGGAGTCCATCCCGCGCTACATTCAGGGCAAGCAGAACCCGTCAAGCATCCACTACGAGACGGAGAAGCTGCGCCCGATTCTGGACGTCACCTACGGCTGCATGGTCTATCAGGAGCAGGTGATGCAGATTGTGCGCGATTTGGCAGGGTACAGCTACGGTCGAAGCGACCTTGTCCGCCGCGCGATGGCGAAAAAGAAGCACAAGGTGATGGCGCAGGAGCGCGAATACTTCATCCACGGCAAGCTGAACGACGACGGGACAATTGACGTGCCGGGCTGCGTGCGCAACGGCGTGCCGGAGGAAGTCGCGTCACACCTTTACGACGAGATGACCGCGTTCGCGTCCTACGCTTTCAACAAATCCCATGCCGCCGCGTATGCCGTCGTCTGCATTGAGACAGCGTGGCTCAAGCGCTATCATCCCGTGCCGTTTATGGCGGCGATTCTCAACAGCGTATACGGCAATCCGGCGAAAATCGCGGCATACATCCAGTACTGCCGTTCGCGCGGCATTGCGATTCTGCCGCCGGACGTGAACCGTTCGCAGTGGAAATTCACCGTCGCGAAAGCCCCGGACGGACAGCTGGGGATTCTCTTCGGCTTGGGCGCGGTCAAGACGGTCGGTCAGGGTGCGGTGGACGCGATTATCCGCGAGCGCAAGCACGGCGCGTACCGCGACATCTTCGACTTCTGCCGCCGCATCGACACGAGCGAATGCAACAAGCGCGTCGTCGAGAGCCTCATCAAGGCGGGCGCATTCGACGGCATGGGCGGCAATCGTCCGCAGTTGCTGGCGGTGTTTGAGTCCGCGATGGATGCGAACTCGTCCCTGCGCAAGCAGACGGTAGACGGGCAAATCAGCCTGTTCGACATGGCATTCGGCGGTGCGCCGCTGGTTCAGGAGAATCACACGCTGCCGAATCTGCCGGATTATCCCCTGCGGCAGCGGCTGGCGCTGGAGAAGGAGATTGCGGGGGTGTACATCACCGGACATCCGCTGGATGATTACCGCGACGTGCTGGGCAAGCTGCCGTTCTCCACCGCCGATTTGGATGGGCTGGAGGAGCGCGAGGACCGTGGCTTGTCCCTCGACGGGCAGATCGTCGATATGGGCGGCATTCTGACCGAAGTGAAGGGCAAGGCGACGAAAAAGGGCGCGTACATGGGCTTCATCACGCTGGAAGACCTGACGGGGCAGATTGAGTGCCTTGTGTTCCCGAAGGTGTACGAGCGCTATCAGGGCATGATGGCGGTGGATGATTTGGTGGTGCTGCACGGGCGGCTGTCCATCCGCGAGGAGGAAGCGCCGAAGCTGCTGGTGGAGAAGCTGATTCCGCTGGAGGCGTGGCATCCGGAGGAATCCGCCCCCGCCGCGCCCATGGGGCAGAGCACCGCGCGCCCCGTGCCGCCGCCGAAGCGCCACACATCCGAAGCGCCGAAGCTGACCGACGCGCAGGCAGCGGCGAAAGCCCCCCGGAAGCTGTACCTGCGCCTGAACCGCCCGCAGATGGACGCGGCGTCATCGACTTTGTCGCTGTATCCGGGTTCTGTGCCGGTGTATCTGCACCTGCCGGCGGAGAAGATGACGCTCCTTGCGCCGAAAACCGGCTGGTGCGACGCAAGCGACGGGTGTTTGAATCGGCTGAACGCGCTGCTGGGTGCGGAAAATGTGAAATTGTTGGAAAGCAGGTGATTGCATGAGTGAACAGCAGAAAAAGGGGCGTCTTGGCGAGGTGATTCGCTTCGTCGTGACGGGCGGCGTGTGCTTTCTGATTGAGCAGGCGGTTTTGTCGCTGCTCAAGGAGATTTTCGGGCTGGATGTAAATATCGGCACGCCGATTGCGTTCTTGGTGTCGGTGGTGGCGAACTATCTGCTGTGCGTCAAGTGGGTATTCCCCGGCGCGGACGGCAGCGGCGGCAAAACGAAAGCGGGCTTTGTGCTCACAAGCGGCATCGGTTTCTTCCTGAACTGGGGCATCATGGCGCTCCTGACCGCGCTTTTCGGGCAGGACAGCATTCTGCTGACCCTCTTCGGCATCCAACTGAAAGTCTACCATCTGAACAAGGCGATTGCGACCCTGCTGGTGATGATCTGGAACTACTTCACAAAACGGCTGATATTGAAGCAAAAGTGACGACGCCAGAGGCTCTGCCTCTGGACTCCGGCAGGGCTCTGCCCTGCACCCGCGAAGGGTCTTCGACCCTCTCGACACCCATCTCGCGATTGAGTTGGTGACACTCTCATACAGTGTCCGCGTGTTTATCCGGCGAACCTACGGTTCGGATTAGATGCTCTGTGCAAACTTACGGCATAAACCAAGAGACATGAAACTCTAAGAGTGACGACCCGAAGGTTTCCAAAGGGCGATCGCAGACTTCGTCTGTTTTTACTGCCCTTTGGTCGCCTCCGCAGAGGCGAAATCCCCCGCGAATCATTCAACCATCAAGGAGAACCAAATCCCCCATGAAACCAGTAATTTTCTTCGATTGGGACGGAACCCTCGCCGACAGCATGAACCTCTGCGTCGCCGAAATCCGCCAAGCCCTCATCACCATGCACCTCCCCGACCTGCCCGACGACATCCTCCGCCAGTGCAACGGCCCGACGTTCGAGCAGTCACTGGACATCCTGCACATCCCCCATGACCGCGCGCAGGAGTACATGACCACGCGCCTGACCGCCGAATTAGCCCTCGTACCGACGGTCAACCGCCTCTTCCCCGGCGTGCGCGAGATGCTCCAAACGCTTCGGGAATATGCGGATTTGTGCATCGTCAGCAACGGCGAGCATGACTATATCGCGCTGTGCCTGCAAGTGTTCGGGCTGACGGACGTGTTTGTCCGCACGGCGACATCCGTGCCGGGGCGCACGAAGGGCGAAAATCTCCGCGCGCTGCTGGACGACCTGCGCCCGGAACGCGCCGTGATGGTAGGCGACCGGCTGGGCGACATCCGCGCGGGTCAGGAGAACGGTCTGCCGACGATTGCGGCGTGCTACGGCTACGGGAACGACGCGGAGTACAATCAGGCGTCCCTCCGCGCCGAAAGCGTGGCGGACTTGACCCGGCAGCTGGTGGATTTCTGCCGGACGGGGCGCTGATAACAATTCGGAATGCGGAATTCGGAATAAGTGCTTTCCATCGAGTCTTCTATCATAAAAATCCCGCCCCCTCGTTTGCAGGGAGCGGGTTTTCATTATTGCGCTGTCACTTCGCGGTTCGGCTGATACGGGTTGAAATCCGCCGGATCAACGTTTGTGCACACTTCAATCGTCTCGCCGTCAGTCAGCAGGACGACGTTGCCGAAGCGGTTGTTGTACACATGGTCGCGGGTCAGATTCTGTTCTGCGCTGTACGCCGCAATAAAGTTCCATATTTCCCACACCGACGCTGCGCCGGGAATCAGCACATAAGTCGGCGAAAGCACCCGCATCAGCACCACGCCGATCTCATAGGTGTTTGTTTTATCATCCAGAATCCCATGATGGGGAAATTTCAGCACATCTATGTTGCGAACGAGGTCTTGGTACTTGCGGTTGATGTTGCCGCTGGCGGCGTAATCGCCGGTAAACAGCATCCGCTTCTGCCCATAAATCAGCACAAAATTCAGCGAATCCATGTTCTGATTGCCGTTGTTCTTCACCGTTTCCGGCCCAACGCAGTTCACCGTCAGCCATCCGCCAATGGTCAGCTCATCGCCTTCCTTCATCTGCTGGTAGATTGTGCCGTTCGCCAAGGGCGCGTAGTCCGGATTCACCTCCGCCGACGCGCCATATACTACGGTCGATCCACCCCCCCCAGCGTTCCAAAATATAGTTGACGTTCATGCAGTGGTCAAGATGCCAGTGCGTGACGATGTACGCATCCACATGCGTCACGCCCACCGCTTCCAGATACTGCGGGAACAGGCGCTCCGGCTTGTTCGGCCACGCCTCGCCGCCGTCAATCAGCACGGTTGTGTTTCCGAAGCGGATCAAATAGCCGTCTGCGCAGCCAAGATTGACCTGATGCAGCTCCAGCATGGGCAATGCCTGCTCCGCTTCCGTCTTTTCCGCCACGGCAAAGGGCAGCAGCAATGTCAGCAGCAAAAGTGCCGCCAGCAGTTGTTTCTTCATCGCCGCGATCTTTATGCCAGCGGGCGGATGAGGATGAGGGGGGTCAGTTCGCCGCCCTGCCCGGAGGGGTTATCCTTCATCGCGTCCTGAATCTGGTCGTCCGTCAGCGGGAAATCATCGCACTTGCCCAGCTGATTCTGGTCAATATCATTCGCGTCCATGATGACAATCGGAATGCCGCATTCCTTTTCGATTTCGTTGGACAGCTCGACGGGGTGTTCGGGGTTAATCAGCGCGAGGGTCTTGTAGCGGTCAAAGCTGGAGCGGAAGTAGAAGCCGTCGATGCCCGCGACGCCATGACCGCAGATTTTATAGAACAAGCCCTTGACCCCGAACGGGCGCGTAACGGCGCTGACGAAGCCCGCCAGCAGCACGCGCGGCAGACCCACCATGTCGATGACGAGTTGCAGCTTGTACGGCTCGTGCATCCCCACGCCGGTGGAGTTAATGCCCGCGAATTTCGCCATATGCTTGGCGAAGAAGCCGAGCTTCATGTCCTCCATGCGGCGGACATTGCCGGTGCACATCGCCATCACCTTTGCAGTGATGGAAAGCACGTCGCCCGGCTGTGCCAGCGGCAGCACATACTTCTTCACCAGCTCCGCCGCGCTTTCCCCCACCTCGACGAAGTGCGTCTGGATGGCATAGCGCTGGTAACGGCGGCCGTCCCTGCCCGTCAGGATGCCGCGCTCAAAATATACGATACCGTCTTTTTCCCGGCGCTGCTGCGCCAGATTACGGGATTCCGATGCCATGTTGTTTTCCTCCTCGCTCTCCGACGCAAATGCCGTCGGTGTTGCGGTAATTTCGGTTTACTCGTCTATTTTACAACGCTTTCCCAGTTCTGTCAAATTTCCAGCGGGGGATTTTGCCGATTTCGGGCAGAAAATGCAAGGAAAATACCCGCCTTGTCAAATTCCGTTGAATGTGCTATGATACACGATGGCTTGGAGCTTCCTCGCCATACAGATAAAAGGATGCGATTTTATGGCAAAAGCCATCAAGACAAACGTGCTGCGTCACCTGGACGCGCTGAAAATCCCCTACGAAACCCGCGAGTATACCGTTGATGACGACAATTTCGACGGCAAGCTCGTCGCGGAGAAGGTCGATTTGCCCGCAGAGATGATTTACAAGACGCTCGTGCTGGTCGGCGACACGCTGCCGCACCTCGTCTGCGTCATCCCCGTGGAACTGGAACTCGACCTGAAGGCCGTCGCACGCGCCGCCGGGTGCAAGAGCGTCCACATGCTGCCGCAGAAGGATTTGCTGCCGCTGACCGGCTACCTGCGCGGCGGATGCAGCCCCATCGGCATGAAGAAAGCGTTCCCCACCTTCGTGGACAGCGCGGCGCAGCATTTGGAGCGTGTCAGCGTCAGCGCGGGCGTGCGCGGGTGCCAGGTGATTCTGGCGGTGGATGCGCTCGTCGCCTGCACAAAAGCGAAGTTCGCCGACCTGTGCCGGGGCTAAAGTGACGCACAGCTGACAAGATGATGAATTTTACAACTTCCGCGCCCGGAAATCATTGTTTCTTGACGGGAAATGGTGTATAATAAGGAAGTTGATTTTCTTGCACGGGGGTATTCTGCCCCATCACGCGCATTGATACTCCGAAAGGATGTTGATTTTTTCCATGGCACAGCCGCCTTTGCGTCCCCAAGACGCTGTGATGCTTATTCCCTCCCTTGAGCCGGATGACCGCCTGCCCGCATACGTCCGCCGCCTGCTGGACAAGGGTTTCCAGCATGTTGTGATTGTCGATGACGGCAGTAGCGCTGCCTATCAGCCGATTTTTGCCGAACTGGACGCGATGGACGGCGTGTCCGTCACGCACCACGAGTTAAACCGCGGCAAGGGCTGCGCGCTCAAGACTGGCTATGCGTACATTCAGGCGCATTTCCCGGCGGCGAGCGGCGTCATCACCGCCGATGCAGACGGTCAGCACACAGTCGAAGACTGCTGGCATCTGGCAGAGGTGCTGACAGAGGGCAAGCGCGCCCTGTACCTGGGCAGCCGCAACTTCAACCTCGACCACGTTCCGCCAAAATCACGCCACGGCAACAAAATCACGAGCGCGGTTTTCCGCCTGCTCTACGGCGTGTATCTGCCGGACACGCAGACGGGGCTTCGCGCCTTCCGCATGGCGGATTTGCCGTTCATGCTGGACGTGCCGGGCGAGCGCTTTGAGTACGAGATGCAGGTGCTGATTGCCTGCGCGCGCGCGAAGCTGCCGATGATTCCGATTGAAATCGAAACGGTATACGAAAACGAGAACGCCGGAACGCATTTTCACCCGATTCGCGACAGCTACCGCATCTACAAGGTGATTCTCGGAAACTTCCTGCTCTATGCCAGCTCGTCGGTGATCTGCTTTCTGGTGGACAACGGCGTGGCGAACCTGCTGCGATTCGCGCTGCTGCCCCTGCTGGGGCTGAGGGGCGACACGGCGATTCAGATTTCCGGCTATCTGGCGCGGCTGGTGTCTTCGCCGCTGAATTTCGTCCTGAACCGCAATTTCGTGTTCAAGTTCAAGCAGGACACGGGCAAAACGGCGCTCAAATACGCCCTGCTGTGCATCGTCACCATTACGCTGTCCAACCTTGGCGTGTCGCTGCTGGATCACCTGCATATCTTCATCGGCGGTTTCGCGTTCATCCCGAAAATTTTGATGGACACGCTGCTGTATCTGGTGAACTACCGTATCCAGAACAAGTGGATTTTCGCCAAATCCGCCGAAAATCAGGAGGGCTGACATGCGCAAGCACTTATCCGAAATTCTGCTGACGCTCTTGACGGTCGCGCTGCTTGTCGGATTTGCCTTCGCCGTTCCGCATCCCGCGATTACGGACGATGCGCTCGAAGCCTACATGAACGACGGCGCGGCTGCAGACGACGACTACGACTTCCTATTTGAGTGACACAAGGGGCGCTGCCCCTTGACCCTGCAAGGGACTTCGTCCCTTGACCCTTTCGCGCGATTCAGTTGGTGACTTTTTCATACAACTTCCGCGTGTTGATTGGGGGAACCCCAGAGGCGCTGCCTCTGGACTCCGCAAGGGACTTCGTCCCTTGACCCTTTCGCGCGATTGAGTTGAGCGCATTTGCTTGCTATGCCCGCGTGTTTATCTGAGAAACGAGGAGGAATTTCTATGCGCAAAGTTTTGGCGCTGCTGCTGTCTCTGCTGATGCTCACCCCGGCGCTGGCGGAAGAAACCGTCATTACGCCCCTGCCGATGGGCTTGACCGACACTGGCTACACGCCCGATCCGAACGCCTTTATCGCGGCGGACGAGGAAAACGGCGTGCTGCAAGGCTATCAGGATGATTCCATCACTGTCACGCTCTGGCGGGAGACCGTCGGGGATGCGACCTACAACATCGCGCGCGTGAAGATTGCCGACCCGTCGCAGTTCCGCACGGGGCTGAATCACCCCAAGGCGCGGACGGACAACAAGATTTCCGCGATTGCCGAAAAGCACAACGCTGTCGTGGCGATTGGCGGCGACTACTTTGGCAAGGATGACTACGGCTACGTTGTGCGCATGAATGAGGTGTTCCGCAAGAAGCCGTCGAAGCAGCGCGATATGCTGCTGGTGGATAACAACGGTGACTTCCACATCATCCTCCAGTCCGACGCGGACGAATTGAAGGCGCTGCTTTCCTCTGACACGCTGACGTTCCCGAACGTATTCAACTTCGGCCCGGCGCTGGTCGTCGACGGCAATGTCTGCGAAATCCCGGACTACTACAAGAACAAGTACAACGTTTTTGCGGATGAACCGCGCTGCGCCATCGGGCAACTCGGCGAATTGGAGTATCTGCTGGTGGTCGTTGACGGCCGCCGCAAGGATTCCGACGGCTGCACCTGCGCGGAACTGGCGGATTTCATGGCGAAGCAGGGCTGCACGATGGCGTACAACCTCGATGGCGGCAACAGCGCGCTGATGTGGTTCGGCGGCGAAAATTACTCCGAGAAAACCGTCAAGGCGGAACGCTCCGTCTCCGACATCATCTATTTCGCCACGGCAATTGACGCCGCGAATACGGAGGAGTAACATGCTGACTCCCTATGGGCTGACGGCAGCGGGCGCGATGCTGCTCCTGCTGCTGCTGACGGGACTCTCCTGCCGCAGGAAAGGCATCCCCTACCGCACGTTCATCACCTTCGGCGCATTGTCGCTGCTGCTGGCGTTCCTGCTTTCGCGGCTGACGTTCGCGCTGTCGAACATCCCGCTCTATGTCAACACACTCAGCAATCCCCTGCTGATGCTGCACTTCTGGGACGGCGGCGCGTCGCTGCTGGGCGCATTGCTTGGCGTGCTGCTGGCGAGCTGGCTGACGGGGCGAATCCGCCGCGAATCCGTCGGGCGGCTGATGGACGCGATTGCGTTCGGCGCACCGCTGGCAATTGCGGTGGAGCGCATCGGCGAAGGGTGCTTCGACGAAATCATGGGCATGGGCAAAGGCATTGAGACGGAATGGCTGGCTTTCCTCGGCAACCTGACTGGCGGCAATCACCCGGTGTTCCTCTATGAGGCGGTCGCGATGGTCGTGCTGTTCGCGGTCGTGCTGCTTGCCCAGCGGAAAAAGCCCCCCGAAGGCGACACGATGGCGCTGTTCCTGCTGCTCTACGGCTGCGTGCAGGTCGTGCTGGAATCGCTCCGCAACGATTCGCACATGCTGCTGATTCACTTCGTCCGCGTCAATCAGGTGGGGGCACTCGTGCTGGCGGTCGCGGTTATCATCCGCTGGACGGTGACGGCAGTTCGCGGGAAAACCTGCACGGGCAAGAAAGCAGGGCTGCTCTGGGCGCTGATAATCATCAGCATCGGCCTGGGCATCGGCATGGAGTTCGCCGTGGACCGTCTGGGCGAACCGCTGCTCTCCTACGGGATGATGGCGCTGGCGCTGGCGCTCATCGCGTGGTGCGGGCTGCGCTTCCGCCGGATGGCAAACAAGGTCTGAAAGGAAGGATTCTGCAATGGAAAAGCACAAGATTGACCGAATCAACGAATTGCCGCGCAAAAAAAAGTCCGACGGTCTGACCGACGAGGAAGCGGCTGAACACGCTGTCCTGCGTCAGGAATACATCGCCGGATTTCGCGAAAATATGCGTCAGGTGCTGGAAAACACATACGTCCAGCGCCCGGACGGTACGAAAACGAAACTACAAAAAAAGACCCCAACAAAATAATTATACCACATTCGGTCGGCGAAAGTCAACAACAAAACTTTTCGCCGACCCCTTGTATTTCCGGCACTTTTCGTGTATAATGAAGGTGCAAAGAGAGAGAAGAGCCGCTGGCAGGCGGCAGCACAAGGCATCGCGGTGAGCGCGACTGCCGGAACAGGAAAGGAGGCGTTTCCAATGAACCAGGATGAACAGCAGCTGTCGGGCGTGTTGCGTCAGACGGTCATAGAAGTGTCTTCCTGTTTCCGCACCGCATCATGAGTGACAGTCCTCTTTGACTGATGCGCCCCTGAGTGAGAGCGCCGTAAGGATGGGTACACGGATATGGACGACATGCAGAAGGATTTTTCTCCGGCAGCGGATGCGGACAGCATCGACGACATGGCGGATGACATGATCGAAATGACCGATGAGGAAGGCAACACGACCCTCTTCAAGATTCTGGACTATTTCTTCTATAACGGCGACGAGTACGCCATTCTGACCGACTCCATCGACGAGGGCACGACCGGCGCAGACCGCGTGGACTGCTACGTGATGAAGATCGTGCCCACGACGGACGAATCCGGCGAAGAGCTGGAAGAGTTCGTTCCCGTGGAGGATCAGAAGCTGGAAGCCAAACTGATGGAAATTGCCACATTGAAGCTCAATGATGACGAACAGGCGGATGACGAGGACTGATTTCTTCCTCTCCTCTCCCGCTTCCCTCCATACAGAGCGACCGACATTTCGTTTCTTCGGTGCTGGACTCGATGAACATTTCGGAACTAACTCGACCGATCATTCGTTTCATAGGATAGAACTTGTTCGACGTTTGGAACTGAATCCGACCGACGCACTTTCGGAATTTCCCCGACCGACTACACGGAATCTCGTTCTTTGGCTGACAAACCCAACCGACCAACGCGGACGATTCAGCAATGAATCGTCCGTTTTTTTGCGCTTTTCGCCGGAAAAGGCGAATGTTTACCACTGACTTTTTCCCAACCGCCTGTGATTTATGTGGATAACCTTGTGGATTGATGTGGATAAGTCGTGGATTTCCTGCGACAGCCATGCAATCCAGCTGAATTTTTCCTGCATCATCCTGTGTCCTTTGGGAGTTTCTCGTCCGTTATGCACACAGAATTCACAAGGTCAGCATTTTTTTCCCGATTCTGTGGATAAGTCTGCTGATATTGTCCGTTTTCTTTTGTTATGCACAAGGTTGTGCACAATGTTCGACATTTCTCGACGCGCGTGCCAAAGAAGCCCCCCTCACCAATTCTGTTGATGAGAGGGGGCTGATTATGTGTTTGGGCTGTTCTCTTGTGCTGCTTTTGCTTCCGGAATTGTCGTGTCCTTCGGCACAGTGCCGGAAAACACCGTTTCCTGCGCGTCGCTTGTGACCTGAATGTCGCCGCCGTAGTGCCGCAGCGTTTCCCGGACGATAAACAGTCCCATGCCATGACCGTCGGACTTTGTCGTCACGCCCGGCTCGAAAATCCGCTGCTGGTCGTCGGGCGGAATCGGCGTGCCCGTGTTCGCAACGGAAAAGACGTACTCCTTGAGGTTCTCGGTCAAGGTAATGGTCAGGTGCTTTTTTCCATCGGGCAAATCCGCCATGGCATCAATGGCGTTGTCAATCAGGTTTGACAGCACCTTGCACATCTCCCAGCCAGAAATGGGCAGTTCCTTCCATGTGGACGTGATGTTCAGCGTCACCTGCACGCCCGCCTTTTCGCACGCGGCAAGTTTCACCTGCAAGAGCGCGTTAATCGGCGCGCTGGCGGTTTTCAGCACGCGGCTGACAGCGGTGATGCGCCCGTACACCTTCTCGATGTAGCTGTTCGCCTCGCCGTACTCCTCCATCTCCATCAAGCTGTACACCACCTGCAGGTGGTTGAGGAAGTCATGTCGCTGGGCGCGGAGGGTGTTGTTCAGTTTTTCCATGGCGTCGACGGTGTCGTCCATCGCGTCCAGCTGACTCAGCAGCCGCCGGGTGGACATGGCCTCGCGGATGTCCATCACCGCGCCCCAGATAATCACCGCCGCCGCAACGCCGACAAGCAGCCGCACCATGCGCGGGCTGAAGTCGTACTGCGGCGAGATTACCACCAGCGTCATCACGCCCAGAATCAGCAAAATCTCCAGACTGTTGATGATGATGGCGTAGTTCGTCGCTTTCTTGACGGAAATATTCTCCTGAAACCGCGTCAAACGCTTCATTTGCATCCCTCCCGGATTTCCTGATTCTTCCGAATTGTCGCCTCATGCCCCATGTCCGATGGGAAATAGTACTTTTTCCCCTGCAATTCCACGGGCATATAATTCTGGCGGACGTAGTGTCCGGGATAGTCGTGCGGATACTTGTAGCCGTCGCCGCTGCCGATTCGGTCGTGCCCGGCGTAGTGCGTGTCGCGCAAGTGGACGGGCACAGCGCCGTAACCGCCCTTTTCCGCGTCCGCCATCGCCGCATCGACCGCGGCGCACACGCTGTTGCTCTTCGGGCTTTCGCAGATGGCGATAATCGCCTGTGCGAGCGGCAGGCGCGCTTCCGGCATCCCAACGAATTCCACCGCGCGCGCCGCGGCTTCCGCTTGCAGCATCGCAATCGGATTCGCCAGCCCAACATCCTCGCTGGCATGGGCAATAATCCGCCGCGCAATGAGTTTCGGGTCAACGCCGGCATAAATCAGCCGTGCGAACCACGCCAGCGCCGCGTCACTGTCCGAGCCGCGCAGGGACTTGCAGAACGCGCTGAGCATGTCATAATACAAACTTTCGTCACAGCGAATCATGGGCTTCTGGATGGATTCCTCCGCAACGGCAAGGGTGATGTGGATGCTGCCCTGCGCGTCGGCGGGTGTCGTAAGCACAGCAAGCTCTACCGCACCGAGCGCCGCGCGGGTATCGCCGCCCGCGATTCGCGCGATATGGTGCAGCGCATCGTCATCGGCGATGATGTTCATCTGCCCATAGCCTCGCTCCGGGTCGTCGATGGCGCGGCGCATGGCGGTCAGCACGTCCCGTTCCGTCAGCGGTTCAAACTGGAATACGCGGCAGCGGCTGACAATAGCGGGCGTCATGGACACCATCGGGTTTTCCGTCGTCGAGCCGATAAAGCGGATGATACCCCGCTCAATGGCGGGCAGGATGCTGTCGCTCTGCGCCTTTGACCAGCGGTGGCATTCATCCAGCAGCAGATATGTGGGCTGCCCGTAGGCGCGGCGCTCCTGCGCGTCGGCAATGACCTTGCGCACGTCCGCCACGCCGCTGGTGACAGCGTTGAGCTGCACAAACGCGGACTTGGTGCTATTGGCGATAATCGACGCAAGGGTCGTTTTGCCGCAGCCGGGCGGCCCGAAAAAGATGGAGGAAGTCAGCCGATCCGCCTCAATCGCGCGGCGCAGCAGCCGCCCCTCCCCCAGCAGATGACGCTGCCCGATAAACTCCGCGAGCGTCCGCGGGCGCATCCGATCCGCCAGCGGCGCCTCCTGTCCGGAAAAAAGATCCGTCATTGTTTCACCTCAACAGCAAATACGCTCCCGCTCCCAGCAGCAGCAACTGCACCACCAGCAGAATCGGGAAGCCATAGCGAAAATACCAATGCCTCGTTTTATGATGGAAGCAGAACATCCCCAGTGTTCCTCCGAGGCTGCCGAACAGCACTACCGGCAGAAACAGCGTCCTTTCCGCAATCCGCCACGCCCCGCGTTTGGCGCGCCGCTTATCTATCCCCATAAGCGAAAACGCGAGGGTATTGACCGCCAGCAGGTACACCCAAATCAGATTCAACAACCAATTCTCCATAATTACAACCTCCCCAGAGGCTCTGCCTCTGGACTCCGCAAGGGAGTTCCTCCCTTGACCCTTTCGCGCGATTGGGTTGGTGACTTCTCCATACTGCTTCCGCGTGTCGCGCAGGGGTTTCGCCTCTGCAGACACGATTCCCCCTGCGTGAAAGCAATCAATTTCAATAGAAAACTCAAGCCAGAACACGCACACCGAGGGATTCCGTCAGGGGACAAACTTCCCCTGCGCCACCGCCGTGATTCCCCCGTGTGCCGCGCTGTACACCCACCGATGTGCCCCGCGCAGCGCCAGTTCCGCGTGGCATAGCGCAATGCCGCCGTCCAGCAGGGCGCGGTCGCTGATGGTCAGCGCAAACGCTCCGGGCAGCGCTTCCATCCGCCACGGCTGCATGTTCATTGCCGACGGCGCGATTTGCACCAGCTTCGCCGCATCCAGCATCATGCCATCTGCGGGAACGGCGTTCATCAGCTTGTCGAGCGGCTTCCGGCGGCGATTCTCTGGCGCTTGAAGCGGCTTCTCCGGCACACCGACCGCAATCACCGCGAGTGCCGTCTCATTCTCCTGCATCGGCAGGCGAATCTGCTTGCGGCGGTATGTGCCGCTCACCCAGCACGTCCCCAGTCCCAGCGCCGTCGCTTCCAGCACGAACGCTTCGCCCAGAATCCCGGCATTCACGCGGCAGAGCGCTTCCGTTCCGCAGGCGATGACCACCGCCGCCATTTTGCAGCCCGTGATGCGCCCCATGCCCAGAATCGTGCCGGTGAACAGCGATTCGTCCACCGGGGTCAGCACCAAGCGCGCACCGGGCAGCGCGCACCGCCCAACGACGTAGGACAGCGCCGCGAACGCCGCCGTGTCGGGCGCACCCGCAAAGCTCCGGCAGGATGTGCGCACCAATGCCGCCTGACGCAGTTTCTCCTTCTGCACGGGTGAAAAGAGCGTCTCCAGCGTCGTCATTCCCCCACCTCCAACGGCGTCGGGCGCAGATGGCGGCAGACCTCGCCCACGCGCTCATGCAGCACCAAATCCGCCTGATTGTCCAGCGGGGTTGCGTCGCGGTTGATAAGAACGATGTGCCGCCCGCGGAAGAACCGCAGCAGCGACGCCGCCGGATACACCGTCAGGCTCGTTCCTGCGACGATAAGCAGTTCCGCCTGCTGCAATTGGCGCACCGCCGCGCGAACTGTCGCATCATCAAGCCCTTCCTCGTACAGCACAACGTCCGGCTTGATGATGCCGCCGCAGGGGCATTTCGGCACGCCTTCACTGTCCCGGATGTACTCCGGCGGAAAAAAGCGCGCACACTTCAGGCAATAATTCCGGTGGATGCTGCCGTGCAGTTCCAGCACCGTTTTGCTGCCTGCCTTCTGGTGCAAGCCGTCGATATTCTGCGTGATGACCGCCGTCAAACGTCCGCCGGCTTCCAGCTGCGCCAGAAAGCGGTGCGCGTCGTTCGGCTGCGCGTCCAAGGGGAGCATTTTCGCGCGGTAGAAGCGGTAAAACTCCTCCGGATGGCGCGCAAAAAAGGTGTGGGACAGAATTTCCTCTGGCGGATAGGCGAACTGCTGATGATACAATCCGTCCTGCGAGCGGAAATCGGGAATGCCGCTCTCCGTCGAAACACCCGCGCCGCCGAAAAACACGATGCGGCGGCTCTCATCAATCCACTGCTGCAATTCTTCGTACATCGTTGTGGGCACCCCTCTCTTGTTTTGTTTCCTATGCCATTTGCAATCAATCAATTCCATTTGGGTTTCGCCTCTGGGGAGGCGACAAGGGGGCTGAAATCTTCCAGACGCGCAAAGGCACCAAGGAAATCATCCGTCAATTCCAGCATTTCGCCGAGTTCATCCAGCAGCTTCCGGCTTTTCGTCAACCGCTGGCGCTGCACAAGCTCCGCCGTAATTCCCTGATGCGACAAATAATGGCGGTCGTCCAGAAAGCTCGCATAGTTCAGCGCCGTCATCGCGCGGCGATTCGTGTCCTGCATATCCATCGTTAGCATGGCAAACTCCTTTGCTCGCAGCAGGAAAGTAATCATTTTCAGTATAGCACACCCTGCCGCGTCATGCAAGACAAACGGGCAAGAAATCGCTGTTTGTCGCGGCTAATCATCTTCCTCTTCACATCAGAAAGGAAATATGCTATAATATAATCGGTAGATTCTTCACAATCGAAGGAGGCATACGATGGATGTCAAGAAGCTGCTTGCTGATGTAACGGCGCTGCCGGGTGTCAGCGGGCATGAGGCGCAGGTCAGCGCGTACTTTGCCGAACAATTCCGTCCGCTGGTGGACGAGGTGACGGTGGACGCGATGCACAGCGTGATTGCGCACAAAAAGGGCAACGGACCGAAAATTATGCTGTGCGCCCATTTGGACGAAATCGCCCTGATGGTGACGCATATTGAGGATGACGGCAGCCTGCGCTTGGGCAATGTCGGCGGGGTTGACCCGCGCATTCTCCCCGCGAGCCGCGTGTGGGTGCATGGGCGCGAGAAGCTGTTCGGTACCATCGGCGCGCTGCCGCCGCACCTGATGAGCGCCGCCGACCGCGCGAACAACTACACGCTGGACAACCTGCATGTGGACATTGGCATGAGCGCCGAACGCGCGAAGGAACTCGTTCGCATCGGCGATTTGGTAACCTTCGACGGGCCTGCCCGCGAATTGCTCAACGATCAGTTCGCATCGAAAACGCTGGATGACCGCTCCTGCGTGGCGATTCTGCTGCGCGCGGCGGAAATGCTGCAAAAGCTGGTCTGCGACGCGGATGTGTATTTCGTCTGCTCGTCGCAGGAGGAAGTCGGCGGGCGCGGCGCAATGACCTCCGCTTTCGCGATTGACCCGGATTTGTCTGTCGTGCTGGACGTCGATTTTGCTGAAACGCCGACTTGTCCGCCGCGCTCTGCCCTGCCGATTGACGCCATGATTGTCACGCACGGGCCGTTTGTGCAGCCGAAGCTCAATCAGCGGCTCATCGACTGCGCAAAAAAGCACCATGTGAAGCTGAACGCGAACGTCGCACGCCGCTCCACCGGCACGGACGCGGACGAAATCGGCTTGTCCCGCGCGGGTGTGCCGAGCGTGCTGCTCAGCCTGCCGGAGAAGTACATGCACACGTCGGTGGAAACGATTGACCTGAACACACTGGAAGAGGGCGCGCGTCTGCTGGCGAATTTCGTCGCGGAACTCGACGAAAGCTGGGAGGATGACCTATGGATTTGAAGACACTGACGGAAATCAACGCTCCCTCCGGGCATGAGCAGGCGATTCGCCGCTTTCTGCTGGATGAGCTGAAAAAGCTGGGCTTTGCGCCCGTCCTCGACCGCATGGGCAACGTCGTTGTCGTGAAGGAAGGCACGGGCGACGCGCCCCGCAAGCGCGTGATGGTCAGCGCGCATATGGACGAAGTGGGGCTGATTGTCACCTCCGCCACGGAGGATGGCTATCTGCGTATTGCCGCGGCAGGCGGCATCGACCCGCGCGTGCTGGTTTCCAAGCGCGTCACCGTCGGGGAGGACAAGCTGCCCGGCGTCATCGGCGCTGTGCCGATTCACCTGCAATCCGCCGCCGAGCGCAAGCATGTGCTTTCGATGGATGAGCTGCTGGTGGACATTGGCGCGAAGGACAAGGACGAAGCCGAGCGCAAAGCCCCGATGGGGACGTACATCTCCTTCGATACGCCCTATGTGGAATACGGCGACGGCTTCGCGTGCGGCAAGGCATTCGACGACCGCGTCGGCTGCCTGTCGCTGCTGCGTTTGCTGCAAGAAGAACTGCCGGTTGACCTCGTGGCTTGCTTTGTGTCCGAAGAGGAAGTCGGCTGCCGCGGCGCGAAGGGGGCGGCGTTCCAGCAGGAACCCGACATTGGCATTGTGCTGGAAGGCACGACGTGCAACGACCTCGGCGACGTACCGGAGACTGCGCACGTCTGCGAAGCTGGGCAGGGCGTCGCGGTGTCGTTCATGGATGGCGCGTCAATTGCGAACCGAGCGCTGTTCCGCAAGGCGCTGGACGTGGCGAAGCAGGAGAACATTCCGCATCAGGTGAAGCACAGCGTATCCGGCGGCAACGACGGCGGCGCGATTCAGCGCGCGCGGGAGGGTGTGCCGGTGGTAGTGCTGAGCGTGCCGTGCCGGTATATTCACTCGCCGTCGTCGGTGGTGAAGCTGTCGGATGTGGAGAGCCAGTTTGCGCTGGTGAAGGCGCTGGTGAAAGCGCTGTAACGCAGGGATTTCGCCTCTGCGGGCGCGACAAGGGGGCAACGAAAACAGACGAAGTCTGCGATCGCCCCCTTGACCCCTTCGCAGTGCACCACCATGTTACTGGACTTTTATCATGGCTTTTTTAGGAGCAACACGCGCATACTGTATGCAGTCGCGCTCAATTCAATCGCGAAAATGGGAGTCCAGAGGGTCGAAGACCCTTTGGCGGGGTCAAGGGGCATGAAGAAGGTGCTCAAACCGGTCGCGCCGTCGGGACTGGAAGAGCCGGTAGCGGCGGTCATCCGGGAAGAGGTTGCGCCGTATGTGGACAGCATCGAGACGGATGCGCTGGGCAATCTGATTTGCGTGAAGAACGGCACGGAGGCGAATCCGGAGAAAATCATGCTGTCCGCGCACATGGATCACATCGGCTACATCGTCACGGGCATTGAGAAAGAGGGCTTCCTGCGCGTGACGAACGTTGGCGGCATCAGCCCGACCATGAGCCTGACGCGGCATGTGTCCTTCCCGAATGGCGTGCAGGGTGTTGTGGTGTCCGAAGTGAGCAAGGACACGGCGATGAAGGACTTGTTTGTGGACATCGGCGCGCAGGACAAGGCGGACGCCGAGACGATGGTGCAGATTGGCGACGTGTGCGTGTACGCGAACGACTGCTTCCAGCTGGGGGCGAACCGCGTCGCAAGCCCCGCAATGGACGACCGCGCGGCGTGCGCGCTGCTGATTCGCTTCCTGCAAACCGTCGGCGCGACGAAGCAAACCATCATTGCCGTTTTCTCCGTGCAGGAGGAAGTCGGCTGCCGCGGCGCGAAGGTGGCGTCGTTCGCGAAAGCGCCGGACAAGGGCATCGCCATTGACGTGACCGCGTGGGGCGACACCCCCGGCACGAAGCAGCCGGACATTAAGCTCGGCGAGGGCATTGCCGTGAAGGTGATGGATCACGGGAGCATCTCGAATCCGGATTTGCGGGAAGCGCTGCTGGCGGCGGGGGCGCAGGCGGGTGTGAAAACCCAGCGCGAGGTGCTGCCGTTCGGCGGGACGGATGCGTCCGCGATGCAGACCAGCCGCGGCGGGATTCCGGTGTGCACGCTGTCGATTCCGTGCCGGTATGTGCATTCGGCGTGCGAAGTGGTTGACCTTCGGGACATCGAAGGTGGCGTCAAGCTGCTGAATCAGTATTTTCAGGCGTAATCATTCAGCATAAAATGTTTTTTTGCCGCAGGGGGAATCGCGTCTGCAGACGCGACGAGGGGGCAGTGAAAACAGACGAAGTCTGCGGTCGCCCCCTCGACCCCTTCGGCTTCGGCTCGTACCTGTTACTTGGTTTTTATCGCAGCTTTTTTATTTTGGTATACCATTTTGTTGGAAGGGAGTTCCTTCATGACCGCATTCCTTGGCGTTTTGTATCTGCTTGTGTTTCTCGCAGCGGGGTGCACATGCGTGCGATTCCTGCTGCCGCAGAAGTCGCTGCTCACGCGCATGTGGCTCGGTGTCAGCTTGGGGCTGCTGCTGATGATGTGGCTGCCGGCGCTGATTGCGTTCGCGGTGGATTTCACATGGACGGCGCATTTGCTGGCGCTGATTCCGCTGGCAGGGCTGACGGCGGGGTGCTTCTTTTTGCGCGACCCTTCGCCGGTGAAAAAGTGGGATGCGCGGGAAAAGCAGCTGGCCGGGCAAATGCTGATGGTCGTGCTGCCGCTGACGCTGCTGTCGGGGTATCTGCAATACACGCACTGCCTGCGCGTCGGAAGTGACGGCGGCTGGTGGGTCGGGCAGAGCACTTACGGCGATTTGCCGATGCACATGTCGTTCATCACGTCACTGAAAAACGCGGCTTTTCCGCCGGATTATGCGCTTTTCCCCGGTCAGCGGCTGTCGTATCCCTTCTTGACGGACAGCCTGTCTACGTCTCTGTACCTGATGGGCTTCTCGCTGGAATGGGCGATTGTCGTGCCGGGTACATTGATGATGGCACTGTGCTTCATGGGCGTGATGGTGCTGGCGCGGGAGATGACCGCCGGGAAAAAGACGATTATCCTCGCGACGCTGCTGTTTTTCTTGAACGGCGGTCTGGGCTTCCTGTACAACTTCGACCTTGCGGGCGGCACTGTGAACAATCCGTTCAGCACGGTCATCGAGCGAATCCACGAAATTCTTGACGGATACTACGCCACGCCGACGAATCAGCCCACGCCGTACAACCTGCGCTGGTCAAACGTGATTGCCGACCTGATGGTTCCGCAGCGGACGCTCCTCGGCGGGTGGTGCATGGCGCTGCCGTGCTTTTATCTGCTGTTTACGTCCTTTGCGCCGGAAAAGCGCCCAGCGTTTGCGCAGCGGATTCGGCAAACAGGACTGCTGGCGGTCTGGGCAGGCGCGCTGCCGCTGATTCACACGCACTCGTTCCTCGCGCTGGGGCTTTGCTCGCTGGGCATGATGGTGTACGACCTGATTCACGACAAAGAGCGCTGGACGCAATTGCAGTGGTATCTCTCGTATGGCGTAATCGCCGTGGTGCTGAGCGCGCCGCAGCTGATTTGCTTCACGTTCGAGCAGGTGTTCCAAGGCACGGGCAGTGGGAACAGCTTCCTGCAAATTTGGCTCAACTGGGTCAACGGGTATGAATCAAACGGTGAATTTGCGTTTCGCGACCTGTACTTCTGGTTCTACCTGAAGAACATCGGTCTGCCGTTCCTGATGCTGATTCTGGCGCTGTTCGAGCGAAATCCGAAGCATCGGCGGCTGTTCGCGGGCGCGCTGCCGATTATCCTTGCGGTGGAGCTGGTGCGCTTTCAGCCGAACATCTACGACAACAACAAGCTGATGTATCTGGCGTGGCTGCTTTGCTGCATGATTGTGGCGGACTGGTGTCGGGAGGTCTGGCATCGGCTGAAAGGGATGCGTGGGCGCGGGGCGCTGGCGGTTGTGACGGCGATTGCGGTGTTTCTGTCCGCGGGGCTGACGCTCTGGCGCGAGTGCGTCAGCAACTATCAGGCTTTTTCCGCGTCGGCGGTGGAAGCGGGGGAATTTGCCCGCGATAACACGCCGGAGCATTCCACCTACATGACCGGGACGCAGCACCTGAACCCGATTGCGTCCATCGCCGGGCAGAACATCGTCTGCGGGCCGGATTTGTGGCTGTACTACCACGGGCTGGACACGAGCGAACGCAAGATGGACATTGCGAGCTTCTACACCGACCCTGCGGAAAACCTCGACCTGCTGGAGAAGTACGATGTGGACTACATCTACGTCAGCAGCTATGAGCGGAGCAGCTATGCGGTGGATACGGATACGCTTGACCGCCTGTTCACGCGCGTATTCAGCAACTGGGAAGCGACGATTTACGCCGTGCATCCCTCATCGGAAACGGAGGACATGGGCAATGGAGCGTCTGCTGCGCTTCGCGGTGGAGCATGACCGGGTGATACGCCTGATGTTCATGCGGGATGGGCGGCTGTTTCAAGTCAATGCGCACATTGTGAGCTACGACGACAAGCAGGTGTCGTTCGTGACGACCCGTTCGCCGCGGACGCAGGTCATCAGCCGCGAGGAACTGCTTGCGGTGGATTTCCGCCGCGGGGATGATGGGCAGGTGGTGTAATCCCTGCCTGCTTGCCAACAAACAAAACGTACGCCGCACAGCGGCAAGGAAAGGAGCGAAGGATGGAGCAAGAGGAAAAGAAACCCACGACACTAACCGGCGTCGATTTGTCCCAGACAGCATCGCTGCTGCTTCCATGGACGCATGACCCGTGGGGCAAGCTGCGCCCGCCGCTGTCCGAGGAAGCGCTGTGCATGAGCGCCGAACTCGCCAGCGCCGCGTATGGCATGGCGATTGAGCCGTGGGTCGAAGCCGGCTGGCGCGACGTGACCATTCAGGTGGATGGCGAACTGACTGCCCTGCCGCCGAACAATCCCTTGAGCGCCGAGTGGCGGAAATACTGGGTGCGCGCGCGCCTGAAACCCGTCAGTGCGCTGGGACAGATGCTGGGCGCGCTGCGATTGAGCAGCAGCAATAACACCACCGGCAAGGCGGTCGTGATGCTCCATCCCGCGCTGGACGGGCGCTACGTCGTCGCGATTGGGTTCATGGGCACGGGTTCGCGCTTCTACGACTGGTTCAGCAATTTCCGCATGACAACGCAGGACGGGATGCACCGCGGCTTCCTGGAACTCTCGCGGCAGTTCGAGGCGAATGAGGAGAAAATTTCCTTTCCGGAAACGGCGGAAGAGCTGGGACTGGAAAAGCTCACCCTACGCGACATTCTGCAGAACATGCGCAGCCCGAACAGCCGCTTCGTCCTCTGGGTCTGCGGGCACAGCCAGGGCGCGGCGATGATGCAGGTGTACGCGCACCTGAAGATGAACGAGACGGGCATCTCCGCGCGCAACCTCATCGGCTACGGCTTCGCGTCCCCCACGGTGATGGCGGGGAGGGCGGTTCGCGACCCATCCGCCTATCCGCTGTATAACATCCTCAACAGCGACGACCTTGTCCCCCACTGCGGCGCGGCGGTGCACCTCGGCATGTGCCTGAAATATCAGGCGACGGAGAATCTGCGCAAAAGCTGCTACAACTGGAAGCGCGACGAGAAATCCGTGCAGGCACGGCTGGCAATTCGCCCCGTTCTCTGGAAGATGGTCGATACGCCGACGTGCATCATCGGCGGCATGGCGCTGCTGATGGCGCTGGGGCGCGTCAGCGGGGCGGATTTCCTCAAAATGCTGGGACTGGGCGGCTTCCTGCCGCTTGACCGCGCGCTGGAAAAGGCGGATGCGGAGGATTTTGTCCGCGGGCTGAACCAGAAGGCAGCGGCGGCATACGAGTCCGTGACCGGGCATCCGATTGACATGGGGCAAGTGTCGGACGAGGCGAACGCCATGCAGCGCATTATTGACCACTTCGGGCTGCTTTCGTTCATCGACGCGGCAAAAGCGCTGATGACCTGCCCACACTACATGATGGCGCACCCCGAAGAGGGGTACATCGGCACATATTTCTATATCGTCATGAACGGAATTCAGGATTTTGTGCCGTTCATCTGGCGTTCGGGCGATCCGCCGCGCCGGATGACCGCGGAGCAGCTGCCGCATGACATGGTGACACAGGACATGCCGGGGCTGTACAACCGCCGCCTGCAAAAACCCGACCGGCGCAAGCATCTGCCGATTACGCGGCGTGACCCGCGTCCGGGCGGCGACACGCGCCATCACCTGCCCCTGCTGACGGCAGGGACGGTGCAGCCGAACGAGAAGATCTACCCGGTGGAAGACATTGAACTGCGATAACCCACAATCATAAGAAAAGAGGCTTTTCCCATGTCCGATTACCGCATTGAAACCAAGTGTGTTCAGGCAGGCTACACGCCCGGCAACGGCGAGCCGCGCCAGATTCCGATTATTCAGTCCACCACCTTCAAATACGCCACGAGCGAGGACATGGGCAAGCTCTTTGACCTCGAAGCGTCCGGGTATTTCTATTCCCGCCTGCAAAACCCGACGTGCGACCACGTTGCGGCGAAAATCGCGGCGCTGGAGGGCGGCAGCGCAGCTATGCTGACCGGCTCCGGTCAGGCGGCGAACTTTATGGCGCTGTTCAATATCTGCGAGGCAGGCAGCCACATCGTCGCGTCGTCCTCCATCTACGGCGGCACGTTCAACCTGATTGCCGTGACGCTGAAGAAGATGGGGATTGACTCCACTTTCGTCTCCCCCGACGCGACGGACGACGAGCTTGACCGCGCCTTCCGCCCGAACACGCGCGCCATGTTCGGCGAAACGATTGCCAATCCCGCACTGACCGTGCTGGACATTGAGAAATTCGCTCAGGCGGCGCATCGGCACGGCGTTCCGCTGATTGTGGACAACACCTTCCCCACGCCCGTCAACTGCCAGCCGATTCGCTGGGGCGCGGACATTGTGACCCACTCGACGACAAAGTACATGGACGGCCACGGCGCGGCGCTCGGCGGCGTCATCGTGGACAGCGGCAATTTCGACTGGATGGCGCACGCGGAGAAGTATCCGGGGCTCTGCACGCCCGACGAAAGCTACCACGGCATCACCTACGCCGAGAAATTCGGCAATGCGGGCGCATACATCACCAAATGCACCAGCCAGCTCATGCGCGATTTGGGCTGCGTGCAGTCCCCGCAGAATGCGTTCATCCTCAATCTGGGGTTGGAGAGCCTGCATGTGCGGATGCCGCGCCACTGCGAGAACGCAATGGCAGTCGCGCAGTTCCTCGAAAAACAACCGCAGGTGGCGTCCGTCAGCTATCCGCACCTGCCGTCCAGCCCGTACTACGCCCGCGCGATGAAGTACATGCCGAACGGCGGCTGTGGGGTGGTGTCGTTCGTCTTGAAGGGCGGACGTCCCGCTGCGGAGGCATTCATGAAGCGGTTGACTTTGGCGGCGATTGAGACGCACGTCGCCGACGCGCGGACGTGCTGCCTGAATCCGGCGACATCCACCCATCGGCAGATGACCGAGGAGCAGCTGGCAGTTGCGGGCATTCCGGCGGGCATGGTACGCATCAGCGTCGGACTGGAGAGCAAGGACGACCTGATTGCCGACCTTGCGCAGGCGTTGTCCGGCATCGAAGCATGAGCGCGTACATCAATCGGTATTTCCTGCTGATGGCGGTGTTTTTGCCCCTATGGTGCATCATTCGCCGCCCATGGAAGCACTGGAGCCTGCACGAAGGCTGCCTGATGGCGTTCGCGGCGCTGTTGTTTTCGCTGCTGTGCCTGGTGTTGCGTGGCACATGGGCTGCGCCGGGGGATATGCTGGCGTCCGCGCTGCATCGGCTGCGGACGGGCGAGGGCATTCAGCTGCGGCTGTTCCACACCATTACGCGGCAGCTGCGGTACGCCCGGCATGAGGAGATGCTCATCAACATCTGGGGAAACATCCTGCTCTTCATCCCCTACGGCTTCTTCCTGCCGCTGCTGTGGAAGCGGTATCGCCATCCGCTGCGGCTTTCGCTGATGTGCCTGCTGCTGCCCTTGAGCATCGAAACGTGCCAGTTGTTCATCCACCGCATGACGGATGTGGACGACGTGCTGCTGAATTTCGCAGGCGGGATGATTGGCGGCGGGGTGTTCGCGGGGATGCATATGGTATTCCCCAAATTCACTGATAAGGCGCTTGTGCGCGGATAAGCAAACGAAAACGTCCCCTTCCGGCAATGGAACGGGACGTTTTTACTATTTGGGAATATGTGCCGCGAATTTTTCGTGCTGGCTAACGTAAGTGGAATGCAGCGGGCAACAATTCTCGCATTGCCTTACCTCCCACTCGTTTCCCTTAAATTATGCCATAAAATAAGGGAAACGTCAACCGATTAAGGGAAAAAGCCCTGATACTATTTCCGAATCAAAAGGGAGCCGATGAATTTGGAAATCGTATCATATCATCCCCGAAATACTTGACGAAGCCTGATACGATACGAACATTTTTCACACACAGTTTACCAAACATAAAAAGGTGTATTTTCTCAATTCGTATAACGGATATGGTTTTCTTTGCACCACTCTTCAGCTGCTGAACTTAAATGTGCCAACTCATATCTATACCAATCTGTATCAAGGAATTCTTTTTCAATCGCAATTAGGAACTCACGATCCATATCCTTTGCAGATAATTGAGATAAAAATTTAACCGTCTTTCGAGATAAATAAACCTGCGCATATTTCATCTCCAATGCCGGAATATCTACACGAAAGCAAGGAACATAGTGTCCATAGCATTGAGCAATGACGCTCGGCAGCGATTGAACATCGCAGTCAAATACACTCCCCAATTTTTCAGCATCAATCATTTGAGACTTTTTTTTGTCAAACCACCAAAGAACATAGTCTGTTTTGCAATATGGAAACCATCGTCCATAGTGCGCAATTTCCTTTATGCTAACCATTGTTTTTACCTCCAATTTCAATAAGCAATTGTACCACCATACCAAATATGAAAAGTATGCGTACTACCGATATTCTACCATCAACGTTTCTTCACTGTCAACCATGCCGATAATACTACTTCCAGAAAGCGAAAACGGCGAAAAAAACGTCCCCTTCCGCTGCTGGAAAGGGACGTTTTGCTTTATTTCTGTTTCTTATGATACCCGCAGTCGCAGTACGATCCGCCGGACGCAAGCGTGTATTCGCGCACGAAATCCGACGCTTCGCCCGCTTCCGCCATCGTGTAATCCAGTCGGCACATGGCAGGCGTGAGGTCATACAGCCCCAGCTCCTTCGTCAGCACACAGATGCCGCACTTATAGAACCGCGCCTCGTAGCCGCTGCCGTCCGCGTAGGGCAGATAGTCCATGTTCCACGAGTAGGGGTTTCGGTCGGCAGCGCGGAACTTCTCCGCCTGTTTCATCCCCGCAATGTCCTTGTCAGAGAACTTGTTCTTCCCGCTCTTGCGGCAGAACCAGCGCATCGCGGGCGTCATCATGGATTTCACGTAGTAATCCGTCAGCGTCTGCACGGTCGGGCGCTTGGGCATATGCAGCACATACGCGCAGAGCATCGCGCAGTTGACGAGGTTCATCTGGAAGCGGTCGCCCGGCTCAAAATCCGGCACACGCGCGATAATCCGCCGATACTCCTGCTTCGCCGCCCTTTCCGTTGCCTTGGCGGGTTCCGCCGACTGCCCCAGCACCGCCGTCAGCTGATGCGTAAACGAGCGATGGAACAGCATCCACATGCCCATCGGCATTCCTGCATACTTCATGAGCTTGCCTCCCCTTGCTTTCGCGAATGAGTTTGTTATGTCAAACTCATTGTAGCGCATTTAGGGGCGGTTGGCAAGGGGAATTGCAAAATTTTTGTCAGAGCAGCGAGTTGCCATCGGCGCAGTAATATTCGCAGAAGCCGCCGCCGATGACTGCCGCCAGCCCCAGCAGGAAGCGCAAGCCGACGGGTATGGATTTGACAGCATCCACAACGCCTTGCAGCTGCGGTAATATAGTCGTCTCATCAATATCCACAGTGTTCAGAACCGATAATTCCATAAAATTTATATCCAGCTGTAACCGAAGGCTCTCCAAGAAACTTGACTCACCAAACCAGCCAACGACGCCCTCCACCATACCTTGAATGCACAGTGCGCCGCCCACCATGCCCACAAACGAAGCAATCGCCCCCAAACATGGTTTATAGCCGCACGGCAAAGTTGTTACAGATGAAGTGGCGATGACTATATTGAATAGCGGGTAAACCAAAATTGCATAAAACGCAATACCAATCGGCAGGAGCAGCAGCGTCCAGAGTTCGTTTGTCGGGAACTTTTTGATGATTAACTCAACAATCAGTCCAACAACCCAAAAAATCGCCACCAGCACCAACGTCAGCAGCGCAGGCATAAAAGGAAACCACGCTTTACTCGTCGCGAAGAGCCAATTCACAATCACGCCTACGACAAGTACTGCCGGGAGAATCCACCAAAGCGTCTCATTTTGCAGCAGGGTCATGGTAATAGCCACAGGCGCAAGCAGCCATGTCATAGCATATTGCGCCATGATGAACAGCAGCGCCAGTCCCAGCACAACGCAGCAGAAAACGCCAAACCCCGTTCCAGTCGCCACCGGCACCAGTTCAATCAGAATGTACATCCTCTATTTCCTCCCCTATCCGCCTAATAAATTCGCTCCGGGGGCAAAACGTGCTGCCTTGCACCCGGAGCGTTGTCTTTGGTATGCGGAATTTTATTGCAGGTCGCGGTAACGGTAGTACGTCACTTCGTAGCTGTCCTGCTCATAGCTGACCGTTTCGTTCCACCAGTAGTTTTCATAGCGCTGATGTCCATCCGCCGTTCCGTTCTTAGAAAGCGGCTCATAGCTGCTCATGTATTCCCAATTTCCAGTACCCGGCTTATAGTTGGAACCCGTATACTCAGCATAGGAATAGTACCATTTGTTGTAACCTGTGTTATAGTAGTGCCAGCGGGAGTAATGGTACACAGGAATCGAGTACGTTTCCGTCTCCACCTTCGTTTCCACCTGACGGGTAGCGCTGCTGCTGACCGGGGTGGTAGACCACTGCGTCCATGCAGACCACTGCGGCGGCGGGGTCGGCGTCGTTGTAATCGTAGGCGTAGGTCCTTTCGTAATCGGTGGCGTCGTCACAGGCGGATTCGTCACCGGCCGCTTCGTAACGGGTGGCTTCGTCGTCGTGGTGCTTGTGTTGTTCGAGGCGGAATTGCTGCTGATGAGCGCCGTTTTCTCATTCGAGGACAGCTGCCGCCCTTCCTTGGTCGTCGCGGCAACATAGTAGGTATAATTGTAGTTCGCGTTTGCCGACGTGTCCTTGTAGGACAGTGCCGAACCGCTGTAAATCAGCTGGAAGTTCTTGTCGTAATTGGTGCGGCGGCGATAGAGGCTGTAATTCGTCGCGCCGCTGACAGTCGTCCACTCCAAGCTAACCGCCTTGCCGCTGACGTTGGCATACAGCGTCGGCGGATAGACCGTCACGGTCGTGTTCGCGTTATTCGGCGCAGACGTAGGCGCCGCTGTCGGGGCAGGTGTCGCCGCCGCGGAGGTCTGCCGACTCCACGCCAGCGCATACAGAATGCGGTTCTGCGCGTCCATGAAGTTCAGACACTGCTGATACTGCTCCGCCGCTTCCGCATAGTTCCCTTCGCTTTCCGCCATACGCCCATTCAGGTACGCCGCCCATTCCGCAACGCTGGGAATGTTGACGCCGTTCGCGCGGAGGTTCGTCAGGCGCTCATCAAAGCTCGTGTTGATGACAAGCGCGTCGATATACATCGGAATCAGCGTGTAGTTATTAGCCGACGCGTCCGCAAGCCCCAGCGTGTAGTAATAGAAGGCGTTGCTGCCCTCGTAATTGCCAAGTTTCTGGAAGTCTTCCGCCAGCGTCGTGATGTTCACCGAATCATCCTGCAGGTTCATCAAGTAACGTTCCAGCCGCGAAAGCGCGTCCTGATACCGCTCCGCAATCGTCCCCTGCGTTTCCGCAAAGACGACGCCCGTCAGCACCAAAGCCAGCGCCACCATAGCCGCTACCAAGCGTGAGAATCTTTTCATTTCCTTTTCCTCCTTTTTCCTTCCGCCCATTTTGCGATTTTTCTCTGCCGTGATCCGCTTCCCACAGACTGCTCTCCGGACGCATAGCGGTGCAGGCTGCGTCCGGAGCGTGTCTTTTGTGGGGCGGAAAGCAAACCGCAATAAGTGGAAGGGGGCGGGCTTTCCGCGGCAGGCGTCGCGTAACCGGTGTATTCGATGCCTGTCCCGAATTTCTTCGGCATTTTTAGCATACCACGAAGCGCAGTTGCACGGTAGTCCACTTTTTCGCGATTTTCTGCCACTTTTCCAAAAACGACAAACACCCCCGCACCACGTTCGGCGCGGGAGTGCAAGGAAACATCAGAAATTACGGGACATATCGTACTTGGAATAGAACTCTTTGCGGAAATCAAGGAAGCAGTCGTTGGCAATGGCTTCGCGAATCTGCTCCATCAGGTGAATCAGGAAGCGCAGGTTGTGAATCGACGCAAGCCGTCCGCCGGTGATTTCGCCTGCCTTGAGCAGGTGGCGCACATACGCGCGGGAGAAATGCTGGCAGGCGTAGCAGTCGCATTCGGCGTCAATCGGGCCGAAATCGTGCGCGTACTGCGCGTTCTTGACGACGACGCGCCCCTTGCTCGTCAGCACCGTGCCATTGCGAGCGATTCGCGTCGCCAGCACGCAGTCGAACATATCCACGCCGCGCAGCACGCCCTCCAGCAGGCAGTCCGGCGTACCGACGCCCATCAGGTAGCGCGGCTTGTTGACCGGCATGTACGGCGCGATTTCATCCAGCATCTCGTACATCACGGGCTTGGGTTCACCGACAGACAATCCGCCGATGCCATAGCCGATGAAGTCCATATCCGCCAGCGTCTTGGCGCTCTCAATGCGCAAATCCTTGTAGAACGCGCCCTGCACGATGCCGAACAGCGCCTGATCTTCCTTCGTGTGGTGCTTCTTGCAGCGCTCCGCCCAGCGATGGGTGCGCTCCATGTTGATTTTCGCGGTGTTGTAATCGCAGGGGTACGGGCTGCACACGTCAAACGCCATGCAAATATCCGACCCTAACTTCTGCTGGATATCCATCGACTCTTCCGGCCCGATGAAGTGGCGCGAGCCGTCCAGATGGCTCTGGAACGTCACGCCCTCCTCCTTAATCGTGCGGATGCCGGCAAGCGAAAATACTTGGAATCCGCCGCTGTCGGTCAGAATCGGCTTGTGCCAGTCCATGAAGTTGTGCAGGCCGCCCGCCTCCTGCACGAGGTCTTCGCCGGGGCGCAGGTGCAGGTGGTAGGTGTTCGACAGCAGAATCTGCGTGCCGATTTCCTCCATCTCGCGGGGCGTCATGGCTTTCACGCACGCTGCCGTGCCGACGGGCATGTAAATCGGCGTTTGAATGTCGCCGTGCGGCGTGTGCAGCACGCCCAGCCGCGCGCCTGACTGCTTGCAAATGTGCTTGAGTTCATAGGAAAAAGGTTGTGTCACGGCTCAATTCCTCCGTTGTCCGGGATGTCGGGGTTCAAAATCGCTTCGGCAGAGTTGTTGAAGCGGATGGCCATATCGGTCAGTTCTTCAGCGTAGCAGTTCCAAATGGAGCCGCACGGGAGATTCTGGAAGGTCATGATTTCCTTGCGCGTCGGATGCTCGAACACCAGCCGGTAGCCCCACAGGGCAATCTGCTGCCCTGCAATGCCGCGCCCGTACTTATTGTCGCCCCACAGCGGCGCGCCCATGTTCGCCATCTGCACGCGGATTTGGTGATTCCGCCCCGTTTGGAGTCGGATGGCACACAGCGCCGTGCCGTTCTTGCGCGCAAGGCACTCGCCGGACAGCATCGCCAGCTGCGCGCCCTTCTCGTCCGCGTCGCAGATTTCGACCTTGTTGAGGTACTCGTTCTTTTTCAGGTAGTCGATGCAGGTGAAGCGGTCTTTGACGCGCCCCTCGACGACGCAGAGGTACTCGCGTCCCATCTCGTGCTCACGCATCTGCGCAGACAGCCGGGACGCCGCCTTGCTCGTGCGCGCGAAGACCATCAGCCCGCCAACCGGGCGATCCAGCCGATGCACCAGCCCCAGATACACCGCGCCGGGCTTGTTGTACTTGATTTTGATGTACTCCTTGAGCTGCGTGAGGATGTCGGTATCGCCCGTCTTGTCCGCCTGCGAGAGCATATTCGGCGGTTTGACAGCGACGATGACGTGGTTATCCTCATACTGCACGTCGATATTCGCCAGCTGATGCAGCGGGAATTCACTCATTCTGCCGACCACCTTCCGCTTGCGCCGCAGGGCAGCACGCCGCCCGTCGTCACCGGCAGGCAAAGCTCCTGCGCGTCGATGATGCCCCCATGGCGGCTGCTGACGCACTTCATCAGCATATTGCTGAGGACGCTGGCCTGAAAGCCCGTCGTGTAGCTGTTGATGAGGAAGAACAGCGGCTTGTCGGACAGCACCTTCGCGCTCGTATCGACCAGCCCGAACAGCTCGTTTTCCAGCTTCCACACTTCGCCCGACGGCCCGCGCCCGTAGCTCGGCGGATCCATCAGGATGCCGTCGTAGGTGTTGCCGCGGCGGATTTCCCGCTGCACAAACCGCAGCGCGTCCTCGACAATCCAGCGGCTTCTTTCCTCCGGCAGCTTCGATAATTCGCGGTTCTCCTTGCCCCACTGAATCATGCCCTTCGCGGCATCGACGTGGGTGACGTGCGCGCCCGCCGCCATGCAGGCCAGCGTCGCGCCGCCGGTGTAGCCGAACAGGTTCAATACGCGGATGTCCTTGCGCCCGCTATTGCGGATGAGGTCGCCCATCCACACCCAGTTCGCCGCCTGTTCCGGGAAAAGTCCCGTGTGCTTGAATCCCGTCGGGCGGACGTAAAACCGCAAATCTTGATGCTGAATCGTCCAGCGCTCCGGCAGGCGGGTCAAAAACTCCCACTCGCCGCCGCCCTTCTCCGAGCGGTGATAATGCGCCTGCGCCTGTTTCCACAGCGCCGGGTCTGCCTTGGGCCAAATCGTCTGCGGATCAGGCCGCCGCAGAATGACGTTCCCCCACCGTTCGAGCTTCTCCCCGTCGCCCGTATCCAGCACCTCATAATCTTCCCATGTATTCGCTAAAAACATAATAACTCCTTTTAAGAGGCGCAAGGGGCTTCGCCCCTGACCCCACCAGAGGCGCTGCCTCTGGACTCCGCAAGGGACTTCGTCCCTTGACCCTTTCGCGCGATTCAGTCGGTGACACTTTCA
>PPYE01030370.1_pt1 | contig 35321 bp, 34 predicted proteins | sample 1559881 | NCBI WGS metagenome assembly PPYE01 (sample SAMN08240022, study PRJNA423297) | Human gut metagenome, whole genome shotgun sequencing project.
GATATTTAGTCTGACGCCTAAAGCGTCTGGAAGCACGCGACTTCAGTCGTGTGAGGATAAAGTTTTTAATTCACGAAGGAGGAATTTATGGACAAAAATAATGAGCAGAAAAATAATAAGACTCCGGAAATGAAACCCAAACAGGACAGTTTCCGTCCATGGTTAAAGCTTATTCCTGCGGCAGCAGTCTGTGTAACCTGTTATCAGGCAGATAAAAGTCCTGTGGAGACCGTAGCAGTTTCCGATAATAGTGTTATGTCTACTGATGAGATTAAAGAATTGATTTCACAAGGAACTGCAGGTAAGGATTTTGATTCAGAGGACTCTTCTGAAACCAATGGAACCTCAATTTCAAAAACATCAAAAAAGACAAAGAAAACAAGTAAGATTAAAACAGGAACAAAGAAAAATTCATCTACAGGTGCCACTGTAAATGGAAGTACAGCAGGAGGTGGTGCAGGAAGCACAGTCACGCCAACTACAGAAGTTCCTGCCGGTGGATATGCAGACGGTACCTATACAGGCTCCGGAACCGGTTTCGGAGGAACGATCACTGTTCTGGTAACTGTCACTGACCATAAAATTGCAGCTATCAATATTGTAGATGCATCAAATGAAACAGCCTCCTATTTTGCAAATGCACAGGGTGTGATCAGCAAAATTCTTGCAAGCCAGTCTCCGAACGTAGATGCAGTCAGTGGTGCAACCTACTCTTCAAAGGGTATCATAAACGCAATGAAAGATATTCTGAAACAGGCAGAAAAAGACACCACAAAAGTGACACCAGCTCCAACACCAACACCGGAAGAGACTTCGGAGCCTACGCCGGAACCTACAGGGCCATATATTGACGGAACTTATACAGGCTCAAGCTACGGATACAGTGGAAGAGTAAATGTAACCGTAACGATTCAGGGCGGTCAGATTGCATCTATTGAACAGAGTAACAGTGATTCACCTGAGTACTTTGATTATGCATGGGAAACTATTTATCCTCAGATTATGGGAAATCAGTCAGCAGACGGAATTGATGCTGCAAGCGGTGCCGCTTATTCCTCAGAGGGAATCCTTGGAGCAATTCAGAAAGCTCTTGCCCAGGCATTGGCATAAAATTATTGTAAGAGAAAAAATCATATGCTCTGGCTATTTCTAACTTATAATGTAAAAATGGAGGACAACAATATGATTAAAACAACTGTAAAAGTAGACGGTATGATGTGCGGAATGTGCGAATCTCACGTAAACGATGCAGTGAGAAAAGCCTTCCAGGTAAATAAAGTTATTTCTTCCCACAGCAAAGGGGAAACAGTGATAATTTCAGAGAAACCTGTAGACGAAGCAAAGCTAAAAACAGCCATCAGCGCAACAGGATATGAAGTAAAAGGTATCAGTTTACAACCTTATGAAAAAAAGAAAGGTTTGTTTTCATTTTTTCATAAATAATGAACATGTTCAGTAAATATCATTAAATCATAAACCTATTAAAAAACCAGGCAGAAACTTTGCAGATTATACTGCAGTTTTTGCCTAGCTTTCTCTGTGCCAACAAGTTGATTTCTCGACAAATCTCGAATAATGGCGTTAAAAAGTCTGAAAAATTCCCAAAAATCAGTTGCTTAATTTGTACAAAACATGGTAGACTATTTGTAGTTAAGAAGTGACAGAAATTTACAATTACTTAACCGAATCAGGTGAGACAAATGACTCTATCTGCCTGATTAATCAGGAGATGAAAGAATGAAAAGAAAAATAGAACTTGTCTGCTGGATTTTATTTACCTTATGTTCCGGTATTTGCTTCTTTATCAATTTTATGAGCAAACCTCCTGTAGACGATACACATAAATTTACCTTATATATGATCGGTGCTGCAACAGTATCTTTACTTTATCCGGGAACCATGTTTATCCTTGGACTGAGAAACAGTTATCTGTATGATAAATTAAACAAACTTGCTGAAGAAAAGGGCGAGACGGAAACTGTCAAATCTACACAGATTTCAAAACCATCCGTATCAGGATATACAGTCTCTGATATGAAAACCCTTGTCAGCGCTCTGATCTCTGATAAGAAACTTACAGAGGAAGAGAAAGAATTCTTATTAGAATACATTAAGAAGAAATGATGTGATGTTTTAAATGGAACTATTAGTCTGTATGTCCATTTCAGGAAGCATTCCTGTTGTGATCTGTTTGCTTTTATATGTGATTCAGTGTGAAAATTATAATTACATTCTTGGAAGAAGATTACTACTGACAGGTGTGTTCTTTTATCTGGTACCTGTGCAGTTGGTTAAATATTTGCTTCCAAAAGATGCACTTCCAGAAACAATGTTAATTGGTAGAAAAGCTGATTCCTATCTGTCAGGTTCTCTGGCTTTCTGGAGTGAAAAGCAGGGTGAGTACATATGGATACCTCAATGGTTTGATCTATTTGCCAGAATCTGGTTAACAGGAATTATTATCTTTGCAATCTATGAGATTGTTAAATACTGGAGAGGTGCACATTCTATACGGAACTATATCTTTGAAAAGATTGAAAATCCAGAAGATAATCTCACCTATTATCTGATTCCAGATGAGATCTGTGGTCCATGTACCATTGGATTTTTCCGTCAGAAGATTGTGTTTCCAGAGAGTTTTCCTCTGCATCCTGATTTTATTATGGTATATAAGCATGAACATACACATTTGAAGAATCATGACAATTTAGTAAAACTTTTATGCCTTTTCGTTCTGTGTCTGCACTGGATGAATCCCGTGGCATATCTTTTACTTTTCCTTTACATAGATACAGCAGAAATTGTCAGTGACAGTGTAGCAGTTGATGGCTGCACAAAAGAAAAACGTCAGGACTATGCGAAATTGCTGGTATTAGAAGCCTCAATTTCTGATATTCGTCCAGTCGTGTGGAAAAATAATCTTTCCGGACATAAAAAGGATAAAGAAGGAAAGGATTTTAAAACATTAAAAAGGAGGATTAATTACATGATGAAGGAAAAGAGAAAAGGAAGGTTACAGAGAGGCATTATGGTAGCAGTGTCGGCGTTGACTGTTATGGCAAGTGCTGGGACGGTAATGGCGTATCAACCTGTTGCGTCATCGGATGAAAGTTTTGAAGAAGTTATTTTTGATGATTCAATAGAAGATTTTGGTCTCAATGATATAGACGAAAATTTAGATGATGATTTAATAAGATCTCTTGATTTTTCTCAAAGCGATTGTGTATATATCGATTCAGATGGAAATCAAATAGCTTGTCAAGAATTAGAAGACACTTATGCTTTATGTACGCATAGCATGGCTCCATCATCTTTTTATACTCATGGTAGAAATTCATCCGGTGGGTGTACTGTTAAAATTTATTCATGCCAAAGATGTGAAAAATGCGGATATCGAGCAAATGCAGTACTTCAAAGTACACATACATATGTTACATGCCCTCACTAATTAAATATTTATTACATAGTACAGAAATCTTCAGATATTTGAGAATCATTTTAAATGTCTGAAGATTTTTTATTTTAATTAATTTATTATCTATAAGCACGGTATTAAATATAAATCTATTTTTTCTGAAATACTTTCTCAATATCACCCCAATTGTCCTCTTGCATTTTCACAAGAGTTAGAATATACTAACCAATAGAGTTAGATACAGCAACTCTCGCGTGAATAAAATCATTTGAGCTCCATCCGAAGATCTGCTGAAACCTTCGGAACATTGGATCAGATCTGTACTTGCTGAAATCGCGTTTCTGCTGAAAAACCGTACCTCAGATATGATCCACTTGGTACATCAAAGCTACGGTGTACCAGGAGTCCAAACGCAAAACCAGAAAGGGGATTTATCATGTACTTAGAAATTGAGAAAGTAATTGGAAGAGAAATTCTGGATTCCAGAGGAAACCCGACAGTAGAAGCAGAAGTATATCTGATGGATGGCACTGTTGCAAGAGGAACTGCTCCAAGCGGTGCATCTACAGGAGAATTCGAAGCTCTGGAATTAAGAGATGGAGATAAAGCTCGTTACCTTGGAAAAGGTGTGCAGAAAGCAGTAGAGAACATCAACACAACAATCAACGAAGCAATCGAAGGTCTCGATGCAGGTGACATCTATGCAGTAGACGCAGCAATGATCGCAGCAGACGGAACAAAAGACAAATCCAAACTTGGAGCAAATGCAATCCTTGCAGTATCTATCGCATGCTGCAGAGCAGCGGCAGCTTCTCTTGAAATTCCGTTGTATCGTTTCCTTGGCGGAGTATCCGGAAATCGTCTCCCTGTACCAATGATGAACATCGTAAACGGTGGATGCCATGCATTATCATCCGGGCTGGATGTACAGGAATTCATGATCATGCCAGTTGGGGCACCTTCCTTCAAAGCATGCTTAAGATGGTGTGCGGAAGTGTTCCACGCACTTGCTGCCATTCTGAAAGAGCGCGGACTTGCCACATCTGTAGGTGATGAGGGTGGTTTCGCACCTGCACTGAAATCCGATGAAGAAGCAATCGAGACAATCCTTGAGGCAGTAAAGAAAGCCGGATATGAACCAGGCAAAGACTTCAGGATTGCCATGGATGCTGCTTCCTCCGAATGGAAGAGCGAAAAAGGAAAAGGTTACTACAAACTTCCAAAAGCCGGCACAGAGTATACATCCGAAGAGCTCATTGAGCACTGGGCTAAATTATGCGAAAAATATCCGATCATCTCTATCGAAGACGGTCTGGATGAAGAAGACTGGGAAGGATGGCAGAAACTTACAGCCAGACTTGGCGACAAAGTGCAGCTTGTCGGTGACGACCTGTTTGTTACAAATACAGAAAGACTTGCAAAAGGTATCAGCCTTGGCGCAGGTAATGCGATCCTGATTAAATTAAACCAGATCGGTTCCGTATCCGAAACACTGGAAGCAATCAAAATGGCCCACAAAGCAGGCTACACCGCAATTTCTTCTCATCGTTCCGGCGAGACAGCAGATACAACAATCGCAGACCTTGCAGTAGCACTGAACACCTGCCAGATTAAGACCGGAGCTCCCAGCAGATCCGAACGTGTTGCAAAATACAACCAGCTTCTCCGTATCGAAGAAGAGCTCGGCGCAAGCGCAGTATATCCGGGAATGAAAGCCTTTAATGTAAAACAGGACTAAACAGAACTATGGCAATCCTCGTGAATAATTCATACCATAAATAAAATCAACCTGTAAAATGCAAAATGCATTTCTCATCTTAATCGTTTAGTGAGAAATGCATTTTTGTATATGAGACTTTATTATATTCACTCATCTGTATCAATACTGTCTGTTTCTTTCGAACTCTTCAGATATCCCCTTACAGCAGGCTCAATCGTCTGTTCCATAAGCCGGTGCAGCAGTTCTGTCGTCGTAATATTATGATCTCCCACAAGCGAATTATACAGGAAGTTTCCTGACAGTTCTTCAGTAATAGAACTCAGTCCTGCCAGGATCATTTTCTTACCGGGTGTTTCGTTCCATCTGATTTCAATTCCATTATCTTCATGAAAGAAAATGTGCACTTTTCGTTTCACACATTCTTCTATAAAAGTAATTTCCAGCTTTAATACAGGGATATCGTTTTCATCCCTTGCAAATTCTCCCAGTGTAGCTACAAGGTAATGTTCTCCATGAAGATCAACACAGCCATCCGCAGCCCTTCCAAATCCAACAGAAAGTTTATGGATCACCTCACCTTCGGTAAAAGAAACGCAAAAGTTTCCTGCATCATAAGTAAAAGAAATTTCAGAAATACCATCTGTCATATTATTGTGGAATACCTGCACAAACAACGGCGCAATTCCAATATTCTGCTGTTCCATAACATAAGTTCTGCCGCTTACAGCCCGCATAAAACTGTGATGATCAGATGGGCGATCAACGGCTGCTGAAATACGGTAGCTGTATTTTTTATCTGAATGCTTCCTTCTGGAAACTACATTTCTTTTCCATCCCCCGCGCAGAGAAGTACTTCTGTTATTATTTTCTCCATTTTCCAGTTCTCCGCACAACCGTTTCAGAAGACTATAGGAGAGTGGATTCTCAGGTAGAACATCGGCGGGATGATAATTAACAGGGAAATATTTCCGAATGATATTCAGCATGATACAGTCCTGAAACATTTCTTTATTTCCGGCATTTGTGACAAGAACCATATCCATATCCGGATAAATAATAACATTCTGTCCCAACATTCCATTATATTCAAAGCTTCCCGGGCGCTGTTCCATCCATAGCTGATATCCATATCCATAGGTGTCATTCTGAGTTTTCAGATGTCGTGCCGTAGATATTTCTATCCAATATTCAGACACCAGCTGCTGACCATTCCATTTTCCCCTCTGAAGATACAGCTGGCCAAGTTTTGCCATGTCTTCTGCACAGAGAAACAGTCCCCAGCCGCCTTTTGTAATTCCTTTCGGACAGGTTTCCCAGTAATATTTCGTGATACCAAGAGGACCAAACAGTCTCGGAGTCAGATATTCGGTCAGGGTTTCTCCTGTACGTTTCGTCACGATTGCAGAAAGAACATAAGTATTCAGACTGTTATATTGAAACTCTGTTCCGGGTTTTCCATTGACAGATGCATTCAGAAAACTTCCAAGCCAGTCATTTCCGGACACGATACCTGATTCATTAAAAGTTACGCCGCTTGTCATGGTTAGCAGATTCTCTACTGTGATCACAGGGCGGAAAATCTTTGAAAAGGCATTTATATGATCCGGAAAAATGTCATAAATATTTTCATCGAGTTTTAATTTTTCCTCTTCGATCAACATGCCGATTGCCATACCTGTGATGCTCTTGCACATGGAATGTGTAATATGCCACATTCCTTTAGGGTATGGTGCAAAATTACATTCACAGATTACCTTGCCATGACGCAGTGCCATAAAATGATGCATTTCCGTATCTTTGGAAGTATCCAGTTCTCGAAGAAGGGCAGCAAACAGATCAGAGGAGATTCCCTGACTCTCCGGTGTGGCACGTACAAATGCCTGCTCATAAACTGCATCAAACGGAAAATCCGGTTTCTGTGGGAAATAATCTACCCGTGTACCGCCTGTCTTTCCAAGGATCATATTTAAAACCAGTTCTGCAACCGCAATCTGTTCTTTTGCCATAGAGAATACCTCCTTTTTCGGATTTATTTTGATTATACAGACCTCATACAACAAATGCAAATTATATTTTTACGAGAAAGGATATTACCAGTGGACAGTAGCGCAGGATTTTCTTCCTGCGGAAGCTCACTTTAGAGCGTGTCTGAAAATCATTCCCACAATCTGCACGCCCCACTTTGCGGGATATTTCACCCGAATTCAGTTGCCGTAGCTCGCTACGGCGCCCTCATCCGGGCAAAATATACCACAAATTGTGACGCACATCTTGCGTAAAGCATTTTTCAGACACGCTCTAGTGACATAATAAAACGGCTGCGGAATGAACCGCAGCCAGTAATAAGTTTCATCTGTTTACCTTTCGTCAAAAGCAACAAAATCTGTATGATGTCCTACATATTTGTAAGCAGGACGAATGATCTTATTTGCATTAATCAGTTCTTCCAGACGGTGAGCACTCCAGCCCGGCATACGTGCAATAGCAAAGATCGGAGTAAATAATTCTTCCGGAATACCAAGCATGCTGTATACAAATCCACTGTAGAAGTCTACGTTTGCGCAGACATTCTTAAACAGTTTTCTATGTTCCATAATCAGCTTGCCGGCAATGTTTTCTACTCTGTCATAAAGCTCAAATTCCTCTGTCATTCCCTTTTCCTCAGCAAGTGCCTGGGCAAAACGTTTCAGGATTACTTCTCGGGGATCGGAAAGTGTATAGACTGCATGTCCCATACCATAGATCAGCCCTGCATGGTCAAATGCTTCTTTATTCAGAACCTTCTGGAGATAAGTTATGATTTCATCTTCGTTATCCCAGTGATCTACATGAGACTTCAGATCAGCAAACATATTCTGAACTTTCAGGTTTGCTCCACCATGACGAGGTCCCTTCAGAGATCCGATGGATGCAGCAGTAGAAGAGTAGGTATCTGTCCCTGAAGAAGTTACCACATGAGTGGTGAAAGTGGAGTTATTACCGCCACCATGCTCAGCATGCAGGATCAGTGCAATATCCAGAACTTTTGCTTCCAGTTCTGTGTATTTTCCATCCGGGCGAAGCATAAGAAGAATGTTCTCGGCAAGAGAAAGCCCCTTCTGCGGATTACGGATAAATAAGGTATCATCCTTTCTGAAATGGCGATATGCATGGTAAGAATATACGGCAATTTCAGGAAGCTTTGCAATCAGTTCCAGAGACTGACGAAGTACATTTTCAGGAGAAATATCTTCCGGATTGTCATCATATGTATAGAGGGCCAGAACACAACGCTGCATGGCATTCATAATATTGGCATTGGTTCCCTTCATAACAACATCGCGGACAAAACGACCGCCAAGCTCCTCCATGTCAGACATCATATCCAGAAATCTGGAAAGTTCTTCCTTATCAGGGAGCTTACCGAAGACCAGAAGATAAATTGTTTCTTCAAATCCAAAACGTCTTCCGTTCAGACCACTGATGATATCCTGTACATTGATTCCCTGATAGTATAAACGTCCATCAGCCGGAATCTGTCTGCCGTTGATCAGATTATAACCATTAACATCAGAAATCTCTGTAAGACCTGTCAGGACACCTTTACCTGCGGAGTCACGAAGACCTCTTTTTACATTATATTCTACATACAGATTTGGATCGATATGATGATTCTTGAGCAGTTCCTGTTCAAAGAATCTCATTTTATCACGAAGCTGTCCGGAATCTTCCAGACTCATCATTTCATGTTTTTCCATAATATCATTCCTCATTTCCCCGTTATTTATCTACAGCAATACTCGCAAATTCACTTATAGCAATACTCGTAAATAATGCATATTATAGTGAATTTTATTAAAAAACACTGATACAGTGAATTGCAGATGCATCCTTGCGATCAGTGTTTTACTATGGCGAACATTTGTATTTGTGCCTATTTAAACATTGTACAGTAAAGTGATGGGAAAGGCAAGATAAAGATTGTATTTTTTTTCATACATTCATATTAAAGTGATAACGCTTTAAAATTATACAGAAGGAAAATTATGAAAAATATAACACAAAATCATGGAACGTGCTATAATAGCCAACAGAAAGCATGATAAAAGGGAAGTGAGAAAAGAAATGTCAGAAAGAAAAATGAAACGAGTCGAGGACTCCTTAACAGAGCAGTCTCATTTATTAATGCCAAAGTGTCTGAATGCCGCAGGTTATCTGTTTGGCGGACAGCTGCTTGCATGGATTGATGAAACAGCAGGTATTGTTGCCAAGCGTCATGCGGAAATGAATGTGGTAACTGTTGCAGTAGACAATATGTATTTCAAAGCCGGAGCCAGAGTGAACGATACCATCGTTCTCATCGGACGGCTTACACATGTGGGACATTCTTCTATGGAAGTCCGTATTGATACTTACTGTGAAGCACTTGATGGAACCAGAACTATGATCAACCGCGCATATTTCGTTATGGTCGGAACGGACGAGCATCAGCATCCTGTGGAAGTACCGGGACTTATCATTGAGGGAGTTACCCAGCAGATAGAAAATGAAGCTGCACAGAAACGTGCAAAACTCTGGAAAATCCGCAGACAGGAAGGATTTTAACAAAACAGCCGCAAATGCGGCTGTTTTTGTTTATCAGTAACATTTACTGCAAGATCCGTATCCCATAGCTTCGGCTTCTGATCTGGATACCTGTCTGGCTGTATCCGGGTTCATTCTTCCACAGTTGGGAATGCTGTGATATTTTTCGCCGGTTGCAGGGATCCATACCATTGTTCCTAGATCTGCATTGTTGGATTCCTCTTGTTCAGGTACCGGATCAGAAGTGGTAGTTTCTTCTTGCCAGGAGTTTCCACCAGCGCCACCTGCAGAAGCATTTACAGAGGAGTCTCCGGAAGAATAATCATTGCATGGCTCCTGTGACCAGGAAATATTTGTTCCATCGGAGACGGCAATGATCGTACCCTGTTTATCTGTTCGGAATACAGGGATTCCCATATCTGATAAACGTCCCATTGTATCTGCTGACGGATGATTATACTGATTATTGATTCCGCAGCTTATGACTGCGTAAGATGGAGAAGTTGCCTCAAGGAAATCCCAGGTAGTTGAACTTGCAGACCCATGATGACCAACAGAAAGAACATCGCAGTCAAGGTTCATACCAGTACTGATCATATCCTGTTCACTGGTTTCCTCTGCATCTCCGGTAAAAATAAAGCTATTTGAACCATTTTCAAGTTTGATTACAAGAGAGTTATCATTACTGTTCTGGTTGATACCATTCGGTGCAAGAACAGTGAAACTTCCGGTGCCAAAATCAAATGTTTCACCTACAGAAGGATACTGTACGATGATTGCATTTGCAGTGGCAGTATTCATAAAATTATTGAATAAATTAGAAGTATGTACATAGTCCGGTCCGAATATATTACTTACAGAGAAATTATCTATACATGGAACAAGACCTCCGATATGATCTTCATCATAGTGAGAAGCGATCATATAGTCAATGTTTTCCACATTCTGTTCCTGTAAGTAGGAGATGATCAGATCAGCATGGCTCTGATCCCCGCCATCGTACAAAAGATTTTGTCCTCCGGACTGTACTAAGATGGCATTTCCCTGTCCAACGTCAATAAAATGAACTGCCATCTCACTGTTGCCTTCAGCTTTTACCGTCAGTGCTGATTGCGGAACTAAGGTAAACAGCAGAAGGAACAGAGATAGAATTAGTGATAGTAACCTGTTTTGTTTCTTCATAAAAAGCCTCCTGAATGTTAATAACAGTTTGATTATACCATTTATTGAGAAACAAAAACATAATTATAGTAATTTCGTAAAATAATACAAATAATCCAGTCTATCTTGGAGCGGGTTTGAAAAATGCTTTAACGTGAAGTCCTGCGTCAGATTGATTAATACTCTATCTGCTGAACTTCCTCTCCATTGTCTTCCCATGTATCAGAGTTATCCAGAGAACCATCTGTGCTGTCACCGGAATTGTCATCGCTGGGATAATCAATCTGATCGGAAGAATCATCTCCTGTATCGTCAGACGATGTCTGATCACTGCTTCCATCATCAGAAGATCCATCTTCTGTATCTGTATTATCATTCTCCTGCCCTGTATCATCCAGAGAACCGTCCTGCGTCGTATCAGTATTGTAAGAAGAGTCATCGTAAGAAGTATCATTATAACTGTTGTCATAATCAGAATCATAGTTACTTTCCTGAGTATAAATGGTAAATCCATCCTCCTCAGCCTGAGCTTCTGCCTGTGCCTGAGCCTCGGCAGCAGTCTCCGGAGCTTCCGTAAAGTTTGTAACAGCTTTTGACACTGTATTACCGGTTGGTGCCACAGCAGAAGCTGCAAACATCGCGCCACAAAGCAGGATTGCAGTTCCGGCAATCTGAATTTCATCTATATGTCTCATAGTTTATATTCTCCTTGCTTATCTATGTTTGTTTCTTTCTATTTCTATGCATATCCAGATTATTTACAGCAATATTATATACCTTAAGTGGTTTTTTTTGTAGAGTAAATTTTAAGTTACTGTTCACACACTACTATCCCGCGAGGTGTTTTGGCATGAATATGCCAAAATCCCGAGACATACAAGCCAAAATTGAAAAAAACTGGATTCTGTCTGAAAAATCTGTTATTATAAGAATCGTACGAATATAATTTCAACTTTAATACAGTTTATCTAATTATTTTCTTTCCTGTATGATATCAGGGTAAAAAATTCCCATAAAATTGAAATTATAAATTTAAAAACAGAGGTGTCATTTATGAGCTGGTATAATGAGGCAATTTTCTATCACATCTATCCACTGGGTTTAACCGGTGCGCCGAAGCACAATGACTACAGTGCTCCTGTTTCCCGTCTGAACACATTACTTCCATGGATCGACCACATCAGAGAAATCGGATGTACAGCATTATACATCGGACCTTTATTCGAGAGTGTAGGACATGGCTATGAAACCACAGATTACAAAAAGCTGGATTCCCGTCTCGGAACCAACGAAGACCTTAAAAACTTCGTGGCAGCCTGTCATGAAAAAGAGATCAAAGTTATTTTCGATGGTGTATTCAATCACACAGGCCGTGATTTCTTTGCATTTAAAGATATTCAGCAAAACCGCGAACATTCCAGATATCTCAACTGGTACTGCAATGTGAACTTCGGAGGGAATACGGAATACAATGACGGCTTCTCCTACGAAAACTGGGGTGGATACAACCTTCTGGTAAAATTAAACCAAAGAAACCCGGAAGTACAGAATTACATCTGTGATGTGATCCGTTTCTGGGTATCAGAATTTGATGTAGATGGAATCCGTCTGGATGCGGCAGATGTCCTTGATTTTGATTTCATGCGTACCCTGCGCCGTACAGCAGCAGAAGTAAAGGAAGATTTCTGGCTTATGGGCGAAGTGATCCATGGCGATTACAGCAGATGGGTAAATGGAGAAACGCTCCACAGTGTAACAAACTATGTCCTGCATAAAGCACTCTACAGCGGACATAACGATCACAACTATTTCGAAATCGCACATACTGTAAAATATCTCCAGAATATGGGAAATCTTGATCTCTACAACTTTGTGGACAACCATGATGTAGAACGTATTTATACCAAGCTTTCAAATAAAGCACATTTTGCACCTGTTCATGTCTTACTCTATACACTTCCGGGTGTACCAAGTATCTATTACGGTTCTGAGTTCGGTATTGAAGGAAAGAAAGAGAAATTCTCCGATGACAGCCTCAGACCGGCTCTGGATATCAAAGACTATGCAGATGCAGTACAGAAGAATCCATGTACAGCCCTGATTGCAGCTCTTGGAAAGATACGACAGCATACACCTGCATTAAGCTACGGAAGCTACGCTGAACTTCAGCTTACCAACAGCCAGTTTGCATTTGCCCGTGACCTCGACGGAATACGTGTGATCGTTACCGTAAATAATGATGATAATGCAGCAGATATGAGCCTTCCGGCAGGAAACTGCGCAGAATATATCGGAACCCTCACAGGCCGTAAAGTACCTGTTCAGGATGGACGTATCAATGTAACAGTAGCCGCAAACAGCGGTGAAATCTGGGTTCCGGCGGGTGAAATGCCAGAATATATACCAGTAAAAACAGAAACTGCAGATATCGAAAAAGTACAGGAAGAAACAGAAGAAACAACTTCCACACAGACTGAGTCTCCTGCACAGAAAACAATAACCGTAACAGAAGAAACCGCAGCAGCAAAAGCAGAAGATATTCAGCCTGAAAAAACTGCCGATACTTCAGCCATATCAGCAGAAAACAGTTTTCCGGAAAATACGGAAGCTGCTGAAAAGGAAAAGACAGTAATTGTAGATATGAATAAATCCCCGGAAGACATGACTGTAGATGAATTACAGCAGGCAATCCTTGCCAAAATGGCAGGTAACGGCCCTGTCACAGACCAGATGAAGAAAACAGTATATGATAATATCTGGCATGATTCTCTGGTAAACTGGCTCAAGAGCTTCCACTGATCAGATTATCGTCAGTATTTTTCATCTTTTCTTTCATTAATAAAAGAGGAAATTTCCATGTGGCAATTTTTTTGTCGTTGACTAAATATTTTTTTGGTGGTAAGATATGGATACAGATTATTGAACAAGGATAGCTGTTTGGAATCTTGCAATGTAAAGATTGGTTAAACAGCTGTAGACAATCAATTACATTAAATCGTACGGGAGGAATTTACTCATGAAAACACTTGAAACCAAAAAGGCACCAGCAGCAATTGGACCATATTCTCAGGCAAAAATGACAGGAAACTTCTTATTTGCATCCGGTCAGATTCCGGTAGACCCGGCTACAGGTGAAGTTGCAGGCGATAAAATTGAAACACAGGCAGAGCAGTCCTGCAAGAACGTAGGAGCAATTCTTGAAGAAGCCGGACTTACATTTGACAATGTTATCAAGACTACATGCTTCCTTGTTGATATGGCAGATTTCGCAGCATTCAACGCTGTGTATGAGAAATACTTCACAAGCAAACCAGCTCGCTCCTGTGTTGCTGTAAAACAGCTTCCGAAGAACGTACTCTGCGAAGTGGAAGCTATCGCTGTAGCTGAGTAATTCAGCCAAACCACAATATAAAATAAATATTCCAAAACAATTTCTGAATCTGATTCAGATTGGGGAAACAGCCAGGGAAAAATCTACCTGGCTGTTTTTTGTTTTCAGGCTACCTGTGATTACTGATATTTGCTATAATAGTATAAAAGAATTCCGGCAAAATGAAAGGTAAAAGTTATGAGATCAATATCCATATATGCACTTACGAGAAATCAGAATAAAGATTCTCTGTCAAAACTGGAACGTCAGTTATCCGGCCGGGAATATTTCCTCAAAATACGAGAATGGGAACTTCAGAGTATGAAAGCACTGGTACGCCAGTTAGAATCACATATGACTAAAGTCTGTTCCCTGCGCTTTTTCTATTCCTACTAGATTCTACAGACAGAAAAACCTCAAAACTCTACCCGCATGTTTCTGTTGTATATGCGAATAATGAAGAGGAGACTGATGCCTTACTGGAAGATTATATACATCAGGGCTATGAATATGAGATTACTGCTGAGAGAGACATAAAACGTCTTGTTATCATATTGGACGAACGATATTACTATGACCAGAACAGATACCTGCGTTCAAAATATCTCAATAAAGAAGGCAGGTCTGATGTCCGTAATTTATTTCACCGGCTAAATCAGGCCAAAGAGGAACTTTCTATAATTGTCAGAGAAAATACATATGTATACGAAACATTACTCACGCTTTTACAGCCTGATACTGTCAGATAAAAACTGCAAACTATCCGACTCTCCCTTGAAATCCCCCACCATTCCGTATATAATAGGAATATTGTGGGGGATTTTCCCTGCTTAACACAATGTTGATACAATAACCTCTGAAAGGAATACTATGAGAACTCTAGCTTTAAGCGATGAAATTTTAATGAAAGTTGACAAGGCTGCCCGTTACATCGGTGGTGAAGTCAACTCCGTAATGAAAGATAAGAATGACGTAGATATCCGCTTTGCCATGTGCTTCCCGGATGTTTATGAAATCGGTATGTCCAATCTGGGCATGATGATCCTCTACAACATGTTCAATGAACGTGAGGATGTCTGGTGTGAGCGTGTCTTTTCTCCGTGGATGGATCTGGATAAAATTATGCGTGAGGAACATATTCCTCTCTTTGCCCTGGAATCCCAGGAGCCTGTAAAGGAGTTTGATTTCCTTGGTATTACCCTTGGATATGAGATGTGCTATACCAATGTGCTTCAGGTACTTGACCTGAGCCATGTTTCACTTCTGGCAAAGGATCGTAAGGAAGATGACCCTATCGTCATCGGCGGTGGTGCATGTGCATATAATCCGGAACCGATCGCAGAATTTTTTGATATGTTTTATATTGGCGAGGGTGAGACTGTCTATGATGCTTTGTTTGATGCATATAAGGCAAACAAGGCAGCAGGCGGCTCCAGAGCAGACTTCCTGTTCGCAGCTTCCCAGATTCCCGGAATTTATGTTCCCTCTTTATACAATGTAACCTACAAAGAAGACGGCACCATCGCTTCCTTTACACCTGCAAAAGAGGGCGTACCTGAGAAAGTCTGTAAACAGCTGATCACCGATGTCACTAAAGACTACCGCGCGATCAAAGCTCCTGTAGTTCCATTTATTAAAGCTACTCAGGATCGTGTTACTCTGGAAATCCAGCGTGGCTGTATCCGTGGATGTCGTTTCTGTCAGGCAGGTATGATCTACCGTCCTACCAGAGAGCGCAATGTGGAGGATTTAAAGGCAAGTGCCAGAGAAATGCTTCAGAATACAGGACATGAGGAGATTTCCTTAAGTTCTCTAAGCTCCAGTGATTATTCTGAGCTGAAGGAACTGGTGAACTTCCTGATCGAAGAATTTCATGGCAATGCTGTCAATATATCTCTGCCATCCCTGCGTATCGATGCTTTTGCCCTGGATGTTATGAGCAAGGTACAGGATGTAAAGAAGAGCAGCCTTACTTTCGCACCGGAAGCAGGCTCCCAGCGTCTGCGTAATGTTATCAACAAAGGTCTGACTGAAGAGAATATTCTTCATGGTGCAGGTGAAGCATTCAAAGGTGGATGGAATCAGGTAAAGCTTTACTTCATGCTCGGACTTCCAACTGAAACAGAAGATGATATGAAAGGTATTGCTCATCTTGCTCAGAAAATTGCAGAAACTTATTATGAAGAAGTGCCGAAAGAAAAACGTAATGGCAAGGTTCAGGTCAATGTAAGTACCTCTTTCTTTGTACCGAAACCATTTACCCCATTCCAGTGGGCAGGTATGTACAGAGAGGAAGATTTCGTGGAGAAAGCAAAGGTCGTAAAAAGCGAGATCCGCGCACAGTTAAACCAGAGAAGTATCCGCTACAGCTGGCATGAGCCGGATGTAACGATTCTTGAAGGTTTCCTTGCAAGAGGTGACCGTCGTTGTTCAAAAGTTATCCTCAGAGCATATGAAAAAGGTGCGATCTACGATGCCTGGTCAGAGAGTTTTGACTATAATATATGGAAAGAATCTTTTGCGGAAACCAACACAGATATTGATTTCTATACTCTCAGAGAACGTTCCACAGATGAGATCCTTCCATGGGATTTCATTGATGCAGGAGTGACCAAGAAGTTCCTGATCCACGAATGGGAACAGGCAAAGAAAGAAACCGTAACACCAAACTGCCGTCAGAAATGTTCCGGCTGTGGTGCTATGCGTTATGGCGGAGGTGTATGTTATGAAGGTAAGAATTAAATTCAGCAAAGAGGGTCCTGTGAAATTTGTGGGACATCTGGATACCATGCGTTATTTCCAGAAGGCTATCCGCAGAGCCAATCTTCCGGTTGCTTTTTCCGGCGGATACAGTCCGCATATGATCATGTCTTTTGCCGCACCATTAGGAGTTGGTACGGAAAGTCTGGGAGAGTACTTCGATCTGGAGCTGGCAGAGACAGTTCCTACTTCAGAGATCACAAGACGTCTGGATGCAGTGATGGTAGAAGGGGTACATGTACTCAGTACCCGTCAGGTTGAGGACGGAAAGGCGGGTAAGGCAATGTCACTGGTGGCAGCAGCCGATTATTATGTAGAATTTCGTCCGGGAAAAGAGCCTGAAATTTCCTGGAAAGATAAAATCAGTGATTTCCTGGCGCAGCCGGAGATCACAGTAATGAAAAAGACTAAACGAAGCGAAAAAGAAATTGATATTCGCCCGTTTATCTATAAGATGGAACTTCAGGGAGACAAGATCTTTATGATGCTTGCTTCCGCAAGTGCCAATTACACAAAACCGGAACTGGTAACAGATACATTCTTCTCATGGCTTGGCATAGAACTTCCGGAATTTGCTTATTCCATTAAACGTCTGGAAGTATACGCAGATAAAGGAACAGATGAAGAACATAAATTTGTAACTCTGGAAGCACTGGGTGAAGAAGTTGAGTAAACTGATTATTACCCAAATGAATATCCGGCAGATTCCATGCTATGTATGTGCGTATGAAGAAGACAGTAAAGTAATGGAACTGCGCTTCGAACCTGTTGGGGAGAAATCTTCTCTTGGAAATATTTATGTTGGACAGATAGAGAATATAGCTGCCAATATCGGTGCTGCATTCGTACAGATTTCTGCCGGAGAGAAATGCTATCTGCAGCTTTCCGATGCTCCAAATGCGATTTATGCTTCTGTAAAAAAAGGTGACCGCCCATTAAAGGCAGGAGATGAAATCCTTGTGCAGATCAGCCGGGAAGCAATGAAGGGAAAACTACCGGCTGTAACCACGAATCTGAATTTTACAGGCAAATATCTGGTTCTTACAACCGGCGATAAGAAATTTGGTCTGTCTTCCAAACTTTCCAATGATGACAGAAGCCGTATCAGTAAGTGGATGGAAGCAGAAGTTAACCGTCCGGATAAAGAGTTTGGTATCATCGTTCGTACAAATGCAGCAGATGCATCAAAAGAAGAAATACTGAAAGAACTGGAATACCTGAAGGGCCTGCATCATAAGGCTGCTGTAGACGGAAGATCCCGTACCTGTTTCAGCTGCGTATATAGAACAGAGCCCTTTTATATCTCTGCAGTCCGCGACGCCAACAGCCGGAACCTGGAAGAGATCATAACAGATATCCCTGAGATATCCCGACAGATTTCTGACTATCTTAACAGTAACAGCCCGGAGGAAAAAGAGAAGCTGCGGTTTTATGATGATAAACTTCTCCCTCTTTACAAACTTTATCGCCTGGAAACTGTCTTAGAAGAAATCCAGCATGAGAAAGTCTGGCTGAACAGTGGTGGATTTCTGGTAATCCAGCAGACAGAAGCCTTCGTATCCATTGATGTAAACAGCGGAAAGTTTACAGGCAAAAAGAAAATGCAGGAAACTTACCGAAAAATCAATTTGGAGGCAGCAAAGGAAATTGCCAGACAGTTGCGTCTCAGAAACCTGTCCGGAATTATTCTGATTGATTTTATTAATATGGAAAATCAGGATCATCAGGATGAACTGTTCCATGTCCTGCAGAAATATCTGCGCAAAGATCCGGTAAAGGCAAAAGCAGTGGACATCACTCCACTGCATATCCTGGAACTTACCAGAAAGAAAGTGCGAAAACCTGTGATTGAGGAAATCAGAGAATTATAGTTTACCATAAAATAATTATGTAAACCAAACAAGCATCTGCAATTCTCATCGATATTTTTCCGTAACTGAATAATTGCTCTGCAGTTTGTATTTTATCACAGATCCTGACGGATACCGGATTGAAATTGTACCTGTAAAATAAAAGAAAAAATTCAAAGAAATTAAAAAAACTTATTGACAAATCGAATTTTGTCCGCTATTATAAATGAGATGCCGCACAGAGAGGTACAAGCACCGAAAGGTCACCATATCTGGCGAGTAAAGATTATAGGAGGTGCCACAGATGTACGCAATTATTGCAACAGGTGGTAAACAGTACAAAGTTGCTGAAGGCGACGTAATCAGAGTTGAGAAACTCGGTGTTGAAGCTGGTGAAACTGTTACTTTTGATAATGTTATTGCAGTAAGCAATGACGGATTAAAAGCTGGTGAAGATGTGAAAGATGCCAGTGTTACCGCTACTGTAGTTGAGAACGGTAAAGCAAAAAAAGTTATCGTTTACAAATACAAGAGAAAAACTGGATATCACAAGAAAAACGGTCACAGACAGCAGTACACTAAAGTAAAAATCGAAAAGATTAACGGTTAATCTGGTGTCATTATGATTACAATTACAGTTAAGAAGAGAAATGGAAATTATCTGGAATTTGTTTCGAAAGGTCACGCCGGATATGCAGAGGAGGGACAGGATATTGTCTGTGCTGCTGTTTCTGTACTGGTGATCAATACTGTAAATTCTCTTGAGACATTTACAGATGATCAGTTTGAAGTGCAGGAAGATGACGGCTATGTATCTTTTCATTTTACGGCTCCGGTTACTGAGAGGGGAACCCTTCTCATGGATTCGCTGATTCTCGGATTAACAGAAATTGAACATAGTTATAACAATCGATATTTGACAGTAAAAGTCAAGGAGGTGTAACAACATGATGAAAATGAACCTTCAGTTATTCGCACATAAAAAAGGAGTTGGTTCTACAAAGAACGGTCGTGATTCCGAATCCAAGAGATTAGGTGCGAAGAGAGCAGACGGACAGTTTGTTAAAGCTGGAAATATTCTTTACAGACAGCGCGGAACTAAGATCCATGCTGGTGAGAACGTAGGTTGCGGTAAAGATTATACTTTATTCGCACTTAAAGATGGTGTCGTAAGATTTACCAGAAAAGGACGCGATAAGAAACAGGTTTCTATCGTTCCAGTAGAAGCAGAATAATCTGGTTAAGCGAAGGCTTCAAATCTAATATGGGTTTGGAGCCTTTCTTTTATAGTAGAATTGCTATAGATTAAAAGAGTTATATGATATAAAAGAAACCATAGCAATCCATGTAAATAATGCATATTGATCCGACTCATCAGAGTGCGAAATCCTGCTGAACGGTCTCAAATGCATTAATTTAAGAAGATTACTATTACGAAATAATCATTAGTAAAGGACAGAGGTGTGTCATATGTTTGCAGACAGAGCGAAAATCTATATCCGCTCCGGTAAAGGCGGCGACGGCCATGTAAGTTTCCGCAGAGAATTATATGTTCCGAATGGCGGTCCTGACGGCGGCGACGGCGGTCGTGGAGGAGACGTGATATTTGAGGTAGATGAAGGCCAGAACACCCTTGGCGACTACCGACACAGAAGAAAATATAAAGCAGAAGACGGACAGGAAGGCGGCAAAAAACGCTGCCATGGTGCCGATGGAAAAGATGTTGTATTAAAAGTTCCGGAAGGAACTGTTATCATGGATGCAGAATCCGGTAAAGTAATTGCTGATATGTCCGGTGAAAATAAACGCCAGATCGTATTAAGAGGCGGAAGAGGTGGCAAAGGAAACCAGCATTATGCGACTGCAACCATGCAGGTTCCGAAATATGCACAGCCAGGACAGCCTGCGCAGGAACTGGAAGTTCTTCTGGAGCTGAAAGTAATCGCAGACGTAGGTCTGGTTGGATTCCCGAATGTCGGAAAGTCCACATTCCTTTCCCGTGTTACCAACGCACAGCCGAAAATTGCCAACTATCACTTTACAACCCTGAGCCCAAATCTTGGTGTTGTAGATACTGAAAACGGTGGTTTTGTGATCGCTGATATTCCCGGTCTGATCGAAGGTGCTTCCGAAGGTGTGGGACTTGGACATGAGTTCCTCCGCCACATTGAACGTACCAGAGTCATTATCCACATTGTAGATGCAGCATCTACAGAGGGACGTGACCCAATCGATGATATTTACAAGATTAATAAAGAACTGGAAGCTTATAATCCGGAAATTGCTGCAAGACCACAGGTAATCGCAGCAAATAAAATCGACTGTATCTATACAGAAGACGGCGAAGAGAGCCCGATTGACAAACTTAAGGCAGAATTTGAGCCAAAAGGAATCCAGGTATATCCGATTTCCGCTGTCAGCGGTCAGGGTGTCAGAGAACTTTTATTTCATGTGAAAGAACTTCTTGACAGCTGCCCACAGGAACCTGTAGTATTTGAACAGGAATTCTTCCCTGAAGATATGTTGATCGGAGAAAACCTTCCATATACAGTAGAGCAGAGTCCTGAAGATCCGACAATTTTTGTTGTCGAGGGACCGAAGATTGAAAAGATGCTTGGCTACACAAATCTTGATTCCGAAAAAGGTTTCGCATTCTTCCAGAAATTCCTGAAAGAGGGAGGCATCCTGGAAGAACTTGAGAAGGCAGGCATTCAGGAAGGCGATACTGTGCGTATGTACGGATTTGATTTTGATTACTATAAATAGATTCAATAATGAAACAGATGTGGTAGGACGGATGATTTTGTCCGTTTGCTGAGAATAACAGAGGAAAATAAAAATGACAAGTAAACAGAGAGCTTATTTAAAAGGTCTTGCAATGACCATGGATCCAATCCTTCAGCTTGGAAAGGGTGGTCTTACTCCTGAGAACACAGCCGCAGTAGATGAGGCACTTGCAGCCAGAGAACTGATCAAGATCAGTGTTCTTCAGAACTGCCTGGAGGATCCGCGCCAGATGGCTGAGGTTCTGGCAGAACGTACACGTTCCCAGATCGTACAGGTTATCGGTAAGAAAATTGTTTTATACCGTGAAGGCAAAAACGAAAAGAAAAAAATTGAATTACCCAGAAAATAATACGGAGTTTTTTATGGCTGACATCAAACACAGAATTGGTATTATGGGCGGTACTTTTGATCCCATCCACATGGGGCATCTGATTCTGGGAGAGAAAGCATACGAACAGTTCCGACTGGAAAAGGTACTGTTCATGCCTTCCGGAAATCCGCCTCACAAGAGAAACCGTCAGGGACGTGCCACAGATGAAGAAAGAGTTGAAATGGTCCGCAGGGCGATTACCGGAAATCCTCACTTTGAATTGTCGCTGACTGAAATGCATGAAAATGGTTATACTTACACTTATCATACACTGGAAATGCTAAAAGAGAAGAATCCGGATACTGATTATTATTTTATAATCGGCGCAGACTCCCTGTATGACTTTGATACATGGCGTGAACCGGAAAGAATCTGCAGAAACTGCATTCTGGTAACTGCTGTAAGAAATCATTCCACAATCGCAGAGCTCGAAGCAGAAATGAACCGTCTTTCGCTTAAATATAATGGCACATTTCTGACACTGAATACCACAAACCTTGATGTATCCAGCGAAATGCTCAGAAACTGGATCAGCGAAGATAAAAGTGTGCGTTACTATATTCCTGATCCGGTGATTGAGTATATCAGAGAAAACCAGATTTACCGTCTGGCCGAAAAGAAAGGATGATCTTCCGATGGCAGAGTATGATTTTATAAAAATGCAGAAAAAATTAGCAAAATATCTGGATGAGGATCGTTATGAACATACGTTGGGAGTTATGTTTACATGTGCAGCACTTGCCATGGTTCATGACTGTGATCTGATCACGGCCCAGACTGCCGGACTGCTCCATGACTGTGCAAAATGTATTCCGAACAAAAAGAAGCTGAAAATGTGCAGCCAGCATCATATTTCGGTATCTGAATTCGAACAGGAACATCCTTTTTTACTTCATGCCAAGATTGGAGCTTACGTAGCTAAGGCTAAGTATGATGTTACAGATGAAAATATTCTTTCTGCCATCACCTGGCATACTACCGGAAAGCCGGAGATGACACTGTTGGAAAAAATCGTCTATATTGCCGATTATATTGAACCAAAACGTGATAAAGCTCCTAATCTTGCAATTGTACGTAAACTGGCTTTTCAGGATCTTGACGAATGTATGTATAAGATTTTGGGTGATACACTGGCTTATCTGGAGAAAAATCCGAAAGATATTGATAATGCTACGAAAGATGCTTTTTTGTATTACAGAGATTTACACATGAAAAGACAGTCCTGAGTATAAATTGTCTCGACTGGCAGAGCTTTACATATAGGGGACAGCACAACAGGGAGAACAGATTACGGATATAAATATTTATTTAGAGAAGATATATGTAGCTATTCAATAGTCTGTTGATCATGAAGATATTGAACAGTTACAAAAGCAGATAGAAAGAGAGGTTGTTTCCATGAACAGAGAACTTGAAATGGCAAAACTTGCCTGCCGCGCACTTGATGAGAAAAAAGGAAAAGATATTAAGGTAATAGATATCCATGAAGTATCTGTAATTGCCGATTATTTTGTAATTGCAAGTGCTTCCAACCAGAATCAGGTTCAGGCTATGGTTGACAATGTAGATGAAACACTTGGCAGAGCCGGATTTGAAGCAAAACAGATTGAGGGAACCAGAAACTCCAGCTGGGTTCTTATGGATTACGGCGATATGATCGTCCACGTATTTGACGAAGAGAATCGTCTTTTCTATGACCTCGAAAGAATCTGGAGAGATGGTAAGGTTCTTGACGTTAATGAATTTCTTGAGAAATAAGTAGAAAAAATTTACAGTTATTCGGTGTAGAACTGCGTAGCGAGGCGGATGATTTTATCCGCCTGACTTTGTGAAATTTGCAAAATAAAATACAGAGGAAATCAGATATCATCATTAAGAGATACCTGATTTCCTCTGTTGTTTTTTAAATTGATATAATATAATTTGCAGTGTATGGTGTCTTATACACTGAATCAAGTAAGTCTCCTGCTTCAATTGCGAAAAGCAATAAGCAGTGGATGGGGACTTGCTTGTATCAGGCGGAGTGCAAGCTCCTTCTGATAAACTGCGGAGCAGTTATTCGGTTATGAGCAAGTAGTGAAGCGGATTGCGAATATCTGCCTGACTATTCACGTATCAGTTATATTACTCATACAAACGGAACACACCAAATACTTTGCCAAGAATCTGAAGACCTTCATGTACAAGGATTGGCTCCATTGTATCGTTTTCCGGCTGGAGACGATAGTATCCTTTTTCTTTATGGAAAGTCTTAACTGTAGCACCGTCATCGATCAGCGCAACAACAATATCTCCATCCTCTGCTGTGGACTGTTGTTTTACCAGAACCTGATCTCCGTCAAAAATTCCGGCGTTTATCATACTTTCCCCTTTTACTTTCAACAGAAAGCTCTGTGAATTAGGCATAAACTCTGCAGGGATAGGGAAATAGCCTTCAATATTCTCAACTGCCAGAAGTGGCTGTCCGGCTGCCACAGTTCCTATGATGGGAACATTCACAACCTCTCTGCGGACCAGATTAAAATTGTCATCAATAATCTCAATCGCACGTGGTTTCGTTGCATCTCTGCGGATATATCCATTTTTCTCCAGTGCTTCCAGATGTGAATGAACGGAAGAAGTAGATTTCAGGTTGACTGCCTCGCAGATTTCACGAACTGCCGGCGGAAATCCCCGGTTCAAAATCTCATTCTTTATGTAATCAAGAATCTCCTGCTGCTTTGGCGTGATTCTTCCATATGGCATAATTATACCCTCCTTTTTAAGTTATTTTTTGTTCGTACACTCTTCATAACCATTCAGCAGTCTGCTATTCTATGAGATACTGAACAGTTTCTGTTTTTTTTATCATATCATAATTCCTGACAAAAAGCAAACTTATATTCTGAAAATGTGTTCTTACTTATGTGCTCCCGTTACTGTTTACTCCATTCTCAGTAACGGGATTATTGGTTACAGTTAACACACCACTATCTTGCGAGGTGTTTTGGCATGAATATGCCAAAATCCCGAGACATACAAGCCAAAATTCCATTGCCGCAGGCAATCTGGAATCATCCCATTGTCTGATAATAAATCAAAAAAAATGCCGGGAATCCTGGCAAGGCTTCGCATGGTCGTGGGGCTGAATATCGGAACGATCATGTTTGGCATCTTATTCATATATATGGCATTCAGTGCCATATTATATTTTACAACTACTCATATTGAGTCCTATCAGGTTACATCAGGACCTTTATCCCGCAACGAAACATATACCGGTCTTGCCATACGTGAAGAAAGTTTATGCAAGGCAGATTCATCAGGCTATATTACTTATTATGCAAGGGAGGGCAGTAAGATCAATGCTTCCGGAGCGGTGTACGGACTTAGTGATACAAAAACAGCTTCTGCTCCGGCATCTCTTGCCCCGGAAGAACTTTCAAAGGTACGGACTGATATGATGAGTTTTTCCAAAGGATTCAGTTCAAGTAAATTTAACAGCACCTACAGCTTTAAATATGAACTGAAGGGAAATATCCTTCAATATGCAGAGTCTGGCAATACCTCATCTGCTCCTCTTACTTCAGATGAGAACGGTGAAGGAAATGACAGTGGTGACAATGACAAAACAGCAGATATTTATCCCGGAAATCAAACTATCTGCCAGTCCCAATCTGATGGTATCGTTTTATATTCCATGGATAATTATGAAGGAAAAACAGTAGATGCTGTAAAAGCAGAAGATTTCGATCAGAATTCTTACCATGAAACAGATTTGAAAACTTCCGACAAGGTAAAAGCAGGAGATGATATTTATACCATTATCACAGATGAACGCTGGAGCCTTCTGATTCCTTTGAGCGACAGACAGGTTGAAAAACTGAAAGACCGTTCTACAATACGTGTCAAATTTTTAAAAGACGATATGACACAAAACGGAGATTTTTCCATTATTACCATAGACGATGATAAATATGGACAGATTGACTTCAATAAAGGTCTGATTCGTTATGCATCTGACCGTTTTTTGGACATTGAACTTGTAACCAACACAGTTGTAGGTCTGAAAATCCCTCTTACCTCTATTGTAACCAAGGATTTTTATGTGATTCCATCCAGAATGGCCACTACACAGGATAATCAGACAGGTTTTACCCTTTATGAGGGGAAAAATAAAACAACATTTAAAAATGTGAGCATTTACGCAAGCATTGATGATTCATCTGTCTCCAAACTAGCAGTGGACGAAGCAGAACAACCTCAGATTTATTATGTTGACAAGAGTTCATTTAAGGAAGGGGATGCCCTGATCAATACGGATACCGGTGAAAAATATGTGATCGGAGAGACAGATACCCTGGAGGGAGTATACTGTATTAATAAAGGCTATGCGGTTTTTCGCCGTATTGAAATACTTGATGAGAACGAAGAATATGCTATTGTATCTAAAAACACCACCTACGGTCTTTCCAGATATGATCACATTGTTCGAAACGCTGATAAAGTAAAGGAAGAAGACATTTTATACTAATTAAGGAGGCTTAATATGTTAGCTGATAAACTAAACCTTGTGAAAAAGAATATTGAAGAGGCCTGCGATACTGCAGGGCGTTCTCCCCAAGAGGTAACTCTTATTGCGGTCAGTAAGACCAAACCGGTGGAAATGCTGAAAGAAGCATATGATGCGGGTGCAAGAGTGTTTGGGGAGAATAAGGTTCAGGAGATCGTAGATAAATACGATCAGATGCCATCAGATGTACAGTGGCACATGATCGGACATTTACAGAGAAATAAAGTGAAATATATTATTGATAAAGTATCTATGGTACACTCTGTAGATTCTGTCCGCCTGGCAGAGGCCATCGAAAAAGAGGCAGCAAAAAAAGATATCTGCATGCCGGTTCTGATCGAAGTAAATGTAGCAGGAGAGGAAAGTAAGTTTGGCCTTTCAGTCGAAGAGGTATTACCATTTTTGGAAGAAATTTCTTCTTATGAGCATCTTCAGGTAAAAGGACTTATGACAATTGCACCATTTGTAGCAAATCCTGAAGAAAACAGAGAAGTTTTTCAAAAATTAAAGAAATTAAGTGTTGACATTGCGGCCAAAAACATTAATAATGTTAATATGAGCGTCCTGAGTATGGGAATGACAAATGATTATCAGGTCGCAGTTGAGGAAGGGGCCACTATGGTGCGCGTGGGAACGGGTATCTTTGGCGAAAGAGATTACTCAATAAAAGAAGATTAAAATAAGATTGGAGATTAAAATGGGCGTTTTAGATAAATTTTTAGATGCCATCAAATTAAACGATGATTACGATGATGATGGATTCTTAGATGATGATCTGTTAGATGAGGAAGAAGATGATGACTTTCTCGATGACGATTTCGATGAGAAACCAAAGAAGAAATTTTTTGATAAATTCTCTAAGAAAAAAGAATCCGACGATAATGATGACTTCGATGATGTAGAAGAGAAAGCAGTAAAGACAGTTCCTAAACAGGCATCTGCTCCAAAACAGACCGCTTCGGCTCCGTCTAAGGTTACGGTTAAACAGGAACGCGCCGAACGCCAGACACGTCCTGCAGCATCTTCCAAGATTACTCCAATGAGAAGCAGCCGCAAATCAAATCAGGGCCCAAATATGGAAGTCTGTGTGATCAAACCTTCTTCTATGGAAGATACGCGTGAGATTGCTGACACTTTAGTAGATAATTCTACTGTTATTTTGAATCTGGAGGGAATTGATGTGGAACTGGCACAGAGGATCATCGATTTCACGTCCGGTGCATGCTATTCTTTAGGCGGCAGCCTTCAGAAAGTATCCAGCTATATCTTTGTACTTGGACCGTACAATGTAGATATTACCGGTGACCTTCAGAATATTCTGGGAGGCTCTGCTCCGTCTGTAAGAGCAGGATATTGATCCAGGATGGAAAAAGACGAATTTTTTCTTAAGAGAATCCGGGAATTGGCAAATCTCTCCTGGCAGAGAGATATCGTTACATTTTCGGATTTTCTTAATTTAAATGAACAGAATATAGTCAGTAGCCTGAAACATCAGTTTCCCCAGATTGTTATGGAGACGTCCGGAGGCTATGAGAATGCGGAGCGTCAGATGGTTGCATTTCATCCTGATGCTCTTGCTTTTACATGGGAATATCCCATCGACTGTCTGAGGATTGAACCAAAGGCTCTTAAATTCTCTGAAGAGCTTTCTCATCGTGATTATCTCGGTGCACTTCTCAATCTTGGAGTAGACAGAAGTGTGATCGGTGATATTGTTGTTCAGAAAAAAGCTGCCTGGTTTTTCTGCCAGAACAAAATGACGGAATTCTTTCTTGAAAATCTGTGCCGGGTCCGTCATACCAATATTCTGATCACAAAAGTGGAGGATTCTGATGAATTTCCACGCCCTGTCCTTGAAGCTGTCAGCGGTACCTGCGCTTCGGTACGTCTGGATTCATTGATCTCGCTTGCTTTTAAGACATCCAGAAGCAGTATGGTATCTTATATTGAAGGCGGGCAGGTTTTTGTCAACGGAAAACTGATCACCAGCAACGGATATGAGCCGAAAGATGGTGACATTATATCTGTACGTGGGAAAGGACGGTTCATTTTTGACGGTGTTTCTCACCAGACAAAAAAAGGACGCTGCAGTGTGCGTATTATGCGCTATGTATAAATTTTGTAATAAAAGGAGAACAGGAAAATGGCAGAACAGAAATTACTTGTAAAACGGGAAGGAGATTTCCATTATCCTATTTATTTTAAAAATGACTTTCAGGATCTTGCCGGTGCGATCAGAGAAGAAGGACTTGAAAACCGGAAAATCTGTATTGTGACAGACAGTCATGTTGCACCTCTTTATCATGAGGCAGTTAAATCAGCTCTTCAGGAAATTTCCTCTGAAATATTCTCTTTTGTATTTGAAGCTGGTGAAAAGAACAAAAACCTGAATACAGTACAGGAATTATATAAAACTTTGATTGAGAATGAAATGGACAGAAAAGGTCTGCTGGTTGCGCTGGGCGGCGGTGTTGTAGGTGATCTGACAGGTTTCGGAGCTTCCACTTACCTGAGAGGGATTGATTTTATCCAGGTTCCCACTACGCTTCTGGCACAGGTTGACAGCAGCGTAGGAGGTAAAACAGGTGTTGACTTCCTTCAGTACAAAAACATGGTAGGAGCTTTCCATCAGCCCCGCCTTGTATATATGAATATGAGTACCCTGCAGTCTCTTCCGAATCGGGAATTCACCTGTGGAATGGGTGAAATTCTTAAGACAGGACTGATCTGCGATGAAGATTTCTTCCGTTTTGTATGTAAGAATCAGCCTGAGATCAGTAAATTGGATCTGAGTATGCTTTCCAGAATGATCCGCAGATGCTGCGAGATCAAGGCAGGTGTGGTAGAGCGTGATCCGAAGGAGCAGGGAGAACGTGCACTTTTAAATCTTGGTCACACAGTCGGACATGCAGTCGAAAAAATGAAAAACTTTCAGCTGCTTCATGGACAGTGTGTTGGAGTCGGTCTGATCGCTGCCGCTTATCTTTCCATGCAGAGAGGATTATTAACAGAAGAAGAATACGAAGAGATCAGAAAAGGGTGCCTTTCTTATAATCTTCCTCTTTCTGTTGATTCACTGAATGCCGGGGATGTCCTGGCAGCAACAAAAAAAGACAAAAAAATGGAAGCCGGTCATATTAAATTTATCCTTATGGACGGGATCGGTAAAAGTTTTATAGACAAAACTGTCACAGATGAGGAACTGCTCCAGGCAATCCGGGAGATTCTGATATGACAGCTGTTTCCTCCGTATCTTCATGTATGCACTGGATTAGAGGCTGTATTATTATCCTTTTGCTGACAATCCTGGATCAGGGAAGTAAATCTCTTGTTCTGGCACAACTGAAAGATCAGCCTGATATCTCTCTCATTCCGGGAGTTCTTCAATTACGGTATCTCGAAAATCGTGGAATGGCCTTTGGATTGTTTGAAGGTAAAATTCCGGTGTTTGTGATTTTGTGCCTTTTGTTTTTTGGTGTATTTATCTATGTATATGCCAGAATCCCGAAAAACAGATATTATCTGCCGCTGTCAGTAACTGCACTGGTAATGGTTTCCGGTGCTCTTGGAAATTTTATTGACAGAGTATGCAGAGGCTATGTTGTGGATTTTATCTATTTTTCACTGATTGATTTTCCGGTATTTAATATAGCTGATATGTATGTGGTATGCAGTGGCATATTACTTGTTATGCTGGTGTGTTTCAGATACAAAAATGATGAAGATTATGACTTCTTAAGAATAAAAAAGGATTAGTATTATGGAAATGCTTAATTATCAGGTTTCTGACGGTCAGTCCGGTATCCGAATTGACCGCTATCTTTCTGAAATGAACGAAGAACTGTCACGTTCTTATATTCAAAAGCTGCTTAAAGAGCAGAAAATAACCGTCAATGGTTCTGCTGTAAAAGCCAACTACAAAGTTCAGGAAGGAGATGAAATCTCCGTAGCAGTTCCTGACATAAAAGAGCCGGATATACTTCCGGAAGAGATCCCTCTGGATATTCTTTATGAAGATGATGATGTACTTATTGTAAATAAACCAAAGGGGATGGTGGTTCATCCCAGTGCCGGACATACTTCCGGAACATTGGTAAATGCTATTATGTTTCACTGTAAGGACAATCTGTCGGGGATCAATGGTGTTCTGCGTCCTGGTATTGTCCACAGAATCGATAAGGATACCACAGGTGCACTTCTTGTATGCAAGAATGATAATGCACACCGCAACCTGGCAGAACAGTTAAAAGAGCATTCTATCAGGCGCAGATACCGGGCAATCGTAGCAGGAGTACTGAAAGAAGACGAAGGGACGATCGAAGGTCCCATCGGGCGCCATCCGATTGACCGCAAAAAGATGGCTGTCAACTATAAAAACGGCAAGGATGCTGCCACACATTATAAAGTTCTGGAACGTTTCAAAAATGCCACTTATGTGGAATGCCGTCTGGAAACAGGCAGAACGCATCAGATTCGTGTGCATATGACAAGTATCGGTCATCCACTTCTGGGTGATGAAGTGTACGGTTCCGGTAAGAATCCTTATCATCTGCAGGGACAGACGCTTCATGCAATGATTCTTGGCTTTGTTCATCCATCAACGGGCGAATATATGGAGTTTACAGCTCCTTTACCTGAATATTTCGTTAAATTATTAGAAAAATTACGAAAGTAGTTTGCATTTTTTGGGAAATATTGTATAATATGTCTATCGAATATGTAACAGAAAGGAGTGCAGACTATGAATAGTACGAGTTCAATTATTACAATTGGTCGTGAGTACGGCAGTGGAGGAAGACAGATAGGTCAGGAAGTTGCTAAATATTTTGGTATTAAATGTTATGATAAAGAACTTCTCGAACATGCAGCAAATGAAAGCGGTATCTGCAAAGAACTTTTTGAGAATCATGATGAAAGACCAACTAACAGCTTTTTATATTCTCTGGTTATGGATACCTACTCATTTGGTTATTCTTCTTCAGGATTTACAGATATGCCTATGAACCACAAAGTATTTCTTGCACAGTTTGACGCAATCAAGAAACTGGCCTCCGAAGGTCCATGCGTTATGGTCGGAAGATGTGCAGATTATGCATTGTCAGAGTATAAAGACTGTTTCAGTGTATTTGTCCATGCAGATACAGACTGGAGGATTAACCGTCTTTCGCAGAAACATAATAAAACTGTAAAAGAAGCAAAAGACATGATCAATAAGACAGACAAGAGCCGTTCCAGTTACTATAATTACTACACCAATAAGAAATGGGGTGCTGCTTCAAGCTACAATCTCTGCGTAGACAGCAGCAAACTTGGAATTGATGGTGCAGCAAAAGCAATCATTCAGGCAATTGAGATTTTTGATTCCATAAAAAATAAATAGGATTATCTTTTTACAGATACTTTACCACATCCTTGGTAAAGTATTTGTTTTTTGGATGAATTTATAACAGTCTTTTCAATTCATTCCAGATTGCCTGCGGCAATAGAATTTTGGCTTGTATGCCTCGGGATAGTGGTGTATGAACAGTAACAAGACTGCTATATTTTTTTTAATATATATTAAATTTTCATGACATTTGTTAAAATATATGCTATAATTATACCATGTTAAAAAGGAGGACATTATGAAATTTCGTTGGGACAACCGATATTTACACTGGGGTGTAACCGCTTTTCTGGTAATTGCCGCCAGTGTGCTGTTTTATTATGGCATCTTTCATATGAAAACCCTGATCGTGGGAATCAAAACTTTTCTGGGAATTATGGCACCTATTATCTATGGTGTAATCCTTGCCTATATTCTCAATCCGCTGATCAACCTCTTTGAGCAGAAGCTGATCTATCCACAACTGGAAAATCATAATATTAAGCTACAGAAAAAAGGAAAACGGGCAATTCGATGGGGATGTGTCCTTTTTTCCATGTTCCTGTTCTGGATTATCATTTACACATTACTGATGATGGTGCTTCCTCAGTTAATCCGAAGTATCATGAGTATTATTTACAGTTTTCCGTACTATGTAAAAGTTATTGAAAAGTGGCTCAATTCATTTGTTGAGCATGGATGGAAACTGAATCCTGAAATGCTCGATGTGATCAACCAGTACTCTGCAAAAGCACAGGAATATCTTACTACCGATATTCTTCCGCAGATGCAGGATATGCTCAAAAATGTTTCAGCAGGTATTTTTGATATCCTGATCTTTATGAAGAATTTTCTGATCGGTGCCATTGTAGCTTTGTATGTACTTGCAGACAAAGAGAAATTTGTTGCCAAAAGCAAAATGATGGTATACGCTATATTGCCTCATAAATGGGCAAATATGCTTATACGCGTTATGCGTTTTACAGACAAGACTTTTGGTGGTTTCATATACGGAAAACTTCTGGATTCTGCTATTATTGGAATTTTGTGTTATTTTGGAATGTTGCTTTTGGATTTACCGTACCCGATTCTTATCAGTGTAATTATCGGTGTGACAAATGTCATTCCGTTTTTTGGTCCTTACATCGGAGCCATTCCATGTATTTTGCTTATTTTAGTAGTAGATCCTGTAAAAGGTCTGTATTTTGCAATTTTTATCCTGCTTCTTCAGCAGTTTGATGGAAATATCCTTGGTCCGAAAATTCTCGGAGAATCTACCGGACTTTCCAGTTTTATGGTTATTGTTGCCATCATGATCGGGGGCGGTCTCTTTGGGGTTCCGGGAATGATTGCAGGAGTTCCTATATTTGCCGTACTTTATGCTCTGATCTGGAGACTGATCAATCATTCTCTTAATGACAAAAAAATGCCGGCAGAAGAAGAGACATATATAAATATTGACTGTCTGGATGAACAGACAGGTGAAGTACTTCCTCTTTGCAAGGAAGAAAAACACAAGGTTTCACCGGAAGAACTGGAAGCGAGAAAAAATAATTTCTTTATGAAAATATGGAATCCGCTTTCCGGACTGGTCATAACCATATGGAAATATCTCCTGCGGATTTTAAACATAATATGGGGATATATCAAAAAAGCAGGGATTTTCCTGAAGAACAGATATGTTGAATTAAAGAATAAACGAGAGAAAAATAAGTAAACCTTCACAGTTACAAAAAAAACACACACAGGAGTTACTATGAAGAAAAAAAAGTTATATTTGACAGCTTTTCTTTTGGTTCTGGCACTGGCTCTGCAGGGTGGAATCTTTTCCGGTTTCTCTGTATCGGTTCAGGCTGCAGCAACTTCCAAAAAGCAGACAGGATTTGTGAAAAAAAACGGAAGCTGGTACTATTACGATAAGAATGGAAAAAAAGCTACCGGCTGGTACAAAAGTGCTGCAGGAAATCAGTACTATTTCGGAAAGACCGGTGCAGCCAAAGCCGGAATTCTGACCATCAGTGGAAAAAAGTACTGTTTTAATGAAAAAGGTAAAATGCTTACTACCTGGCAGACAGTAAATGGAAAAACGTATTTCTTTGATGAAAAAAAAGGATATATGCATACCGGATGGGTAACTACAGCTGCAGGGAATAAATACTATTTCTGGAATGACGGGGTGATACGATCCGGTTTCCATAAAGTAAATAATGTATATTACTGCTTTAATGAAAAAGGAAAAATGTATAAAAACTGTTTTCGCAAAAGCGGGAATTCCACCTATTATCTTCAGGCCAATGGCACTATGGCAAAAGGGCGTCTGAAAGTAAAGGGAAGCTGGTATTCCTTTAACAGAAATACCGGTCAGCTGGTCAGAAGCGGATGGTATAAAGAAACAGACGGTTCTTATTATTATGCAGCTTCAAATGGTAAACTTGTCAAAGGCTTCTATAAACCGGATTCCTATTATCGGTATTTCAGGAAATCAGATTGTAAACTGGTTACGGGATGGCAGACGATCAACGGACACAAGTATTATTTTAAGAAAACTAATGGAATCCGTTACGATGATATTATCCTGAAATCGTCATCTGGGAAAAGATATTATTTTGAGTCTGACGGAAAACTTGCCAGCAGTAAGTGGATCACGAAAAAAAGTGCTCATTATTATGCGAAATCAGATGGGGTGCTGGCCTCTGGATGGCTGACAGTAGACGGAAAGAAATATTATATGAATCCTTCTACATGCGAACGTGAAAGTGGGTGGGTTACTGTAGATGGAGAGAAGTATTACCTGAGTTCCTCCACAGGTGCTCTGGTTACAAATCAGTGGATTGATGATAATCATTATGTTGGAGAAGATGGTTCTCTTATTCCTGACTATCAGAACGGAGTTTCTTTCCGGTGGCCTTTAAGCTCCGGTTATTCCTATATCAGCAGTTATTTTGGAAACAGGGAATCTCCGGGAGGAGTCGGTTCTACCAATCATAAAGGAATTGACATTCCTGCTCCTACAGGAACACCGATTTATGCGGCAGCATCAGGAACCATTGTTGCCATGCTTTCACCGGCAGCGTCAGGCGGTGCCGGATATTATACCAAGATCAATCATAATGGAAAGGGACTTATCACAGAATATATGCACCAGTCTAAATTTAACCCAAATCTGAGTGTAGGAGATAAGGTCAAAAAAGGTGATATCATCGGATATGTAGGAAGCACCGGGAACAGCACCGGTCCTCATCTTCATTTTGGGGTTATGGTTAATGGGGTAAATAAGAATCCTCTGAATTATGTGAAGAGACCGTCATAATCAACTGGATTCAGACACACTCTAGTACAGCGAAAATTAAGTTTCTGCTATATTGACGCAGGATGATTTCTTCAGCTGCAAGGCGGAGGAATGAGGCG
>PPYE01776307.1_pt1 | contig 35306 bp, 33 predicted proteins | sample 1559881 | NCBI WGS metagenome assembly PPYE01 (sample SAMN08240022, study PRJNA423297) | Human gut metagenome, whole genome shotgun sequencing project.
CATTATAAAGAAGAATCCAGTTTGAATCATCTTTATTAGATACTTCAATACTAATAGAATTATATTCTTCAGCTGTAAGAGTTTTAACAGTAATTTCACTACTTAAAACTATAGTAGCTTCTTTTTCATCTGTTATAACTTCCCAAGTGCCTTCTGAATTTTGTTTTAAATATTCAGCGTTATTATAACCATTGGCGTATATAAGTTTCTCTTTAATAGTAGTTAATTCTTGTCTATAACTATCAGAATCATCAGCCTTAGTTATAACAGAAATAATTCTAGTTTGAGTTCTTACATCTCGTTTAACACCATCAATTTCTTCATCAGCTTGTTTATAAACAATATCCGTAAGAGACTCATTAGGTAAACTAGTTCCACCTTCACTATCAGTACCTTCTTTAGCTAATCCAAAGATATTTTCTTGAAGCATAGTAGAACCATTAATTAATTTGAAACTACTATCACATCCAGCATTAGATATAGCACTATTATTAACAGGATAAAAGTCTGCATTAAGAATCGTAGGATATGGAGCATTATTTGCAATATCTGTAGTTTCTGTATCAAGAATAGAATGAACAAGATCTCCAGATTCCCAAGGACCTTTGATATGATCTCCCCAATCAGTAAACATATTAAAATCTTTACTAGTCTTAGGCATATCAGTCTTCTTAGTATATTTACTAAGTCTATCAAAAGCTCCTAGATATTCACCGGCATTAATTGATTTATCAGGAGTATTAAGATTTTTACCATTAAGAAGATTTTCTTGAATAAGAGAATTTAATCTAGCTCTATCTCTTGTATTCCATGCTTGATGAATAGCATCATTTCCCCATTCAGTACCAGAACCACCTTCATAATTATTAAGGCATATTTTAGCTTCTTTATTATACCTAAGACCTTTAATATAGAATGAAGGTAACACAGTATTAGTAACAAGATATTCAATAGGATATAACCTAAAACGACTTGCGGATCTAAAAGGGTCTTCATAATTATCTCCAATTACATCATTAGTACCTATATCTCGAATAGTAAGACATTGCGAAATCCAGTTTGAAATCTCAGGTGTAGATTTAGCATAATAAATAGCATAACTTTTAATACTATTTTTAAATTTAGTAATATTAATATTAGTATTAAAAGCTGAAACAAAAGTATTCATATTAACTTTAGCTCCATACAAATCAAGAGTTTTAGTTTTAGAAGCATTGATTATATGAGCATAAGTTCCACGAGAATTTTTAATAGGAAAACTATTTATATATTTACCTTTATGATCTATAAAAGTAATAAAGAAATAATAAACTTCATCTTCCTTAAAAGAACCACTATTAGATATATCTTTAGATTTAAAGAAATCTCCAACTTTACCACTTCCACTATGAGGAGTAATAGAAGTATTAACAAAATCTTTTACACCACTAAATTCAGCAAACTTAACAAAATCAATTTTAATTTTTTGAAGAAGAAGTTCACCATCAATACTTGTGAAGAAATCAGTAATATCTTTATATTCAGGAGTAACAACATTACCTCTAAGAAGATAACCATCAAAAGATGTTTGAGCTTCATCTTTAGTATAAGCGGTATTACTTATAATTATATCATCTATAGAAATAGATTTCATCTTGGATATAGTAGTAAAATCAAAAGTACTATTGACAGATGGAATATTAATTTCAAAAGTTTCATAACATTCTTCTGTAGTAGGACTTTTATATACTATAGCTAATTTGTAAGTACCTGCTTTACTAAATTTAAATCTAAATCCCTTTTTAGTTACATCACCTATAGCAATGTTCTCACCATAATCAGGAGCGGCATAATATACAGGAGATAATAGAGAATAATCACTATATGTTCCATCATGTAATTTAATAGATGTTGCAAATTGATAACCTCCAGCTTTAAGACCTCCAGCAATAATATTAACATCTAATGTGGGAAATACTATATCAGGAATGAGATTAAGAATATATTCAAAACTTTCTTTAAATGTAATTGTAGTAACATTATCTTCAATAATAGGATTTTCAATATATCCTTTATATTTACTTTGAGCTTCAGTAATATATAAAATACGAGTTTCATTATCACTAGATACACCTTCAGTAAATGTTATAAATAAATTAGTTTCATCGATATATGTGAATGTACCACTAATAGGATGATCTATAGTAAAATTAAAGTTACCTTGAAATACAATAGTTTTAATATCATCTTTATCTTTAGTTGTTTGATATATATAAACTATTTTATCAGGAGTACCTTTAAAAAACAAAATGACACCTAACGGAACTTCAATTTTACCAACTAAAGTTCCGTAGACGTCTAAGTCTTTTTTATAAACCTCAAAACCATTCTCGTTAATCAGAGTATTACCATCATCATTATACATTATATTTAATGCAAATGACTTAACACCATTTCTGACTGCACCGGGATTAGCATTAGGATATAAACCATCATTTATATTCATAATTAATTCACATAACGGTTTTTCATGTTTAAGAAGAAGTTCAACATAGATTTACTGCAATCATCTCGTTTATCTTTAGTAAGCCTATTGCAAGCATTTCGAACTTTTATTTTAGCATTATCGTATGCTAATGCCGGATTAGTGTAAGGATTACTTTCTTTTAGATTCATAACTGGATGGCGGTAATTACGTTGAAGAATACGCATCATAACGAAGTTCTTTAAAGCATCAATAAGAACATCATTATTAGGTATAAGAGGAACATTGATTTTAAGTATTTCGTCTAGTGTCATTGGCAACCCGTGATATAACAGCCCCAACGTGCCTTTTCTGACATTTAGATGCAAATACGATCCGTTAATCGAGTAAGTATATAAACTCTCTCTAGTGGCTCGTATGAAGTCAAAAACAACGTTCTCTGTTAGATTCCAGCCTATCGGAAACGAAACGGCAAGTGGTATATAGTTTCCACTATCATGCTCAAATGGAGCAAGATTAGTAGTAAAATCAGCACGTTTTCCACCAATAGTAACTAGACGAACATTTTTACAACCTTTAGGAAGTTCACAACGATAATCATCAAAATCAATAGTTTCTCCTATGTTAATATAATGTTGCTGAATATTTAAATCAGCAAGAGCTTCACATATCCAAGTAGGAATACGAGTAATGAAATCCATAGAATGAACATCATAATCTTCAATAATCCTATGAATAACAACACTAGAGCTAATCAGATTTTGGTCTAATGTATTCATCTACTTCATTATTTTTAGTACGTTCACGTTTACTCTTAGCATGAGGATATCTATCCATAATAGTAGGATCATGCTGTCGAATATATTTAAGCTTAGCGTCAAATGCAAGATTATCAGCTTTAATAACTTCCTCTATTGTCTTATATTTAGTAATCTTACTATCAGTATTAATATTAATATGACAATGAGTAGGATGATATTTATAAAATATTTGATTAGGTACAACATCTACACCCATTCTATGACGAATCCATTTACAGAACCAATAATAAGGATTATCAGATTTAACTTTCCAATTTTTACCATAAGGATTAAGAAAGCTCTGAACTTCAATGCCAGCAGCAATCATTTCATCTCTAAGACGAAAAGATGCAGCCCAATCAACAGATTCTCTAGCAACAGCACGTTGTACTTGATAAGTACCAAGATATGTACCAAGTGAAACACTACCACCACGTATCAGAGTTTCTATAAGACTCTTATTGAGACTTCGTTGAATCTGATTAAAAATACTATGAGGAATACGACACATCCAATCATAATATCTAATAATTGCAAGTAGCTTAGGAATACGAACTGTACAAAGATAAGCGAATCGGTTATAAGTAATACGAAGAGATACTGCTTTAGCTTCGTTACTCCAATCAAGCTTTCTCAGAAGTTTAACTCCTTTTACTTTCTTACCTAGAATCATATTATCAAGTAACTCTTTAGTTATCTTATTAGATTCAAGTAGATTCAGATTAGCATAACAAATATTAGCTAGATTATTACGTCTAACATAAGTATTATGCAAATCTTTACTAAGTTTCTCAATAGTATTATAGCAATACTCTTGATAGTCGTGGTAATAGTGTATAGATTCCATATAGTTTATTCTACTTTATTATGAATTAAACGTTGAGTTCCATTAGGATCATTAGGAGCATAAGTACTATCACTAATAATCTTAACTTCATGTTCTGTAGGCTTAATACCAAATTCAGTTCTTAGAACCTCATATATTATTCTTTCTATCATATCTGCTGGAAGTGGAAGTTCAATATCTTGACCATCATCTTCCATATACATAGTAATAACATCTTCAGGATTTTCAGCTACAAACACAATCGTTACAAACTTATAATTTTTAGCATCAATCTCAAAGTTTTTGAGAGTATTTTTGATGATAATTTTAAGTTTACCATTAACGACTTGATAAACTCCCCAAACCCCAGTAGGGGAATAGACTGTGGTCAAGAGAGGAACTATGCTATTACTAGCGTATTTATATGTAATAAAACTACCATCATCATGTTGTGTATATACATGAAGAAACGGTGCATCATTAGGCATACGTAAAGGCGTTGGAACTCGATGCTCAGTAGTAAGAATCATATCTTTAGCACCAATTCCAGCATAGGTATTTTCTAAATCAGTAAGCGGAATACAGATTAAAGGCACATTAAAGCTAACTTTAAGAACCTCATTTACACCATTACGTTCAATACTTTGACGAATAAAAGTAGCAAAGAGCGACTTACATGCACTCTTTGCTCTTTCTTGAATGCTATGATCACCCGGCTTACCTAATATATTAGAAATTTTACTTCCTAGTTGATTAAGTGTTGCCATAATAATACATTAAACAATTCGCCAAGTTTTATTAGTTGAAATACCTAACTTTTTAGTTTCACCACGAGGGATGAATTTCATATGATTAGTTGAAAGTTCAAGTATAGGAATATCTGGTCTAGAACCTTTTATAATAGGACGATTCTTAACGAGAACAACTCCATACCAAGGACCACAATTAACATACTTATTAGTAACTCGGATAACGTTCTTTAGGTTTTTTGAACCCTTACCACACCTAGGTGGTAAACTAGTTCTTGCGTAAATAACTGTCATGGTATATTAGTTTTTATGAGTGTCTTCTGTCGCATCTATAACCATAGTCATATTGCGAGAAATACGATTGTGATTTTTCCAAAATATTTGCATCATATCAGTACTAGGTTCAAAGTCTTCTTCAAACTCAACACTGAGAAATCCAATAGGCATATCAGATTTTAAATCACGAATAAGAATACTTACAGCAGTATTACATCCACGTGATCTAAGATCTCCAACATACATACTAGAATGATATTTAGTAAGATTGCTCATACGAAATACATACTTGCTATCTCTATATAAACGTAGAATCGTATAAGGCATTATAGATGTAAGAACATTATTATAACGAACCTTATAAGGATTTGTTATACTAATATCATAATCTTCTGCAATAACAGTAAATTTATCCATGTTAATACCATTACAAAATTTACCACCATTATGAAAGTATGCTACATAAACACCTTTAGCATTTAGAGCATTCCTAACATTAGAAGCTATTTTATCTAATTGCATCCAACATTCAGCTTTAGATGCTAGAATATCAGTTGTAATCTTACGACGTTTTTTAGCAATCCATTCTTTAACGAAGACAACACCTATAGATGAAACGATAACACCAATCAAGTTTAATATAGCAATAAAAATACCACTCATTACACAATTTGTTTTATAATTCATATTCGTGTATTTAGAAAGTTGCTATAAACAAAAAAAATCCGACTACTAGCAGAACTAGCAGTCGGATTAGGAATAATTAAAATTGCCTTAATATAAATAACATCTGTGACTAAATGCTATTGTATGAACTTCTTCCAAGGAATATCTTCGTCTTTACCCTTAATATCAGCAAGCCATCTTTGGAATGCTATACCTTCATATCCATCAGGATCAGTAATGAATAGATAAGCATAAATAGCGCATTCATGATGCTCAGTAAATAAGCGACCATAAAAATCAGTATATGCCATATTCATTACATAGGTAACATCATGCCAATTAGCATTGTGAATATCATTCATATTATACTTATGCCAAATTTCTTTAACTTCTTCTAAAGTATAATGATGATGAGTACCGTTACGATTTTCCATTTTAGAAACAGCCCATTCACATAAGTCTTTAGTAAAATGCTTACCGTAAAGTTCTTTATATTTTCGACAATCCCTCTTTCTTATATCTTCGTTTTCGTGAAGCATTTCAGTATGCTCATGCGGGTCTTTCATCATGACTTACATTATTTTTAAGAGAGTTATCAATTTCACATTTAAGGTTCTGAAAAGCCGTAGCTTCAAATTCAAAACCAAAGATATTTACAGAACCTTTTGCAGTAGCTTTAGTTATAGCTGAATCAAGATAACTATTAACTACTTTAGGTATCTGTTCATCTGGAATGAACTTAGATAACTTAGCCAATTGAGGCTTAATAATATAATCAAGTGTAGGCTCAATAATAAAATCTAATTCATTAAGAACATTATAAGTAGATAGATCTAAACCAAAGAAACTACTCATAAATTTACCGATACCTGAAGTAACAGGAATCTTAATTCCATCTCCAATAGTTTTAACTATAGGAGTAAGCCATCTACGTACAGCTACTGCAACAAGTTCTGCATTATTCATATCGCTCTAAGATTAAGCGTTAGTGGCAGGAGTTGTAGCATTCGGATCTGGTACAGCAGGACCAGCAGCACGAGCCGCTATTTCAACAACCGGACAAATTTGAGTTGCATCAATCTTCTTGATATAACGAACGTAATTACACTGACCATAATCAAAAATTTGATCATCAGCAGCTTTACGACGTTCAGCTTCAAGAGCGATAGCAGATTTCAAATCACCTCTAACATCTAAGAACTCACGAGCAACCTCTTTCTTGAAACATTCAATATCTTGTTTGTTAAGAGCAGACTCTTTATCCAAACGAGCAAGAGTTTCAAAAGTAATTCTGTCATTAGCTTGTCTAATTTCACGTTCTTCTTTAACTAAAGCTAAAGCCTCTTTGAAAGTATTGATTCCAATAGAATCAGCATATCTTTCTGACTTCTCTTTAGCTAATTCAGACATTAAACTAGAAACAAATTGACTTTCAGCGAAAGCAGCAGTACCAGCAACTTGATTGTTACAACAAGCTCCACCAAACCAATTTTTCAAACCTAATCCTGCAAAAGCAGCAAGACCTAGAGAACCTGCAACAGTGTTGTAGTTAATTTGTCCCTTCGGAACTTTAACCCCAGTTTCATTTTCGTTAGTCATAATAATTATTTGTTTTAATGCACCTCGGCATTGAGATGCACAACAAATATATTACTATAATCAGCAATGATAAGAATTAGACTTATAACATGAACATTAATATTAATACTTGAATTTTGTATTCAAGGATTCTCTTTTAGCAATTGCCTCATCAATTTTCGCATTAATGGAGGGGAACACTAATGTAATTCATAAAAGTAACATAACCTATATGATAAACATCAGCAATTTTATTCTTCCAAATCCAACGACAACTTCTATCATCATTGATATAAGTTTTAGCAATATCCTGAATATCTCTAATTAACAAGAGTTTATTCAAATTAGTATAAGTCACAGGTGTCATACTGGGAAATTTAAATCATTAATAGAACGTTTAGTCGATGATATAAGCGAGCAATGATTTTCCCTTATACGACAAAAAGAAGCACTAAACCGATTAGTAATAGTACTTCATTAGTCCGCGATTATACGCTTTTAGAATCAGCAAAACGCTGAGTAATACGTTTAAATATAGGTTTAAGAATCAAATCATATCCAAACGTAGAAATAAGAAACGAAAGCAATACTGTTTCAAGTGAAGCATCTAGTTTAAATACATAAAGGATTGCAGTAAGAATACCAACAATTAAAGTAATAATACTTTTAGCTTTTCTCGAAACTTTGCATTTAGTTATGTTAGATATTGTCTGTATAATGCCGTATGTTGTTAGACATACTATAGCAATATAAACAATACTAATGGATTGAATTAGTTGTAATAATAATGTATCTTCCATCAAATATAGTATCTATTTGTATAATAAATAGTCATAGTTTGAGTACCAGCTTTAATACCGAGAATTAATTGTGTATTAGAAATTTCTGGATAACCATTACCTAAATTTAATAAGACTTGTTTTGGATTAGTAGTATTTATTCTACCATTAATATATGGAGATTTATCACTACCATCATCCATTTCTAACTTAATTTCATCTACATCTATATTAAATTGAAATAGAAAATTAGTAGCACCAGTACCTATACCCGGATAAGTCATTTCAATAATAGCTCCAAAATCAGTATTTATTTCAGCTAAATATTGATTAGAAGAAGTAAGATTATATTCTTTACCACCATAAGTATCTATCACTTTTGCAGGAGGATAACTTTGACCTTGTTGACGTACACGTTGTAATATAAGTCTATTTGATTTTTGACTTACATCAATAGTTTTATTAATTCCCCCCCCCGTAACAGTAACAACACCTTCACGAGCGGGATTTATATAATTATCATTAGCAGTTACATCAAAACTGCCATTATTTGTTCCACTTGTAGGACTAACAGAAATCCAACTAGGTTTAGCCATAATAATTACATTTAATGATTAACTAGTTTATACAAGAAAAGGTCTAGTAGATACCTTAGTACCCACTAGACCCACAATATTCAAATGAAAGTTAGATTATGAAATCGTCCAAGCGGTATTGGTAGTAATCGTAATCTGTTTCGTTTCACCAGCAGCAGCAAAAGTTAAAGAAGTCGGAGATACAGACAAAGTAGCATCACCGGCAGCTTGAGTCACAGTGTATTTCTGACCATTAACCTTAATATGACCGGTACGAGCAGAAACTGTTCCGTTGGCAGCAGCTGTAAACGTAATTTCAAAAGCATAAATATTATTAGCACCCGGGTCACCTTCGATATTTGCACCAGAATTGTATTGAGCTTTATTTACAACCAATTTACCGGCAGTCAACCAAGCAGAAGCATCTGAATCAACAGAGAAAGTAATAGCAGCTAAGTTGGCATTACCAGTGAACTTCTTAGCTTCACCCGTTTTCACAAATGCTAAAGATTGAGTAGTAACGTCCCAAATCGTAGAACCTTCCTGTTGAATTGCAACCTCTTCGCTCAACTCATCAACAGCAACGGTGATAGAACCGGAACGACCGTTACGACCTTTATAAACCGGAGCAGTAACATCAACTTGTGAGTTACCCGTACCTTTAATAGAAGATAACGTAATCCAACTCGGTTTAGATTTCAAAGCATATCCAGCACGCATTACAGGAGCACCAACTCCATCAACTAAGCCACCAATTTCAACAGCAGTTGCTCTTTCATCTAAAGAAGAATCTGAAATCATAATAATAACAATTTAATTATTTATAAATAGATTTTGAGTTCCGCACGCTTCCACATCACCTTCTCTACTGGGATTTGTAGAGCGTTGCGGAATTTTTAATAGTTTAAGAAACAGTCCAAGAAACATTAGAAGTTACATTAACAGTTTGAGTACCTCCTGATGCCTCAAATTCAAGACTTGTTTTATCAAGATTTAAATAAGGATCTTGTTCAAATATAGCAGTATATGTTGCATCACCAGTTACAATAACTTCTCTTGTAGCATTTGTATTACCATCGCTCCATTTAACGAAATGATAACCAGAATTAGCTGTAGCTTTTATTGTAACTTTAGTGTTGTAAGCATAAGTACCACCATCACTAACAGTACCACCTGTACCAGCCGTAATAGTTAAAGTGTAAGTTTTATCAATTACAATCCATCTAGCATACCAAGTTTTATTAGATATTACTTTTGTAGTAGTAGTTAATTGAGTTCCTCCACTAGAATTTGGAATATCAAACCAACCTACGAAAGTATATGTAGCAGCATTATCTTCATTTCTAGTACATGTAGGTAATGTTCCAACATTAGTATTATATTCTTTAGTTATAATTGTTGATGATGGAGTATTACCACCGTTTGCATCAAATGTAAACGTATAACTATTGATAGACCATCTAGCATACCAAGTTTTAGTTCCAGTAACTTTAGTAGCTGTTGTAGCTTGAGTACCACCACTTGCAGCAGATGTATCAAACCATCCAACAAATGTATAACCTGTACGACTAACAGTAGGCAATGTACCAAGAGCTGTATTATAAGCTTTTGTTATAGTTGCAGGACTTACAGTTCCACCCCCATTTGCATTGAAAGTATGAGTGTAAGATTTAGTACTTCTAGTAACATAAGCATAATAAGTTACAGTTCCTTTAATTGCAGGAGTTTCTAAAGTTAATTCAGAACTAACTTTAGTTCCACCACCATTAGCAGCAGTATACCATCCAACAAACGTATAAGTAAATTCAGCTGTGTTATCAGGCATAGTCAAAGTACAAGACCCTTTAGAATTGTATGCAACACTTTGACTAGTTCTATTCAAAGTTCCATAAGTTGTTTGATAACTTACAGTATAACTTCGAGTATTGGATGTCCAATGAGCATAAACAGTTGTGTCTTTAGCAGCCATCTTAGTGGCAGTAGTTACTTGAGTTCCTCCTGTTGCAGCAGTGTACCATCCAGCGAATGTATAAGTATATTGTGCATCAGAAGCTCTAGTAGGTGTAGGTAGCGTACCATAAGCAGAATTATATTCAAGATTTTTAGACGTTGGAGTTACAGTACCACCATTAGGATTAAATGTTAAAGTATAACTATTAATTGACCATTGAGCATAATATGTAATATCTTTAGTTACAACAGTTGTAGTAGAAATTTTAGTTCCACCACTAGAAGCTGTGTACCAACCAAGGAATGTATATCCTGTTCTAGTGCAAGTCGGAAGTGTACCTAAAGCCGTGTTATATTTTTTAGTAATACTAGAAGGACTTGGAGTACTTCCACCATTACCATTGAATGTAGCTGTATAAGAACGTTTAGTAGCTGTCCAATGAGCATAATAAGTAACATTTCCAGTTACAGTAGTGGTTGTTGATATTTGAGTACCACCACTAGCCGCTGTAAACCAACCTGCAAATGTATAAGAATATTCTGCTGTAGCTGCTCTAGTTGGAGTTGGTAATGTACCTAAAGTAGATCCATGAGTTTTAGAAACAGACGCAGGACTTACAGTACCACCATTAGCATTCCAAGTAACTGTATAAGATTTAAGTTCAAATACAGCAGTAATATCTCTTTTACCTGTTGTAATAATCTTCAGAGGATTAGTAGTACTTTCTGAATATCCTCCAGAAGCACTAGAATTATTATATCTCCAATGTTTAAAATTATAACCTATAGCAGGAGTTGCTGTAGTACTAATTGCAGTATTCTCTTGTCCAGTAATAGGATTAGGGCTAACAGTACCACCACCAGAAGGACTAATCTTTACTATATCAGATACAGTATTAATAGCCCACTTAGCAGTTAAAGTGATATTTGCTGTAGGAGTAAATGTATAAGGATTAGCACTTGTAACCTTAGTAGTTCCATTATACCAACCATCAAACTTATATCCAGTTTTTCTTGAAGCAGTTATAGTAGCATTCTTACCATGTTCTATAGTTTGACCAGCAGGACTTACCGTACCCTTAGTTGTATCATCGGATACTGCATTAACAACATAGCTCTTAATTTGGTATCTAGCAACAAGAGTTCTATTAGCCGACATAGTAACAGAAACTTGTAAACTAGAAGAAATCAAATTAGAACCTTCATACCAACCGACAAAACTATACCCAGTAGGAGCAGCTTTCGCAGTAATTGTCTGCGAAGTATCACGATAATAAGTTCCAGTACTAACTCCAGCACTTGATATAGAACCAATAGAACATTCTCCAATATTCGTTATTGCAGTTCCAGAGCTATTAAGAGTAGTAGAAGAAACTTTTAAAGTAAATTTATCTTGCTCAGTTTGAGTACAATTTACAGTTTTAGTAATACCACTGACAGTAACAGTAACAATAGTAGTTCTGCTAGCGCCAGGATTTTTACTTGCAGTTAAACCAACAGTTTTATTACCCGTGCCACTCTTAAAAGCAGGGGTAAGCCAAGAAGCAATAGCCATTTTAGTACCCCCCCCTAATTATGAAACCGTCCATTTGACATTAGAAGTAACATTAACTGTCTGAGTTCCACCAGCAGCTTCAAACTCAAGAGAAGTCTTATCTAAATTTAAATAAGGATCTCGAGTAAATTTAGCAATATAAGTCTTAGTTGCATCAACAGTAATACTAAAGTTTACATCATCTGAAACCTTAACTCCATCTTTCCACCAACCACCAAAACTATAACCTTCTGCCGCTGTAGCATGAATCGTTGCAGTAGTACCATCAACAAATTCTCCAGAATCAGTAGCTAAATTCTTAGCACTTCCGATTCCTACACCACCTTGCGTAGTATCATTAGTATCAGTTCTAACAGTTAATGTGAACTTATCGGGTTCAGGAATAAGATCACAGTTTATAGTAACTTTAATATTCTTTTCAACAACAAAGCTATACTTATTTTGACTATTTAATGAAACTTTAATTCCATCAACAAGAACATCTCCAAGAGTATAACCAGCACTTACATTAACTTTAATTTTACAAGTCTCACCATCAGCATAAGTTCCAGCTCCATCCATTGTAGCACTTCCATTAGGAATAGCTTCATATGTAACTTGGAATTCATCAAGGGCATCAACTTCAAATTGAGCAGTTATAGTTTTATTGCTATCAACTGTAATCTCTCTTGTAACAGAAGTGGGAGCACCAGCATCAGTCCATTTCAAGAAATGATAACCATTATCGGCTAATGCTTCAATTGTGACTTTCGTTCCATCAACAATATCTGTGAATGTATGAGAGCTACTATAATAATCACTCCAACTATTGTTTAATTTAGCTCTACACTTTCCACCTGTTCCAGCAACAACTGTGAGCGTTCTCATTACTATCGCTTCAAATGAAGCAATGTGTACTGCATTTACACCCGATTTAGCTGTAAAGTTTGCAGGATTGTTTGATGTTTTCTCACTACCTGTAGTCCACTCTTTAAACGTATAATTACCTTTAACTTGTGCTTCAATAGAGTAAATTGAACCAACATTAACATTAAAGGATTGTTCAGAACTAGACCAATTAGACCAAGAACTATCTCCTATACGATAGCGAGCTTCATTCGTGCCATCAGTTTGTACTGTAATAGTAACTTCTTCCGGTGGGATTTCAGCAAACGTACATGATAAACTTAAATCATCATGAACTGATTGTAAATATGGATTGGCAGTAGAATCAGATCCGTCAATAGTCCATTTAGAAAAAGCAAAACCACTATCAGGAACAGCTAATACCTCTAATACATCTCCATCAGCAATACTAACGGAATGTGACGCTTTAGCTTCTGAATAAGATCCACTACCAACTTTATATTTACATTTACCATTAGCATTTGCTGTAATAGTAACATTATGATTTGTTATTGGAATTTTAGAGAAGTATCCTTCAATTCTAGTAACTTGATCAATTTCAATAGAACTAGATATTTCAAGAACTTCATCACCATTAACATCCCATTTATCAAATTGATAACCAGATTCAGGTTGAGCTTCAAAATAAACTAAAGTACCGGCAGCAAATTCTAGTCCATCAATATTTGTACTCCATGAAGACCAAGAACCATCAGAAGTTTTATAACGAACTTGACCACCTAATCCACAACGTAGACTAAAATTAAACTCAGTAGGAGGAACGTAAGCCTCTTTAAAATAAGCAGTATACGTTTTACGATCAAGACCTTCTTCTACAATAATGTTATTCTCATTATTTGGAAGAGTAGCACCTGTAGAAGAAATCCAATTTTCAAATTCATATCCGCTATTAGCTTTACCTTCAATAGTAACAATTGTTTTCTCAGCAGCAATTACTTCATGTTGAGCAGCCCAACTAGACCAAAGACCTTGTATATCTTTGTATCTAACTAAACCATTTGCATTAGCTATAACACTAAACGTGAAATATCTAATGGCTTCAACAAAAGTAACTGTAACAGTAACATCTTGATTAACTACAACACTCCATGTACCATCACCATTATTTGTAATATTACCATCAGATGCAGAAACAGTTCCAACTTCCCAACCTTGAGCAGGAGAAGGAACTATAGTAGCAATTTGACCAACTTGATAAACTCCAGCTCCACTAGCTGTACCTTTACCAGATGGAGTAGTATTTACAGTAACTTTATATGTTTGAGGAGTATTAAGTTCAAAATATGCAGTATAAGTTTCATCTGAATCAACAATAAAATCATATTGAAGATTAGTAGAAACTAGAATATCTTTACTGTTTTTCCAATGAACAAAATGATAACCATCAATAGGAGCAGCTGTTATAGAATGTCTTGTACCTTTCGGGAAAGTACCCGCGCCAACAACATAACCAGCAGTTGCAGGATAAGCATCTACATTAATATAGAAGTTATTAACAGGAGAACCTTCTTTTTCAAATACGCCTATCAAGTCCATATCTTTCTTAATATTGAAAGTCCAATCAGAACTAATAGACATAATCTCATTAGAATGATACTCTTTCCAACCCATAAAGTGATAACCGGGAGCAGGTTTAGCATAAAGTTTAACTTGACTACCAGCTTCAAATTGAAACCTAAATCCATCAGGACTTTCATCGGGCATAATATGAGAACCAGTACAACCCACAATACCACCTTCTTCCGGAGAAGGAGTTAGACTAACTCTATAATAATTACGTTCGATATGACCTGTCTGCAAGAAATCTTGAAGATCTTTAATATAAGTCCAAGCTCTAATATATGTATCTTGACAACCACAAGTATTATTTCTAACCCCACGACTAGGATGCACATAATTAGCTTTAAGACCTATGCAAACTAAAGTATCATCTGTGAGAGATTCACTACCAACAATTAATTCTCTATCAATTGCGATAATATTACCATCTGTAGTCAGATTAATCTCACATCCTTTTTCATCATACATATAGTAACAACCATCAGTACGATGATAAAAGAAACGAACGTTATGTTCACGCTTAGGAAATGTACCCGGAGGAAGAACTTGTTTTAACTTGACAATTTTAATATTACATTCCATAGCATTAAGTTTAAACGAAAATAACTACGTAGAACCGTTAAGCTCCACGTAGTTTACAATAGCAACTTAATCAGTTGCAGTATTTAATGCAATGGCATTATCTCCACTGCCTTTAGCTAAAACCTTAATGGCTTCTAATTTAGCAACAACTGCATCAATAACAGCTTCAGTACCAACAACAATTTGGAACTTACGTGGACTATTATTATCAGCAGCTATTTCAGGAAATTGATTAAATTCAGCAGTAGATATAACAAGATATGCAACCTTATCAAGACCTACTTTAGGATCAGCAATACCCCATGCTTCTTGCCACTCTTCATTCGGATTCCAACCCATATTAATCAGAGAATAACGTAAGTCTTCATCACTAAGAGCAACATCAGCTAAGAAACCAGATAACTTAGTATGTTCAATAGTAATAGTTCCATTAGCCTTTTGATCAGCTAACAAACCAAATACATTAATAGTAAGTTTCGTAGGTTGTTTAGCAACAACTGTAATATTAACACCTTGGGTATCTTTAGCAACTGTAATATCAAACAACTCTTTGTTATAAGCTGTAAGACTCATAGCTTTCTTAATCTTCTCAACAAGACGATCAAGAGTATCAGTTGCATGAATACGAACAGGTATCTGTACAATCTGAGGATTAGGATTAACAGTTAAACCGTGACGATACGGTTCAGAAGAAACAATTTCAATGGCACCACAGAACTCAGCATCTGCATTATATACAATTCCATCCGCAGGTTTAAGAGCGGGATTCGTAATACCTTTAAGAACAACAGTTTCCTTTTGATCAGCTTCAGTATATTTACGAACATTATAAGTGAAATTAAAAGGGTTAATATCAACACCTCTTTGATTCACATATCCGCCACTCTTAGTAGGAATTGCAGACATAATTACAAAAGGCTCAGGTCTAGTTCCAGTAGTTTGGAGTTGAGTACCATAAGCAGTACAAATGCCGATTTGACCATTAGATAACTTAGTATTAACAGTAATATTATCGACAAATGTTTTTCCGTAACTAACAATTCTCATAGTAACGTATTATTTTAAAGAATTATTTTCATTTATAGCAACTTGATAACCGGGATCTTTAAGGATACCAAGAAGTTTTTGTGTAGCAAGGTCAATAATCTCAGTTTTAAATGGAAGTTCAGAAACTTCATCTGTTACAATATTAAACCTAGTAGGTTGACGAAGATATGTAATAGCAACATCAGTAATAATGAATTTATCATCCATATCTACGAGTAATCTATTGTTCTCGATTACACATATTGGATGTAGATGTCTATTAGCTCGATTATGATACGTTTGTAACATATCCATGCGTTGTACATCCGAAACTAAATCCATGCCTGCAAATCGGCTCTCTCGTACCTTAGTTATCGTTCCATTAGCAGTTATAACTTCATATCGCCCTGTATAACGATCGTTGTTGAATTGGTCTAACTTAATCTCATATTTATCACCAACTACTATTAGTGTTGGCGTATTGAAGTAAAATATGAGCGATTCTGGGTAATACGAGTTTCTGTAACGTTCATAGGTTACATTATAACCTTTTCTAAGTAATACAGAAAGTATATAGTTGATATACTCAAATAGACCATCTTTACGATAGATTTTAGCAGGATAATGAAAAGTAACATTATCAGCTCCAATTTGAATATTGAAATCTTCTATATAGCCTGGAATAGTTTTAAATAACTCACTAATGTTTACTACATATATCCTAGTAGTAACAGATTCAATATCTCTATAACGTTTAAACTTATCGAATATAACACTTGCTATATAAGAAACACCATGTAGATAATTTGTAGGTAAATAAGCAAATCCTCTGTTACTTTCATTTGGAAGAAGGTAAAGAGGACTTCTATATGTATCTTTTAAAACCTGTAAATCATCGTAATAGCGTCCGCTTTCTTCAAAGGCTTTAATCTTTTGCGTAAGCAGTACGTCAATAGCTTCATTAAGAGCAATATCAATATACTGCGGACGAATGGATTCTTGTCTATTAGCATTAATCTGCTGAATCTTTTCATTTACAGCGATATGTGCTTCTTTACAACTACTATACATACTGACAGCTTTTTATTAATTTAGAACCGAAGCTTTATAAGCAGTGAAAAGTTGAGCTTTATATTCAACATTCTCAGGAGCAGCTAAATAAGCCATAACACCTTCAACTGAAGAACCAAGAACAACTTCTGGACGCACAGTGTCAAAATAATTATCACCATCTTTAGTGATAACTTGTGCAGCTAATAGCTTATAGACCTGTGCCATTGCTTCTACATTCTTATTATCAAATAGAGAAATAAATGCATCTGCATTTGTTTGTGAAAGTTCAGCTATAGCCGTCTGCAAATCTCCATGTTCCATCTTGATAATCGAAAGAGTATCAGCAGGAGCATTGCAAATAAGCATATTGCGAATACGCTTATAAGAAGCTTCATCACCTGTGAATAACTGAGCCAACTTAGTAGCAGTATTAACAACAGTTTTGGTTTTAGCATCTTTCATACGTTTAACATCTTCAATGCTATGCAGATAAAAACGAATATTAGTTGATTTCTCAACATCTTCCGGTTTATTAGCAACAGTAGAAGTTAGAAGAGCTAAACGCCAAATGATATAGTCTTGAGGTTTAATTGGAGTCATATACATATATAGATTCTCTTCATGAACCGCAATACCATCACCAAACAGGATAGCATCAAAAATAGCTTTCTCTAATTTATTCGGAGTAATATCTGTGTTAATGCTATTTTTTTTAGCCCATTCAAAGATAGCATCACGCTTAATAGGATCATTAAGTGAAAACTCCCAACCTGTTTCCAATTCATAACCCTGAGCAGGAACTTCTACGGTAGAGTTCTTTAAATGCTTAAGAACGAGATCTTGAAAATTAACATTGCGACTATCAGAAGAAGCTCCAATGATAGTAGGAAGAATAGAAGCCATCTCAGCAGTTTTACTAGATAAAGTAAGAACAGCTTTGATACTAGGACCGAAGATTGTATTAAAAGCACCAATACTTTTCTGATTCACTACTTGAAACATAGTAGGATTCAGTTTTAAAGCTAAGGTTATTTTGCGTGAGTATATCATATAGTTTATACTTTAATCAGTTTATACTTTACAATAATCGTAATGTACGCTTATTCAAAAATCATTTCAGCCCAGAAAGAAGTAGTACCATTAAGCATATTAATACCTTGAGAAGACATAACTTCATAGGTAGCAATATCCTCACGTGTACTTAACATCTTATTGTAAGCACCCCATTCTTTAGGAAGAGGAGTAATACCTTGGTAAACACCGTATAAGTATTCACGACCTTCTTCACAAACAAGTTGGATATTAGGTTCACCTGAAGTATTATCAACAGAGTGATCCAAGAATACCATAGTGTATGAAGTAACAGGGAAACCTCCATACATACGACCGTTCTTACGATCCATCTCAGCACGAGAACCGCTATCGAACAAGTCAACAACTTTAACTGAAACGGTAGCTCCAGAGTAATGCTTATATTGATTAAAGTAAGCACCATAACTCAAAATACCACCACGACTTTGAATCTCTTCTGCACCAAGTTTATCAAAGTAACCATTACCAATAGCTTCATTCTTGATACATTGTTGGAACATCTTAGAACCACCTTTACCGGTATAAAGAACAATATTCTTATTACTCAAATCAATATCATTACGAACCTCAAAGATACGAGAAAGAATCATATCAATAAGCTCAATAGTCATGAATGAGTATTCGAAATAGTTTCCGAATGCAATAAGAATATCACGAACTCCAGCACCACGAGGAATAGGTTTATTTGAATGCTTTTCTTGGTTATGAATAACACCATTAATATCACGATTATAAGAAGAGAACCACAAGTCTTCCTCTAACAAACGTCTGCGCATAAACTCGAATTGACGCATTTCATAAGGCATCCAAAGAGTACCTTTAGAACCATCATCATAATCAAGTTCAAACTCAGTAACGATATTAGCGATATTACCGGTAATAATCTTAGAGAAACGATGGAAACCAAATTGATTAGTCATTTCACTCCAAGATTCAGCAGTACTACGAGAACCAGTTGATAATTCACCAGCAATCGTAGGAGCACCCATACCCCAATATTTACCTCTTTCAAAATTGCTAAGATCAATGAATTCATCCGGATTACCACCAAGTATGATCATTTCATAGATATAACCACCACTTGCAGTTTGCTCACCATCCGTCTGCATACGTACAAGATGTTTTCCATCAGGAGTAATAGCAGAGTATTGATAAGGAATCCAGTTATCTTGGAACTCAGCTTTAAAAGACATAAACCCTTTACCAGGTGTTTGAGTAGGCGTAATTAAACGCACAATCGGGGAAGTAACAGTTGGTTTCCCCATAATCTTCCATTTATACTGAGTATCACCAGCATTAATAGGTTTCTTACGAGAGATATTCCCTTGACCTTCTGTAAGAGAAAGAAGAGGGAATTGATTACTGTTCCTACCCCAAAGATAAGTAAGAGATTTATTCAAATCGACAGCACCAAGAACATTAAAGTTCAATAGCATATCGGCATCACTATAAACCTCTTTGGAATACTGTTTTTTTCCAATTTCTCTAAGCATAGTTACGATAATTATTTATTAGAATCAACAATACCACCGGGAACAACAGGACGTCTATTAGGATTAACTTTAACCGCTCCACCTTGGGTAGATACCTTAACTTTAGGTTTACCACCAGAAGTAATGTTCAAACGACGAACATTCTCTTGTCGTATAGATGCAGCAGCAAGTTGACTAATATCAGCACCAAGTAAATTCCGCAGTGCTACCATAGCGAACGTTTCATTATCAGCAAGCATATCAAAAACATCTTTTTGAGCTTGCGTATAAAGAGAATCTCCAATTTCAACAACAGGAGCAGTAAGGTATTTTACAAGATCTTTACGAGTAAGAATTTGTTCTTTACCATTTACAGTTCTCTTAACACCAGCTGTCGGAATAGCAAGACCTCCGATAGTACCTTTATTAACAATCTTATCATAAAGCGAATCAGGAACATTAAGTACCTTAGCTTTACCATGATCATCATAGGTAATACCATAAGCTTTATCTAGTTCATCTTGTTCAGCTTTCCATTGCGCTTCTTGACGAGCAGTAGCTTCTTCAATTTCACGTTTCTGATTAGCAGCAAGATAATCAAGACTTTCTTTAGCTGTTTCATTTAAAACTTTATCGGCTTTAGAAAAACGAATAATACGATCAATTTGAGCATCTGATGTACCTTTACGTTTTTCAGCAGAACGAATAATAGCTTCAAGTTGAGCTTCAGATTTATCCTCAATACTCATCGTAGTCCAATCAATATGATTAGCAAAACCTTCGAGTGAACCATAAGTTTGCTTATATAAAGCAGCTTGATGAATATCAGGATTAGCACGAAAGAAATTAGTAATAGCTTCTGATTCAGCTTGATGTCTAGCAATTTCAGCAATATCAGCATCACGTTGAGCAAGACCTTCAACAGTCATTTCATATTGCTTAGGAGTACCATCAGAGTTTACAGGAGTTAAACCAGAAATAGCAGAAATAGCAGAAACATCAATAGTTTCTTCTTGTTGTTCAGCAGCAGCAAACTCATCTAATTGAGCTTTAGTATAAATAATCTGTCCATCTTTAACTGCATTACCTTCTGCATCTAATTCATATTCAACATCACCTTCATCAGTTGTTAGAATAATCTTATTAGCATCTCCGGTTTCCTTATTTGCATCTTCATTAGCTTTAGCAGTAGCTTCTTCTTCAGCTTTACGTTTAGCTTCTTCTTCCGCAGCTTTGCGAGCTTCTTCTTCAGCTTTAGCTTTATCCTCTGCTTCTTTAGCAGCTTTAGCAGCTTCTTCGGCAGCTATTTCTTCAGCAGTTTTGGCAGTAGTACTATCAGTAACACCACCGGGAACAATAGGATTTGGCATAGTGTTTTCTCTTTTATAAATTAAGTTATAACAATGACAAATGTAGTAATAATAAATGTATTCAAAACATCAATAGAAATATAATCTTCAAAAGCGTCATCACCGGACGTTACAGAACCTTTAAATATTCCAATTAATTTCTATTGATTTTAGGCGCAAATGCAGTCATTATAGAACATCAATTTTTAATTGATATTGCAATTCATTTCTCTAAAAATCGTGGCTCACGTTAAGCTTTTCGTGGCTTATTCGCATTGATTCGATTCATGCGCTTTTGTTCTTCAAACTTGGCACGCTCTAGATTAGCTCTATCAATATCTAAGTTTAACTTAGTCATTTTAAGATAAGCATCAAGAGAATTAGCATTACTCTCATCTTCACTAATATAACCATTACCATCTTTATCTACTTGAAGTTTTGCATCATTAACAATAATTTGAGTAAGATTACTATCAGCAGCAATAGCTTCTTTAGAGTCACGATCTAATTGAGCTTGTTCAGCATCAAATTTGCGTTGAGCTTCAGAATTAGCAGAACGAATTTGTTCAATCTCTGCATCCCACTTCTTTTGAATCTCTTCACGTTCAAGTTCAAACTTACGTTGAGCATCAGCAGCTTCTTTAATATATTTGCGTAAAGAAGCAACATTGTGATTACAAACAGCTTCAGCAGCTACATCAAAATTACCATTCTGCGCAGCACTAAAAGCAATTTCTTCAAGTTTACGAACTTGTTCATTGAGTTCAGCAGAATTACCAACAAAGATACCAAAATTAGAATTAACAAAATCAGTTCCATTAACTCTAACTTGAATAACTTCATTAGTATTAGGATCAACATAAGAACCTTCAAAGTCATCAATCCATGCAATCTTGGCAGCATCAAGATTAGCTTCCATATCACGAGAACGAAATGAATCAAATATCTTTAGTGACCATACAGATCCCATCAGAGCTTGATTAAGTCCCATCTCAGTAACAGCTTTACCAGCTCTGGCTTGAATATCTCCTGCACGTTGATCATTCATATTAGCTAATTCATACGCTTCTTGCTTAATAGATTGCTTAATTTGATTAAGAACAGTTAAGTAATTAATCATAGTAGTATTAGCAATTTCTTTAATAGCTTGAAGTGAAGGTTGTTGCTTAGCTATTTCGCTGTCATCAAAAACTAGAGTACCATCTCGATTAGCTGCATCAAGACGCTCTTCCATAGTCATATCATTAGTATCAGCTAAGAAACTTTCAGGAATCAATAGCCATGAACGGAACTTCATAATAGTACGTTCTTCTACTAATGTATAAAGACGATAAAGAGCAAGATAAGGTAATAAGCGATAAGGAATAGGTTTAGGATTATTAAGAAGCATAAGACGACTTAAACCATTATAAGGTAATTTACAATGATTAAGATTATTAACTTCTTCACGTTGAACTACACACGGTTGAGCTTTAGTATATACTCCCCAATCTTTATCACCAAAACGATATGCTTCCCAACATTGAAGAATATATGTATATTCAATATCAATATCACCTATAGTAGGATCTAAAACATAATCTTCATCTACCACTTTTTGTTCAATTTCACCATAAGCATTAGTATAACTAAGAATACCACGTTTCATAGGAATCTTAAACACACAATGATGAGCTTTGAGAACCCCGGTAGAGGGCATGGTGTGGTAGGGAGCGGAACTCTGTGTATCAACAGTAGGATTAAAAGCAATCTCTCTAGAACGAAGCATCAAAGGAGTAACAGCATATTCGCCAGTACTTTCATGATTATGAATTATATCCTTAATATAAGCAATATCCTTTTTAGAAAGAATCTCTTGATATTCACCAATAATATCATTAATGTTTACCTCAAACTCTCTCATGCCATAATCATCATCTTCAACAAAAAGATTACCACTATCAATACGATAATACTCAAGAGGAGAAATAATTTCAAAGATAACATCATTATATCTTACATCACGATAAGAATATACACTTTCAGTACAGAACCAATAATAGAATGCTTGAATATATTTCTCATTAGCTTTTATGAGAGAATTAAGTAAATCAAGAGTTCTCTGACCTTTAAGAGCTTCCTCATCAATCCAATCTTTAGCAGCTTCTTTCATAAAATCCTCAGCTGATGGAAGTTCTTTAGAAGGTTCACCTGTTTGAACTCCATTAGCATTCATGATGTTTATAAATTGCTGACGAAGAAGAGAATCAAGTGCAACTCTAAGATCTTTATTACGCTTGGTTACAATATCAATATCAGCATTATAAACTTGATAATTATTATAGGTGTTAATGAACTCTCCTATATATTTCTCTTTAATAGGAGTAATAAAATCAACATCTCTAATCTTACCTGGCAAATCTTCTTTTCTACCATTAACAGAATTATAAGTCGCCATGACATACTTATAAGTAGATTCATCTACAATACCGTTAGCGGCATCAAGAAATGCTTTAATTTCTGCTTTATCATTATTTGAATGAGCAGTAGCAATAACCCAATCGCACATAGTTTTAGTCCATTTCGGAGTACGCTTAGTAGCTTCCGAAACAAACACATCGGGTTTTTCTAAAGAATTAGGAATCTTAGAAGCATTCATTTAACGACGATTTAAACGATTTGCAATACGTCTGCTATTATCTTCTTTATTACCTTCAACAAGACGCTTAGTATTTAAAGAGTCTGCAAGAAAGACATACATAGCAACAATAGCGGCACTAATATGGTCAAAGTTACCTTCAGCAGTAAATCTTTGACATTCAAGTAACAGACGAACACTACCAATAAACTTTAGTCTACGAATAGGATTCCCCTCATCTGTATAACTTAAAGGTTCATAAATAAACTCCTTTAGCATACGAAGACCATTATACTTTTTATCACCATCACCAATTACAATACCATAATCGTTATTGTTAGGATTAACTAACTTACGACTATTCATGTTAGTTGGATCAAGCATTAAATAACGTCTTAGTTTATATTTAATGAAGTTAGATACCGTTTCACCTGTACCAGCTTCGGGACAACATTCAGCATTATATAAAAGACACATACCCATTGCAACTATATCATTTTGCTCCATTGTATCCATACGACCTATATATTCGCATACTAAGAGCTTTTGATTCGGATATGGAGTAATTGTATTACTTCTCATCCATACTTGCGCAGAATAAAGAGAATGTTTATCTGTAACGTCTTTTTGTGCCTTATCTACCTTATATGCGTCCACTACTGTAAAATATAAATCTTTAGGTACTTCTCCATTTACCAAGAAAGGGCGATAGTACATTCTAACGCAACCATGAGTATCATCACGAGAACCATGTGGAACTTGATTCACAAATTCATGGAATTTACCTTTACCAAATATATCTCGTTTAATACATTCGGCTCTAGGTATAAATTCAGCTCTATTTGCACCTCCTAAATCATTAACAACAATCCAACCGTCTTGAAAGAATCTAGTAGCATTATCATTGATTAAATCCGAAACATGAAGATTTAATTCCGGAGATGCGAACATATTCTCCGTTGTATTAATGAATGCTTCGGCAGGAGTATTAGCACGTTGAGCTTTATAGATTATATGAGTTTCACTATCATTATTATGAAAATGATTCTCTTTATCTTGTTTATCCCAAGCATAAGCAGTGAATATAATTGAATTACCACGTTCAACATAAGGCTCACAATCCCATACTTGTGGAAAGAAGAAACCACATACTTCATGACGTTTATTAATATCCCATACATTTTCCATGCAAAGCATCTTATTCATTTTAGGATTATAAAATGCTTTACTAAATGCAGCCCAGTTAGCACCTTTAGTACCACCTGTACCATAAACACGTATAGTACCCACAGATATAGCACCAGATTCAGTATTAGATAAAGTAACATCAAGGGCTTTTTGTAAGTTAGGACAATTATGTACAATAGTAAAATCTTCTAAAAGACATAACTGATCACCATCAACTTCAAAACCATAATAATCATCAATACCAATAGATTCAACATCGAATCTACATTCAAGAGGATTCTTTTGTAAAGCTATATATTCTTTACATTGTTTACGAGTTATTTTAGTAGGAATCTCCCAAGCATTACTTAATATCATTATACGATAATAAGTAGTACCTTTAATAACTCTTTCAGTAACTGTAGTTTTTAAACCACAACTACGAACTATATAAACAATACCAGCAGTAATATAAGGATTCTTTTGAGCTATTTCAAAATTACCTTTACGAGAATCAAATGAACCATCAGTATCAATAATACCAGCAAGAAATTCTAAACGAGATTTTCTATCTGTAACAATATAATCTTTAGGTATAAATTTATTATTAAGAACACCTAAACGATTAAGTTCTTGCCTAAACCAATTATTAGTTTCAGTTTCAAGTCTAGTAAATCTATAATCTTTAGCTTTACTATTTTTATTATCTTTAATAGTAATTCTAAGATTATGATCTTCTGCATATTTATAAATAGCTTCAATAACTTCAGGATCTTCATTTGTAATATATGAATCATCTGAAGCACCATCACCAATCCATAAACCAAATATATAAGGATCAATAAGAACATCTTTATGTTCAAATTCAACACCGGTCTTTTCAAGAGCATAACATTCTCTCCAACGAGGATGTTCTTGAATCATTTTAATATAATCAGGAGCTGTAACTAATTCTTCTCTAACTATATTACCATAAGCTTTCCGATATATAGTACGAATCGGATGTTTACTATTAACAATATGAGATTCTCCATTTCCGGAAGTAATCTTGAACATTTCATCTCTACCTTGTTTAGTAGCAAGAACTGTTCTAGGTTTACTATCAGGTCCCATAAGAATATCACCAACAACAATATCTTCAACATTCTTAATAGAACCGTCAAACATCACAAATCTAGTACCTTTAGCAAAGCACTTACCTGCTTCCTCAAAATCAATCTCAATAGCTTTCTTACCTACAGCAGCAGATTCATTTTTACCTATAGCAACACTATAAAGATTAGAAAGCCAACCAAAATTCTTAAGACCTTTCGTGGATACACGATAACCCATAAGAATATCATCAATAGCTTCTGAAATGTAACCTCTTTTCCAAAACGTATGTTCTTCAAAATGGTCAAGACATTTCTTAGCCATAAATGTAGTAGCTCCTTTATCAGTAAGATAAGCTAATTGATCGGCAGCAAGTGTAACAGTAATATTAGGAAATAAATTTATAGTATTTGCAGCTTGACTACCACGTTTATAAGAGAATCCTTTACGACGAGCTTTAGCCTTAGTAAGATGAAATTTATTATTAGCAATAAACTCATCTATTTTGAAATTCCAATAATCACCATCCCAATAACGAGGAAAACCCATAACAGTTTCAACGTGTTCAGCACCTTCTCTTTTAAGCTTTTCTCTTTCTCTAGCGTTAGGTGTACGTTCAATTCTACCATAATTAAGATAAGTATAATGAGCCCCTGTAATACGCATAGGCTTAAGCAAAAGATCTCGCTCTTCATCAGTAGTATCTTTATCAAAAAACTTAGGAATATCTTTATAATAAAGTTTAGCTTTTATAATAACACCTTTTTTACGTCTAGATGTTTCTCTTTGCCAAAATGATTCATACGCGGGAGTACTAGGATCATAATCACAATAAGTACCATATTCATCAAAAGCATCAGCAGAACGAGAAAGTCTTTCGATATTAATAACAATGAAGTTAATATTCATAAGAATACCTCCAGAATTACCAAGAAGAAAATCATCATCTGGATCATATAAAGGTTTATTAGTAATATAACTAATACCTTCTGATGCTTTAGGATATTTACTCTTATCTTCACAAAGATAATCTATAAAAGGAATATCTCCACGTTTATATCCCCATTTATTCTCAGGTGCAGCATTAATACCATCACAACTATTTTTCCAATAAGCATGAATAAACATGAAGTTATCAATAGCATCTTGAGAAAATTCATATTTACTATTCATGGCTTAATCAATTATATCTATACCATTACCAACACCATTATCTATTTGATTATTTACATCCATAGAAGCAACAAGCTCTTTACCTCCACGTACAATAGTTTTTCTAAGTTTAGACTTAATATAATTATCTTCAGCTTCTTTAAGTTCTGCAATAAGTTTAGGAAGATCTTTACCCATCTTAGTAATCTCACGCATATAATTAAGCATACCTCCAATCTCATCCTTAGTAAAAGAATCTTTCTTTAGGTCATTACGAAGATTTTGATTCATAACAGCCATTAAATCTTTACCAGCTTGAAGAGCATTAACAGTTTCAAAGAACATTTGTCCGACATAATTGATGTTATGCTCTATAAGCCAATTTATAGCATCAATCATATCTTTAGTAGGTCTAAAATCAGAATTAAGTTGAGCAACTTCAATAGCATAATCAAAAGCCTTTTGATCTTTTAAACCATTACGATGTATATATCCATCTTCATCAGCATAACAATCAATAAACTTAAATATCTTATACATTAGCTCTCTATCATTATGCCAATCATTATATATAGTAGCAAGAACAGGAACTTTAAGAATCTGTTCAACATTAAGAATAAGTTTAGAGCCTTCAACTAACCATACGTGTAATGCCATAATCAATAGTTTTATCTGTTTTATTACGAGCAACAAAAAAGCCCGTACCAACTTAATGATACGGGCAAATATAAGAATTACTTCTTAAATACAAAATACAATAATAACAAAATAAAATCTTTATAGTAACTATTACTTTATCATATATTATTAGTAACCAAATTAATAGTTTCAGTTCCCTCTCTCGATACAATAATATATTCCTCTTTATCATCAGCACTATTATAAGCATCACAGTTAACACTTAATGCTTTATTACCGGAACTTTCATTAGGAGTAATAGTTACAAATAATTTTTCATATATCAAGAATATTAATCGGATATGAAAAAGAATTTTATTTATACAAATGTAACTCAAATTTAAACTCTTTATTGTCCGTAGTAGTATTTAAACTCATAGGTATAGGAGAATCTTGATATTGAAGAACTTGCAAAGCAAATTGATGTAAACTTAGATAATCAACTGCATCATTTAAAACGTACTCTTTACAATTATGAAAATGTTGAATAGTTTCTGCAATAGGTACTATATCAAAACCAACAATCTGAACACCATTACCAGAATTAACAGTATTAACTCCCTTCCAAAATACTAATTTATGTTCTTCAAGAGTATAAGAATACGTAATCAAAGCTAAATCTCCCGAAGTACCTTTCTGTTTATTCATAAATAAAGCACTAGACAAACACCAATATTCCATAGTAGTATCTGTAAATATAATATTTAAATTGAAATCTGCACCTGTAATACTAATAGATTTATTTGGATAAGCCATAACATTTGCTAAATTATAAACTAGAGGACCTTTATCATCAGCAAAATATAAACAACTAAATCCAGTAATAACATTAGTTTTAGTTAATAAAGAATTATAGAGATCTATTCTAATCTTTTGCATAGAAGCAAACTTATTAGCAACAGAAGTATCTCCATCTACAGATTGTACTCCAACAAAAAAATTACTTGTATCTAATAAACCTTCTTTGATTACATCATTTGCTAAAGCAATATTATTAGCTTGTAACAATATAGTTCTAGTTCCACTAGCCGCAGCATCACTAATGCAAGTGCATTCAATAAGATTGTTACCCAATGCAATAACAAAAGTTTTATTTTTATAAGAACCACCAACTTGTTTAACAGCTACAGTTTTTTGATACCCTCCCCCAGATACAGTTAAAATAGTAGATCTTTCATCTCCACTATTTTGTCCACAAACAACATCAAAAGAACCATTATTAGATCCAGAGTCATTTGTAACTTCAACAAAATCTTTATTCATATATTTAGTTTTACTTATTTATCAATAAAAGTCTCAAATTGTTTCATAAATAAAGCAATTTGAGTAGCATAAGCATCCACTATATATTCAATATCATTAGCATAATCTTCATTAGCTTGAACAAATAAACAATGAACATACTCATGCCAAAAAGTTTGATTTTTAATAGAATCAGGAACAACAACACCTCTATCAGATTCTATAACATAGATTCTACCAAGAACATGATCTGAAAGACCATATTGAATACCTTGAGTAGATTGATAAGATACTTCTTTCATATTATGAACAATATATCTTACATTACCTACATTAATTCTATCAGGATAAGGAGTATTATATTCCCATTCAAAAGTGCTATCATTAAACCAATTCATAAAAAGCCAACTTAAATGAGCATAAGCAATATCATCTAAGTGAGCTTGTTTACCATTAGGAAATTCTTTATTAAGACTAAGTTCATTTGTAATAATAATAAAGAATGCTCTAATAGCTTCTCTAAGCATAGCAGTTGAATCTAATGAATCATTAATTCTAACATTACGTTCATCAAAATCAATTTCAATATGATCAACATTAGCCCTAGCGAAAGTATAGTCAAAAGGTCCAATCTTTAAAACCACACCATCTACTCTTTCATTTAATTCAGTAGAATCAAAAGGATTACTAAAAACAGTTTTCATACTAAAATTAATAATACAATGAATATAACATTTAAACCAATAGAACAACTACCAATCTTAGACCAATTAGCAGAACGACGCATATACTTCTTAAGATCTTTAATCATATCTTTATTACTCTTTTCAAGATCAGCAATAGATTGCTTATAAACGTTCGCTTGGTTAGTGAGAGTATAAAGAGTATGTTTTAAATTATTAATAAGGGTATCTTGCCCAACAACAATATTCTTTAAAGATTTACATAAAGCAGCATCATATTCTCCTTGTTTAAGAAGAATTGCAATCTTTCTATTATCTTCAAGAGTATATGTAATAACAGTATCTTTACAAACTTTCAATTCTATGCCGTATATATTTAGAGATGCTATCATCAGAAATAATATAAATATCAGAGAAGTTTTCAATATCTTTTTCATACTTTATAATAGTTTTATTAGTATTAGCTTTAAGGCTATCTATAATACGTTCTTGCTTTATAGCATATTCCTCCAAAGCAGATATGACCCTATTAAAAGAATCCAGAGTATGATAAGGAATATTATTTGTATATATTCTTTCTTCTTCATTACATTGGATTACATTAGTAACTATTAGTAACAAAAAAAGGAGTGCTATTAACACTTCTCGAAAATTGACTTTCATAATCAATCGAAATCAGATATATTAATCAAAGTGTACGTGAATAAATTTCCATACATAGTAGCGGCTTTCTTAACAAGAGGAATAAACTTATCCTCATAATCACGAACTGATTCAAATACTTGACAACCTGCTGAATAAAGACTAATAGTATGAACTATTTTCCATTTAGAAGCACGATGTATATTAATACCACACATTTCAAAAGTAGGTTCACCGGAAATCTCAATATTACCATCTTTTCTAGTAATACGGAAAATAGGTAAAGGTTTAACTTGAACTAAAGCATCATAATCACCTTTATGTTTACCTAACTTAAATGCACCTTGAAATTGACCTTCATCAAGAATAGCACAACCTTTAGAATTAATAGGTTTAATTAAATTCATATCTGAAGGATCAGTGGTAATAGAATACCAATCATAAACCCATTTACCATTAAGATTAGGATGAGCTTCATTAGCCTTATAGAAAACTAGAAGAAGATCATTAAAATGTTTGGTATCAGTAATATCACATCTAATACCCCAAATATTAAGATTATAGTTACCTTTATCAAAAATAGTATAACCATAAGTCTTAGCAATCTTACGAAGAACATCAATATTCGTTTTAGCGATGATGTTATCATAAGTAATCAAAGCATTTGTAAATTCACTCATTGTCACTTGATATTATAATTAAACAAATTTGTATTAGCTTTACGTTCTTTATTTAATTGAGCAAGTCTGTAATCACAAATGGCTTTAACTTCTGCTTTAAGATATTTAATATCAACAAAAGTAATAACTTCTTCATGAGGCATATCATCAGGAATCATAGGATTCTCTACAGTTCTGATATGACAAAGCATATTACCAAGGCACTTAAATCCCCATTGTTCAATCAAATAATCATACATACTTAATTGAAGAGAATAATGAATACCAGTTGAATCTTGAAGGTGATTAATAGGAAACAACATAGTTTCATTAGTGATAATATACTTATCTAAGTCAATAGTACCATCTGCCTTCTTTGCCCAATAACCACCTTCAAATCGAATAGGTGCTTTATTAGTTTTCCAATCAAGAATAAAGAACTCATCACCTTTAACAAATAAAATATCAACAAGACCTGAAATTAAAAAATCTGAATTATAAACACCAATCTCAGCATAAATCTCAAATCCCATAGAAGTCATCTCACTTATAAAAGAGTATATTTGCGGGTATCTATCGGCAATACCAACAACTCTAAAATAATCGAGATCAAGTCTACCATAACTATGAGTTCTTATAATATCATCAATCGTATAAATACGACCATTAATAAAACCATTTGCATTCAAATAGTAGTTATTACATCTTTTAACGCATTGTTCTAGGAAATTATGTTTTTCAGTTCCCTTAGCACAAGCCTTTTCAGTTTCAATTTTCCATTCAGCAAGAATCTGTTTAACAGTCTTACCTCTATATCGAATATATTTAGCGTAATTACGATGTGTAGGAGGAACAGGTCTACTGCCAATATTAGCACAAGCTTCAGCAATAGCTTTCCAATCCTTTTGTTCCACAAACTTACCAATAATAGTAGTTGTAGATATATATTCTCTATCAAGAGCATCTGTATATTTATGCTTTTCCTCGTCGAAGAATATCGGCAAGTCTCTGGGTATAATCTGCGTCATAAGCTGCTTTATCAGTAAGTTTAAGAAATCGTTTAGCACGAAGACGTTCATAGAATTTTCTATGACGTTCTTTCATATATTCATGACCAAGTGAAGTCATCTTATTAAAATCAAAACCACACTCGGCATAAATTTGATAAGTTTCAGGATGAATCCAATGACGACCAAAAGAAGGAACGTCTATATCTCTATCTACACGTTGCATTGCAGTAAGAACCGACATCCACTGACTATCAGCAATATCATTAAGAAAACGTTCAAAGTCTTCACGATTACGAACAAACGTAAGAAAATCTCTACACCAAATTTGTTCATCAGTATAACGTTCAATATAATTCTTACCACCTTTAACTTTATAATAGAATCTTGTAGGAGTTTTTCTTTTACTATCTACAATACCAACAATCTTTTCATATAATTTTGTAACTTGTAGAGGATATAAACGCGCACCTTTAGCCATAATAGAATAAACTTAATAAATCACACCACCAATTTGATTTAAATTGATAAGATTACATTCCCAAAACTCAACCTTACCATCTTCACCAATAATCATTTTAGAACGACTATCAATAACTGGACGTCCATCAACAACTTTAATATTTCCTTCACCGCCAAGAACGTCAACAAGTTTATTTTCAAGATTAGTAATCTTAGAACTTAAAGCAACCCCTTTAGCTCCATAAGACATATCAAGAATAACTTCACGACCTAAATCGTCAATGCTTGAATCAAAAGGAAGAGCAATAAGATAAATAGCTTTAGGAACCTCTCTATCTACTTTCACAACATCGGTAACTTCAAGAGGTGACATTTTATATTTCATTGCAACAATAGCTCTACCACTAGATACTTGAATATTACAAAGAGAATGTTTAACATCACAAAGCTCATTAAGTTTATGCGTACCTGCAATAATACGAGCAATTTTAAGTTGAATTGAATCCATAGTTTAAATATTTACTTTATTAGATAATTCGGTTTAAGATTTATAACTTGAACATATTCATAAGCATATCTGTTTACATATATCGTAGTAGTATAAACAACTTGAGAATTACTAGGCGTAACTGTAATCATAACTTTAAATTTAAAAGAACCTCGTTAATCAGAAGTGGTTTTGATTGCACGAAGTGTTACGAGAATGATCTTAACAGAGAGGACTTCTTCATAACGAGGTTCATACATGGCAAAAATTTACCCAAACTATTCACCAATAAATACTTTCGTAAAAGCGGGATCACCCGTAATAGCAGCGATGTCTTCAGTTACAGCTTTACTTAGTAACCCCCGCTTGAATATGAACAAAACTCGGATGAGCAAATGTATGAAATAATTTGATAATACAAGCGGTTGTTTGAATATATTTTTCTTAAACTAATATTTTTCTGTTTTAGCAATAGTATTTATTAGAAATATCATTTGAAATACCGTCTTCACCTTGCCGCCATCCTATGCACTCGTCACGAGATTCTGCAAAAACAATGCCCACAATCAGCAAGAGCATCTTTAACACATCTTTGTTTATACGTGCGTACACATACGTGCGCTATGCGGAGCTTTGCAATATATACAAGAATTAATAAAGAAATAAATAAGAATAATAAAAGGAACATCTTCACCTACTCAATTTCTCGGAGCGTAATATGTATTTAATTATCCTCAAATAAACCTCATAATAACCTCTCTTACACTCCTACTCACTTCCCTCTAATATACCCCCTATAGTCCCCCTTTCTTTCTCCCTCCGCTCTCCCTCTCTTTCTCTCCTTCTTCTCTCCTTTTCTAGTAACATCAGAGTTACTTAAAGTAACATTATATATATTTGTATCTCTATTATCTCTTTCTTTAGTAAGTACATTACACTTAGAGTTCCTCTAAGTATATATAGTAATAATAAGAATAACATTAAGTAAACTTAGAGTATATATAATAGCTCCGGCTCGACTGTCTGCAAGATTCATCGAAATATCAATAATATCTTTAGTAATATTAATAACATAATTATTAACATCTGCAATAATAGCATTAATATGCGGAGCTTTGTAGATTCCCGTATGAGGAACTATGTGGAGCTTTGCAGACCCCGGTAGGGAAGAAGGACTGGTAGCGCGCGGAGCATCTGTGGCAGCAATAGTTTTAATTATAGCATTAGAAGTATTAGTAAGATATTTTGAAGTATCATTAGTAGTATCTATAATATTCGCAGAGGATTGCATAATATCTTTATCATTAGAATTAGCACTAGCATCAACAAAATTCCTCTCGTGACCACAGCTATCTCTCTACTGGGGATTACAAAGCTCTACAGAGTTATTATAAGTTCCATGAGTAATATGTGTATTTTTTGCAGCAGATATTATTTTAGTAATAATAGAAGATTTGATTTGAGTTTACTTTAAGTTTACTTATAATATAAGCAATAATATATGCAATAGTATATTCAGTATAACTTAGAGTAATATCAGTATTAGCAATAGCGTCTTTATAGTTCACTTTAGATTTTTGGCAGTTTATAAAGCAAAATGTCTTATTGATATTGCTAGTGATACAGATGGTTATTCTAATTATTCTAGAGTTAATTTTAATTATACTTTATATACTTAGAGTATTTCTATTACAACAATGGCAACAAAATTTATTAGAGTTACAAAGGGCAATTCTTAAGAGTTTACTTATAGACTTACTAGAGGCTTTATTAGAAGCTTTATTTAAGTCTTTTCTAAGACTCTTAATGTTTTGGTTATAAATGGTTTTGATATTTATTATCTTATTGTTATTTCTATTTGAATTGCTATTTATTTTTATATAGGTATTTTTGCTTCTTTTACTCATGTATAAATTTCGGTATAAGAGGGTCTGATGTGGATGTCATTCTTATTAGTTCTTTTATTGCAGTTATTATTGAGTTTGCTTATATTATAGGTTTTAAGAATATGGGTTTTATTTCTATTGAGTCTTCTATTGCTATTATGGATGGGTTTGTTCATAGTAGGAATTTGGTGTGAGTGCTTGAGTTAGGGGACCTCCTTATACGACCGCACCCCCTTCTAATGCTTGGGGGAATAGCCCCGTCGATGATTCATGA
>PPYE01483171.1_pt1 | contig 35292 bp, 30 predicted proteins | sample 1559881 | NCBI WGS metagenome assembly PPYE01 (sample SAMN08240022, study PRJNA423297) | Human gut metagenome, whole genome shotgun sequencing project.
AGACCCTTGACCAGGCCATGGCAGGGGACAACATCGGAGCCCTGCTCCGCGGGATCGACCGTACGGACATCGAAAGAGGACAAGTACTGGCAAAACCGGGAACCGTACACCCGCATACAGAATTCACAGCACAGGTATACGTACTGACAAAAGATGAAGGCGGCCGCCACACGCCGTTCTTCAACGGATACCGTCCGCAGTTCTTTTTCAGAACGACAGACGTAACAGGCGACATCAACCTGCCGGAAGGAGTAGAAATGTGCATGCCGGGGGACAACATTGAAATGAGTGTAAAACTCATCACCCCGATTGCCATGGAAGAAGGTCAGCGCTTCGCAATCCGTGAAGGCGGGAGAACCGTAGGCGCAGGTGTTGTTGCCAAGATTACAAAATAATCTGCTTAATCAGTGCATAGCATAAATATGAAAAGAATCTCGCTTTGGAAACAGAGTGGGATTCTTTTTTTGCGTACCGTTTTATTTATTGGAGAATGAATATAATATATCACGGCTTATATTATGATATAATTAGCGAGGATAAAATGTTTTTTGATTAAGATTGAAATATAAACAGTTTAAATAATATTGGAGAGAATAATGGTGAAATGGCTGCCGGTTATAGCGGCGGGTTTGATTTTTCTTTCAGGCTGCGCGCCGGTTGTGAAAGAAAATGGGAAAACAATGCCCCGTATCGACGGAGAAGCGAAAATAGAATGGAACAGGGAAAAATATCCTCTTGCTGTGGAGATACTGAACTCTCATGGGGAGAAGGAGCGGCAGGTGTTCTATTCTCCGCCAAAGAGAGTGGCGGCAGTCTGGCAGAACTCCATAGAAACACTGCTGGCTCTTGGGGTAGGGGATCGTATCATTGCGGGAATGGGCGTCCCTGACAGGAAGTATATCCGTGAAGAGTATCAGGCAAGCTATGAAGCGATTCCTTATAAAAGTTTGGAAAATCTTGACACGGAGACAATCATGATGATGCGGCCTGACTTCATTGCAGGCTGGAGTTCCACCTTTTCCGCCAAGGTTCTCCGCAGTACGGAATTTTGGAATGAACGCGGCGTGCATACCTATATTTCCCAAAACTCCGATCCGGCAAACAGGAACCGCACCATTGAAAATGAGTATGCCGATATTTTAAATCTGGGGAAAATATTTGACAGGGAAGAAAAAGCGGAAAGCCTTGTCAAAGAAATGAAAGATGAAATCTCCCGCGCCGCCGGGCAGGCAACTCTTACAGGGAAACATCCCCGCGTTCTCATCATCGAGTTTATGGGATCGGATATCAGTGTCTACGGGGAGGAAACTCTTGCAGGCGATATCCTCAGAAGAATGAACGGCGAACTGCTTGCATCCGGACAGCAGCAAATCAGTAAGGAACAAATCATAGAAATGGATCCGGATGCCATATTCGTCATCCTTATCGAAGGGGATTATGATCATCCAAAGCAGAAACTGGATATACTCTATCATGAACAAGCGCTCCGGGATGTACGCTGTATTCGTGAGAAACGGGTTTATCCGCTGCCCCTGTATTCTGTCTACTCATCGGGGATAAGGACTCTTGACGGCATACGATATATAGGAAAAGGTTTGTATCCCGATTTATATAAGGAGCAATAAATGAAATTTTTAAAAACACTGGGGTTTACCATGATTCTTATTGCGCTTGCTTTCCTCCTCGCGGCAGCGCTCTTTTGGGGGCTCAGCATCGGCACGGTTAAACTGCCGCTTGATCAGATCTACAATTCTGTTTTGGAGCAGCTTATGGGGGATCTGCCCATTGAGGCTGTGGGCCGTGGGCCGGTTCATGATATTGTATGGCTTCTCCGTCTGCCCCGCCTTGTCCTTGCAGCGCTTATTGGCTGCGGACTCGCTGTCTGCGGCGTCATTATGCAGGCTATCGTAAAAAACCCTCTGGCGGACCCCTACATTTTAGGCATATCCTCCGGCGCGTCCCTTGGAGCCACCTCTGCCATCCTTTTGGGGATCGGGGCGTCTCTGGGACCGAACTTCGTGGGAATCAGTGCATTTATCGGCGCTTTTGTTCTGTCACTGGCAGTCCTCTTCATATCCAACCTTGGGGGGCGGTCAAATTCCATGAAACTCCTCCTGGCAGGCATGGCACTCTCGGCGGTATGCAGCGCTTTTTCCAGCTTCATCGTGTATTTTGCCAATAATAAGGAAGGCATGCAGAGCATTGCTTACTGGCTGATGGGAAGTCTGGCGGGGGCGAAATGGAACGAACTTGCCGTCATCGCGCCAGTAATCATTGTGTCCGTCCTTTTTTTCTGGACACAGAGCCGTGTGCTGAACCTTATGCTCCTCGGCGATGAAACGGCAATCACGATGGGGACGGATCTCCACCTTTACCGCCAGTGGTATCTTCTCATCAGCTCCCTCATTGTGGGATTCGCCGTTTACGCGGCGGGGATGATCGGTTTCGTCGGACTTATTATTCCCCACGTCATGCGTATGTTCCTGGGACCTGACCACAAGAAACTCATTCCTGCCAGCGCCCTTGTAGGGGCTATATTTCTTGTCATATGCGACGGTCTCTGCCGTATCATCATCCCCCATACGGAACTGCCCATCGGCATCCTGATTTCCATGATCGGCGCGCCGTGCTTTATTTATCTCATGATTAAACGAACCTATGGATTCGGAGGGAATGACTGATGGAAATACTTGCGGAAGCAGTCCGGTTTTTTGCCGGCGGCAGACAGATACTCCAGGGGATTGACCTGGAATTGCGGCCAAAGGAATTTTTAGGCATTATCGGGCCGAACGGCAGCGGGAAAAGTACCTTTCTGAAATGCGTCTACCGTGTGCAGAAACCGACAACGGGAAAAATTTATTTCAACGGGAAAAAATTAGATGAATTTTCCTATCGTGAATCGGCGCTGAAGCTGGCCGTCGTGGCGCAGCACAATTTTTACAATTTTGATTTCTCCGTCTTGGACGTGGTCCTCATGGGACGCTCACCCCATAAGAAAATGATGGAGCGGGACAATGCGGAAGACTATAAAATTGCGCGGGACGCCTTGCGTGTCGTAGGACTGGAAGAATTTGGCGAAAGAAACTTTTCCACTCTTTCCGGCGGGGAACAGCAGCGTGTCATACTTGCCAGAGCGCTCACGCAGCAGACGGAATGCCTTGTCCTTGACGAACCGACCAACCATCTGGATATTAAGTATCAGCTTGAAATCATGGATATCGTGAAAAGTCTGGATGTGACAGTCATAGCTGCCGTTCATGACCTGAACATCGCTGCCATGTACTGTGACCGCCTCATTGCCATCAGCGGGGGGAGAGTAGCAGGTATCGGTACTCCCAGGGAACTTCTGACGGCAGAATTTATCAAAAAGCTGTATGGCGTGGACAGCCGTGTAGATATAGAAGAATCTACGGGCCGGATGAATATTGTATACCTTCCGCGCCATTGGAAAAAGGAAACACTTTGATGTGTTGGAGTAAAATAGTCACGGTCGGCATTATAGCGGCAGGGATCGCTCTGTTTTCAGGCTGCGGCGGAAAGACGGAGAAAATGGAAGTTTCGGAATCTCTCCTTCCAAAGCCGGTTTCCATCATCAATTTTACTTTTGATGGGAGTCCGTCTCGGCTTACTTTTTCAAAAGTACCACAGCGGGTTGTTGTGACGCGGCCTGAAATACTGGATGTTCTTATCCGCCTGGGGGTCGGCGACAAGGTGGTTGCCGCTTCTTTTCCGATGAATGCGAAAGACAGGATTCCCTATTATAAAGAAAAAATTCCTCATGCATTGATAGTTGAGGGGGAGTTGGATAAAGAAACTGCTTTGATACAAAAACCCGATTTCATTATCGGCTGGCGGATGTCATTTCGGGAGGGAGCATTAGGTGACGTTTCCTTCTGGAAAGAGAAAAACATCCCTGTATATATTGAAGAGAATTCGGGGCCTGTTCCTGCCGTGGATCCATTTCCGCCATGTACCGTAGACAGTGAAATGAATTTTATAAGAAATATGGGAGCAATTTTTGATAAGGAAGAAACGGCGGCACAGGTCATTGATGAAATCGAGTCTGTGTTAAGGGAATTACAGAAAAAAGCAAAAGGAGAAAGACCTGTCCGAGTGCTGACCATAGAATTTATGGGAGATAAAATAGAAGTTTTCGGGGACAAGCTGCTTTCAGGAGATATTATTAAACGTCTCGGCAGCTTCAATATAAATTATGAAGTTCCCTTTATTAGTGCGGAAGAATTAAGGACTGCTGATCCGGATGTTATATTCCTGATTTACCACGGCGGGAATACAGACAGAGAAATTGCGAAGAGTCACTTTGAAGAGGCACCGTTGTTCTATTTGCGCGCTGTACAAATGGGACGTATTTATCCGTTGGAATATAAATACGTCTGTGCCACGAATGTGAAGACCGGGGAAAGCATAGATGCCATTTATAAAGGCCTTTATGAATAAATTCAGTTTTTAAGGAGAGTGTGTCATGATGAAAAAGTCAAAAAGAATATGGCTGCTTGCATGTGTTTTGGGAGCTATGGGAAATAGTATCGTTTCGGCCGAAGAAGCAACACCCGTCTATATGTTGGATACGGTGAATGTCACGGCGCAGGCGTATGAGAAAAAAGAATTGGATACGCCTGCAGATGTTACCGTTGTCACCAGGCAGGAATTACAGGCTTCCGGTCGGGAAAATATAGCACAGGCATTAAAATATGAACCGGGAATTATGGTCAGCGCCATGGGCCCGCATGACCAAAGCTGGATTACGGGAAATACAGGGGTCAATCTCCGTGGCGTTACCGGTGGCACACTGGTGATGATTGACGGTATTCCTGTCAACTGGAATGGTGTCAGCCACTTAGATATGATTCCGGTCGGTGCTGTTGAAAAAGTGGAAGTCGTAAAGGGCGGCGGTGCCGTACTTTATGGCAGTTCTGCTTATGGTGGCGTTATCAATGTAATTACCAGAAAAGACGGGCAGGGTTCCGTGCGTCTTGGTGCGGGGAGTGACGGTCAGAGAGTGGGCAGTGTGGCTGCAGGCAATAATAAATTAAGAGTATTCTACTCTTATGACCGCATGGGAAATCAAGGAATCATGACCGCGGTCCCATCCTCCTCGATGAAAACAGTGAATGGAAAGAAATACAAGTATGATACAGGATTTGGAGAAAGTAAAAAACAGGCGATGGGGATTTCCTATCGATTCACTGATGCTCTGTCAGCAAGTTACATGCATACAGAAAAGAAATACTCCATCGAATACGATGCCCATCGTGCGCCGGAAGTGGGCAAAATCCAGCATTTTGACTATAAGGATAAAGAGGACTTCTTAAATCTTTCTTATGATAGAAATGATTTTTCCGCGAATATATTTTATCAGGAAAGAAGTATCGACAATCCCGATTATTATGTCCATAATCCGGTAGCCCGCGAATGGGAGACCAGCAAACAGCGTTACTGGGGAACCGATTTAAAGAAGCGTTTTTTTATCGGGGATGACACAGCTCTGATTGGCGCTCTATACAAAAGAGAATCTTATGTGGACCATAACCAAAAATTTAAGAATAGTAATACGGGTACATTGCGGGATGCGGCGAAATTTGGAACATTCATATCAGACAATTACGCCATCTACGGATCCTATGAACATGATTTCGGACATGGGATGGCAGGTATCGCAAGTTTTCGTTGGGATGCTTACCATACGGAGCGGGGAAACTTTGACGCATTCCTGCCGCAGGTTCAAATCAATAAGAAATTGAATGACAAAGAAAGCATCTACATTAATGTAGGTAAATCTTTCCGCATGCCGACCATGCGCCAGCTTTACTACAGCAGCGGCATGCTTGCTGCCAATCCGAATTTAGATCCCGAATACGGGTGGAATTATGAAGCCGGTTATAAAAAGCAAATCGGCCGAGGTATATTGAAAGCGGCTGTATTTCATATTCATCTGAATGACATGATTTCTTCCCGTAAAATTACTGTCGGCGGAAATACCGTAGCCCAGTCTTACAATGCGGCGGAATACAAAAATACAGGTGTAGAATTGTCTTACAGCGTACAGGCCAATGATCAGCTGTCCTGGTATGTAGGCGGTATCTTTGGTAATCCTAAAAAGAAAAATACGGCAGCTTCCACCTGGAAAGAAACATACAGCCGTTGGCAGTTATCCACAGGTGCGGCATGGAAAGGTGATAAGGATGAAGTATCCCTCTCTCTGGCGTGGATCGGAAATCGAACCAGTACAAACAGTAATATCCAGGATATTGGACTCATGCTTAACTCCACGTTCCTTTATACCCATCACATCAATGATGTATTCTCTGCGTCTCTGGCAGTAGATAATATATTCGACAGAGATAACCTGACAGATGGCGGATATTACTCAGAAGGCAGAAATTACATGGTCACGGTAGACTATAAGTTTTGATGACTAAGAAATCCGGATAAAAATAAAACTCCGATAATATATGTCCAGTAACATATATTGTCGGAGTTTTTTAGTTAAATCGAGATTATCCGGCTCATGCTGATGATTTTTGCGGTGAAGTTTGAAAGGTGGGTCTTCTGTATTTTTTCTCTTCATGATGGCAGATCATTCACTGATGCTGCAGATGACACCTTACCACTTTCCTCACCACGGGTACAGATCCTTCACGTTCGTTCAGGATGATGTTTAACGTTTCTCTAATTATGAAACCTTAACGTCTTATACAAGGATCATGGAGTCGGCTGTCAGAAGAAACTGCTGGCGCACGCAGTGCGATTGAGGATACTCGCTTGTCGTAATGGCTTAAATCGTAAAAGAATAGTTAGCTTGCAGCTGACAGCTCACAGCTACCTTGTAAGAAGGGCGGTAAATGAGACAATGACACAGAGTGAAGAATCTGTTACTCGGATGATGCTCACCACTTTCCTTGCCACGGGTATAGATTCTTCACATTTGCTACGGATGACGATTAACATTTCCCTCATTATGACAGCAGATCCTTTGCTGGCGATCCGGATGACGTCTTTCATTTCTCGTCATTATGACGCTTTCCCTAAATCGTCATTCTGAACGGGGCAAGAATGCTGTGTGAGAAAGATGGGAAACGGCAACATGACAATGAGTGAAGAATCTATTCCCCTGATGACATCTTACCGTTCTCCTCACAACGGCAGGAGATCCTTCGCTATGACGTCTGATGTTCCTCGTTATTCAGCTCAAGTTTATAATGCTGTTTTAAGGAGAAATAGAATATCTTTTACGATAGGACAGATCATACTGTTTTTGATGTTACAGTTCGAAGCCGTCAGAAGCGTCACCGGGTTTGGAGAGGCGCCGTGCGATGTCTTCATAATTGTCTTTTAAATGGAAGATGATGAGGTTGAGAGAGGTGCGGACTACTTCCGGATCGAAACTTTCCGGCCTTGTGGTGACGCAGATATCCAGGAATGTGTTGTCATCTTCGGCAATGCTGTACTTGAAAATGGAATGGGCGGCGTTCAGCTGCTCCAGGAAACGGATGAAAGTTTTACGGGCGGGGCCTGCAGGCGCGACACCCAGATGGATGCGGAGCAGGGTATACATGCTGTTGTCCGTGATGACGGCAGCTACAAGGCGGTGGCTGCCCGCCGGGATGGCGGTGATGAAAGCCACGGAATCCTTTTCATCATGGGTATCTCTGCGCTGGAAGAAATTCAGGTCATTGTCTTTCATGTATTTTTCGAAGATGCCGGCTTTTACGTTTTTGCCGGGATTGAAATTAATTACTTTTGCCATGGCGCCTCCTGTGCGGGATTTCATATTTCATTCATTATACTATGGGTGCACATAAAAATGAAAAAATATATTATTTCTTTAATAAGGGAACAAATCCTTTCCGTCCCATGGTATAATAACAGAAGCGACTATGGTACGGCAATTTTTATATTTTATGTAATAAATGAAATGTACGGCTACAATTGAATAGGAGGTTAATCTTGGCAAAATCCAGATTACAGATCATTCCCTTGGGAGGCCTGGGGGAAGTCGGGAAGAACATGACTGTATTCCGTTACGGCGACGAAATTATCGTAATAGATGCAGGAATGGCTTTTCCTGATGAAACAATGCCGGGGGTGGATATCGTTATCCCCGACTTCAGTTACCTGATTGAAAACAGGGACAAGATCAAGGCCATTCTCATTACTCACGGACACGAAGACCATATCGGTTCGCTGGCTTATTTACTGCGTGATGTTTCCGCTCCGGTCTATGCGACGCGGCTGACCTGCGGCCTGATTGAAGGCAAGCTGAAGGAACAGAAAATCGGAAAGTACAATTTGAATGTAGTAAAGACAGGCGATGAATTCAGACGCGGTTCTTTCAGGTTCGGTTTCTTCCATGTATGTCATTCCATTCCGGATTCCTGCGGCGTTTATGTCCGTACGCCGGTAGGAACTGTGGTGCATACAGGTGATTTTAAATTTGATCATTCCCCTGTGGACGGAGAACAGACGGATATGCACAAGCTCGCCGAGCTTGGCCGCAACGGTGTGCTTGTCCTCTGCGCCGATTCTACGAATGCCCAGAATCCGGGATATACTTTGTCGGAAGCAGTGGTTTCCAAGTCGCTTAGAGATGCTTTCCACGAAGTCAGGGGACGTATTATTCTTGCCACATTCGCGTCCAATGTGTCCCGCGTACAGATGGCGATTGATGCGGCTGTTGAAAATAAAAGAAAAGTTTGTGTCTTCGGCCGCTCCATGGTCAATGTAGTGGGTATCGCGCTTGAAATGGGCTACCTTAAGGCTCCGGAAGGCACATTTATTGAACCGGAGGAGCTCAATCATTATCGCGATGACAGAATCTGCATCCTCACGACGGGAAGCCAGGGCGAACCTATGGCAGGACTGTCCCGTATGGCGGACGGAAGCCACCGGCAGGTGCAGATTCATGCCGGGGATACGGTCATTATTTCCGCATCGCCGATTCCGGGAAATGAAACGAGCGTCGGCAGGACGATTGATAATCTTATGCGATTGGGGGCGAAGGTAATTACGTCCCGGACGAGCCGCGTCCATGTGTCAGGCCACGGTTCCCAGGAGGATTTGAAAACGATGCTCTCTCTTGTCCGTCCGAAGTTTTTTGTGCCGGTTCACGGAGAATACAGAATGCTCCGCTCTCATGCGGAATTGGCGGAAAGTTTGGGCGTGCCGAAGCAGAATATTCTTATCGGTGACAACGGGACCGTTTTCGAATTTACGAACCGCAGCGGCAAGATCAATGGCAAGGTGCAGTCCGGCGCTGTCTTTGTAGACGGCCTCGGGGTAGGCGATGTGGGAAATATCGTTATCCGCGACCGCCAGCAGCTGGCGCAGGACGGTGTGTTCATCGTGGTTATCGCTCTTGAAAAGGGGAGCAACCAGGTCGCGGCAGGTCCCGATATCGTATCACGGGGATTCGTTTATGTCCGTGATAGCGAGGAGCTTATGTCCGGCGCAAGAAGCCGTATCGAAAATGTGCTGGAACGGTGCAACACGGGGAATGTGACGGAATGGAACGCTATCAAGACGCAGATCCGCGATGCCCTGGGCAGGTATTTCTTTGAAAAGACGAAGCGCAGGCCGATGATTCTTCCTATCATCCAGGAAGTCAGATAAGCCTCGCGCGGACATAATGAACTGTGATTTCTTTTATGGGGTCGCAGTTTTTTATTGGCCGCGTTTATTGTTTCTGTATGGTAAAATATAGAATAATACTGAACATATTTGACAGGACAGGAGTAGTTATGGACGAATACAGAGCAGGAGAAACAAACGCCGTCGTTTTGGCGGGAATGTGTACCGCCCTGGCGGTGGTGCTTTCCGTCATCGGATTTTACATGCCCCTGATTTCCCTGGTGGTGTTTTTGCTGATCCCTCTTCCTATCGCGTACCTGGGAATGAAGGAGGGGACTTCGTGGTCGATTATTGTCACGGCAGGCATCATGATTTTGGATTCCGTCTTTTTCGGATTCATTTCCGCCGCTTTCCTTTGCGCCATCTTCGGCGTGCTTGGCGTGATACTGGGGATTTGTTACAGAAATAAGGTTTCTGCGGCGGCGACGCTTGCCGCGGGAGCGGTCGTAGTGCTTGCCGCTTTGATCGGGCAGGCATTTGCGGCGATGTATATTTTGAATGTGCCGCCCATGATTTTTAGCGGTGAAGCGATGGACAGCATGGAGCAGCAGATGATGGGGCAGATGGCGCAGTTTTATTCCGGCGAACTGCTCACGCAGGCGCAGGAGAATGTAAAGCAGATGATGGATTCTATAAGAAAATCCATCCCTGCCGCTACGTTGGGCGCCGCATTTTTCTATACCTGGGCGTCTATGACGCTGGGGAAAAAGATTTTTACCCGTCTCGGCATAAAGGATATCCCCGGAATGCCTTCTTTGGAACGATGGGAACTGCCCCGTTTCTTTCTGGGACTTTATGTTCTGGCATTTGCCATGCAGTACATCACGAATGGAAATGCAACGCTCGAAATGATCCAGTACAATTTGGGACTTGCCTGTATTCTCGTTTTCTGGCTTCAGGGGCTGGCGGCGCTTTGGTGGATGCCCAGAAAATATCCTTTCGTGAGGCCGCTCCGCTGGATCATCGCAATTCTTTCCGTTATCATCGGAATGGTGCAGATGATCGTCGTTCTCCTGGGGTTGTCCGATATGGTGCTTCAATACAGGAAGAAGAGAAATTACGAATAGCAGCCTGTTTGCAATAAGAACTGCCATAGGGTACGATTACATATAAAGCATCGGTTTCCGGAACCGGGTTGCGTTGGATGAAAAGAATGAAAGGAGCACTATGCTCAGCAATATTTGGGTATATAAGAAAACTTCAAAAGTCATGATAAGCCTCCTTTTGGCGGCGGTCCTGGTGCTTGCCACACAGAACTGGCTCCTCGGGCTTTTAATGTTTATCGTGACCGCGGCGGCTGTCGTCTGGGTGAAACGCTCCGACCTTATGCAGGAGCGGCTTCTCATGCGGTATCTTGATGATTTATCATCAGGTGTTTCGGTTGGTACGGTCTATGCGGTGCGGAATCTTCCGCTGGGAATTGCCGTTGTGGACGAGAAGAAAAAGCTCGTCTGGGCAAACGGCGTATTTCGTTCATGGATTGCCGGTACGGAAGAGGGAACGCCTCTCCGGGATATTATCCAGGGACAGAAAGTAGCCAAGCTCTGGGGGAAGGCGGGGTGGTTTGACTGCCATGCGGGAGGAACGTTTTTCCGTGTATTCCATAAATGGGTTCTTTCTGATGAGCCGGACGGAGCATCTTTCATGGTGCTTTACTTCATGGACAGGAGCGATGTGGAGAAATCTTTAAAAGAGTCGGAAGAGGCACGCCCTGTCTTTTGTCTGATCCGCATAGATAATATACAGGAAGTGACGGCGGAGATGAGTGATGTGGAGCGGTCCGCCCTGCTCTCTGATGTGACGGAGAAAGTGCTTGCTACGTTCAACAGCCATGACGGATTTATCAAGCAGTACAATGCGTCTGATTTTGTGGCCTGTATTTCGTCAAAGGCCCTGCAGGATATGATGGATTCTAATTTTGAAATACTTGACCGGGTGCGGGAAATCCATACGGTGAACCGTATTCCCGTGACCTTGTCCATCGGCATCGTAAAAAGTGACGAATCTTTTAACCGCCAGTATGAAGAAGCCCAGGTGGCGCTTGATCTGGCTCTTGGCCGCGGCGGGGATCAGGCCATCGTCCGTCTCGGGAAAGATGTAAAAGCCTTTGGCGGCAAAGCGCCTGCTTCAGTGAGCAGTACCCGTGTCCGTGTCCGTGTGGTGGCGCAGGCGCTCCGTGAGATCATTAACGAAGCGGATATGGTTCTCATTATGGGGCACGCCCATGAAGATTTTGACGCGCTTGGGGCCGCGGTAGGTGTTTCCCACCTGGCGAGAGTGTCCAAGGTGGAAGCGCACATCGTCATTTCCAAACAGGATGATACGTCCAGGAAAATGATCCAGGCTATACAATCCAGCGGCTTGGCGGAAGGACTTCTGATTGATGAGGGCAAGGCAAAAAGCCTCGTGACGGATAAGACGGTGGCTATTGTCGTGGACACGCATATCCCCGAACTGGTGGCAGCGCCGGAACTGCTGAGGAAAGTGCAGAAGAAAGTCGTTATCGATCATCACCGCCGTGCGGCAAGCATTATCGACAGTCCGCTTCTTACGTATATGGAACCGTCGGCATCTTCTGCTTCGGAACTGGTGACGGAACTGATCCAGTACTATGGCAGCGAAGAAGAAATGAATGCACTGGAAGCATCCTGCCTTTATGCGGGGATGGTGGTGGACACGAAGAGCTTTACCGTCCAGACAAGTGTCCGTACGTTCGACGCGGCAAGTTATCTCAGGCGGTGCGGCGCAGACACCGCTTTGGTTAAAAAGCTCTTTTCGATGGACCTGGCGTCCATCAAGATTAAATCCATGATTTTGGCCGATATGAAACAGGTGGATGAATACATGGCCTTTGCCGTATGTCCGGAAGGCACGGCGGATTCCCAGATTATCGCAGGACAGGTGGCGGATTTCCTTGTCACCGTGCAGAAGATACGGTGTAGCTTCCTTTTCTACTATACGGAGAACGGACTCTGCCTTTCCGCGCGCTCCGACGGGTCTGTTAATGTGCAGATTGTCATGGAACAGCTTGGCGGCGGCGGCCATCAGACAGTGGCGGGAGCACAGTTCGGCACTGACGGCAATATAGAAGATATAACAAAGGCGGTTGTTGCCAATGTTCGTAAACAAACGGAGGAGGAAAAAGAATGAAAGTAGTATTGCTTCAGGATGTAAAGAAATTGGGGAAAAGAGGCGATGTTGTCGAAGTAGCGGACAGCTATGGCCGTAATGTCCTCATTCGCCGCGGACTTGGCGCGGAAGGAACGAAAGCCAATCTGAATACGGCGGAACAGCGCCGTGAATCTAAAGAATTTAAATCCAAAGTGGCTGCGGACGAAGCGGTCATCATGGCATCCCAGCTGAAGAAAGTAAAAGCGGTCATCAAAGTGCAGTCCGGTGAGGACGGACGGGTTTTCGGCAGTGTCACGGCAAAAGATATTTGTGATGCCGTTAAAGAGCAGTATGGGTTTGAACTGGATAAGAAAAATATCAGGCTGAAAAATCCGATCAGGACCACAGGAGAATATGATGTGGAAGTCTGGGTACACCAGCAGGTCACTAGCGAAGTACATATTTCCGTAGTTGCGGAATAAAAATTTCTTGTTCCTGCGGGGGATTCTTTAGCAGCAGAAAATAAAAGCGGCAGTTAAAAAATAATCTTCTTCCCTTAACCGGGGGAGGAGATTTTTATTTTGAAAAAATTTCTTGCTCCTATTGTAAACTTTATTAAAAATTATAATTGACAAAAATAAAAACGGTTACTACACTTAGAAAAGATGTTGGCTGTCCGGAAACGGGCGGAAAATAAAGGGGGAGTATTATGGGAGAAGAAAAGGTATTGTACAGCGTGAAAATGCGTTCCAGTCTTGGCGGTGCCCACGGCGTGGGCGGACAGCATATTTCCGGAGCGGAGAGGATTGTAACAAAGAACAGTGTGGAACAGGAGATGATTTCCATGCTGCACCGTGCCTGGGAACATGACCGCGGCGCGGCGGATTTTATCCAGTTCAAGGTGGAAGCGGTCAGGCATGAGGGAATCACCTGCTGCCCGCTTTTGCCTTTGTACCAGATTGACACGGCAACAAAGGAGGAAGGACGGGCGGCGGCGAAAAAAGAACTGCTCCGTTCCGGAGTCAGCGAAACTGCTATAGGAAAAGGATTTGCCCTTTTGGAATCGCTGACAGACAGTATGCGCGGCGCGGCAGTCGTTGATGCGGAAACAGGAGAGCGCCTGGACGGACTTGGTATGCGCGGCGTGCGGTGCAGCTGTATGGATTGCGAAGATACGTGCGCATACGAAGCACAGATGGGGGCGAAGGGCCTGGGCGGAGAACATCCGAGGGAAGCGCTCATTCTGGCATCGAAAGTGGCGGCGGCGCCGGGGACGGTGGCGGAGCTTTGCTGGTCGGATGATCCCTTTTATGTGACAGGCTATGTGGGTTCGCCGAAGTTTGGCTACGGACGGATTACAGTGATGAAAGAGAAAGGGGATCCTATCGGCGGCCGCGTATTTTTTGTAAAGCACGGTACGGATATGGACAGGTATGTGGGGTATATGCAGCATCAGACAGTGCTGGTGAGGGTCAAATGAAGCCGGAAAATATTTTCTCCGCTCTTTCCGCGCTGCGGCAGGAAGGGCGGCTCAGGCAGGTGCAGGATCTGCGCATGGAAACGGCGTCTCTCGGTGTAGATCGTGAAGGAAAGCGGTATATCGTTTTCAATTCCAATGATTACCTGGGCATGACCCATGCGAAGGAAGTACAGGAAGCGGCAGCGAAAGCGGTTCGTTTCGGTACGGGAAGCGGCGGGGCGCGTCTTACCTCGGGGGCAGCTTTTGAGTTATCCGATTTGGAAAAGGAAATAGCCGATTTCAAACATACCGAAGATGCAGTCATCTTCAATACAGGATACATGGCGAATCTGGGAGTGCTGTATGCGCTTGCCGGAAAGGGAGATGTCATTTTCAGTGATGAACTGAATCATGCGAGTATTGTCGACGGATGCCGTATATCAAAAGCCGAAACGGCAGTTTACAGGCACAGCGATATGGCGGATCTGGAAAGACTGCTGCAGAACGTTCCCTGCGAAGGGCAGCGCTTCATTGTGACGGACGGCGTATTCAGCATGGATGGGGATATTTGTCCGCTGCCCGCTCTGGCGACACTGAAGAAGGACTACGGGGCCTGTCTCATCGTGGATGACGCCCATGCATCGGGTGTCATTGGCAGAACCGGCCGAGGAACGGCGGAGTACTTCCGTATGGCAGGGATCGACGTGCAGGTGGGGACGTTGTCGAAAGCTTTCGGTGCGGAAGGGGGATACATCGCGGCAAGCCGGGAAATTTGCGACTATCTGCGGAATACATCGCGGCCTTTTATTTTCTCCACAGCCATTTCCGCGGTCACGGGAGCGGCGGCCTTAGCGGCTCTTCGCTTGTTAAAAGCGGACCCGGAGAAATATCTGGGCCGTCTTCGTGAGAACACGGCTTATATGCGAAATCTCCTGACCAAAACGGGAGTGGGCATTGCTGTAGGGGATACGCCGATCATTCCGGTGGTGGTGGGAGATGAAAAAGAGGCGCTCGCAACGGTGGAAGCGTGCAGAAAAGAAGGAATCCTGCTGTCCGCCATCCGTCCGCCATCCGTACCCGTGGGAACAAGCCGCATCCGATTGACGGTAACGGCGATGCATACAAAAGAAGAAATGAAAAAAGCAGCAGCTATTTTAATCAGACATTGGAGGTCAAAATGAACGGAGAATTGGAAACAGGAGCATACAAGCCGGAAGCCGCAGGCAGCAGGGAAGTCATTGTCGATGTTTGCGAAACAGCGCTTTTGGCGGCGCTTATCGGAGTGAGCGGTTCTTTTAAGATCCCTGGATTAGTACCGGGGACGGAGTTTCAATTATCGGCGCCTATCGCCGTTGCCATTTGCGGCGTCTTCGGTTTTAAGAAATACATCATTGCAGGAGTGTTGGCGTCTCTATTGAGTCTGGCGCTGGGAACGCACACGATTTTGAATGTGACGATCTCCATGTCATTCCGGCTGGCTGTAGGCGCGGTATGGCTCCTGCTCGGTTCGTCCCGATTGTTTTATATCATTTCCGGACCGATAGGGACAACCGCGGCAAGGGGAGCAATGACGCTTCTTCTGGGAAAAGGGTTTTATGCTATGGTGGCGGCAGCCATGCCGGGCATGGCGTTCACGGCGGCTACGGCCTGGTTCGTTGCGGGGGTGTTGAAGCGTGTCCGATCGATAAGGAAAAGATAGGCAGGAGGACAGAAGCCATTACCTATCAGCTGGCAGCCGATCGCCGTAAGCAATCGGAGGTGAGACAGAATCCGGGAAGCGGGGACTGGAAGATGAGCTGTTGGCCGCTAAACGTCATCCGAGTAATAGATTCTTCGCTCCGTTTCATCGTTCCGTTTCCAGGTTTTCCTACAAGGCATTCTTGCCTCCGTTCAGAATGACGGCGGACGGGAAATCGTCATCCAGGGCGTGATTAAAGGATCTGTTGCCGTGGTGAGAGGGGCGGTAAGACGTTATCCGAAGCGGCAGCGAATGATCTGCTAATGTGTTGCGGAAAGCAGTAAGACGTCATCCAGAGCGGCAGCGAAGGATCTATTATCGTGGTGAGGAAAGCGGTAAGATGTCATTCGAGTAATAGATTCTTCACTCCGTTTCATTGTTCTGTTTCCTGGTTTCCTTCAAAGCATTCTCGACTCCGTTCAGATGACAGCAGACGACAAGGTGTCATCCGGGACGTGAGTAAAGAATCTGCTATAGTGATGACGCGAAAGATTAGAATAAAAGTTTTTTCTGTCAGCAGGATTCTGTCGTCCGTAAGCTGACAGTTTTTGTTTGCTGATAAAAGCAGAATTGCCTGTTCTTTGTCATATGGCCGTTTCCTGTTATTTCTGCAAAGTATTTTTGCACTTATTCTGAATGGTGGGAGACAGCAAGACATTTTCCGGTGTCCTTATCATTTGCCGTTCTATGTTGTAAAATATAAATATGTCATTATCTTTTCAATGGAATGGTTGTGAATAAGGATCTTAGATGGAAGATATAAAGGATTTAATGGATCGTTTGAAGAAACGCATTATCAGCGGCGGCGCAGCGGATAAACCGGAACTGAAAAGGCGTCTGGATGTGATTTATGAAATCTATGCCGGCGCTGTCGGTCCGGAAGAACTGATTGTCCGCGCAAGCCGCTATGGCGCATTGAAATATATTCATCATGAAAATCTGAAGAAACGCCTTTTGGGGATTGAGCGGCTGGTTTTTGAGAGCAGGGAGTATACCGAAGAACCGCAGGAGGGAGAAATTCCTGCTATTCTTGACCGGCTGGAAGATCGTTTGGCGGAACTCCTGGCACGCCGGGCGGTGGAGGAGCGTCTGGAGAGGAAGATTTCTGAACGCCTGGAAGAAAAGCATAAAGAATATGTGGATGAAGTGAAGCGCGAACTTTTGGAAGAAGACGAAGACGATGTGGAAACAGCACAGAGCCGGCATAAAATGGAAAAGCTGGAAGCTTTGGATAAAATCAGTTTGACGAAAACGGTCATGAATGTGGTAAAGCCGGGCACCCTGTCGGAAATTGTCGGGCAAAATGACGCAGTGAAAGCATTGGCATCCAAAATCGCTTCTCCCTATCCCCAGCATTTAATTCTTTACGGACCGCCCGGTGTGGGGAAGACGACGGCCGCCCGTCTTGTCCTTGAGGAAGCAAAGAAAACGGCCTGGTCAGCATTCGGAGAGAATGCGCCTTTTGTGGAATGCGACGGTACGACGCTCCGCTGGGACAGCCGTGATATTACGAATCCTCTTATCGGTTCCGTCCATGATCCTATTTACCAAGGCGCGCAGAGGGAATTGGCAGATGACGGTATTCCCGAACCGAAGCCGGGGCTTGTGACGGATGCCCACGGGGGCATTCTGTTTATTGATGAAATAGGGGAATTGGATCCTATCCTTCTGAATAAGCTTCTTAAGGTGCTGGAAGATAAAAGGGTGCCTTTCGAATCGGCATACTATAATGAAGAAAATCCCTATGTGCCGGCGTATATCAAAAAATTATTCCGCGACGGCGCACCTGCTGATTTCATTCTCATTGGTGCGACTACACGGGAGCCGCAGGAAATCAATCCCGCTATCCGTTCGCGGTGCGCGGAAGTATTCTTTGAACCGCTTCGGCCGGAAGATGTAGAAACCATCGTAAAAAATGCGGCGGAGAAATTGAAAGTGTCTTTGGAAGACGGTGTGGCGGAAATGATCAGTGAATACACCATGGAAGGCAGAAAAGCGGTAAATCTTCTTGCCGATGCGTACAGTCTGGCAGTATATGAAGCGGGCGGGGCGGGGAAAAATTTTATTTCCCGAGAAATCATGCGCCGCACGGCAAGGGGAAGCCGCCTTACCGTATCGCATCATAAAATGGCATCGGACGTGCCGGAAGTGGGGCATGTTTTCGGACTGGGCGTTTCGGGATTTTCAGGAAGCACTATTGAGATCGAAGCGGCGGCATATCCTGCCAAAGAAGCGGGGAAGGGGACGCTCCATTTTAATAATACAGCAGGATCTATGGCAAAAGATTCCGTGGCAACGGCGGCATCGGTGGTACGCAGGCTTACCGATAAAAATCTGGGCGATTACGATCTCCATGTGAATGTGATCGGCGGAGGGAATGTTGACGGTCCTTCGGCAGGGTGCGCTGTCACGGCAGCCATTATTTCCGCGGTGGAACAAAAACCGCTTCGCCAGGATTGGGCTGTAACGGGGGAAATTTCTTTGTCCGGAGAAATCAAACCGGTAGGCGGCGTTTATGAGAAAGCGTTTGGAGCTCATCAGGCGGGGATGAAAGGACTTATTATTCCGGCGGAAAATAAGGAAGATATCGGGGAAACCCATTTCGGCATGGAAGTGGCGGCAGTACGGACGATTGAAGATGTATTGGATAAAATACTTGTGAAATAACAGGAGAAGATTATGGCTGCAACAGAACGCGGAGGCAAAAACCGGGGCAAACAGAAAAATGATACCGAAACGCTCATATTGGGACGGATGCCTCCACAGAATATAGAAGCGGAAATGGCAGTTCTCGGCGCGATGCTTCTGGACAAAGATGCCATTGAAGTGGCGGAAAACATGCTGCATCCCGAGGATTTCTACCGTGAGCAGGATGCGATCATTTATCAGGCGGTTCTGAATTTGTCCCGTGCAGGGAAAAGCGCAGATATCCTGACGGTCACGGAAGAGCTGCGCCGCATGGGACGCCTTGATGATGTGGGCGGCATTATGTATGTCAATGAGCTGCCAGAGCACGTAATCACCACGAAGGGGATTGAACGCCATGTGGATATCGTGTCGGGGAAAGCGAAACTCCGCCGTCTGATCGATACGGCAGGGGATATTGCGGAAGCTGCGTATACCGAAGAAAATACGGTGGAAGAAATTGTAGATGATGCGGAACGCGCTATTCTCCAGGTTGCCAGGGAGCAAAATGTGAAGGGCTTTACTCCTGTGGGAGAAGCGGTTCAGCATACATTGGAAGATATTACAAGAAAGTACCAGAACCATGAGCTGATCACGGGACTGGCGACGGGATTTGCCAAATTGGACGCGTTTACAAACGGTTTCCAAAAAGGAAATCTGATTATCGTGGCGGCACGCCCGTCCATGGGGAAGACGGCGATCGTTCTTAATATGGCAAAGAATATGAGCCTTTCTTCCGCGCGGAAAACAGTGGCATTTTTCTCTCTTGAAATGGGGCGTGATGAACTGGTCCAGCGTCTTTTGAGCTCCACCGCGCTGATTGAGGGCCAGCGGCTCAAGACGGGCCGCATCAATACGGAGCAGGAATGGAAAAACCTTTCTTCCGCAGTGAGCGTATTTATGGAAGCGCCGCTGTACATAGATGATACTCCGGCCGTGACAGTGGCGCAGATCCGCGCCAGATGCCGGCGCCTGAAAGCGGAACATGGCTTGGATGCGGTCATGATTGACTATCTCCAGCTCATGACGAGCCGGAATGTAAGGAATAATGACAGCCGCCAGCAGGAAATTTCAGAGATCTCGCGCTCCTTAAAGAGCCTGGCAAGAGAACTGGAAGTGCCTGTTATCGCCTTGTCCCAGCTTTCCCGCGGACCTGACGCAAGACCGAACCACCGTCCCTTGCTCTCCGATCTGCGCGAATCCGGCTCTATTGAACAGGATGCGGATCTGGTCTGCTTTCTCTATCGCGAGGCTTACTATAACAAGGAAATTGAAGAAGGAGATCCCCGGCAGAATGAAACGGAACTCATTTTGGCTAAAAACAGAAACGGTCCTGTGGGAATTATTAAGATGTTTTTTGCCGGGCAGTATACACTTTTCTATGAGGCGACGAATCAGGAAGCGCCGCCGGATGTGGAATAAAGCGCCGGCATAGCCGGGAAAGGAGGGGGCAATGGATCTTTGGGGGAATGAAGACGAAGACGAATACAGAGCGCGGAAACGGGCGGAAATATTCAGTTCGTCTTATCATTTCGAGAATTACGGAATGTTGGAAAACGCCATCCATCGGTGCCGGCTCTGCCCTCTTTGCGATGAGGGCGGCCGCGGTCCCGTGCTGTCTACCGGTCCGGTTGACGCGCCTTTGATGATCGTTGGCGAAGGCCCCGGCGGTGTGGAAGATGAGTACGGCGGGCCGTTGGTCGGGCCGTCAGGACAGCTGCTGGATAAAGCTCTTTTGTCGGTAGGGATTACGCGTGACCATGTATATGTCACAAATATCGTAAAATGCCGCCCCAGGGGAAACCGCACGCCTACTATTGCAGAGGGAAATGAATGCGGCAGACGGTGGCTGGCGGAAGAAATACGCCTCCTGCAGCCGAAAGTTATCATCGCTCTCGGAAAAGTGGCGCTCCGTTTCTTTCTGGGGCATGATGTGGGTATTATCCGTTCCCGCGGCCATTGGATTGATTACAAGGGCATCCCCGTCATGCCGACTTTCCATCCGGCATACCTGCTCCGCCAGACGGGAGAGGGATTGAAAGAAGCGAAATGGCAGGTCTACTATGACCTGAAAGCGGCAAAAGACAGGGCTGCGGAAGCCGTGCCCGGCTGGGTGTGGAAAAGCGATACGCCTCCTGATCTGCTGGAAGAATTAAAAGAGGTCCGGGAGAAAAGGATGGGCATATCTTCTGCTTTTTGAAAAAGGAATTTGTAAAGGTGATGGATCATGCGTATTTCAAAGCTGGACCATCTGGTGCTGGTGACAAGCGATTTATCCCGGTGTGTTTCCTTTTATCGGGATCTGCTTCATATGGAAGTGGAAGAAAAAGACGGCCGGTTTGCTCTTCGGTTCGGCACATTAAAAATCAATATCCATACCTGTCCCGGAGAATTCCAGCCGGCGGCGGAAAGGCCTGTGCCGGGGAGTTTGGATATCTGTTTCGTGACGGAGGAACCATTGGAGAGGCTTCTGGATGAGCTGAAAGAAGAAAAGGCGCCGCTGGTGACGGATATCGTGGAAAGGCATGGCGCCCTGGGGAAAATGAGGAGCCTGTATCTGCGTGATCCGGATGGAAATCTGGTGGAAATTGCGGAATACAGAAAAGGAGGTCAGCATGCTTACCATCAATCAGGCTGATCTGTTTTATGCCGCGGAATATGCATTGGTGGCGCTCCTTTTGCTTCTCTGCACGTGGCAGCGGGGGACGCTTGATATCCGGCGACAGATAGGACGAAAGGTTTTCTTCCGCCGTCTGCTGCTGGTGCTGTTTGTGTCCGTTCTGGGGATCGCCCTTATGACGGGAATATATTTTATCCGGCTTGAACCGGAGGTCCGTTTCGCTGCTGTTGGTGCAGTTCAATTCTTTATGACAGTATGCAACAGCGTCATTCTCGGGTCTTCCTTTTTCCAGCGGTACCGCGTCTATCCCCGCGGGTCAGCGCTGGCGGCGGTACTTATCCTCATGTATGGGGTATCGGATTTCTTTATGCTCCGCGAAGTGAAGTACGCTGTTCTGGCGGCGTCGGTGATCGGCGGATTCCTGCTTCCTGAAACTTGGGGAAATAAACAGGTATGAGCAAAATAAAAGGCAGGATTTCCTGCCGGGATTTTTATAACAAAACCTTCTGAACCGGAATGGAGCAGGAGGTCTTTTGCTGTCGTTTTATTTCTTGCGTGATCCGTAGAGGTCATTATAAATGATCCGTTCATTATAACGGTTCATGCGGACAGGTTTCCGCTCCGCGTAACCGATGGCGATGATACAGAACGGTTCCATTTCCGCGGGGATATCAAGAATATTTAAAAGATGTGCTTTGCGGTCAGCATAGGGATATACCTGGAGCCAGATTGATCCGAGACCCAGATGTTCCGCTTCGATGAGAATGTTTTCCGCGGCGGCGGCGCAGTCAAAAGACCATTCTTCAGGAAAAGAGATATTTTCCTTTTTGCCGACGATGACGATGGCAGCGCCTGCTTTACGGGCGGGGCCCGCTACAAGGCTGTTGTGGGAGATCGCTTTTACCAGGTCATCTCTTGTGACGATGATGAATTCGCGGGCTTCCTGGTTGCCGCAGGCACGAGCCTGCATGCCTGCTTTTACAAGGGTTAGCAGGTCTTCTTTAGCAACGGGTGTCAGTTCCTTGAAGTGGCGGCAGGTGCCTCTTTTGAAAATTTCATCCATGTTCACTCCTCCTTATATAAACGGGTGCGTCAAAAGAGGGGAATATCCCCTGACGCGGTGCGGATCATTTCTTTTCCGCCTGTTATTATTTGTATTCATTATAGCATAGACGGCGGGCGGTACGGCGGCATAAAATCGGGCGGAAATAAAAAAGACCCGCCATGGAGCGGAGTCTTTGCCTGTTAGGGAGTGCCGAATACGAAGTACCTGACATAAAGATAAATGGTGGATGTGAGAAGAGTTACGAGCATCATGGGGAAACATTTCAACATGAAGTGGCCGAAAGTAATATTGTACCCTTCTTTTGCTGCAAGAGCGGCGACGATGACGTTCGGGGAAGCGCCAATGATGGTGCCGTTGCCGCCGTAGCACGCGCCGATAGAAAGCGCCCACCACATATAGTCCGCGTGGGCCAAACCTAAAAGATCCTGCATATTGTGGATTAGGGGGATCATGGTAGCCGTGAAAGGGATATTATCGATGAATGCGGAAGCGATGCCGGAAAGCCAGAGAATGGTAAACGTAAGGGCTTCCGGGTCACCGCCGACCGCACTGATGCCTGCCTGGGCGAGGGCGTTGATAACGCCTGTCGTTTCAAGGCCGCCTACGACAATGAAGAGACCGATAAAGAAGAAGAGAGAATCCCAGTCCACATCACGGAATATTTCATGAGGATCCACACTGCAGGCAAGGATGGCAAGCACACCGCCTGTGAGGGCGATCGTTGCCGATTCGATACCGATAAGATTGTGGACGATGAAGCCGAAAATGGTCAAAGCCAGAATGGTGACGGATTTCTTGAGAATGGAATAGTCCGTAATGACGGAAGAAATACTGATTTTCCCCAGTTCTTCCGCAGTCATTTCTGTTTTTGGAAGTTCCTTGCCGTAAATGATTTCCAGGTAGATGATGCATGCAGCCACATTAAGCAGGGCGATAGGACCGGTATTCATGGCAAAATCATTAAATACGAGATGTGTCGCGGAACCGATCATGACATTTGGCGGATCGCCGACCATCGTGCCGGAACCGCCAATATTGGAAAGAAGGATTTCTGCGATCAAAGTGGGGATCGGGGTGACATGGATACGGCGGCAGAGGGAAATCGTCATGGGAGTGATGAGGAGTACAGCAGTGACGGCATCCATGAAAGAGGCGCAGAAGCCGGTAATCAAGCCGAGGATAATCAGGAGTTCTTTCGGGCGGCCTTTCGAAATCTTTACGGACCAAAGCGCCATCGCCTCAAAGAAGCCTGATTTCTTTACGACGCCGATTAAGATCATCATGCCTGCCAGGAGACCGATGGTGTTGAAATCGATGAAATGCCGGAGCGCCATCTCCTGTGTGACCAATCCGCTGTATACGACCAGCCCCGCACCGAGAAGAGCGCAGAGAGAACGGGGAATCCTTTCGGACATGATCCCCGCATAGGTCAATAGAAAAATAAAAATGGAAAAATAAAAACTGCTGTTAAACTCCATCATCCCATCTCCCCATTATAGACAACCAAAGAACGATGTATTTATTTTCAAATCCATAGATTACAATTTATGAATAAAACAATTATTATCTACAAGTATATACGATGAAAATGAAACGTTCAATAACTTTAAGGAATTTAATTTATATACCATGGCATAATTTTTTTTTATAGGGGAGATTATTTAAACGGCAATGGAAAATATATTTCATGGAGACAGAAAAAATTTTTATAAGTTTTCTGTTTCCATAATAAAAGAAATGAAATACATAGCCGGAAAGAAGGGGCAGGGGCAATTTATTGATTGCTATTGGATAGGTTTCAGTATAAAATAGCAGTGATGTACTTTTATTTTACAGGATAAAGGAGGCACAGCAATGTCCCGTGCACAAAGCCTTTTATTTGGTGTTGCCGTCGTTTTTGCCGGCTGGAATATTTTGAACAATGGACTCAGCGTGCGGTCGGGAGCGATTGCGCTGCTGATCATAATCTGCCTGGTCATCAATATTTACAATAATAATCAGAAAAAGGCGCAGCAGGAAGAAGCCATGGCGAAAATCAGGGAAAAAGAAGAGATTCGCCGTATCCGTGCGGAAGCCCGGCGGAAGCAGGGGAAAAAACATAAAAAATAACGGGTAAGGCGGACAGGATGAGTTCCTTTTGAAAGTCCCTGCCGCTTTGGGAGATTTTGATGGAAATAGCGCTGATTTACCGGTGGGCCGTTTTTATCCTGCTGGTGTTAGGACTTATATTGCTCATGAAGCACGGGGTGCTTACGCCTTTCGTGTTTTGGTCGCGGATACAGTATTATACGTTTTCCACGTTCACGCTTTTCTTTATTTGGCTGGGCGCCACGCTTTTCAAAGCTGACATCCCGTTTCTTTACACGGCGGACTGCCGCTATATCGTGGCTGCCGGACTGGTGACATTGTCGGTCATGTATCACATCATTGTCCGCCCCGGTGCGATACGTACCCATAGGCTGAATGACATAAGCTATGAGCATTTTTCTTTCTATAACTATATATTTCACTATTTCATTCCCGTGCTGATGACAGCAGACTACTTATTCTTTGTGGATAAGACGGAACTTCACTGGCATATTATGATTTCCTGGATGATATATCCCGCGCTTTATGTGGTATTCGTTTACTGGCGGGCATGGGTGACCATCGTGACACACGGGACGTCCCATTTATATCCTTATACATTTATGGATCCCCGTATGAATGATGTTTTTTCCATTACGAAGGGGTGCCTGAAAGTGGGATTCCAGTTTTTCCTTATCGGCATCTGTGTTTATGCAGCGGGGAAAGGCCTTTATCTCCTGGATATACCGCCGGCTGCATGGACTTATAACGGATAAATATTTATTTGGCAAGGAGTTTTTTCTTTTATGGCACAGACAAAAAAAACGAAGGCCGGTGAAAAGGATTTTTTAGCATCTTCCACACCGAGTAGGAAATATCTGATCGCAGCATACATAGGCGGTTTGGCACTTGCAGGGTATGCCGCCCGCCTGGCATGGGTCTACATGACGTACCATGTACTTCCTCTCCAGGGGATTATTCTTTTTATCATCGCGGCCTGTTTCCTTTTAAATGTAGTCACGGCGAAATGCACCTATACTTTGGGAGAGGAAGGCCTTACACTCCAAAAAAAGAGTCTATTCCAAAACAGAACGATCTATGTGGCATATAAAGATATCTTCGGTGTTCACCATTTTAAGAACCAGCTCATGAAACCGGCGACTTACCGTTATACCCGCCATATGTACAGCCAGCTGGATAACAGGGAAATATGGTCGCTTCTTTATGATATCGGTGAAGTGGAGAAAATCGGCCGCATTATGATGACCGGGTCTGCCGCTTTCTGGCATGAATTTTCGCTCCGCCTTCCTGATCGGGTGGCAATTCCGCAGGAAGAGGTAATTGCTTATGTATACCAAGGGATGAGAGAAAAACTGATCGCTTCAGGGAAAGTGCCTCCGGAGCTGTTGCAGAAGCTGAAAGAAGCGGAGGCGGCTGATGCAGAAGATGACATGACTTTTGAAGAAGGGATCGAACAGCTCCGTCAGGAAGGAACCGATATGGGCGGCAGCGATTACGAAGTGACATTGGAAGACATCAAAGAAAAAGAAGGCTTCAACGAAGAAGAGTATAATGCGGCAAAGCATGACCGCGCGGAAACGGAAGCGGCAGAGAAAAAGACTGAAGCTGAAACGAATACGAAAAAATAGTAAAAGACAGGATCTCCGCTTATGGATGAATATTCATGGGCGGAGATTTTATATTGTCTGTTTTTGAATTTTCCAGTTTTTTGTAGAAGAAGATCTCATTTTTACAAGCAGAAAAAATTCTAATGAACTTTTTAACAACTAAATAATTCCATTATGGAATACTTGATGGTTGATAAAAAGCAAGCTGCAGATTCTTACGGCTTATTGAAAATGGAAATCAATGAATGGATTTCTACTTGAAGAAAAGAGAGAAAATTATAAGTCGGAAAAGGAGAATGGCAGAGGAGGTAAAGCCTATATATAAGCGTTTTACAGATAGATATATAAAATACTATGTATTCAAGCAATATACATTGATTGCAATTTATGCATATCCGCGGGTTTTTATGATGAGGAGGATGATATCGTTGATTTCAGAATCATAAATTATATCTTGAAGATAAAAATAATAAACAAAGAAGTTTATATATATTAAGAAGGAAGATAAAATACATAGTATTCTGTTTGTATATTTACAGCACGGTAAGTACAATATGTAAGGGTGTTAATGCAAATAGTATGCAATTGCGTATATATTGCATGCGATGTATTTCTTGAAAGTCCGCTCCCGGGGCTGTTTTGGAAGGAGGTCGTGGAAGTAAGAGGGAGTTGTTATTTGTTCCCGTTTAGATAATTTCATAAAGCAGACTGCAATATTCTTTTTTTATTAAATGCAAATTGTCTTCCGGGGAAGTTCTGCGATCCGATTTGAATAGGCACCTGACTCAAATCAGACCGTGGAAGATTTATAAGGAAGGTGAAACTTATGGATCCAGCCATTATTACGCTGTGCGTCCTTGCTGTTGCGGCATTTCTGTTTATTACAGAATTGATCCCGCTGGCAGTCACAGCCATGGCAGCTTGTACTGCCTTAGGTATTTTGGGCGTCCTGCCGTCAAAGCAGGTTTATGCCGGTTTGTCCAATTCTACCGTAGTTCTCTTCGGCGGTATGTTCGTTATCGGCGCCGCTATGTTTAAAACAGGTCTTGCGGAAGCGATCGGCATCGCCGTAGTCAAGAAAGCGGGCACCAACCAGGTTCCGCTCATGGCGGCAATCATGCTCGTTACCATTGCCCTTTCTGCCGTATCTTCCAATACGGGGACGGTAGCCTGCCTCATGCCGGTTATTATCGGTATCTGCCAGGCGGCGAATATTTCTCCGTCGAAAGAGCTGATGCCTCTGGCAATCGCTGCCAACGTAGGCGGCACCATCACCATGATCGGTACCCCGCCAAACGTTATCGTTACAGGCGCTCTGACCGCAGCAGGCCTGCCGACTTTTGGATTCTTCGAATTTGCTTATATCGGCATTCCGCTGTCTATCATCATTGTGCTCTACACACTGTTCATCGGCCGTCATTTTGTGCCTGATAAGCAGGCCGGCGCAATGGATGAAGAAGCGGTAAAGGCTGCAGCCGAAGAAGCAGGCGCTTCTGGAGACGGGGCTCCGAAGAGCAAAACAAAGATGTGGATTTCCGGGATCATCCTTCTGGGCGTAGTAGCCTGCATGGCCCTCGGTCTGAAGACGCTGCCGCTGCACACCGCGGCGGTAACCGGTGCCATTCTCTGTGTAGTTACAGGCTGCCTGAAAGAAAAAGAAGCCTATGCGGGGATTGACTGGGTAACCATTTTCCTCTTCGCCGGCATGCTTTCCGTAGCAAGCGCTATGGAAAAGACAGGCGCAGGCAAGATGATCGCGGATACTGTTGTAAATATGATGGGGGAAAATCCGAACCCCTATGTATTGACAGCAGTACTGTTCCTTATCTCTAACGTACTGACCCAGTTCATGTCCAACACGGCGTCGGCAGCGCTCCTGGCACCGATTGGTATTTCCATTGCCCAGTCTATCGGCGCAGATCCGAAACCGGTTCTGATGGCACTTGGTATCGCGGCTTCCATGGCATTTGCCACACCGATGGCAACGCCTCCGAATACCCTCGTACTGGGACCGGGCGGATTCTCCTTCAATGATTATGTCAAGGTCGGCGTTCCGATGTGCTTGATTTCTTTGGTAGCGTCTGTAATCATTATTCCGATTTTCTGGCCATTCTAAGATTTGGCAGTAATGGTTGCAATCTGAACGTTCTGTCCTTCCCGGCGTTTTTACCGGGGAGGACAAAACGCTTATGTATTGCGGAACGATTCTGTTCCGCACAGTGTCTGAAGGACACTTGTATTTAGAAAGGTGGATTTCATTAATGGATACTCCAGGCCCACTTTCCATTTGTCTCACTAATATGGTTATCGTATTTGGTGTTTTGATCTTTTTGGCTTTCGTCATCGAATTGATTCATATCGTTGACCCGACAAAAAAGAAGAAATAAGCATAAGTTAAATATGATTAACCTATAGGAGGTATAAAATGGATGGTTTTATGAGAGCACTCATTTCCGTATGGACAGATTCCGGATTTTCCAATCTGACCTGGGAAAACTGTGTCATGATTTTAGTAGGACTTGTTTTACTTTATTTATCAATTGCGAAGGAATATGAACCTTTCATGGGGGTAGGCGCGATGACCGACTTCGGTCCGCTTTTAGCTAACCCGAAGACCATGCTTCTCGGCGCGGCTGCCCAGATCGGCGTATTTGTCGCATTGGCAGGCGCTATGATGCTTGGCTTCAATGTACAGCAGGCTTCCGCTATCGGCATCATCGGCGGTGCTGACGGCCCGACAGCCATTTACCTGGCATCCAAGCTGGCTCCCGATCTCCTGGGTGCTATCGCCGTAGCGGCATACAGCTACATGTCCCTGGTTCCGCTCATCCAGCCGCCTATTATGAAGCTGATGACCACCAAGGAACAGAGAAAGATCAAGATGGTTAACCTTCGTCCGGTAAGCCACTTTGAAAAGGTATTATTCCCGATCGTCGTAGCCATCGTGGTATCCCTGCTTCTGCCTCCGGTAGCGGCGCTGATGGGCTGCCTGTGCATGGGCAACCTGTTTGAAGTCTCCGGAGTAACGGCAAGACTGTCCGACACCGCGCAGAACGCGCTGATCAATATCGTCACCATCTTCCTGGCAACAGGCACAGGATTAACGATGTCCGGCGACAAATTCCTCAGAATTCAGACGATTGAAATCATCTGCCTTGGGTTGATTGCCTTTGCGGCAGGCACGGCAGGCGGCGTCCTCTTTGGACAGATCATGAGAATTGCTTCGGGCAACAAGATCAATCCGCTCATCGGTTCTGCAGGCGTATCGGCCGTACCGATGGCAGCGCGTGTATCCCAAGTCGTAGGATTGAAAGACAACCCGTCCAACTACCTGCTGATGCAGGCCATGGGCCCGAACGTAGCAGGCGTAATCGGTACCGCCGTAGCGGCAGGCACCATGCTGGCACAGTTCGGAGGCTGATCAGTATAAGCTGATGAGTCTGGTTAAATCAAAACGAAAACGCTCCTTTACGGGGCGTTTTTCTATTGCGTCGTATTAAATGATGAGTATAAGAAAGGATAAACACACCCGATTTGTATTCTCATAAAGCAGGCAGGTAAAGCGGGCAAGAAATGTTTGCTTTCGTATAAAGATTTATTTTCTAACTAAACTTTTATAAAAGAAATAAATGGATAAGACAGACGATGTATATCTAATCTGTTAAATATGAAGATTGGAAGAAACGGATAGTAATGATATGCAGTCACATAATTTAAGTATTTGGACATGACTGGACGGAAAGAAAAAACAGTAAAATTATTTACATAGTGTACTATTGTAAATAATATGCATTTGCCGCAGCCGGGAATAGATAAATTACTATGTATTATCAGACATATCCATTGCATGCTATGCAATAAAAATGCAGAAAGTGGAAATTAAATTTGTATGGTTTATCAGACGATAAATTCCCTTTGTAATAAATTAAAAATAAAATATATAAAGTAAAAATGTCTAATATATAAATAATGCAAAACATTTCCATTTCCTGAATCGTTGAAAGTTCAGAGAATAAAAGATACAATACAGGCAAGGTGTTGATGCAAACAGTATGCAATGGCATATACATCGCATACTATGCATTTTGTATAAGTCCTGTCCCGGGGCTATTTTGAAAGGAGGCCTGTGGAGTAAAAGGGAGGCTGTTATTTATTTTTTCGTAAGGCAAATTCATAAAGTAAACAGCATTCATTTTTTTAACAATTAAATATGAATTGTCTTCCGGAAAATATTCATGATTTGATTTGAATATACACCTGTTTCAAATCAGATTATGGGAGGTTTTATAAGGAAGGTGAAATTATGGATCCAGCCGTTATCACGCTGTGTGTTCTCGCTGTTGCGGCATTTCTGTTCGTTACCGAACTGATCCCGCTGGCAGTCACAGCTATGGCAGCTTGTACTGCATTAGGTATTTTGGGCGTTCTGCCGTCAAAGCAGGTTTATGCCGGTTTGTCCAACTCCACCGTAGTTCTCTTCGGCGGTATGTTTGTCATCGGCGCTGCCATGTTTAAAACAGGCCTTGCGGAAGCGATCGGTGTTGCCGTAGTTAAGAAAGCGGGCACCAACCAGGTTCCGCTCATGGCAGCAATCATGCTCGTTACCATCGTTCTTTCTTCTGTATCTTCCAATACGGGTACAGTAGCCTGCCTCATGCCGGTTATTATCGGTATCTGCCAGGCAGCTAAAATTTCTCCATCGAAAGAACTCATGCCTCTGGCAATTGCTGCCAACGTAGGCGGCACCATCACCATGATCGGTACTCCGCCAAACGTTATCGTCACAGGTGCTCTGTCCGCAGCAGGTCTGCCGACTTTCGGATTCTTCGAATTTGCTTATATCGGCATTCCGCTGTCTATTATCATTCTTGTATACACACTGTTTATCGGCCGTCATTTCATTCCTGATAAGCAGGCCGGTGAAATGGATGAGGAAGCGGTAAAAGCGGCAGCTGAAGAAGCAGGCGCTTCCGGCGACAGTGCTCCGAAGAGCAAAACAAAGATGTGGATTTCCGGCATCATCCTTCTGGGCGTAGTAGCCTGCATGGCTCTGGGGCTGAAGAATCTGCCGCTGCACACCGCGGCGGTAACCGGTGCCATTCTCTGTGTAGTTACAGGCTGCCTGAAAGAAAAAGAAGCTTATGCGGGGATTGACTGGGTAACCATTTTCCTCTTCGCCGGCATGCTTTCCGTGGCTACTGCTATGGAAAAGACAGGCGCAGGGAAAATGATTGCTGACGCTGTTGTAAGTATGATGGGTGACAATCCGAACCCCTATGTGCTGACAGCGGTGCTGTTCCTCATTTCCAACGTACTGACCCAGTTCATGTCCAACACAGCATCGGCAGCGCTCCTGGCACCGATCGGTATTTCCATCGCCCAGTCTGTAGGCGCTGACCCGAAACCGGTTCTGATGGCGCTTGGTATCGCGGCTTCCATGGCATTTGCCACACCGATGGCAACGCCTCCGAACACCCTCGTACTGGGACCAGGCGGATTCTCCTTCAATGACTATGTCAAGGTCGGCGTTCCGATGTGCCTGATTTCCTTGGTAGCCTGCGTTATCATCATTCCGATTTTCTGGCCGTTCTAAAATTATGGTCACAAATCAATAGGTTTTACAGGGGAGTGTTCTCTTCGGGTGAACCGGGGAGGACACATCTTCCTATTTAGAAAGGTGGATTTTATTCATGGATACTCCAGGCCCACTTTCCATTTGTATCACTAACATGGTTATCGTATTTGGTGTTCTTATTTTTCTGGCTTTTGTCATCGAACTGATCCACGTGGTGGATCCGACCAAGAAAAAGAAATAAGAAGTAAGAGCTTAGTGAATACAAATACCGTATAGGAGGTACAATAATGGATGGTTTTATGAGAGCACTTGTTTCCGTATGGACAGATTCCGGCTTTGCCGCGCTGACCTGGGAAAACTGTGTCATGATTTTAGTAGGACTTGTTTTACTTTATTTATCAATTGCGAAGGAATATGAACCTTACCCGAAGACTATGCTTCTCGGCGCAGCTGCCCAGATCGGCGTATTCGTTGCACTGGCAGGCGCTATGCTCCTCGGATTCAATGTGCAGGAAGCGGCATCCATCGGCATCATCGGCGGTGCTGACGGCCCGACTGCGATTTACCTGACATCCAAACTGGCACCGCATCTTTTAGGTGCTATTGCCGTGGCGGCATACAGCTACATGTCCCTGGTTCCGCTCATCCAGCCCCCGATTATGAAGCTGATGACGACCAAGGAACAGAGAAAGATCAAGATGGTCAACCTTCGTCCGGTAAGCCACTTTGAAAAGGTAGTATTCCCGATTGTCGTAGCCATCGTCGTATCCCTGCTTCTGCCTCCGGTAGCGGCACTGATGGGCTGCCTGTGCATGGGGAATCTGTTCGAAGTATCCGGAGTAACGGCAAGACTGTCCGACACCGCGCAGAATGCGCTGATCAATATCGTCACCATTTTCCTGGCGACAGGCACAGGCTTGACGATGTCCGGCGACAAATTCCTCCGTCTGGAAACGATTGAAATCATCTGCCTCGGTTTGGTTGCCTTTGCGGCAGGCACGGCAGGCGGCGTGGTTTTCGGCCAGATCATGAGAATTGCTTCGGGCAACAAGATCAACCCGCTCATCGGATCGGCAGGCGTATCGGCCGTACCGATGGCAGCGCGTGTATCCCAGGTGGTAGGATTGAAAGACAACCCGTCCAACTACCTGCTGATGCAGGCGATGGGGCCGAACGTAGCAGGGGTTATCGGCACTGCCGTAGCAGCAGGCACCATGCTGGCACAGTTCGGAGGCTGATCAGTATAACTGATTCGTCTGGTTGAATTAAAACGAAAACGCTCCTTTATGGGGCGTTTTCTATTGCGGGGTATTTTCTTCCGATAAGAAATGGAAAGTATCTTCCGAAGCATGAAGTTTTATTTCTAATCGAAAATTTATAAAAGAAATATTTACGTAAAACAGGGGCGGGCATATTCAAAGATAAGAATATAAAAGGCCGCGGGATTAAATGGGAATGCTAAGCAATACTACTGGACATAATTTATGTTCCACTTACATTAAAATACATAGATGACTATATATTATGGAGAGAATAACCATAGTACATATTATGCATTTCCGGAAAAAATATAATTCCTGTTTAAAAGCGGAATGACAGATATTCCAAGATACTTTATGTAAATTATAAATAAAATATATAAACTAAATATATTGAAATGATAAATATTGCGAAACGATTCCAGCTGTAGACTCATTGAAAATTTATATTTGACTGATTACAATAGCCACAGGTGCTTTTACATAGAATGCAATGTATTTGCGGCTATGTATGAATGCGAGTCCTGCCCCGGGACTGTCCAGAAAGGAGGTCATGAGAAGTAGGAGGGGATACAGTTCGTTTTCCGGCAGAAGGAATTCATGGAGAAAACAGCATTAATTTTATTTACAATCATTATGAATTCCGAGGTTTCCGGGAAATGCCCATACTCTGATTTGTGTCAGGCACCTGAATCCGATCAGGCTGTGGGATATTTTTAAGGAAGGTGAATTTTATGGATCCAGCCGTTGTCACACTGTGCGTCCTAGCAGTAGCGTGCTTCTTGTTCGTAACCGAACTGATTCCCTTAGCAGTCACAGCCATGGCAGCTTGTACTGCATTAGGTATTTTGGGCGTTCTGCCGTCAAAACAGGTTTATGCCGGTTTGTCCAACTCCACCGTGGTACTCTTTGGCGGTATGTTTGTTATCGGCGCTGCTATGTTCAGAACTGGTCTTGCTCAGGCGATTGGTCTTGGTGTAGTCAAAAAAGCGGGTACTAAAGAAGTGCCACTCATGGGCGCAGTTATGCTCGTTACCATCATTTTGTCTTCTGTATCTTCCAATACGGGTACAGTAGCCTGTCTTATGCCCGTAGTTATTGGTATCTGCCAGGCAGCCAAAATTTCTCAGTCTCGTCAGCTGATGCCTCTGGCGATTGCTGCCAACGTAGGCGGTACCATCACCATGATCGGTACCCCGCCAAACGTTATTGTCACAGGCGCTCTGTCCGCAGCAGGTCTGCCGACTTTTGGATTCTTCGAATTTGCTTATATCGGCATTCCGCTGTCTATTATTGTCTTCTTCTTTACCCTGTTTATCGGCCGTCACCTGCTTCCTGCAAATGCTGCCGGAGAAATGGATGAAGAAGCTATCAGGGCTGCTGCCGAAGAAGCGGGCGCTTCTGGCGAAGACAGCGAACCGAAGAGCACCACAAAGATGTGGATTTCAGGACTGATCATGATTGGTGTAGTTATTTGCATGGCTCTGGATTTGAAGACTTTGCCGCTGCAGACCGCGGCGGTAACCGGGGCTATCCTCTGCGTTATCACAGGCTGCCTGAAAGAAAAAGAAGCCTATGCGGGCATTGACTGGGTAACGATCTTTCTGTTTGCCGGTATGCTCTCCGTAGCCACCGCTATGGAAAAAACTGGAGCAGGAAAATTGATTGCCGATACGGTTGTTGGTTCAATGGGTGAACATCCGAATGCGGTCGTTTTGTGCGCAGTGTTGTACCTAATTTCCAATGTGTTGACCCAGTTCATGTCCAACACAGCTGCGGCAGCTCTTTTGGCACCGATCGGTATTTCCATTGCCCAGTCCATCGGTGCTGACCCGAAACCGGTTCTGATGGCTATCGGTATCGCAGCGTCTATGGCATTTGCCACACCGATGGCAACGCCTCCGAATACTCTTGTACTGGGACCTGGCGGTTTTACGTTTAATGACTATGTGAAGGTCGGTCTTCCGCTCTGCATTGTTACTTTCATTGCGTCGGTTATCATTATTCCGATCTTCTGGCCGTTTTTCCCAGCATAATCTTATTGTCCGTCTACATACTGAAAGTAGAAATTTGATTAATTTTATCTATTTGTATTCGTATAAACGGATATGAGAAGAGAAAGGTGGATTTTATTCATGGATACTCCAGGCCCACTTTCCATTTGTATCACTAACATGGTTATCGTATTTGCCGTTCTTATTTTTCTGGCTTTCGTTATTGAATTGATCCATGTCGTTGACCCGACAAAAAAGAAAAAATAAGAATAAATTAAATATGATTAACCTAATAGGAGGTATAAAATGGATGGTTTTATGAGAGCACTTGTTTCCGTATGGACAGATTCCGGCTTTGCCGCACTGACCTGGGAAAACTGTGTCATGATTTTAGTAGGACTTGTTTTACTTTATTTATCAATTGCGAAGGAATATGAACCTT